>ERZ1740062.44-NODE-44-length-92639-cov-15.262529_pt1 | contig 92639 bp, 67 predicted proteins | sample MGYA00581741_ERZ1740062 | MGnify/ENA primary metagenome ERZ1740062 (study PRJEB43018, sample SAMN04849747) | marine metagenome | isolation source: floating plastic debris | place: Pacific Ocean | collected 2008-09-01 | study: EMG produced TPA metagenomics assembly...
GATGATGTAGATATTGAGACTACTGGTGATATCGAGGGAGGATTCAACGTTGGTTTTATCAACATAGGAGAATACCTCACTTACGATGTGAATATTCCAACCGGTGGGGAATATGACATTGTGCTGAGGGTCGCAACAGCCTCAGGGGATGGTAAATCTATTGGTGTAACCATTGGAGGAGAAAGTTATACCTCACCCAGCTTCAACGATACCGGAGGTTGGCAAGTATACCAAGATGTAACAATTTCTGATGTTAACTTGAGTGCAGGGGCACAAGAGTTACGTTTGGACATGACTTCCAATAGTTTCAACATCAACTATATAGATATCATTCCCAAACAAGTAATACCTGATGAAACAGCACCGGTTGCAAGTTTAGACACCACATCTTTAACCCAAGACCCGAATAGTAGCACTGCTGCAAACTTTAGTGTTAGCTTTAGCGATAACGCAGGGATTGATGTTTCTACTATTGATGCTGCTGATGTAACTGTAACTGCACCAGATGGAGTTACAGCATTACCAGTAAGTTTGGTGAGTGTAGATAGCAACACTAATGGTAGTCCTCGTAGTGCAACTTACTCGATTAATCCTCCAGGAGGAACCTGGGATGCAAGTGATAATGGAGATTATAACGTAAGTATCAATACAGGGGAAGTCAGCGATACTAGTGGTAACTCCGTGGTGGCAGCTAGTTTGGGCAATTTAAATTTAGAAGTCGTAACCGATACCACTGCACCTACAGCCAGTATTAGTGCTTTAGAACTAACCAATACTAGCAGCGACCCTTACAGTTTCACTGTTGTCTTCAGCGATAATTCTGGGATTGATGTATCGAGCATTGATAGTAATGATGTAACGGTAACAGCAGCAGATGGAGTTACAGTATTACCAGTCAGTTTGGTGAGTGTAGACACTAACAGTGATGGAACTCCCAGAACCGCGACTTACTCGATTGACCCACCAGGAGGCAGTTGGGATGTGGCTGATAACGGTGATTACACTATAACTGTAAACACAGGGGAAGTTAGCGATACTAGTGGTAACCCAGTCCCAGAAACCAGTGACAGCTTCAGCGTCAATATCTCCGATAATCAGCCCCCATCAGGAACCATCCGCATAGAAGCAGAGGATTACAAAGCAGGGACTAATGGTGTTGAGTATTTTGATACCACCCCAGGGAATGGTCCTGGAGCATACCGCAATGATGATGTAGATATTGAGACTACTGGTGATATCGAGGGAGGATTCAACGTTGGTTCTATCGATACAGGAGAATATCTCACCTATGATGTACTTCTTCCAGCTGGTGGGGAATATAACATTGTACTGCGACTTGCAACTGGTTCAGGGGATGGAAAATCCATTGGAGTAACCATTGGGGAAGAAACATATACAGCGAACTTCAGTAATACAGGAGGATTTCAAACCTACGAAGATATAGTGATATCTGGTGTAACTTTAAATGCTGGTGAGCAGGAGTTACGTTTGGATATGACTTCTAATAGCTTCAATATTAATTATATTGATCTAGTACCAGTGACAATTATCCCTGATGAGACTGTACCTACTGCCGAATTAGACATCACATCATTAATAAAACTACCCAACAGTACTACCACAGCTAACTTCACTGTTACTTTTACTGATAATGCTGCTATTGATTCTTCTAGTATCAACGAAAACGATATTACTGTCATTGCACCAGATGGGGTAACGGAGTTACCTATCACCCTGGTTGGTGTAGATATTAGTAATGATGGTACTCCTCGAACTGCGAATTATTCAATTGCTGCACCGGGAGGCACTTGGGATGTAAGCGATAGCGGCGATTACACGGTAGCGATTACAGGAGAAATCAGCGATACCAGTAGTAACAATATAGAATTAGGTAACTTAGGCAATCTTAATATTGATGTATCAACCCCTGCGTCAGATGGGGTAATTCGTATTAATTCTGGTGCCGATCAAGATGCTGTAGATTCTAATGGTAAACTTTGGCAAGCTGATGCTTCTTTCTCTGGAGGTCAATCTGTTGGACCTGTTACTAATTCAATTGCTGACACAATAGATGATTTTATTTATCAATCTCAACGTTCGGGAAACAATTTTTCATACAGTATTCCAGTTGCTGATGGCAATTACAATGTCAATCTTCATCTGGCTGAATTAAACTTTACCGATTTTGAGGAACGACTATTTGATGTTTCAGTAGAAGGAGATTTGGTACTTGACGATTTAGATATTTATGGGGAAACCAGGAATGCGTTCCTTGACGGTACAAATACTGCCAATATTTTAGAGATTCCAGATCTGGCAATTGTTCGCGATGGTACTATCGATTTAAATTTCACTTCAGTCCTAGAGGATGCAGCGATCGCTGGAATTGAAATTGTTCCTCTAGAAGGACCTCAAGTTTTAATCCAAGAGAGCGAACAAAAAACTAGGGTTATTGAAGGTGGTAATGTTGATACCTATCAAGTGTTTTTAAATACTCAACCAAGTAGCGATGTCACCATCAATTTTCAATTAGATGATCAAGTTAACGTAGATCAAAGTAGTTTAGTTTTTACACCCAGCAATTGGGATACTCCGCAAACTGTTACTGTCAATGCTGTCAATGATACTCTAGAAGAAAGTTTTCACACCTCAGAGATTGGTCATACAATTACTACAACCGATTCTGCCTATAGTAACTTAAGTATTCCTTCAGTTTCCGTTAATATTGTCGATGATGATTTACCCGAAGTTAAATTTGACAAAAAGACAGTTGCGATAACTGCTCTCCCAAGTGTTGGTGCTTGGGGACCTGATGGAAGACTTTATGTTGGAGCTCTCAATGGTGAAATCAAAGTCTATACCTTTGATGATAACTACAATGTGATTGATGAACAACTGATTGATACTTTAACAGGGGTATCTAATAATAATATTTTAGGTATCGCCTTCAATCCTTATGAGAACACAGGTACAGGTGAACCGAAAATTTATGTATCTCATAGTGAGCTTTATGCTAATAACAATGGTGGAGGCTTTGATGAACTGACTGAGTTTTCCCCCTATAGCGGACAAGTATCAGTATTAGAAGGTCCTGACTTTTCTGTAGCTCAGCCTTTGGTAGAAAATATTGGTGTTTCTAACCACGATCATGGGGTGAATGGACTTGCTTTTGATGACGAGGGGAACCTGTTAATTACAGTTGGTGGTAATACTAATGCAGGAATAGCAGATGATAGTGTTGGTGGTTTGGAAGAATCACCTTTTACAACAGCTATCTTAAAAGCTGAAATTACCAAACCTGATTTTAATGGAGATATTCAGTATGAGCTACCTGCTGATTGGGTTCCACCAGAGGGATTGACTTTGCCTAATCCAGAAGAAAGTCAAGGATTTGGTGGAATTGTCAATGTAGCAGACGGTGTTGATATTTCGGTTTATGCTAGTGGCTTTCGCAATCCTTTCGATTTAGAATACGCGACCACAGGGATCATTTATGCAACGGAAAATGGTGCCAATTCCGGATTTGGAGATGCATCGACTGGTGCTGATACTCAAGAACCTTTTGTTTTACAGGTAACTGATGAATTGAATATTATCGAAGAAGATGGTTATTACGGTCATCCAAATCGCAATCGGGGTCGCACAGATGCTCGTCAAAATGTTTATTATTCCCCTGACGATCCCAGCAATTCTGGCTATACTGCACCTATTGCTGCTTTTGATGCATCCACTAATGGTATTACTGAGTATCGCTCTACTGCTTTTAATAGTCAGTTACGAGGAAATTTATTAGCACAACAGTGGAATGGTATTCTGTATAATATAGAATTGTCAGCAGATGGAACGCAAGTTTCTAATATAAGTTTCCTCGAAACTGAAGTTGGTAGCGATGAGTATGCAGCTGATGGGTTAGATGTATTAACGGGACCTGGTGGTGCCATCGTAGGTATTGACTTCAGTGCGGGAGAAATAACTGTATCGACTCCAGTTGATGAGTTAGTTACTAATAATATGGTAGCCTATGACATTTCCTCTTGGAGAGCTCCTGCTAGCGGAGGTGGTGAATTTGTAATTGGTGGAGATAATTTTTCTGGCTCAATAGCAGATACAACTGTAACTATTGGCGATGAAGTGGCTTCTATTACTTCTGTTTCTGATAATCGAATTACAGGTATCTTCCCTAGCTTTACCCCTTCAGGAGATAATTTACTAGATGTAACTGTGGAGAGTAATGGTCAAGTATCTGCTATTACTGATGCTTTCCAACCACTGTTTATTTAGCTTTTAGGACTTACGCAAAAGCCACGTAATTCCGTCATTACGAGTGATAGCGACGTAATCGCAAAAACCCTGCGTTGACGTAGTCTGCTCGATAGAGCTTATGCTTCCCTACACTCGGTTCCGGTCGCAATGACAAATCTTCGTTGCGTAAGTCCTGGCTTTAATAGAGAATAACTCAGATATAAGAAAGCCTCTTGGTAAAACTAGCCTCTTGGTAAAACTATAGGGGCTTTCTTATTTTTTCAACTTTATTAAATCAACATATAGGGTTCCGAATTAAATGGGAAATCCATATTTGGAGAGAATTAATTATCCGATGCTGTTTACTATCAAATTGTATAACCTTTATACAGTAAGTATTTGAGGAAGTTACTTAATAACTATTTGTTTTATCTTTCCTAAGACTATCTTGCTTGATTCCTCTTAGAGAAGCAAATATTACTCAAAAAATAATTGATGTAATCTAAGAACTCAGCATTTAGCTGGAAATCTACATTTGGCGATGGAAATTAAGCTAAACAATGTAGCTTTATTACATATGATTTGGAATTTATGTGATTTATACGGTTAGGCTAAAGACACTAATTTATAAGGGTTGTAGATAAAAATATTTGTAATAATTAAACAGAATTATTATATATGCGTGTATTGAATTCAATTAAAATATAAAACAAGATAAGTCATGTGTTGTTGCTACTTATGAATAAAATTTTATCTAAATTTTTATATGTCACAAAGGGGAAACATAAAGTTCTTCTGGGGATCGCTTGCTTATTTATTATCAGTTCTTTATTGGAAATGATCGGAGTGGGCTTGATTGGTCCTTTTGCAGCAATGGTCACAGACCCTAAATTTATTGACAATACGACTTGGCTTAAAATCTTATATGTAGAAGCTTCTTTTGAGTCTCCAACAAAATTTATATTTTATTTTGGCATATTAACTGTTGTTGCATTTTATCTGAAAGCTGGTCTAAATTTTATCACCCAAAAATCAGTTGCTCAATTTGCACACAGTTTAAAAGGGGATTTGTCTTATAGACTAATGAAGTCTTATTTAGCTGCTCCCTATACTCTTCATTTGACCAGAAATTCAGCTGACTTAGTTCAAAGTACGATCACCTCGACGGATCATTTCTGTATTGGTTTCGTGATGTCTTTGTTAACAGCTATATCCAATACAGTAGTTATCATAGCTTTAGTAATTCTTTTGGTTTGGACTAATGCAGTTGCCTCCATCGGCATTTCTGTTGTCTTACTAATTTCCTTTGCTCTATTGAATCCATTGAAAAAAAGGCTAACCCGTTGGGGGAAAGAAGGCTACAATGCCTCTGCTCAAATGATTCGTACTCTAAATCATGGCTTGGGTGGGTTGAAAGAGACTAGAATAATTGGCTGTGAACCTTATTTCGAGGAAAAGATGTCGGAAGCAGCCCAGAAATATTCGATGAATATGGGTTTAGCATCTGGTTATGCTAATTTACCGCGTTATATAGTTGAAGCTGTCATTATCAGTTTTCTAATTATTTTTGCTTTTATATTTGTAACTTTTAACCAAGAAAATAGCCAAAATATTAGTTCAATTTTTGGTATTTTTGCGATCGCTTCGATTCGCCTTTTACCTGCAACTGGTAATACTATTTCCTGCATTAACGTTATGAGATATAATTCACATTCTTTGGATGTGTTATTTTCTGAGTTAAAAGAAGTAGAAAGAAAACAAGATAGCAATACATCTAATACATCTATTAGAGATGAACAAGATAGTTGGCATAAACAGACAGACAAAATTAGCTTTCAAGAAAAAATTGTCATTGATAATCTAGTTTATAAATATCCTAGTGGAGCAATCAATGCTTTAGATGGAATCAGTTTAACTATTAAGAAAGGACAATCTATTGGTTTAATCGGTAAATCTGGTTCTGGAAAAACTACCTTAGTAGATGTTTTGATGGGTCTGTTGTCTCCTGCAAGTGGAGATATTAGAGTTGATGGCATTTCTGTATACTCTCAATTAAGAGCGTGGCAAAATTTAATTGGTTATGTTCCACAATCTATCTTTTTGATTGATGATACCTTAGAAAGAAATATTGCTTTTGGTGTACCGGATAATTTGATAGATCGTCAGCGATTACAAAAAGCAATCGAGGCAGCACAACTAAGTGAGGTAGTAGAAAAACTACCAATGGGTTCAAACACTATTGTCGGAGAAAGAGGCGTTTTGCTATCTGGAGGACAGCGTCAGCGAGTCGGAATCGCTCGTGCTCTTTACCACGAAAAAGAAATCTTAGTATTCGATGAGGCAACCGCAGCATTAGACAATGAAACAGAAAGTCTGATTACTGATGCAACAAAGGTACTTTCTGCGAGCAAAACTATTATCATTATTGCCCATCGTCTAACAACTATCGAACATTGCGATCGCATTTATCGTCTAGAAAAAGGAGGTATTGTGAACTCAGGCAATTACGAAGCTGTTGTGTTGGGTCAGTAAAAATATTGCGGGAGCATTCACTATTAAATTTTTCAATTCCTATTTAGCAATATATCCAATCTCCAAATGACTGAAATAGCAGTTCCGATTTACTTTTATATTCCTCAAGAGTATTTCTCAGCGCAGTCCTGGCCAAAAAATGCAGATGAATATTGGGAGTGGCAGTGTCAACAGGATTCTATATCGCCAATGCAGAGCGGTGGTTTTTTTTGGACATTGCAAACCTATCTTTGCTTAAATGACAATGGCTTTCCCTGCAAGTTAGTAGATACTTTACCTGCTGAAGGAATTATTATAGCTCATCGGGATTTTTTAGATGAATCGATTCAGCCCAATTCCAAACAGCTTTTTGTCTGTCTGCGAGCTGATGTAGACCGTCACCCCTATGCTCAACTTCATGTTGTACAAAACCTCCATCAGGCGATCCCAAAAAAATCGACAACTCTTTGGGAAAGCCACTTTATTCCTCATTGGCCTCAACCTGACATAATTCCTCGCAACCGGGTACGGGGCGATCGCTTTGAAAATGTAACCTTTATTGGTAATCAAATTAATTTAGGGGAAGAATTTCAGGATGATAAATGGTATGCTCAGTTACAAAAATTAGGTTTAAAGTTTCATCAGCAGCTAACTCACCAAGACTGGAATAATTATCAAGATACCGATGTAATTCTAGCCATCAGAAAATTTGGTACGGACGATGAGTGGTACGGTAAACCTGCATCAAAGCTATACAATGCCTGGTTAGCTGGAATTCCCGCAATTTTGGGTTATGAATCTGCATTTCGAGATGAACGAAAGAACGAGCTAGATTATTTAGAAGTGACCTCTTATGAAGCAGTGGTAAGTGCTTTAAAGCGTCTCCAAGAAGATAAAAATTTACGCTTAGCAATGGTAGAAAATGGTTGGTTAAGAGCTAAGGAGGTACAAAAAGATGAAATGGTGGCAAAGTGGCAATCTTTTATTATTAATGTGGCGACTCCTAGATATGAACAATGGTGTTCTCTAGCAAAATGGCAACAAAAGATATTCTTTGTCTTTCGTAACTTATTTATTTATTCTAGACCTACTTACTATGTTTTCAAATCTCTATTGAAAAGCTTTAAAAAATGAATATAGCATATGTGACCGAATATGATTCCAGACAATTGACAGGCTCGAATGAATGGTCAGGAACTGGGTACTACATCGCCCAAGCATTGCGATCGCAATCTATAAAGCTCAATTATATAGGACCTCTCAAAGATAGAGCACCCCTCAGAGCTATACGTAAACTGAAGCGTCATTACTACCAATTATGGCATCAAAAAAATTACGAGAAAGATCCAGACCCGCAAACCCTGAAAAATTATGCTCGTCAGATTGAACAAAAAATTTCTCCCAAAAAAGACGAAATTATTTTTAGTGCAACAGTCAATCCCATAGCTTATTTAGAAACCGATAAAGCGATCGCTTTTTGGGCAGATGGGACGTTTGCTGGTATTGCAGATTTTTATCCCCAGTATAGTAATCTTCATCGGGACGTTGTTAATCATTGGCATCAAATGGAGAAGTTGGCACTCCAAAAGAGTCGATTAGCGATTTATTCTTCAGATTGGGCTGCAAAGTCAGCAATTGAATTTTATCAAGCCGACCCTAACAAGGTAAAAGTGGTTCCTTTCGGTGCAAATATTGAAAGTGAATTAAGTTTTACTACTATTAAAGATGCTATAGAATCCAGACCTTCAGATAAGTGCAAGTTGTTATTCTTGGGGGTCGATTGGCTGAGAAAAGGAGGCAATACAGCTTATTATGTGGCAAAACAGCTTAATCAATCTGGTTTGAAAACAGAGTTAAATGTTGTTGGTTGCGAACCATTAATTGATGAACCAATTCCAGAATTTCTTAGACCACTAGGCTTTATTAATAAATCTACTCCAGAAGGTAAGCAACGTCTGAATCGCTTAATTTTAGAATCTCACTTTTTAATTTTGCCATCTATCGCTGATTGTACTCCCATTGCCTTTCCTGAAGCGAACTCTCTGGGTGTTCCGTGTTTATCAACCAATGTTGGTGGAATTCCTACTATTATTCGCAATGATGAAAATGGTAAATTATTTCCCGTCAATAGTGATATCGACAAATATTGCGACTATATTAATAATTTATTTTTAGATTACACTCAGTACAAGCAATTAGCTTACAATTCTTTCCGAGCTTACGAATCTCGTTTAAATTGGCAAGTCGCTGGGCAGAAAGTAAAAGAGTTACTGGCTACTATTATTTAATGTTTATGATCCCCCGTATATATTACCTGCAAATATTCTAAACTGTTTTCCTAATGACTATAATGCCCAAGATATTTTTCTATACTACATCCCACGAAGGACCGCCAGAGGGAGCTTATTTTCAGGATCTAATAGTCAATTTAGCAACTGGGTTTAAACATCTTGGAATTGAATATCATGCTAGTAATGATTACTGGCAAATCGCTCCTGGGTGCGATCGCTCTCTTTTAGAGTTTTCACCTGAGATTAGTCATCATGACTGCGATATTGTAGTTTTAGAGCGACAATACTACGAAGAAAATCGCTGTTTACCTGAAGATTTATTTACACCATCTCGTCAGTACAAAACAGTATATTTAGACTGTTCTGATGGTATCCAGACTTTTTCTTGGTTACCTGAATTTAGACAATTCGATTTTATCTTTAAAACTCATTACAATCATCGTACAAAATATCCTAGTAATGTCTATCCTTGGGCTTTTGGTCTTTCGGAAAGAGTTATTCAAGAGCTAAAGATAGAAACTCCTTGGATAGAAAAAGAAAAATCTTTGTTAGTGAATTTTCGCCATCGCAAATTTAGTCATTCTTTGAGACGTTTTATTAATAAATCATTTATATCTCCAGCCCAAGATTATTTTACCATCGATAAATCTGCAGATGATTTAAATTTACCACCCAAAGACCCATATCATTATCTGAGATGGTCGCAAACTGGCAGACGACATTACCCAAATTACTATCAAAGATTGACTAAAGCCCAGGGTTGTGCATGCTTTGGGGGTTATTTCTTAGCTCCTTGGTTTACTGACTATCATCCTAAAATCAGTTATTATTTAGCATGGTTGATCAGCGAAATGGGATTAAAAACTAAGAGAATTGGACAGTGGGATAGTTGGCGATTTTGGGAGTCTTTGGCAGCAGGTTGCGTTACTTTTCATATTGATTTTGAAAAGTATGGTTTTCAACTTCCAGTAATGCCTGAAAATTGGCGACATTATATTGGTATTGATTTAGATAATATTTCAGCCTCGATTGAAAGAATAAAACGACAACCAGAACTGTTAGAGGAAATTGCCTTAGAAGGTAGAACTTGGGCAATTAATAACTATGGACCCCAAGCAACTGCCCTGCGTTTTCTAAAAACAGTTAGTAACATGAAATATTCAGACATTAATCCAATATTAGTGGCAATGAATCAAGAACAATGAATTCTAACTTATTAGTCAGCATTATTATTAATAACTATAACTACGACCGCTTTTTAGCTGAAGCTATCGATAGTGCTTTAAATCAAACCTATCCCCATATCGAGGTTATTGTTGTTGATGATGGCTCGACAGATAACTCCCGTCAGATTATAGCCAAATATAGCGATCGCATTATGCCGATTTTGCAATCTAATGGCAAACAAGCGGCAGCATTTAACAGTGGATTTGCGCGAAGTCAAGGAGATATAATAATTTTCCTTGATTCTGATGATTATCTACTTCCGGAAGCAGTTGAAGAGATTGTTACAGTTTGGAAACCAAATCTAAGCAAAGTGCATTATCGTCTGAATGTTGTAGATGGTTTGGGGAAATCTCTGGGATATTCATCTCCCCAAGGAAGTTCTCCTTTATCTGAGGGTCAGGTATGGAAAATCCTTCTGGAAAAAGGAGGTTATATTAGCACTCCCACCAGTGGTAATGCTCTGAACCGTCAAGTTTTAAATAAACTTTTCCCTATACCCAATGAATATAAGCTGACCGCAGATGACTATTTATCATTTCAAATACCCTTCTATGGTGAGGTAGGAGCCATTGAAAAGCCCCTAGGAGTCTATCGAGTCCATGATAGCAACCAATGGGCATTAGCTACAGTTTCAGGCGATCGCTTTCAGCGGTTTGTTCGTCATGACTTACAAAATTTTGCCCTACTAAGCAGCAAAGCAGAAGAATTTGGCTATGATATCCCTCCAGACTTAGAGCAACGCTCTATAGGTCGTCTGTGGTCGCGAATTATTTCTTTAAGACTTAATCCCCAAACCCATCCCGTCAAGAGCGATCGCGCCATAAAATTAATCTATCAGGGAATTCGTAGTCTATGGAAATATTCTGACTTTAATTTACCAAAACGCTTAGTTTACAGTATTTGGTTTCTTTGGGTCGGTTGCATGCCTTTGTCCTTAGCTAGACCAGCAATTGCTTGGTTATATGCACCACATCAACGTCCGAAGTTAGTTGATGTTGCAGTAAGTAAGTTTCGTCAATTGGTTGCTTAAAGCAGGAGGGCAAGGATATTTTTATGTACTTAGAATAAAGTTATAACTTTATTTCAACCGTTCCATGCAAAAATATCACTAGATAGCCAATTCATGATAGCCAATCATCAACAACGAAAAGAACATGAAGAAATAGCTTGGACTAACAGTAGTAATCTGATAATTTTTGCTTTTTCTACGGTTTTTTATGCCAGAATATTTTGCTCTATCACCGGTGCACCTTCAGTTCTTATTCACGCACATTTTATTGCGATCCCTCTGATTGTCTACATTATTTTAACAACTGTACCCATAAAGGATAATCAGCAATTAAAGTTAGTTATTTCGTTTTTAATAGGACTTTTCATTTTTTTGATCGGCATTTTGATTAGCGCTTTCATTAATAAAGCCGGTTTAATTAATGCCATTATCAATTTTATGATGCTGGGGGAGCCAATTATATTCTTAGTTGCCATTGCTTCTATTCCGATGTCTTGGAGGTCGTTTATTAAAGTTAGGACATGGTTAATTTGGTCTTTTGCAATTAACTTTTTGCTAGCTGCTGTTCAGAAACCTCTAATTGACTCAGGTTACCTCTATGCTCAGGGTTTCAATGGTACAGACGGTTGCGGGGGAGTGTTTTTTGTTTCTGGGGCTGGTAATTATGTATCTGCATCAGTATCGATGGTTTTTGCCACTTATTTTCTGACGAGAGAAAAAAATTTCCCTTTATGGATAAGATTAACAGCAATGTTCGCAGCACTTTGGCAGCTTTTATTCTCTGACTCCAAGCAACTAGTATTTGCCTACTTTATTGCTTGGTTACTTTTAATTATATGTAACTCTCAGAATATAAAAAACACCTTAAAATTGTTAATAGGAATGATTTGTGTCGTTTTAATATTTTTGTGGTGCGTACAGAATGTAGAGGAATTTGTTGCTTTTACCGCTTGGGTGAGACCAGAACTTTATGAGGCAGATGGAGAGGCTTGGTATGCGAAATTTTATTCTGTACGCTTCATACTCGATCGTTATCAATCTCCTTTAAATTGGTTATTTGGTTTAGGTCCTGGGCACACAGTCAGTCGTTTAGGTGCTTGGTTTCTACAAGATTATTGGTCTTTATTGGCGCCATTAGGTGCAACAATCAATAATATCGGCTTAGAATCTAGAGAATTTGTCAATAGCTTTTGGCTCACATATAGTTCTAGTTTATTTAGCCCTCTTTTTAGTTGGGCAGGGATTTGGGGAGATTTAGGATTTGTAGGTTTAGGAATATACCTGTATTTAGGCTATTTAGTTTGGCGATATTTTGCTTTAGATAACTCTTTAAAAATTACTGTACTTTGTATTGTCGTTCTGGGATTTATTTTTACTCAAATGGAAGAACCAGGCTATATGCTTTTTGTTTCTCTACTTTTGGGTTTGGCATATCAAAAGCAAAGACTTGAAAAAAATATCAGAATACGGGGATTATATGACTTCTCTGCTCCAGGAGAGTGGAGTAACAATGCTCCAATTGGGAAACTCAAAATGCCTAGATTCGGGCATTCCAAATAAAAGAATCAGACCGATAATTTTGAATTGGAGTGTAGCCAATGACACGAAAAACCCGAGTTCTCTTTATCAGTCATGCCTATGTAGTTGGCGTAAATCAGGGTAAGTTAAAAGCGATCGCTGATACAGAAGAAGTAGAATTAGCCCTGCTTGCCCCTAGTAACTGGAAAGCTTTAGAATGGGATCGATTCTTGGAACTAGAAGCTCCTTACCCTAAAATTTCTATTTACTCTGCTCCAGTTTGGTTTACTGGTAGAGTCGGAGCACATATTTATAATCCTTGGAAAGTTTGGCAAGTTATTAATGATTTTCAACCAGATTTAATTCAACTAGAAGAAGAAATCTTCTCTTTATGTGCCTTAGAAGTGGCATTCTGGTCAAAAATAGCCCGTAAACCGATGGTAGTATTTGGTTGGGAAAATCAACAACGCTCTTTACCCTTACCAAGACAATGGGTGCGCGATTTTGTAATGAATGCAACTAATCTTTATATTGCTGGTAATCAAGATGGAGCAACAGTTCTAAGTAACTGGAACTATCCCGGAAAAATAGAAGTAATGCCCCAAATGGGAGTAGATACAAAGCTATTTACACCCCAAACTGTAAAAAATCAGAAATTACAATATAATCAATTCAATATCGGTTTTCTCGGCAGATTAGTCCCAGAAAAAGGCATTGATATTTTATTTGCTGCTGTTAGTCAATTACGAAAACAGGATTTAAAGTGTCAAATTACTATCTGTGGGTCTGGTACAAGCGAAGTCCAATTGCGACGAGAAGCAGCAAAACACCAAATAGAAGATATAGTTATTTGGAAAGGTGCAATTCGTCATCAAGAAGCACCAACAGAACTCGCCAAATTTGATGTCTTAGTACTTCCTTCTCGTACCATTGATACTTGGAAAGAACAGTTTGGTCACGTGATTATTGAAGCAATGGCAATGGGTATTCCCGTAATTGGTTCTAATTGTGGAGAAATCCCCAACGTCATAGCTAATTCTGCCCTCATCTTTCCAGAAGAAGATTCTAAAACCCTAGCAGCTATTCTCAAACGCGCTATAAGCGATCGCTCTTGGTTAGAAGAAATGGGTAACTATGGTATTGAAAGAGTCAATAAGCACTATTCTCATGAAAGAATTGCCACAAGACTAATTGATTTATGGCAAAAGACAATCTCTAATTTAAATTAATTTATGCATAAACCAAACAGATTAACAGGAATAGACCTCTGTCGTGGGTTAGCAGCATTTGCTGTAATTTTAGTACATTCAGGAGATGAAACTTGGGGTATTCCGATCAGCGAGAGTGCAATCCAATTTCGCTATCTATTTTATTTTTCTGTTCCTTTTTTTCTAGCAGTTTCTTTCTATTTTGCTACTAAAAAGTTGCCGGTCAAAATTTCTTTGAATTTTTGGCATAAAAAGTTTAAACGTATAGTAATACCTTATTTACTTTGGAGTTTTTTTTATGTAATATCAAAATCAATTTTATTTTTGGTTAGTAATAATTCCGAAAAAGTTTTTCAGTTATTAGCAGACCCTATAGCTATCATTTTTCTAGGCGGAGCTTCCTATCATTTATATTTTATTCCTCTTTTAGTTTCGGGAACTGTATGCCTGTGTTTTGCGAATTATTTGAGTAGACAACGATTTTCTATTTTGTTTTTATCATTACTTTCTGTATTTAGCATTATTATTTATCAGCTATCATTAATATATAAAAATGATTTTAATTTAGCTGAATATACAGCTTTTCCTAGTTTACTCCAATTAATACCAGTTAATAGTTTTCTTTATTCTATATGGAGAATATTTTTAGTTAATATTGCCTGGTTCTTGAGATGCTTGCCATACTTTATGATAGCCATGTTAGTGAATCAATTATTGCAAAAAAAGAATTCCCAGTGGATTTATAGAAAGCCAACAACAACTTTATTATTCTTTATATTTTTACTAGTTAATATATTAGGAAATAATCTTCTTCCTAGGGCTGTAAGTGAAATTGCGATCGCTTATTCTTTACTATTATTTGGAATCTCAGTTTCTCAGCAGATTAAAGATAATACTTTAATAACTAATTTAGGATTATGCTCCTTCGGTATTTACTTAATTCATCCATTAATTAAAAGTGTCATAGAAATTTTTCTAATTAAAATTTTACCTCAACTGACCCAAAATGTTTCAATTATTTCTATGCTAACTTACTCCATATCTAGCTTTTTAGTCAGTTGGTTATTTATATATTTGTTACGAAAAAATAATAAACTTTCACAATATGTGTAGATATTATCAAAAGATTCTATCAAATCAGTTAATAAAAACAAATAAACAAACAAGTAAATAATATAGATAACCTCAATGCGAATAGCAATTGTCCGACGAGAACCCAATGTCGCTCTAAGTATGGACGTCTATGCTGATAATTTAATTTCAGAACTACAAACAATTCGACCAGAATGGGAAATTATCCAGATATCTCCTCAACCTTGGAGCAAAGATTTAGAGAATTTATGGCATTCTGGTAATCCATTACGTAAATATTACGAACGTTTTTTCAATCATCCCCGTGTAGTTAGTAAAATAAAAGCCGACATATTTCATATTATCGATCATACTAACGGTCATGTTGCCTATTGGCTAAAAAAATCAGGTAAACCAATTGTTATTACTTGTCATGATTTAGTTCAATATATTTATCCAGAGATTTTAAAAAATCAATCCCGCTTCCCAGCATTGAGTATGGCAGTTTGGCAATATTCAGTCAAAGGAATAACCGTTGCAGATAATACAGTTGCTGTTTCTACAAATACTGCTAAAGATGTTAATAAATGGTTAAATGTAGACTCTAAAAAAATAGCTGTAGTTCCCAATGGTGTAGAGTCAGAATTTCGTGTACTATCCCCTGAAGTCGTTAAAAATTGGCGGCAACAATATATCAACTCTCCGGAAGAGATTTGTTTATTAAACGTGGGTTCAACTCATCAGCGCAAAAATGTTTTAACAATTTTGAAGGTAGTGAAAGCGATCGCTCAGATGGGGATACCTATTCGCTTATGGAGAATCGGTGATGACTTTAGTGCAGAACAACAAAAGTTTATTGAAGATGGTAGTTTAAATAAATATATAACTTTATTAGGGAAACCCGACCGAGAGGCTTTAATTCATTTTTATAATGCTGCCGATATTTTGTTTGCTCCTTCCCTTTATGAAGGTTTTGGTTTAACTATATTAGAAGCAATGGCATGTGGTACTCCTGTAATTACTTCTAACGTTTCCTCTTTACCAGAAGTCACTGGAGATGCAGCAATCTTAGTTCAGCCAACAGATGTAGAATCTATGATTAAAGCTATTCTAAATATTCAAAAAGATATAGATTATCGTCATACTTTAGTAAGTAAAGGATTGATTAGAGCCAAGAATTTTTCCTGGAAAAACAACGCAGAAAAAATAGCTAAAATATATGAAGAGTTATTATAAATTTAAAAAACAAACAAGCTTATTATTTGGTTTATTATTTGTAAACAATTTGTATTGTCATATATTTTATTTTGTATGATATTCATAATAGCAATTACCAATTTGCATACTTAATAATTATCCAATTCACATCATAAATAACATAAATACACAAGATGAAAGTCCTTCTCTCTGCATACTCCTGTGAACCAGGAAAAGGTTCCGAACGTGGTGTAGGCTGGAATGTAGCCAAAGAAGTTGCGAAGTATCATGAAGTCTGGGTGCTAACTAGACCAGATGAAAGTCAAGAAGCAATTGAAACAGAACTAGCAAACAATAAAATCCCTAACTTACATTTCGTCTATTTTACCCTGCCCTTTTGGCAGGATAGTTTATGGTTGGGACAATCCGGTGCAATGCAAATTCACTACTATCTGTGGCAAATCCAGGCATATTTTGTTGCAAAGGATTTACATCGAAAAATTCAATTTGATTTAGCCCATCATATTACTTTTGTACGTTACTCTTCTCCCAGTTTTCTTTCCTTGTTACCAATACCCTTTGTCTGGGGTCCAGTAGGTGGTGGAGAGTCAGCACCACTGAGTTTTTGGAAAGATTTTAATTGGAGAAATAAATTGTATGAAATCTTACGCTGGACATGGCGAAGCATTGGTGAATTTGATCCGTTTACTCGCTTAACAGCTCAAAAAAGTGCTATCGTCTATGCCACCACAAAAGATACTTCCCAACGAATTATTAAGCTTGGTGCAAATTGCGTTGAAAGAGCATCAGAATCGGGGATTTCCCAAACAGATATAGAACAGCTCAGCCAATGTCAGCCTCCAAGTACTTCCCCAATCCGATTTGTCAACATTGCACGTCTTCTTCACTGGAAAGGCATTCATTTAGGGTTACGGGCATTTGCTGAAGCTAATCTTACTGATTCTGAATACTGGATTATAGGGGAAGGCATTGAATTAGAAAAGTTACAATCCCTAACCGTAGATTTAGGTATTGCAGAACGAGTAAAGTTTTTTGGTTTACTCGATCGACAAGAAGTTCTAGTCAAGCTGGGACAATCTTCAGCGTTGATACACCCTAGCTTACATGATTCAGGAGGATGGGTTCCTCTAGAGGCTATGGCATCAGGTAGACCTATTCTTTGTTTAGATTTAGGAGGTCCATCAGAGTTGGTAACACCAGATATTGGGATTAAAGTTCCAGCACATAATCCACAACAAGCTGTGAAGGATTTAGCTAAAGCAATGGTGAAGTTGGCTGAAGAAAAAGATTTATGTATTCAAATGGGAAGAGCTGGACAACAAAAAATCAAAGATTTCTATAGTTGGGAAAAAAAAGGAAAATGGTTAGCTAATGTTTACGATGATTGCATTAGTCAATTTGGCAATTTTAATCAAGAAAGTAGGACAATTGAAAAGTTAAAATCTCAAATTTAACATCTTAAAATTAAAAGAGATAATAAGTTTTTAAAATATTTAGTTTTTAAGATAGAATTTTAGTATTTAGAATAGAGGAAATCATAAAAATCTATCAACTATATCTATAAAAGCTTATCTATAAACCAAGCCGGTTCTATTACCCTAAAATTATTTTTTAAACCATTGATACGAATATTTAAAAGATTAGATAAAACTGGGGATATTGATAATGGAAAAACTTTTACTAGTTACTTTTCCCGTAGACCTTGGCAATGCGACTTATGAAACTCGCTTTATTAATTTATTTAAAGAAAGTCCAGACATAGATTTAAAATTGTTTCGCTTTGCCCCCAATCAAGTTAAAGGTCATCCAAAGTCGATTTTTACAATAGCTTATTTATTAATTTTTATGGAAAGATTAAAAATATCTATCAAACTTTGGAAAGAAATTCATCAAGCTAGCCGAGAAGGAAGGAAAGTTTTATTTCATGGAGTTTCTACCGCACTATTTGGATATTTTGGAACAGGATCAAATAAAAGTTATATAGTTACTGAGTGGACTAGAAAATTATATGAGCCAATTTGGAAAAGTTCTGGTTCTCCGATTTGGTTAACATGGATTCATAAAAAAATATTAAGTTCACAAATATCTGTCTTAGGGCTTACAGATAACGTTATAAAACAAATGGCAAGAGACTACAATGTGCCTTCTAGCAAACTTAAAAAAGTCAAGCTTCCCTTTTGTTATGACCTGAATCTATTTAGTCCCAGTCAAGAGCGTGAAGATAAGGAAACCCGTATTCTATTTGTAGGTGGTGATTTTCAGCGTAAAGGTGGAGATATTCTACTTGATTGGTTTAAAACAAATTACCAGCCTGGATTAAAAATAACTATGGTTACGAATCATCCCGTGGAAGATTATCCAGGAATTAGCATTGAGAAAAATATTCAATACGGACAACCTGAACACGCTAAATTATTTAGAAATCAAGACATTTTTGTTTTACCAACTAACTGCGATAGTTATCCATCGGTTTTAGGTGAGGCAGCTTGCGCTGGGTTAGCAATTCTAACTACTAAAAATGCCTTGGGAGCTTCCGAGGTTATTAATAATGGAGAAAATGGTTATATTTGTAATTCTCAAACAGAATTACTCGAAAAACTAACAACTTTGGTAAAAGACAAAGCGTTAATCTCAAATATGAAACAAAATAGTCGTCAGCTAATGGAAAAAGAATTTGCTTATGAACGAGTATTAAGCGATTATATTCAATATATTTTTGATTAGTTATGATGGATATTATAGCCATAAATTATAGCTATATATTTATAGCTACACATAGATATATTCACATCTTGCACCAAGAAAATCGCTTGAATAAATAATACTCATTGTTCCTGAGCGCCTTGGACTAAAAGTCCCATAATTATAGGCTAAATCCTCTAAAAGAGGACTGAAAAAACCTTTGAAAAGAGTCTTATTAATTACCGTTAATTTGATTTTTGGTTATTTATACGTATAGGTGCAAGATTTGAGTATATTCAGATATCATATTTGACCCCAACCAGTGAGTGTGGAAAATTCCTTTCTAATAGGAAAAAGCCATTAAAATAGACTATATCAACGAATAAAAAAACTGGTATTAAGAATCAGAAAAATTTTGCGATTACCTGGTCGGGATTCGTGTGTAAAGCCATTCCGGCATCGCTAACCCTTAAAACGTAGTCTCTCGTAGAGAAGTGAATCGCAAGTTCAGTGTTAATTTGTTTGCCATTTTGTATTCTTTCCATGAACATATTGCGAGTTTTCCTATTAGGTAGCAGTATTTTATTTGGTATTACGACTTCCAATATTGCTATATCCAGAAATCATAGAGGCTATTTTGTTTCTCCCAATGGTTCAGATGAAAACTCTGGAACAATCAACCGTCCTTTTAAAACTATTCAAAAATGTGCCGATACAGTTCAAGCAGGAGAAACCTGCTGGCTAAGAAAGGGGATATATCGGGAGACTATCAAACCTAAGAATTCGGGAACAAGCAAAAAAGCTATAACTTTTGCAAGTTATAAAGATGAAAAAGTCACAGTTTCTGGAAATGATATAGTTGACGGCTGGACTAAATATCGCGACTCAATTTATCGCATTCAAGTCAGTTTACCCGTCAGTAGCTATAGCGATACAGGTTTCTTTGCTAATCAGATATTTGTAAATGGTGAAATGATGCCAGAAGCTCGTTTCCCTAATATAGATGAAAAACGAGATTTCTTGCGTCCTAATCTTGTAGGTGGAGGAGTCAAAAGTGAAGGAGGAAAAGCAGCTAGCATTGAAAATAAAGAAATTCCTACTTTGTCTGAAGGATGGTCTGGTGCAAAAATCTGGACCAATGAATGGTACACTACCCGCACAGGAACAATAACCGGTAGCAAAGCAGGTAAATTAACCGCTCAAATGACTGCACCTTGGGACAGAGGTGGATTTTGGTTTTATCTTTTTGGCAAGTTAGAATTACTTGATAGTCCAGGAGAATGGTTTTACGAGGATAAAACTAGAAATCTTTACCTCTGGTCACCTGATAGTACAATTCCCAAGAAAGTAGAAGTCAAAAAGCGAAATTTTGCTTTTGATTTGAGCGATCGCTCCTATATCTCCTTACGTAACTTAAATCTATTTGCTAACACTATAACTACTAGTGATCGCAGTGTTGGTATAGTTCTTGATGGTATTCGAGCCTCCTATGTATCCCATCATATGACTCTGCCGCCTTTACCTAAATCAGAAAAAGCCTATGAATCTGATAACGCCTTATTTTTGGCTTCCCATACCCACGACACTGGGATTCAGTTGCGTGGTAAAAACCATACATTGAAAAACTCGATCATTGAATGGAGTTCAGGCAATGGCGTACTATTAGAAGGAAACAATCATAAAGTAACTAATAATATCATTGCAAACATTAATTATATGGTGTCCTATGCGGCTCCTGTTCGTATCAACGGCAATGGTCATAAAATTACTCACAATACAATAGAGCGCGCTGGTCGTGACGCGATTAATATAGATTGGCACACCGCAGGTACAGATGGTCGTAACATTGAAATTGCCTACAATGATATTTCTCGCTTTGGCATGCTCAGTACTGATTTGGGTGGAATTTATGTTTGCTGCCATATTAATTTAGAAGGTGGTTCCATTCATCACAATTGGATTCGGGATACTCAAGCATTTAGTCCCTTCTGGGGGACTCGGGGTATCTATTTAGATATCGAAAGTTTTAACAGCACTATTCATCATAATGTGATCTGGAATTTAACTGGAGGAAAAGACAACTATAGCTTACTTGCAGGTAGTCCTCGAGGATATGAGAGAGTATTTAATAATACTTTTTTAGGAGAAGTGTTGACCAATGGTGGACCCATAGAAGCGCGAAATAATATTTTTGCAGCATCTAAAAGTATAGTTGCCGATAAACAATCTCATAACTTGTTTTTAGAGGAAAATGTCAAATTCTCTCAACCTCCTACGAAAGAAAGCACATCTTTACCCAAATTTACTTTAAAGTCAGGCTCTCCAGGGATAGATTCCGGGATTCTCATTCCTGGTATTACAGAAGATTTTATTGGCAATGCACCTGATATTGGTGCATATGAGCGAGGTGTTCCTATGTGGAAGGCTGGTTCCACTTTAAAATATACTCTTAAAAAAAATAATAATTAATTAAATAAATATGCACATTTTAATTGCAGCTTTGCATCGACCTACTCAACCAACAGGTGTCTGCCGACATGCTGCTAATCTAGCTCGCTGCTTAGCAGAAAATGCAGAAGTTAATAGAGTTACTATAGTTATAGGAGCTTGGCAAAAAAGTTATTTTGAAACCGCTTTTCCTCTGACCTCTGAAAAAATTAAATTAATTAGTATCAATATCAAAAATAGCTCTGTTATTCGGAATATTTGGTATTTCCAAGATTTACCCAAATTAGCAAATAATTTAGAAGCAGATATTGTTCATCTTTCCTTTCCTTTTCCTTTTATCAGAGCTAAATTTAATGCTTCTATAGTCACTACAATTCATGATTTATATCCTTATGAATGTCCAGAAAACTTTGGTTTTCCTCAAGTTTGGTTTAATCGTTTATTTTTAAAACAGTGTATTAGTAATAGTGATGGTCTTGCCTGTGTGTCTAAGGTGACATTAGACAAATTAAAGTTTTATTTTCCCCATCTTGACACCGGGAAAAAAGTTAATGTCATTTATAACTATGTTGATTTCGAGAATATTGAACCATTAGTTCCTAAGCAAATATCAGAAAAAAGTTTATTTTTATTATCTGTTGCCCAACACCGCCATAATAAAAATTTAGATTTACTGATTAAGGCTTACTCTTGGTTGCTAAATAATAAAAAAATAGATGTAGATATTAAATTAGTTATTGTTGGTACTTCTGGTCCAGAAACTCAAAATATTAATGATTTAATTCGCAATTTATCTTTAGAAAACAAAGTCGTTTTACTATCTGTAATCGAAGATTCAGAATTGAGCTGGCTATATAAGAATTGTCAAGCTTTTGTAATTCCCTCTTCTACAGAAGGTTTTTGTCTTCCTTTAGCTGAAGCTCTGCACTTTAATAATTCAATCATCTGTTCTGATATTCAAATTTTTAGAGAAGTTGGAACTTCTAACTGTACTTATTTTTCTTTAGAAAATGATGCGGTTGATAATCTTAGTCAAGCTATTATAAAATCTATAAATAGACCTGATTCACCAACAGATATTAATGTAGAACGCTTTGAAAAATCAAATATCGCCAAGCAGTATTTAAATCTATACTCTCAATTAAAATTAAAGTATTTCGAGGATAATCAACTCTCTAAAAGTTTAGCTAGATAAGGTGTGAATAAAACAAATGAATTCATTCATAAAAAAAGAGACATTCTATAGAATATCTCTACAATTTATCGAAAATATATTCAAACTTGAATGATTTCTATCTAAATTTTAATTGAACATTAATCGAACATTAATTTAACGTCTTCTTCTGCTCCCACTACCAAAAGAGCGACTGCGTGAGCGACTGCGAGAACGACCACCACTACCAAAACTACCACCATTAGAGCGACGGTTAACAGATCTTGATTTACCAGTAGTTCTTAATTTGCTGCTACCATATCCAGAACCGGTTGCTCTTGTACGATTAGTATCAGTACGAGTTGTTGTAGTTCTTGTTCTTGTACGATTCGGTGATGTGCGCACTGTAGAACTTCCTGGATTAGATCTTCTAACATTTCCTGTGGTGCGGAATCTGGTACGGTTTTTGACTGATATAGGTGCGCTATTGTAGCGATCGCGGTATCTAGTCACTGCTCTATCGTAAGTTCTACCATAACCGCCATAACCAGTTAACACTGTTCCTGGCTGATATACAGGAGGTACATAATATTGGGGTCTAAATAATAGATTTCCCACTACTTGACCAGCCAATGCTCCTGCAAAAGGTGTCCAGAAGCTATTTTCCCGACGAACCACAACTACTTCTTGTTGTCCTGTCTGGGGATTATTTCTCGTCTCTGTTACAGTATGAACATACTCAATTTTTAAATCTTTGGTAGCATATAAAATTGGCTGACGATTTTCTACTTTTAAGTAACTAGTTTTTCCCTGTTGAATCTCCTCATCAGTTAATCTCGCCATTTGTAAATTTTGCGTTTTAAAAGTTGGAGGGTTACTGTTGAGCAAGAATAGAGTATATTCTCCATTTTCATCACTATAACTAGCTTGTTGGACGGGATACTGACCGTCACTAAGTCTAACATTATTATTTACATTAGAATTTTGGCTGCTAACTTGTCTGGTGGTGGGTCTGTTTACCTCAGATCCACCACCACAAGCAACAGTTGTAAAACATAAACTAGCTGATAAAAAAACGAGAGTAAAGTTACGTAAAATTTTCATAAACATATAATTATTTCCTTATGTTTAAGCTTAACAATTTATAATTAGTACAAGTAAGTGTAGAGAATACTGCAATATTCCCAGAACTGAAAAAATACTAAAAGACAAGATTTTACAATGGGATTAGCTCCGGATAATGCATTAATAGTTGGTCATTCGTTAACTCATCTCCAAATTGAGCTGGTGAAAAATGAATTGATATAGCTTCTAAGTTATGCTTGTAGTGTAAATTAATTAACGCCTTTAAAGCATATTGAAGTGCTTCTATATTAGAAATATCTGTTTCTAAATCTGGTTCTTCTCCTTTATAAGCCACTGTCATCATCACTATTACATTACGCGTTACTGGTACAGAAAAGGGATCATTTACATCTATATCGTCATCAAAATCAACTTGACTTAAATAACGTTGACCAGAATCAGTAAATAGCTCTTCCACATAATCTCCTGCCTCACCTTCACTCCAAAATACTTCCCCTTCATTAGCCGCAGACAACCAGTAATCGTCCTGTTGAAGAAGAGCTTGACAAATTTGCACTAATCCTTCCCCTACGACTTCCAAATCTCCTTCAGCATTCACAGCTTCTCGTGCAGAACGATTCAATAGACCCAAGATAGGTGCAACTTCCGAACCAGATAAATGCAAAAATATACGGCAAACTACAAAGCGAGTTCGACCCATCATTTTGTTAAAAGTATTACGCATTTCGTGTTTCATCCTCCATGATTTATCTATCTTTACTGTGATAGGTTAAGCTTTTTAGGAATCAAAAATTGAATATGTTAATGTAATGTAAATTTTGGAATATCCACTTTGCAGGTAGTATAAATTTCTTTAGGGAGATTTTTTATTACAGAAATACAAAAGTTTTTTACAAAGGTAGAAGATTTCTAACACATGAAGATGATACCGGAGGCAACTATCATAAGAAGTAGCTGCAATTAAGATGACAAATATTTACTTTTGGGACTTATCTAGTCGTAATCTGAAATAACCCTTGGGAATTACTTCTCTACGGTTGTTTCGGACGTAAATATTTAGTGTGTGTAAGTCTTGACCTTTTTAGAACGTCAATTTGTAGAAAATTACTTTAATTTTAAATTAAAATATCAAATCTTATTTCAAATTGAGATAATTCAAATTCAGATAACTATATTATGAAAACTTTGAATGAAGCTAATAATTTTGTTCACATCAGGTAAAGAATCTATTTCACGATCATTTTTACTATCATTATAGCTTGAGATATTTGCATCAGTTCGAGCAGTAAATCGTTTACCAAAATTGTTATTCTCATGTATTATCAGAGTCTTCGCATTTGAATTAGTTAATATCATTTGTGTAGGCGATTGAAAAAAATCTAATTTTTTTGCTAACTTTAAATGATTTTTTGTCTCCTGAAAAGATTTTACGTTGATAATTACTTCTTCTATTATTTTATTTAATTTATTTATAAGCTTTGAGTCCTCTAAACTGAATTTGCTTATATATTTATGAGTAATTATATCCAAAGCTGTACAGATATTTTTGTGAGCAGCTTCAGCATCTTTAAAGGGAAGAATTGCCATATAGGCAGTTGGTAGCAAACTTTCATCACTTTCAACTCGAAAGGTAAATACTGTACGACGACGTCCAATTTCCATGGTGGGAGGTTGCTTGAGATATTTGTAGCGGTGAGCTATTTGATAGTATGCACCTGCTAATACAAAATTTGCTTCATAATCTAGGGGAGTATCAATAACAATAGTAATTGTTGGCGGAGTCTCATTAAAAAACTCTCGTGATTCTTCAGAATTAAATTTTTGTACGATGGAGCGATCGCCTGTTGGACTTAAATCCACCCATTCGCAAATTATACCCTCAGTTTTCAATCCAAATCTAGAAGTTGCATAAAGTTGCGCTCCTGTCAGGATTGCTCCAGTTAAATCGGCACCTACCCATTCAGCTTTAATCAATTTTGCTTGGGTTAAATCGGCATGTACCAAACTAGTATTTGTTAGATTTGTATTACTTAAATCCGCACCAATTAAGTTTGCTCCGCTTAATTTAGCTCCGCTTAAATCAGCCCAACGAAGATTTGCCCCACTTAAATCAGCCCAACGAAGATTTGCACCGCTTAAATTCGCACCGCTTAAATTTGCTCCACTAATATTAGCTTGGCTTAATTCTGCATCGCGAAAGTTACCCCCGCTGACATCGGTACGTGCTAAGTCACTATTACTTAGATTTGCTTGCTCAAAATTTGCCCCGGTTAAAGAAGCATCTCTCAAGGTTGCTTGATTTAAATTAGCATTACGAAGATTAGCTTGACGGAGCGTAGCTTCCCGTAAATCCGCACTATTAAGATTTGCTTCCCATAAATCTGCACGACTCAAGTTAGCTCTAATCAACTCAGCGCGAATTAAAGAAGTTTTTCTCATTTGAGTGTGACTCAAATCAGCACGAATCAAATTCGCCACATTTAGGCTAGCATAACTTAAGTCAGCACCAGTTAGAGTTGAACCACGCAATCGTGCTACGTTTAACTTCGCACCGTGCAAGTTTGCACTGCTCAAGTTAGCTCCACTAAGATTAACTACGCTTAGATTGGCATGACTTAAATTTACCCGGGTCAGTTTGACGCCACTTAAATTGGCTTCTGATAAGTCAATTTTGCTAAAGTCTCTGACTCCAAGTGCATATTTTTTCAGCAGTTCCTCTAAATTCATTTAGGCTACCTCAAGCGATTGCCATTTTTAAGTGGTTAATGTGGTTAATTAGTTTTTGCAACAGTTCATTAAAGTTAAAAAACAAAATTAAAATGAATATCGGTATTATAGGATTAGGTTTAATTGGTGGTTCCCTAGGTTTAGATTTACGCTCCTTAGGACATCATGTCATAGGAGTGAGTCACCGAGAGTCTACCTGCCAAAAAGCGATCGCTATTGGTAGTGTAGACGAAGCATCGATTGATTTAAGTATAATGAAAGTGACCGATGTCGTCTTTATTTGTACGCCTATAGCAATTATTGTGCCCACAGTTGAGCAGTTAATTACTCACCTCTCATCAAATACAGTGATTACCGATGTTGGTTCAGTTAAAACACCTGTAGTAACAGCAGCTTCCTCTCTTTGGAATAATTTTATCGGAGGGCATCCAATGGCGGGAACCGCAGATAGCGGTATAGAAGCAGCAGTAAAAAAATTATTTGTAAACAATCCTTACGTAATAACACCAACAAATACAACAACCAATCATGCGATCGCGGTATTAACGGAAATAATTGCACAACTACAAGCACTACCATTGCAGTGTTCTCCGGAAGCTCACGATAAGGCTGTAAGTTCTATTTCTCACCTACCCGTCATGGTAAGTGCTTCTCTGATTAAAACTTGTATTGTTGAAGCGAATATTGACATAGCACAAATATCTCAAAATATAGCCAGTTCAGGATTTAGAGATACTAGCCGTGTTGGTGGGGGTAATCCAGAATTAGGTGTTATGATGGCAAAGTATAATCGACCAGCTTTACTAGAATCATTGCAAAGTTACAGAAATAATCTTGACAAACTTATTAGTCTAGTTGAAAAAGAAGATTGGGAAGAGTTAGATAAGTATTTACAATCAACCAAAATAGCAAGACCACTATTTACAGATTAAAATATTTGTGTAAATTATAATATTTTTCTGTAAGTGCAAAAATTCTCAATGTTAATAGTAAATTTTCGATTTTTTTTGAATATTATAAATATATTGCTTATGCAAGTTATGGTTCAAGGCAATTAGAGATAAATGACAGAAATATATTAATTCAAACAACTCTATTTCATTTAAGCAATAATACCAACAATTCTTATAAGTCTTGAATTTACTATCTGGTTGTTTACAAATTCACATCTTGCACCAATATTTTTGGATGTAATTTAATCACTCGGCATTAAACTGAGAATCTTAATTTAGCGATAAAAACCGAGTTAAATAATATAGCTTTATTTTCTACATTTCTAAATTTTCGTGTTTTATACGGTTAGGTGCAAGATATGAGCAAAACTATTTGCCTTCTTGTTTAACTCCTAAAGACTTAGATTAGATCATACTTTAGTAATTATTCTGTTAATAACTTACGTATTGGGAGTCCATAAATGACGAAGATTTGATAAATATGGAGAGGAGTTAGATCGAAAAAACTGACGAGACTAATAACAATATTTCGTCTGAATATATAGCAAACTATAAACGGCAATTAATCTTACATGATTGCTCATCAGTTTTGTTGTTTTCTTAACCAAGTATTTTTTCTTAAGTAATTACTATAAAGTATAAGTAAAATTCAACGTTCATTACTGCAATCTCAAGAAAATTTACTTTCAGCATTATCAACTCAAACAAAATGAAATACTTAAAGCAACAGCAGCAAATATAACTGGAACTGCTGTACCAAATTCTAGCTTACGTGTCTTAAAAATTTCTACAAAAGATGTAAGCACCATAAAGGGCCATAAAATCGTTGTAATTACAAACATAAGAAACGATAAGAACTTATCTTCTGGATTTTGACTAGGATGTCTAAAAGTAAATCTTAACCAATTACTAAAGAAGTATAGAGTCATCAGTATATAGCTAATACTGAAAAAATTATGAATCTTATCCATGATTATATACACTCCTTAAATTGATTTTTTGTAATTTCCGATAATCCCAAATTAAATTTATCATACATTTTTACACAGCTGATCTGACACACCAAGAAACATTTATATACTTACTATTTTATACATGTAACTTATTTTTCTATAGATAAATATTAATGGAATTAACTTAATCATTGAATCAGTACTTATACTTAACTTACTTTTCTATTCTTTAAAGCATGATTATACTAATAATTTGAGATTTTTACAAATTTAATTTGAAATATATAATAATTTTTTACGAAGGAAAATATTTAAATTACAATGTTTTGATTTTTTTAACATACTTGCTATATTGATAGTAATATAGACAATTAAATATCTTACAAAACTTATACAGCAAGGAATACACAACTTATTATCTAAACTTTAATTTAATTTATTATCCTGATTTTTGTATTTATTGATACTGATATTGAAGTATGTTTTTTAAAATTCATAAAGATATTAATAATACCGCCATAACCGAAATATCTTATTTTTTTATTATCTATATTTATCCGATAATTTAGTTGTAATTTTATTTGTCAATATATTATTCACAAAGTTAAAATCATAAGAAAAATATAGAAAATTCAATTACCAGGATAATCTATTCTTTTTTTTACTCAGAAGTATGTCACCATTATCAATGGTATTATGATCTGATATATGTTAAATAGCTAGATATTTGCTGTGCATTTTTTATATAAAAATAAAAAATCATAATTTTTTCTTGATTAAGTAGTTGTACTTGCTATGACACTATATATAGTGGTTAGATTTTTTGGTAAAAAGGGTAAGATTTCCTTTAGACTTGATTAGTCTAAATTTAGGCTGCTGGCTTTAATAAAATTTTTCCTCTATTTCGTATAATTTTGGTACGAGAATCAGTTAAAAAATATCATAGCTAACCCTAAACCCGACTAATAAGATGGAAGAAGGAGAAATAATTTGGTATACCGAAAGACAAGGATATAATTTTTATTATTTTTGACTCTTAAAAAGTACAAAGTCAACAACTTACCCCCAAGCTACATCGTTTCATTTAGATTGTTATTTTCTGAGAGTGATATAAAAGAGTTAATTCTTTGGTATCAACACAGGTAAAGCTTGGGGAGCAAGACGAAACTCGGCTGGAGTATAAGCTGTTATTTCTCCATCAGTATTTATCGGTACTGGTTTATAAGTGAATATTTTTAAATTTTCTCCACTATGGATAATATTTTCATAAGAATTATGATGATTTTTATATCTGAGAGCTTTCAATAAAGAAATAATTTGCCATCTATATTCTATTTTCAAGCTATGGATATTAAGTCCTTGATTACTGCTACTAATATTATTTTTGACTATGTATAGACTTTGATCTTTACTCTTAATCTTGTTATGACCATTGTGAATTCCGATATGCACAGTTTTTATAGGGATACTTCCATGTCGATGATGAATTTCTGCACTGAATGGACGTGATGAGTACAATATTTGCAACACATTTATCAAGTAAGTAAAAATACTCCAAGGAAATTTATCTTTTCGGATTAACTTAGTGGTGATATCTGTACTCAAACCCAAAGTTGCAAAGTTGATAAAGTATTTGCCATTTACCCAACCTAAGTCAATATATTCTATATTTCCGTTAGCAATAAACTGGCAGGCTTGATGTAAGTTTTTAGGAATACCTAGATTTTTAGCCAAGTTGTTAGTTGTTCCTAAAGGTATAATCCCTAAAGGTAACTGAGTTTCTACTAAAGCGTCAGCAGCAGAGTTTAATACAGTATCTCCAGCAGCAATGATAACTAAATCTACTTCATCTTTATAATTTTTGATTAACTTGCAAACAATTTGAGGAGACTCCGGATATTCTAAAATTAATTTAAAACCTGTATTTTCTAAACACCAAATAACTTCAGGCAAACACTTCTTACCATATTGAGAATGAAAATTGATTAATAGTAACGCTTTCGGATTTTTTGTTGGCAATTGTTTTTGCAAATGTTTGTTAGTATCTTTATTCATCATTTTTAATAAAAAATAGGTTTTTAAATCAACGAATAGCATCAATAGTAAGATAAAAATCATCAAAATAGATTAATGTATTACATTGATTATTCTTTTAAATATTTAAAAATAAATTATTTCATGATGTATTTTATGTTTTCGTAAAAAAATACTTTCTATAAGTAAAATAATACTAATCAAATTTCACAGACATAAAATATATTCATTTAGTAATCCAGTATATTCACATTTTTATATAATTTAAGATTATTTTACTTATTACGATCTCAATAAAGAGTAATCAGTAAAAAATAGAATCAAAATAATTAGTGTTTATTTTGTATATAGAATATGCTGTTCGTCCTATAAATTACTGATTTAGACATATTTATAATAAATACCAAATTTGTATTTTAACCGATTCAAATATAAAATCGATGACTAGAATAGAAATATTATAAGTTTTCTTAACAAGAATAAGTAGTAACTCAATATATACTTTAGTATTTATGTATAGTAATGATTAACTTTTTAGAAAACTCATTATGTGAATTTCTTATAATTAATAGAAATTATCTTTGATATTTTTTTGTACATAAAATCAATAGATTAATAATTGTTTAAGTAGTATTTAAATCTTTCTTTCAATTTTTCTTTGGTCAAATTCTGAGTCCAATATTCTACTAAAGCATGACCAGATGCCCAAGCACTAACTTCAGGAGATGATGAATTGTCTTTTAATACAGCCCATAATGATAACAAATCAAATTTTATAGGATTATCAAGAGTACTTAGAAGTGAAAATAAATCATAAGCCATTTGTAATTTTCCGATGACTATAGGTAACTGTTCTACTGGTATTTGTTCAGCTAAAATATATGCCAAAGTTGGCGAACCGGTTGACATTGTGGAAATAAACTGGAGTACCGGACTTTTAAGAAATGCTGCAATACCGCTTGTAGTTGTCATTTGAAAAGTGTAGCGGTCAATTATTTTAGAAGCTGCGACAGTCCTAGCTTCCAAATTACGTAAAAACTTAGCTAAGCGTAATTGTTTAGCAGGTGCGATCGCATCAACTATTGCTAAGGATAAAGCATCCATATTCCAAGCTTGCCGCTCTGTATTTGTATCACCTGTAACTACAGGTATTACTAAATCGCAAAATTTGTCAAATTGTTCAACTCGATACTCCGTAGCTTCCCGGATAGAAACTTCCTTAGAACGTTTCCCTTCTAGCCAGTTATATGGGGGTTCCCATTCCCGAATTGGTCGGAGTCTATCCACTTGTGTCACAATAGCGATGGTGCGGTAGCACCCGCTGTAAGCGATCGCTGGTAAATTTTCTACGGACTGTTTAATATCTCGCAAAAAATCTACGTCCATTTGCAGTGCTGGATCTAAAGCTGGAGTTACCAGAAATAATAAATCAGCAGTGGTCACGTATTCTAAAACTAATTCTCGAAACTCTTCGTGTCTTACCTGCTCGTAACCAGGAGTATCCCACAAAGTTAATAACTCCCCAGTTGAGCTTTCCCACTGATATTTCTGAATTTTATCTGTACTAGGTAACACATCAACTGCTGTAATTTCTGATTCAAATAAAGTATTGATTAAACTACTTTTACCCGCACCAGTACGTCCAGCCAGTAATATATTTACAGGCTTTTGCTCAACCTCTGTTTTTGGTTGTGCTGTTTCGAGAATCTCTCGCAAAGTTTGAGTTTTTGCTGTTGGTAGCAAACTTTCAGATGAATCAACTTCCGGGAATGGTAAATTATTACCACCATATAAAGTCGCAGCTTGCTGACATAAATTTTTTAGTGCAGCTTCTCGCAGAGTTTGACCTAAATTACCTAATAACTCCTGAGTGGCTTTATCACTGTAGGGTTTACTAACTTTTTTTGCAAAAGCAGCAGCAGGATTTAATAACCATTGTGCGAAACTCCAAGCTCTCCAAAGCTTCTTTGCAGATGGTTGCAACTTTTGGTAAATTTCGTATCCTTCAAATGCTTGACCTACAGTTACTTTTCCCAACACCGGAGATAACTTTTGCATCAACCGATCCATATCATCTACAGTTCCCCGAATCAGACCATAAGCTTGAGGGACATAAATATTTAATAAAGGATACTTCACTTCTGGATGATAGATATGAGCAACAGCTACGATTAATTCCTGACAACGTATCCAAAAAGTCTGCCAGTCTTCCCATATTGGTGCATCGTTGTAAGTTGTTTGTAATGTTTCTTGAAGTACCTTTTGGACTTGTTTGGTTGCTTTATCTTCTGCAATCAAACTCGCACTATCTATTATGGGGTCCAGTTCTTCATTTACTTGTGCAATTGCTTCTTCTATTTGTTTTAATTGTGGTTTTGTCCACTTAGCCAAAAGTCTTTGCCAAAATACCAAGACAAGGGTAAATACTGCCCAAACCCAGTTAATACCCCAAGTATGAATTTGAAAGCCAGCTGATACTAATAGAAAAATAATCATTACAGCAATGGGGGTAGCTAAAACTATCCACTGCCAAGTTTTTAAGCGAATCATTTTTATATTTATACGTATTAGACTCTTCTTTTAATATTGTCTCAATAATTGGAAATTGATAACCCTAGAAAATAAATCTGTAAGAAAATTCTGGGAATAATAAGCCTGTCTGTGATAAAAAATATTAATATGCTGCATGCTACTATCAATAATCAAAAACAGAATTACTTGCTTAATCTATTAAAACTAGTTGAGCAAAACCAGCCAATACAAAATCTTTTAAAACAAAATCTAGACTTATTAGATACTGAGTTGATTGCTATTTTCAAAGGTATTACAGCCCGTTTATTTAGAATAGAACCTCAAAAAGCTGTTAACAGAGCTAAAATTATTGCAAAATTCAGCGATATCATTGGAGAATTTAAGCAAGGAAATATCAAAACAAATATAGACATTGCGATCGCTGGTTATGAGATTGCACTTACAGCTATTGATTACAGATCACAGCCTAAATTTTGGAACAAAATTCAGCAATCTCTTGTTAAAGCTTATATAAAACAACTAAAAATCTCAGAAGAGATACAGTTCGAGAATTATGTACTAACGCCCAAAATACATTTAAAGAACAAAAAGATTTGTCCGAAGCGATGATCACCTATTGCATGGAAGCATGAGTCAAATACGGACATGGGGAAGCAAACATCTCGGACAGAATTACGTTACTTTTGTGTAATTCCTGTAATTAATGTAAACAAATTATAACTTACGAAATAGTAAAAAAATATTGGATGCTTTAGGTATTTTTCTCCACCCTACTACCTGAAAAAGTCCGGCTTTATATAAGTCCTGAAAATATTATTTTTCATTTACGAAATTACACTTAATTTATCTGTAGTTTTTCTTCATAGAATAAAAATTATGAGGAAAATACTTATGATCCGCACATATGATATTATTTGTTTTGGTGATGAAGTTCCTGGAGTCCTAAGTCTAGTTTGTGCGGGACGAGAATATTATCGCCGGACAGGAAGACATCCCCGCAGTTTATTACTATTTAAAGGAAATTCTCGCTTGGGTATCGGCGGACATTTAGTTAGAGGTGGCTTATCTTACCTCGATCGTTCTGCTATTCCCTATGCTGTACGCAAGCAACATCATTTAGATACTTTCGGCGATGCACCTGCTATTTACGACGAATTTCTTCAGCGCTCTGGAGTACAATTAATTGCTTTAGACCCCATCAAAGCTAGCAATACTTTGCGTCAGATGTTGCAAGAAATTAAAGCTGATATTCTCAGTAATGCAGAAATTGAATCAGTTAATAAAAACGGAAATCAAATAGCGGCAATAAAATTAGCTAGAGGGGAAACCTATCAAGCCAGACAATTTATAGACTGTACAGTAAATGCAGAACTAGCACAATTTGCTGGAGTTAGAAAACTCAAAGGTTTTGAAACATTCGGTTTACCTAATTCTGAGTTATCTGTAACTTTGACCTTTCAAACCAAAGGTTTAAGTATAGAAAAACTGAAAGATATTGAATATCAGTACCTTAAGCGCTTTACCGATATTGCCGATACGCAAGCTCAAAGTTGGCTAAATATTGCAGCTGGGAACGACCCAAAATTAGCTGAAAATCTTCGATACAGTCTTATTGACAGAGATGGTAAATTGAAAACAATGTATGTTGGTCAAGACTACATTGATGTACGTTCTAAAGCTTTATCTATTGCTTATCATGCTTTTCGAGGTATTCCTTTATCTTTACAAATAAGCGGAAGTATTCTTGATAATGCCAATATTGCAGTTTTAGCTGATAATACCTTATCGTGGAATGCTCTATTATTCGATGTGAATGCTGACCAAGCTGAAAACTTGGCAAAGCATAAAGCTTTACCTACAGCAACAATGAATCGGGAAATGCAGCTGGTTGCCCAGTGGTTTAAAAGTTTTGGTGCCCTTAAAGTCATACCGGCTAATGAATTATACATTCGCCATGCAGGTAATGTCACTGAAACACTAGAACCCCTAACTGGAGGTCAAATGCTTGCAGGTGGAGTATCAGTAAATGAAGCGATAGGAACTTTTGGATATCATTTTGATATCCGTGGTGGTATTGAAGGTTTGGGTGATAGAGCTGTGGACAAAGGTTTTGAAAACGTTCTTTTCTTACATCCACCACTTCCATTATTTAACTTTGGGATTCAGCATGCTCTGATTAAAAATGTCCCCAACCTAGCTGTTATTAGCCCAGCATCTGGATTTGAAGGTTATGCTTGTTCGGCAGGAAGAATTGTCGAATTTAATTGTGGTGTAGGACAAGGAATCGGTATAGCGATCGCGCTCTCTCTTTCTCAAAAAAAGCTGCTTGCGGAAGTATCTAATCGTCAAGTTCGTAATATATTGATAAATACAGATAGATTACCCAAAATATACGGTAAGAGTTATCTAGCACAGGCAGAGCAGTTAGATGTATTTGAGAATCAAATGACTGCATAATATGAAGGATATAGGGGGAGGATTACATTAGACCTCTCCAGGAAATTAAATTTTAACCCTGATTCCAAAAAGCTTTTATATTCTTTTTCGGAGATTTCTATTAAATTTTATGTATTTAAATTTTCTCTACCCAACATTCTCCACCCAAGAATAGAATTGGGGACACATTATTGTTGTGTCCCCGGTGTCCTGATATCCATACTTTGTCTAAATTTCGTCTCACCAAAATTTAAAATCTCAAACCAACTCCACCTTGAACGGATACCGCAGCACTATTACTATTGCGATAAGCATCAAAAGCAATAATTGCATTTCCGAAAAATACCGTGTTGCTATTTGGTACCGCATAATCAACACCGGGTTGAATTGCAAAGCTAATTTTGTTACCTACAGGAGAAGCGGTATCACCTCCAGCAAGAACCAGTCCAGCACCTAAATAAGCATCTGTTTGCCAATTGAGGGGTAAGTCATAAGAAACAGTTGGAACTACCGCAGTACTTTCACCAATTAAAGCTTGAGCACGGAAAGATACAGGAGCTTTCAATAACTTATAACGAACAGCAACAACCCCTCCAATCTGAGAATTTTCTGAGAGACCAACTGTAGGACCCACACCCACATAACTTCCATAAGCAACTTGAGCTTGTGCTGGCTTGGTAGATAAGGTAATACTTAATACTGAGAATCCTAATACAGCAGATGATAGATACTTAAGACTTTTCATATTTAAGGGTAGCACCACTAATTAAGTTATTTGACTAATATATTTGACTAACAAAAATTGTAAATCTGAAATAATCGATTTTATTAGCAAACAGAAAATTATTGAGGACAAACGGGATGCAAAAATCCACCTTGAGAACAAATGTAAGCTCGCTGCTTGCGGTCTAAATTTTTGACTCTAGAAAAATCTACTCCTTTAACTATGGCAGATTCTGAACCAATAGTGGGGGTTTGCACAAACTCATCTGCTGGATTTTGTTTATCAGGGAATAAAATTACTCCTTGAAAATCAGCGTTTGTTAGATTTGCTCCTGTTAAGTCTGCAAGACTAAGGTCTGCATTCCTGAGGTTTGCATTTTCTAGATTTGCTGAACGTAAAATTGTTCTAGTTAAGCGAGTACCGCTAAGATTGGAATCACTTAGATTTGCACCATCGAAATAAGCACCTGAAAGGTCACCACCTTGCCAATCTGTTTTAGTTAAGTTTGCTGATGAAAATTGCGCTCCCGTAGCAATTACTCGTCCTAAGCGAGCAGAATGTAAATCAGCTTCATTAAATTTAGCATTTCCTAAATCAGCCCCGGTCAGACTTGCATTTTCCAAAACAGCATTACGTAAATCGGCATCTGAGAGTTGAGCACTACTAAGATTTGCACTTATTAGACGAGCGCTGTTAAGATTTGCACGCTTAAGAACTGCACGACTAAAATTCGCACGATTCATTAATACCCGACTGAGGTTTGCATCGGAAAGATTACTTTTTTGCAGTTGGGCTTGACTTAAATTAGCAATTGAATCATCATAGGTGTCCCAACGACCATCTTCTCCTGGACCACGAAAGTTAGTCCCTACAAAGCTAGATCCATCAAGATTTGCCGACCTAAAGTTGATTCCCCATAAATTAACTGTGTCAAGTACCAAGTTAAAGAAAGATTTGTCTCCCGAACCAGTTTGAGCGAGGTAAGAATTGCTTAAATTAACACCATCAGTTTGACCACCTTCAACTACTAAAATTCTGTTAATTGCTTTTTGATTACGATGTAATTTAGCAAGAATTAATTCTTGTTGAGCAGATTTCACATTACCTACAGAGGATAACTGTTTGGCTAGAGATAAATTAGACTTTAGTAAGTAGGGTATTGCTTTAGTCCCTATATTTTCCAAAGCGCGTTGGATCGTATCTACTACAAGAGAATTTTTTTCAAAGATTAGTAAATCTACTAAATGCTTAATAGCTTGTTCGTTGTTGAGGGTTCCGATTGCCAAGATGGCTTTTTGGCGTTCCTGAATAGAAACGTTGGTATCAGAATCTAACTTCTTTACAAGTGCCAAAAACTGTTTTCTGCTCTCATTTTCAGATGAACGACTATTTTTTTGAGTTTGAATATAAATCTGAGTGCCTACAAGTGTAATCAAAACAGCAGACATACTCAAGAATGCCACTATAAATAGTGTCAAACTCGGATTTCGTTGCATTTTTTGCCAAATAGTTAATCTTTTTCTTGGTTCTGGTGTAATCACAACTGATGCGATCTTTTCTTCTTCATCTCCTTCTTCCCAAGCAGTGTCAGTATCGCTTTGATTTGACAACTGTCCAGGTATGAAGGATTCGTTTGCATCTATAGTATAAGTACCGGCAAGGCGATCGTGTAATGCCCGGCTCCCACGTTTGAAAGGTAAACCCGCGCTTTCTCCCAATATTATTAAGCCACTAATAAAAGTAAAAATCCCCAAGCTCGGGAAAGCTGGACTAATGCGCCATAGTAGATAAGCAATCGACATAGGTATTGTCCAACGACCTATACCTTCTCTGAGTAATACAGCTGATAATCCAGGTGGTGCACCATTTTCTGCCACCACTTTTATACCAAGTAAACGTTTTGGCAAAGTACTACCAGTTCTTGCCAACAAATATACTTGCCAACCAGATATAGATAAAGGTGCTAATAAAGCTATAGTCCATAAAAAATTAGTTACCCAAGCCACATTACGAGTACCGTAATTAACAGGTAAAGCCAAAGGACGAGCAACTTCTCTTTCAATTAATATCAATACTGGATTCAGAGGTACTCGGTTTGTAATATTATTATTAGAAGCATAGGCACCAATTCCAAAGGGAATTAAACCACTGGCAACCACCAGTGTTATCTCTGCTGTCCAAGCCATAAAGCGTCGGGTGTTCAAAGATAGTGCACCTCCTTTTTTTGGTTCGCCCGATCGACTCGATTGATTACTTTTTCTCCTCACAGTTGGGGTTGCCATTGATTTAATATTCCTTCAAATCTGTTTCAAAATCATTAAAATGCCAGTTATGCAATTGTCAAAGATGCTTAATACTCTTGCTCAATATTATTTGGCACAACAAATTTATATGCCAAATATACTAACGTTGCCAATAGTAACAGACTAATTACAGAAGCAATTAGTTTAAGAGCGGCTTGCAGCATGGCAAAACCAGTAAAAGCCAAAATGACTAAGATTAGTATTTTCTCTATGTGAGAACGGGAAAAAAACCATGCTATAAGCTTGCCAATGAAATTATAAATTCTGTGCAAGCTGGGTGTTGATACCTCCATGATTTCTGGTGAATGTGAAGTTACTAAGAACGATGAACTAGTTTCTGACTTCAATTTCGGCAACATCTCTGGCAAATCGTCTTCATGTAAGGGATTCATGAATAATCTTTTCCTTAGCAACGACACTTGTTAAACAAGAAATTAACCATGTCACAAATAATTTCTTTCAATCTATGTGATTTTATCTAAAAAATCCTTTATGTATAGAACTATATGACAACAAATATGAATTTTCCAGGCAATTATTCCAGACAATTAATTTGTCTGTGGGATGGATTTTAGCTAATGCTCTACTGCGTGAATACTGACGCATCTCGCAAAAAAGATCCATAGATCGTGAGACTCTCTAATAATTGGATAGCTGTCCAAATTATATTAATATTTTAGTATCGGTCAGAAATGCGATCGCACTCAAATAGTTAATCTTACTTAAATTCGTTACTATCAGTATTAAATAAGACATTTGATAATTTTGATGTTGTATTAATCACAGTCTGAGTGTCCTCTTCCTCTAAAGCTGGTATTTTTAAATAGCAAATACAGAAGATAACACGTCAGTATGATGTTTATGAATACAATTTATACCTACTATGTAGAAACTAAAGTTCATCTACAACGTCTTTAATCTCAAGTTAGCTTTCAAGATATTTATTTTCAAAATATTTATTTTCAAGATATTTATATTGGTATACCCTAAATTTAATTAATATCGGGGACACATGAATAAATTATATAGATTCATAATTGTTCCTGTAGCATTAGCTGTATGTTCGACAATTACTCAGCTCCTACCAGCTACAGCACAAACTGTTGAGATTAATTCTAAACTTCAAGCAGATCCCTTAATAATTAAGGGCACATCTGGAGGAAAGCAACGTACCAACTGTGGCTATGTTAGCGCTCAACCAAGCAAAAAAATAAAATTAACCCAATCACTACCTTACTTACGTCTGACAGTAGAGGGAAATGGACAGCCAACTCTTTTAATTGATGGTCCTGGAGGACGCTTTTGCGTACTCGCAGACAAATTCTCGACTGACAATCCAGAAATATCTGGATACTGGAATAAAGGTGAATACTTGCTGTACATAGGCGAGCCATCTCAGGCACAGTATACCTATACTCTTTCAATTTCGCAACAAAGGAAACCTAAAAGTTCAGGTAATAAATTTTTCAAAGCTCAGTAATATTTCTTACTGTTAGATTACTTGTTTAATATGACTCCGCTTTGCGAGAGGGGAGTAAATATTCGCGGTCTTCCTTACTTTAAGGTAGCCAAAGGGGGTGAAATCCTATTAAAGGAAGTTTTTCTGGTTGGACTTTTACTTCTTCTGTTTCCAGAATAGGTAGTATTGGCATTAACCACAAACTGCTAGTTGATACCTGATCTCCCTGTGCTGTTTTTACAGAATTCTTATTTTCTGAAATATCACTTTCATCTGGTGTTGTTTGGTCAAAGAGCAATCCTAATCCATCATTTGATAAACTCATTTCAAGATTGCGCTGCTCTGGAGGAAACATAACTAAGGGTTTTTGTTGTGCAGTCTTCAAGTCAATTGCGACTAGATAAGGTTGCTCTTGATATATTTCTCCTGGTAAAAGCTGTGATAGCAGACAGTAAAGAGTAGGTGATGCGCTATCAAATTCACATTTAATAATAGAGCCAGTAGTTTTTAAAAGTTGTTTTTGCTCACCCTCAGTTGTAACCAGAAATAAATCTCTTGTATAGTCGTCGTTAAACTTTACCATTCCTGCTTTAGAACCATCTTTTGAAAAAGCTTTCACAATTCCAAAATTTGGAAAATAGTCCAAAGGCTCGCTGCCATCTGCTTTGAGAGGTACGATTGCTGTACCCTGACCTTGAGCGATCGCTACAGCTTCACTGTCTGGAGTGATAATAAAATCTCCTCCTGGCTGAGTTTTTATTTTCTGCAATTTGTCTTCACTAAAAGACTTTTGCTCATCAACAGACATGAACCACAACCCGAAGTCACTTGTAATATCTTTCGTATCAACTTTGCTGGCACGCTGAATTACTATTTTCGTACCATCAGGGGATAAATCAAACTTAAGGTTCTGATAATTCTTATTACCAAGAACTAATTCAATTTTTTTACTTTTTTGAGCCTGATTAGAATTAGTTGCTTTTATACCTGTAGTCACAGTATAAAGTTTGGCGGATAATAAATCTTGAGTTTTGGATGAATGAGCAGAAAATAGAAGTTTATCTCCATCAGGAAATGCCTCAAAATCATCTACGCTTAGATCGGCAGGAGTCAGGATTTCTTTTTTATCTTGGGTCAAATTGTAAAGAACTAGCCTACCCTTATCTTCTTCTTGAGCTCCAATGTAGAGAATCACGCGATCGCGTGTTTTGAAGACAGTACTAAAGGGTTGAATAGTTCTATCTTCATTATTTTTGGCTGCAAATCGATCTTTAGCACCTTTGAGTTCTATTTTATACTCAGTTCCATAAGGTGCTGGTGTTAATAATGTATAAAACATTTGTGATCCTGCCCAACTAAATTTACCTGCAAGTGGCGGATCGATTGTTAATTTTTCTTCAACACTTTTGGTGTCCATTGGACGGGTGAAGGAAAGACTAAAGGATTTATAGTCTGCCCCTAATTTTACTGCTTCCTGCTCTTTAATTTTTACGTCTTGACTTTGATAATACTTATGTTGCCAGTTAAATTCGCTAACTTCCACAACAGCAATATCTCCCTGTAAAATCTTGATTATAATCACTACGACTAAAGCTAATATGACAGCCAGTGAAATACGATCTATTGGTAGCAGGAAAAACTTATTTTTAATCATATTTTTAGCCATAATCTAGTCATCTTTACAAAGATATCTGTTGTGTGAAGCAAGTATGACGGGAAGTAAATTTCATAATTATACGACCTTTTATCCCGATTTTTATTGATAGTAGTAGCTGGAAAATTTGATAAGTATTATTTAAGAAATATTTTTTAAATAAATATTAAAAACTAAATCACAATAGATAGTTATTTCTTACCATTACTATATGGATTCCTTGGTGTAGGAATTTTTTTGATATTATTCGCAGCTACAGTTACCTGACGTTTTCCAGACACCATTCCTGTAATCATTTCTCCTTCGATTTCGAGCCAAGTATCTGGAGGATATTGTTGACGATTTCCTTCTTTTATTTTTACAGGCAAACCTACAGGATATGCATCAGAAGCACAGCAAGTAATGATAAACCTAGCCAAAAATAAGTATTCTTCTCCCATGTCGGGTGGATGCATGACAAAACCATCAAATTTGGCTTTTTTACCGTTATATCTATCTGGTTCTGGATATGCATTCAATGTTCGCACCCATTCGACTAAGGTAAGTTTTTCCCAGTTGATGGAGTTTCGACGAAATGATTGGGGAGGTACTCTATCTGCTGCTAATATTCTAGGACTTGAAAGTAAGTCTTTGGCATTTTTCTGGATTGCTTTATCCCCAGTCAAAGGACTTGGTGTAACAATTAGCCCAACAAGTGCTGTTGCAAGTAACAAACTACTGCCCCATCCAGGGGTAAATAAAGTTAAATGTCCTGTATCGACAACAATATTCTGGCGACCTTTGAATATATCCAATCCTTTAGAGATTCCAACAATTAGCAAACAGATTCCAGCACCTAAAACTAACAAATGGTAATTTTCATTGATTAACAATGCCAATTTACCAACTAACCAATAATAAACTAACAAAAATCCCCAAGCTACTACTGCAAAAACATCTAGCCAAGGAAGTAATGATTTTATTTTTTTCTTTTTAGCTTTACGATTAATACTTGAAGTCATTGATAAATTGTAAAGGTAGTTAGGAGGTAAAGGTTTATATAAAAGGGCTATGATTTGACAAGTAATTTTTACTTAATATCTTTTTGCAGGTCATATTGAAAATATTTATATATCTCATCTAAAATTTTTACTAGATAAATAATTAATAATTTTCCTTCAATTGCGCTTCATTTCCAATCATAGGAAGATAATATCTTAGTTCAATACGAGAATATGATTTTTTACTATCATAAATATTGATTCTTATATTAGTTGACAAAAAGCGCCAATAGAAAGGTTAGCAAACCAGCCAAAGCAAATAGGTAAGTGACAGCCTTTGGTTTAAAAATAGAGAGTAGTAATGCTATACCCTTGAGGTCAATCATCGGACCAAAAACTAAAAAAGATAATAAAGAACCTTTCGTGAAAACCTCAGAAAATGAAAGAGCAAAGAAAGCATCAACTGTTGAGCAAACCGATACAACCGTCGCAAGTATCATCATCGCTACAATTGAACTCACTACTCCATTTCCCAAATTTAAAATTAAATCAGGGGGTGTAAATACCTGTATAGCAGCAGCGATCGCACTTCCAAAAACTAAAACTGCACCTAATTCTCGTAATTCTTGAATCGCATTATCCACAACTAATCTCATTTTATGAGATAAGGGTTTGCGATCATCTATAGAAGCAGCATCTAAAGTTTGTTCTGCAACAGTTTGCATTGGTACTATTCCCCCAGTTTTTCCACCCAAAATATAGGTTCCGGACTTCAGTAATGGAGATGTGGAAGTCTGCTGCTGGGTGGATGTGCTTTCATGCTGGGATTTTTTTTGCGAATCAAGTGAGGGATTAAATTTCAGATAACGCGCTAAAGCTGGTTGAAGAATAGGAGTTAAGTCGCGTTGAAAACTGAAAATGTAACTTATCACTACAGCAACTAATAATGAAAACAAGACTCTGAGTACCACTATTTGCGGGTCATTACGGAATGCAACCCAGGTTGACCAAATCACAATAGGATTTATTGTTGGTGCTGCTAATAAAAATCCAATTACAACTGATGTAGGAACCCCTTTCATTAGAAGCCGCCGTGCTACTGGTACATTACCACATTCACAGACTGGAAATAGGAACCCTACTAAACTGCCAACTAATGAGCCTAGTAAAGGATTTTTTGGCATCATTGCTGCTAATTTTTGCTCATCCATAAAAACTTGCAAAAAACTAGAAAACATTACCCCTAATAACAGGAAAGGCATTGCTTCTACTAGCAGACTAAGAAATAGAGTGAAACCATTGCTTAGTTGATTCATTTCGATCGCTTATCAAAGCGTTATGAAGTATCAATATTACGTCAACTTATTTTAACGGTTCTGGGGATCGCTCAAACTATGGAAGTAGATAAATTTTTCAAATCGCTGATTTCGTATTATTTATAGATTAGCAATTCTAAATTCTCAAACCGAATAGTTATCCCATTTACCTGCTTAAAATAATTTTTTAAAGTATCCTACACTTCTTTGAATATTATCCAAGGCATTTATGAATGCCTTAGATAATTCAAATAAGTCATCATTACGATTTGGGATAATCATTTCTATATTTATATATTTTTGATCGATTAATCTCATATTTACAGTAATTTACTTACATATTGTGTTATCCGCGAAGTATTTTTACAATCTGTTTATTGAATCTATAAATTTAAAATCCCTTTGTAAAGCTACATCAAATAAATATGTCGTTAAATAGGTATTTTGATATACATAGTCTATGCTTTATTCTTAGACTATAAATTATCAATCCATTGACTATTTTAGTTCTCACATTAGCTAGCAAACTGGAAGCTTATAAAGGTCTGTGATCATACAAAGTATATTTACGATATAAAAGTACGCTTAAGAAGTCAAAGATAATCTATATTTGAATAAATCTGGGTAATTGATACAGGAGAAAATCATACAAGAGAGAGAGTTAATAAAATCTGAATCTAAGGTAAATTAAGTCTTAGAGGTATATATCAATGACTGATATTTTGCTCTGAGAATATTTTGATAGTACTATTTATAACAAATTTATAACAAAAAAAATTATATCTGTAATTACTCTTGGATAAAAAACCGGATATTAGCTATTTAAAAATTGATGTATATACATTGGTATAAGTTCCTAATTCTTTCACCTGGCAAATCTGGGCAAAAGAGTCCCAATTAGATAAAAATTGGATAAAGTACATACATAAGTACTCAGACAAAATTAATTGTATATTTGTCATTGCGTTCGTTGAAAACGTTCTCGAAGAGTGTGGAGCATAGCGTAACGTGGTAATCGCAATACTTTGAGATTGCTTCACTACCGTTCGCAATGACACAAACTATTTTGTCCACTCACTTATTTACCATCACGATTTATTTATACTAACGGTTTTATCAATCCTTAATATAGCTGATGTCTCAGGTTAAATAAGCCTATAGTTTTTTATGAAGATATTAATATTAAATGCTGGTTCAAGTAGTCATAAAATCTGCCTATATAAAATTACTGCCAAATCCCCATCTTTGAGTCCACCCTTACCTTTATGGGAAAGTAAAATCGATTGGACTCATCGTCAGGGAATAGCTGAATTGGAGGTGAAAACCTCTACAGGTGCTTCCTTACAGAAACTGATGTCATCCGACTCTCGTGCTGATGTAATGTCATATTGTCTAAAAACTATTACCGAGGGTAACACTAAGACGATCGATCGACTCTCAGAAATTGACGCAGTAGGTCATCGAGTAGTACATGGTGGAAAAAATTACCGAGAAAGTGTCGTAATTACAGAGGAAGTAAAAAAAGCGATCGCTAAGCTATCAGAACTTGCACCTGCACATAATCCAGCAAATTTAGCAGGTATTGAGCTAATGGAAGAATATTTGACGGATGTGCCCCAATTTGCAGTTTTCGACACAGCTTTTCACTCTACCTTAACTGATGAGGCAGCAGTCTACCCATTACCCTACGAATGGTTAGAAAAAGGGATTAAACGCTATGGTTTTCACGGAATAAGTCATCATTACTGTACTCGTAGAAGTACTGAAATTTTAGGGAAAGACATTAATTCTTTAAAGTTAGTTATTTGTCACTTGGGTAATGGTTGTTCCCTAAGCGCTGTCCGTAATGGATACAGCATTGATACTACAATGGGTTTCACACCCTTAGATGGATTGATGATGGGTAGTCGCTGCGGTTCTGTAGATCCAGGAATCTTGATTTATTTACTAAAACAGTCGGATTATTCGGTAACAAGACTAGAACAGATCCTAAATCAAGAGTCAGGATTAAAAGGTATTTCTGGTATATCAAACGATTTACGTCAAGTATTTGAAGCATCTCAAGAAGGGAATAAACGCGCTCAACTAGCTTTAAGCATTTATATTCATCGATTAAATTCAGGTATTGGTGCAATGGTTGCTAGTTTGGGGGGACTAGATGTTTTAGTGTTTACTGCTGGAGTTGGAGAAAACTCGGCAATAATCCGGCAAAAAGTATGCGAAAATTGGCAATTTTTGGGACTACAGCTAGACAATAAGAAAAATAACTCTCATCCTCAAGACACTGATATTGCTCAGACTGATTCTAAAGTTAGAGTTTTGGTTATACAAACTCAAGAAGATTGGGCGATCGCTCAGGAATGTTGGCGACTTCTAAATAGTTAATAGTACTTTATTATTTGGCACTTACTCATTTTTTTGAGAGTTTGGGGAACTATATATTTATAGTTCTAGGTTGACTCATAAAGGGAATGCTCAATTTTTATAGTCAAACTCTCACAGCATTTTTAGTATTTTGTTTAAGCATATTAGGTATCAATATGATACAGTTGCCAAAAATGCAAAAATTACTTCAATCAGAGAAAATTATATCTGTAGGTGATTTAGAAAAAGAAGTAGAAACGGAAAAATTCCGCCTGGATTTATTAAAGAAATTACCAACTTTTGGCTTCGATAATGTCATGGCAAACTGGACTTATATTATGTTTTTACTGTATTTTGGCGATGATCAAATTCGAGAAAAAACTGGCTATAGTTTAAGTCCAGAATACTTTGAATACATATTGGAAAAAGACCCAAAATTCATTAAAGCTTATTTAAGTCTTTCGACTAGCACTTCTATGTATGCAGCTATGCCAGATCGAGCAATAAATATTAACAAAAAAGGATTAAAATTTTTATCTGCTCAACTTCCCAAAGAATCACACTTTGTATGGCGCTATAAAGGTATTGATGAACTATTATTTCTAGGAGATTCTCAAGCTGCTAAAGAATCTTTTAAAAGTGCGGCAAATTGGGCTAAACAGCATCCCGATCAACAGAGTCAAGAAGTAGCAAGAATTTCTCAAGGTACAGCAAAATTTCTCGAAAGCAATCCTGATAGTAAATATGCTCAAATAGCAACTTGGTCAATGGTATTAAATAATGGAGTTGATAAAGAAACTCAAAAAAGAGCGATCGCTGCGATTGAGAATCTAGGTGGAAAAGTAATATTAACTCCTGAAGGTAATTATAAAATACAGTTACCGCCACAAGATTAAGTTTTGTCAGACAGCAATTTCTGTCTAAATTAATTTTCTATTAATGTACATAGATTCTCAGGAAAATGAAAATCTTAGTATCAAAATGGATTTAAATAGTCAAACTTATCCAAAAATCTTTGTAAAAAATAATTTTGCTAATAGATATTAAGATTTCTAGGGTCATATTCCAATCATTTATATATAATTTTCTACATACTATTTAATTTAGATATTTATATAGAGAGTCAGCTATTTAAGGTAGAAATCTATCTAAAGCTGCTTTAAGTTCTTGAATTTCCAAATCAATATCCCCTTCTTTGGCTGCTCTTGCAATACATTCAGTCAAATGCTCATCTAAAACTATTCTGGCAACTTTATCTAAAGCTCCTCTCACAGCAGCAATCTGTAACAATACATCTGGACAAGGACTGCTTTGCTCTACCATACTCTTAATTCCGCGAATATGACCTTCTATTCTGGAAAGTCGATTTATAATTTTTCGCAAAGATTCTTTAGTATGGGTATGGGTATGGGTATGATTATGGGTATGAATCACCTCCTCGTTTTGACAGTCGTTTTCGGAATGGGTGTGATGTAAATGAGAATCAATTCTGCCGTTACTAACATCCGTACTTGAAGATGATTCTTTAGCTAATCGTTTTTTTTCTTTCATGACTAATATTTAGTCCTTAATGTGAGACTTCAATAAATTTTAATTTTTGATTCAAATTTTTGATTCAATATTTTATCTTATAAGGCGATACTAAATAAACTGATCAAAGTTTCTAACAATCAAGCTCAAAACTAAGTCTGTGGTAAATTTGAAGTAGTATTGAATCCTATAAAATACCCAAGTATTCGATGACTTATTGACATTACAGTATTATCTTGCAAACGGTTTTCTAGGATATCTGTAAAATTAGAAATCTGAATAGAAGCGGATTTATAGCAAGTTCATTAATTATAATAACTTTTTAGGACTATTGATTGCCCATTTAAATTTAAGTAACATAGGTAACATTATTATTACAGAAAGAAATAAAGTAAAAATAAACCATCAAATCTTCTAGACCATCAATCAGTCAGCCTCTGAACGAAAAATGTCATAGTAAAATATCATAGTATTTATAGAGATTATTATCATTAAATAGCTATTTATTAAATTTGGTACTAATGGTTTTCCTCAAGCGATTTTTCAAGTTGCCTTATTCAGTAAGTCAATCAATACGCAAACTTACTACCCATTTTTTATCAATATTATTTGGAGTGCTTTTCGCTCTGAATACCTTACAAGTATCACCTTCGCAAGCAGAGTCTGCATCCTCAATACAAGTTCCTAAACAGAGACAAACACTTGCTCAGACAAATTCAATTGTTCCAAATAATCCTACAAGTAACAATCGTAGCTTTGTTGCAGTCGCAGTTAGTCGTGTTGGTCCTGCCGTAGTCAGAATTGATACCGAACGTACTATAACTCGCCAACTCCCCGATCCATTTTTCGACGATCCAGTTTTTCGTCGCTTTTTCGGAGATACTATTCCTCAACAAACACCACAACAGCAACGCGGTTTAGGTTCCGGGGTTATTTTTGATAAAAGTGGCTTATTACTTACCAATGCTCATGTAGTAAGCAAAGCTGACAAAGTAACAGTTCATCTTAAAGACGGACGTACCCTTGATGGTATCGTTAAAGGAGTAGATGAAGTTACCGATTTAGCCGTTGTTAAAATAAATGCAGGTTCCGATTTACCAATTGCAACCCTTGGTTCTTCTAGTAATGTTCAAGTCGGAGATTGGGCGATCGCGGTTGGAAATCCTTTAGGATTTGATAATACTGTGACTTTGGGAATTGTTAGTACTCTTAAACGTCCTAGTGCTCAGGTAGGTATATCTGATAAACGTTTAGACTTTATCCAGACAGATGCTGCAATTAATCCTGGTAACTCTGGTGGTCCTTTAGTCAACGATAGAGGTGAAGTTATTGGTATTAATACAGCAATTCGTGCTGATGCAATGGGTATTGGATTTGCTATCCCTATAGATAAAGCAAAAACCATTGCAAGTAAACTACAGCGTGGAGAAAAAGTATCTCATCCTTTCTTAGGGATACAAATGCAGGATTTGACTCCAGGGGATGCAAAAAGAATAAACAGCGACCCCAACAGTCCACAAGTTCCAGAAATATACGGTATTTTAGTAGTCAGAGTAGTACCCAATTCTCCAGCGGCAACTGCTGGTATGCGTCCAGGGGATATAATTGTGCAGATTGATGGGCAGAAAGTTACAACAGGGGGTCAGTTGCTGAATATTGTAGAAAATACTCGTGTTGGTCAGACCCTACAAGTTAAACTAAAACGTGGAGATCGTACTCAGCAGTTATCATTACAGACTGCAGAATTACAGGATTTCTCAACCTAATTTTTGACTTCTTCTGTATTATTTCTAAATAATTTCTAAATATAATCATAAAACCTGGTTAAATCTGTAGAATCAGGTTTTATTTTCTTATTTCAATCTAAAATTTCAGATCCTCGATCAAAAGCATCATAGACTAAACATGAGACCTAGGCAAAAATAAGGTAGTTCCATCTTAATCTCTACCTTAGCTTAGTTGATCGCAATATCTCAATCATTATCAGTGACTTAATCAAGTTTCACCCCTGATAAAAAGTTTCGTAAACTCATAAGGTTTGCAGTATGTCCCAAAGATAGAGGAAAAGTTGAAATTCCTTCAATATGTGATTGCACCCAGCCTTCTCCCCAGTACCATTCATGGAAGCCATCTATACCTTGACTCAATAACAGCCGTAAACAGTTATCTGTAGCTATATCTACTTTATGATTAATTGATATTGGTCCGAATTTGGTGTCAAATATTAAGCCAGAATGGAGTTGAGAGGGAATTATAGAAGAAAATTTACCGGAAAGCATCCACTTTTGTAATTTATCAGAATAGAGTAAACTTTCTTTAATTGTCTTTGCACTAGCTGTTACTTCAATCCGTAACTGAGATTTTTGAAAACTTCCTAACATTTTTATTTATTTAAAATTTATTTATGATGAGGGAAAATCAGTTTTGATAGGCAATTCCGGTTGAATAGATTTCAAACAGTAAAAGTAAGTCAGTCCTGAGAATCAACTTATATGTGTGACACCAAGAATAAATACTACTCATTAATAAATAGTATTAGAAATTATCAGTAATACTATACTTTTTTCTCACAATCTGACATTTGATTTAATAATTTTACTTGAGAAATTGACTGATTGATATTTTCAATCAAGAAAGACTATTAGAACATGATGAGATTTAAATATTTGACAAAATTTGATAAAAACTTCAAAAGTATAAATCCTTCTAATGCTTTCTAATGCTCTTAAAATCTATTGTTTGCCCTATATAAATAATTACTCCTTTCTCAACCTTAGCGCCTTTGGTAAGGAATAAGATTATTTCAAAGAAAGACAAACAGTATTCGTTACTACCTTAAAGTATTTTGTAGTAGCTATCAACTTACAATAGAAATAACAAAGTTGTTAAGAAATGTAAGGTTTTGTATGGCAGATCATTTAATTCGCGCAACGGCAGCAGAGGGTGGAATTAGAGTTGTAGGTGCAATCACCACACGTTTAACCCAAGTTGCCAGAGAACGTCATCAACTTTCTTATGTTGCAACAGCAGCATTAGGAAGAGCAATGTCGGCAGGTTTATTAATGTCTTCTAGCATGAAGCGCAAGGGTTCGAGAGTAAATCTGCGGGTCAAAGGGGACGGTCCTTTGGGTGGTATACTAGTCGATGCTGGAATGGATGGAACAGTTCGTGGTTACGTAGGAAATCCATCTATTGAATTACCTCCTAATGCTATTGGCAAGTTAGATGTTGGAAGTGCAGTAGGGAAAGGTTATCTTTATATTGTTCGAGATATTGGTTATGGCTATCCTTATTCAAGTACAGTAGAACTTGTTTCAGGAGAAATTGGTGATGATGTAGCTCATTATTTGGTTACCTCAGAACAAACTCCTTCAGCCCTGGTTCTAGGAGTATTTGTAGGAGCCAGTGGCGTATCTGCTGCTGGTGGTCTTTTGATACAAGTTTTGCCAAAAGCTGCTAGGGATGAAGCCTTAGTTGAAGAACTAGAATCACGAGTAAGTCAGTTATCAGGATTTACCCCACTGCTTAAAACTGGCAAAAATTTAAGGGAAATTTTTCAAGACCTGTTGGGAGACATGGGATTAGTGATTTTTCCAGAAACCCAGCTACTAAGGTTTCAGTGTAATTGCTCTTTTGACAAGTTAATGGGAGCGTTAAAAATATTAGGGGAATCAGAATTGCAAGATATGATTGTCAAAGATAATGGTGCAGAAGGAACCTGTGAATTTTGTAATCAAGTTTATCAAGCAAGTAGCAAGCATCTATCTGAGTTGATTGTTGATCTAAACTCAGAGTCATCAGCTTCAAAGTAGTAAAGTATAGGGAAAGACTGCTATTTCTAAGGATAAATGATATCTGTGGAAATATAAGTATATAAGTAATCAGTAGATTTTTCTCGACTGTAAAGTTAGTATAACAACAACAGGCGTTGGTTTATTTGACTACAAAACTCTATTAAATTTGATTTAATTTTGGTGTGAGATAATGACAGAGCGGGACATACCAGAAGATTGGTTGCCAGCCACAACAGCAAAGCCAGATAATATGTCAGAGTTATCCCGAACAAAAAAGATTAGTCATGTTAATGATTCTAACGAATCAAATACAAATAATTCCAAATCAGTGAAGTGGAAAAAACAAACTGAGTCAAAGAAGAACGAAGCTAAGACCTATAAAGGGGGGCTACCCCGTTGGATAAAGAGTTGGACTCTTTGGGCTTTATTGCTAACTCTTGTTCCTGGTGCTGTAAGTTTTATGGCAATGGCAATGCTGTTTAAATTGCCCTCGGCTCCCAACTGTCCTTCGATTTTTTGGCCTTTGGCGAGTGCTTCTGTAAGGATGCATTGTGCTCAGTTAGCAGCTTCTAAGCAAACGGTAAATGATTTGCTTCAGGCGATCGCTCTAGTTGAACACTTGCCTAAAAATCATCCCCTTAGAAGTGAGATAGACCGTTCTTTAAAAGTTTGGTCATCGGATATTTTGCGGCTGGCAGATGAGAACTTTCAAGTCGGTAGATTAGACCAAGCGATCGCTACAGCAAAACGTATTCCAGAAGATTTACCAGCTTATAAGTTAGTTGAAGAGAAAATAGCAGATTGGCGAGGAATTTGGACAAAGGCTGAAGGTCATTATCAAGATGCCGAAGACCATATGCGCGAAGAACGCTGGCATCAAGCATTTATGACTGCAGCAAAGTTACTGCGTGTAGATAACAAGTTTTGGGCAAGCACTAAGTATGAGGAGTTAAACAACCTCGTCAGCACTGCACGGGAAGATGGTAAAAAGTTAGTGATAGCTAAAGACCTTGCCAAAAGTAAAAATGTTGATAACGTACTCAAAGCTATTAAATTAGTCCAGTCTGTAAGCAAAAATAGCTATGTATATCAAAAAGCCCAAGAACTAGTACCAGAATTTGGTCGCCAAATGCTAGATTTAGCTGAGGCAAAAATGGCTGCCAAAGATGCAGATGAGGCTATTTACATTGCTCAAAGAATTCCTGATATAGTTAGTTTACAGGCAGATATTGATGACTTCGTTGCTTTAGCTGAAGCCCAAAGAAGTGCCTGGACGGGTTCCGTCGCAGGTTTAGAACTGGCAATTTCTCAAGCCCAGCAAATTGATTCTACTCGGTCTAACTACGATAAAGCCCAGCAATTAATTACTAGGTGGCAATTAGAAATTCAAGATGTAGCTCGCTTAGAAAAAGCTAGAATTCTAGCTAGCCAAGGTACAGTTACTGATTTGAATGCAGCGATCGCTGAAGCTAGATTAATACCTGCAAGTAATCCCCGCCACAAGGAAGCCAGACAAGAGATTTATCGTTGGCGTTCTCAAGCTCAGACTATCCAAGATAGACCTTACTTAGATCGTGCAGAACAGCTAGCCTTATTGCAAGACCCCAATTCATTACAGGCGGCAATTTCCGAGGCAAGTCGCATTGGTCGCGGTAGAGCATTGTATAAAGAAGCACGTCAGAGAATATCTCAGTGGAGAGCCAGTATAGAACGAACTGAAGACCAACCATATCTAGACCAAGCCAGATCCTTGGCTCAAACTGGCAGTCTAGAAGAAGCAATTAGTACAGCTAGACAAATTAGTCGCGGTAGAGCCCTATCTAGGGAGGCTAGACGTGAAATTAGGAGTTGGCGATCGCAAATTGCAGCTAGAGAAAATTGGCAACAAGCTAGAGAAGTTGCCCTGAGAGGAACAGCGAAAGATTTATCTAGAGCAATTCGACTAGCAAGGAAAATACCAAGAAACAGTATATTACGCGGTGATGCCAATCCTGCTATTGACCAATGGAGTCAGCAGTTACTCGATATTGCTCGCAGTCAAGGTATTTCCAACCTAGAACAAGCCATCGAAACTGCAAATTTAGTACCTAGAGGTACTTCAGCATACAGTGCAGCGAGGAGACAAATAAGAGAATGGCGAAATTTATTAAATCCAGAACCGGAACCAGAACCTCAAGAAGAACAATTTAACTCTGAAGAAGTTACAAATACTCAGTAGAAATTTCTAAAAGGAGAAATTCGCAGTGGAAATTTTAAAAATAATTCAAGATTTTCATTAATTCTTAATTTATAGGAATATGAATTGATGAATTAAATTATTCTTTGAGTTAGGAAATAAATAACTTTCTAGCAGGAAACATGAAGAAGTATACCTCAATTATCATTGATTATCATTGATAAGTCCAAGGTGCACCAAGAAAAATCAATGAGTAATCCTATAGTTCCTATATTTATTAATTACTTTTTCAATCAATCTGTGATTACCGCTCGTTTCTATCTTCTAATATCCAGATAATTTACACTTTAGCTAGAGTTACATTTTCTGGCTGGTCTTGATACTTCCCTTTACGAGTATCGTAGCTGACAGCACATGCTTCTCCCTCCAAAAACAGCAGTTGCACTACACCTTCTTTAGCGTAAATACGACAATCAGCACTGGATGAATTAGAGAATTCTAAAGTTAGATGACCCCTCCAAGCTGCTTCTGCAGGAGTCAAATTAGCAATTATACCACAACGAGCATAAGTAGATTTACCTATACATATTACTGTGATGTTATTGGGAACTTCTATTTTTTCTAATGCTACTCCCAAGCCATAAGAGTGAGCGGGGAGTATAAAGTAGCAACCACTTTTATCTTCATGTAATTGGGTTTTCTCTAAGTTCTCAGGATTAAATTTTTTAGGGTCAATAACAGTTCCAGGAATATGACGAAAAATTCGGAACTCTACAGGAGATAAGCGAATATCATAGCCATAGGAAGATAAGCCATAACTAATTACTTGATGTATTTGTTGAGTCCCATCATTAATCAATTCCCTGATCAAACTAGGCTCAAAAGGTGAAATCATTCCACCTTCAGCCATTTTAGTAATCCAAATATCGTTTTTAATCACAACTTACTCTGGTCTATGAAGATGACGAATTTCTGTAACTTGATCCGCTATATCTAAAATGGATTTAGGCATGTCCGATCCAGTAAAAATAATGTCAATATGAGCAGGACGCTGCTTCAAAAGTTCCAAAACTTCTGTTTCTGGTATCAAACCAAAATTTATAGCTAAACTCAATTCATCCAAAACTACGAGAGAATACTGATTTCTGAGAACAACTTTCTGTGTATATTTCCACATTTCTTGTAGAGACTTTGACTCAGATGTATCCAAATCAGGTGTATCTATACAGCGAGGCAAATCGCAACGAATCCAGTCTAAGTTATGTCCTAGCTTCACAGGAGAATCATACCCCTGGTGTATACCCCCTTTGAGAAATTGAGCTATTAGCACCGAATTACCTTGGCCTGCAATCCTGAGTGCCTGTGCCATGACATTTGTGAAAAAACTACGATGACTACTAGTAAAAACTTGTAGAATACCCTCTACAGGATACGGTAAGTTTAAAACTGAATTTATGCTCGTACTTTCAAGCTGAGCTACCATAATTTCCTGTTAAAAAAATCACTATATGTTTACGTTTTTTACGGACAAAAAGTATCCTTTATATTTTTTAATATACTTATACCATTAACTTATAATCACCATAGTTAGGCAAGGGAAAATTAGAAAATGTATCCTAATAGTCAATCACTAGGCTGATGCTTAAGTCAAGTGTTTGAATACTTGTATTTTGCACAATAAATATTTAGCGCAAGTAATAAAAGTATTAATTATCACAATCATCTTGAAATAAAAAACAGTAGAAATAAATAGGATAAAAGTAAGATAAATTAAAAAAACTTTTACAGGCAAAGATGTTAAGTTTGCCGTATATTTGGGCACAACAAATTTAGATAGTTATGATTTTGACTTTGTGTGAGGGTGAATTGTTGTGAAATTGGCAATTTTAGGAGGTTCTGGTTCTGGAAAAAGCACTCAGGCACAGATTTTGTGTAATGACTTTAATATTCCTGTAATTTCTACAGGAGATATTCTCAGAGAAGCAATCAACCAGACAGGTTTAAGTGAATTAAACACTCACGGGAATACTTCTAAACTGGTTAATCAAGAGAATAATAGCCAGGGAGATAGAAACTTAGGAGATAGAAACTTATTAGAATTAGGGCATCATGCCCAATCTTATGTAGAGAATGGAGAATTAGTCCCCGATGAAATAATGATAGGTTTTATTCGTAGACGTTTAAAGCAATCTGACGTTAATCGAGGCTGGATATTAGAAGGTTATCCTCGGACTGCATTTCAAGCAGAGGAGTTAAATTTCCTCTTAGAAGATTTGCAACAGCAGTTGGATTGGGCTATTTATCTTCAAGTTTCAGAAGCAGTCATGTTTAAACGCTGTAATGGTCGCTCTTTACCTGACGATAGACCCGAGATTGTACAGCGTCGTATCGAATTATTTTATGATCGTACTGTACCTATTTTGGAGTATTATGACCGTCGTCGCCGTTTATTAACTATTGATGGAGACCAAGCACCAGAACTGGTCAGGCAAAATATTATCAAGTTACTTGGCTATTCTTTGTAGATGGTTTTTCTCTGTAAATATTTTCTACTTCCCGATAATTATTTTTGCATTAATTATTGTGATCGCGGGTATGGGAATAAATTAATTATTACTTCATTGATCAATTTCTTAACAAAAACTATATTTTTCATAAGGTAAATTATTATTTCTGATAGCTTAGTTCAGATATTCCTATTCGCAGAGAAAGAGATAAAGATAGAAATAAATTGTAAAAAAAATCATGTAGTTAAACAAAAGCCTATATCCTAGTTATATTTTGATTTAAATTTTTTTTTGAGGCTTTTTTAATGGTTTGGCAGCGTCCCGATGGTCGGCAACCCTATCAACTTCGTCCTATCAGCTTTGAACAGAATTTTACAAGCTTTGCTCCTGGTTCAGTGTTAACTAAGTGTGGTGATACGAAAGTGCTTTGTACTGCAAGTGTTACTGAAGGAGTACCTAGATTTCTCAAAGATACTGGTAAAGGCTGGTTGACAGCCGAATACAGAATGTTACCGGGAGCAACCCAACAAAGACAGTCAAGAGAACTATTAAAACTTTCTGGTCGCACTCAAGAAATTCAGCGTCTGATTGGACGAAGTTTAAGAGCAGCAATAGATTTAGACTTGATTGGAGAAAGAACAATTACTATTGATGCAGATGTTCTACAAGCTGATGCTGGCACAAGAACAACATCTATTACAGGTGGTTTTGTAGCCTTAGCAAATGCTATTTCTAAATTATTACAACAAGGAGAAATTGAGCGATCGCCGATTATTGGTCAGGTCGCAGCAGTGTCAGTGGGTTTATTAGAAGAGGAGGCTTTTTTAGACCTAAATTATCCTGAAGATATTGCAGCTAGTGTAGATTTTAATGTGGTGATGAATCAGCATCTAGGCATTATCGAAGTTCAAGGAACGGCTGAGGAAGGATGTTTTAGTCGTACTCAGCTCAATCAACTCTTGGACTGTGCAGAAAAGGGAATCCAGCAGTTATTAAGCGCTCAGAGAGATGCGATCGCCGATTGGAATCAGTTAATTAATTAGTCATATTTAATTCATTTAATTCAATGTTTGATAAAAACTAAACTGCTATATAAATGGAAGAGGGGGTCCCAATTACTTGCTTTTGAGCGCATTAGTTTAATATGAGGCTCAATTTTATTTAATACTTCAATTTGGTCTAAGGCAGTTTGGGCAAATGGTTTAAAATCCGACCATGAGGGGACATCAATTAAGTTTTTATCTAAAAGATTGAGTAAATTATTCCAGTTTAATCTAACTGTGTTCTGAGTGGATTTCTCGGATATGTTTACTCCCCGTTTATATTCGTAACCATTGTCATAAATCCTTAAAATACAATTTCTATTGTGCAAATGCAAATCACAAAATTGTAAGTAGTCTAATACTTTTACTTTTCTCAAAGATTTTCCTCTTGCATCCCGCTCAGTAACTTCCTCAAATATTGGTAGCATTCCTTGTACTCGTTGCTTTACCTCATGCCATTTGAAGCTTAAGTTACCCATTACGTTACTATCATTACTACAAATGACAGTAGCTGAGGGGGTAATTTCATCAAAATATTTAACTTGAAATACCTGTATTTTGCTAATATCGGCTATCTTGACCCAAAAACAAGGAATTTTTGCTTGGAGTAGCTGTTCTCCGTAAAATTTTAACTCACCAATTGCGCCACTACGATATAGCCTCCAACCCCGACTAGGTAATATTAGTCTGGCACTATAAGCATCTATTTGCATGATTTTAGCAAGTTTTTGAGCGGCTGTAGTCTTAGCTTCCCTTTCCAATGGTTCTAAAACTAATACTGCTATTTCAGAATTATCTTCTCCTGTTTTAGCCTGAGAAATAGCCTTTTGTCTTTCTGATGTTTGAATATTCTGTAGACGTTGCAAACCTTGGCGGGCGAAAGTTACTATTTTTATGGTGGATGTATTTCTCAGTAATTTTCGGTAAACTTTTTCTGCTTCTTTAAACTTATTGGTTACTTCATATAATTTTCCTAAATAAAATATTACCCACGGATCTTCGGGTGATTCTTTCAAAAGTTGTTTAATTAGCTTAGATGCAGTCTGATAATCCTGTTTTTCTAAAGCGATCGCTATTTGCTCAATCATGTATCAATTTGAATAATCAATTTAGTGTCTCGATTTTAAGTGATGAGTTTAAAATCGAACACTGCTAAAATTGAATACTATCTGACTCCAGAATAGATGTAATCATTGATAGAGCAGCAATAGGTGCTGTAACGGCTCTTAATATACGCTTTCCTAAAGAAACTTTCACGAATCCTAGGTCAACTGCATAATTAATTTCTGCTTCTGTCCACCCTCCTTCTGGTCCTGTCGCAATAACTATCTGAGGTAAATATTGTAGAGGTAAGTGTTGCAATTGATTGCTGCTGTCTGGATTTTGCAGTTTTAACTTTTGTAAACAATTTATCAAATGATTTGAATCTTCTCTAGCTGCACAGATATATCTATATGTTGACCTATGTATTGAAGTGTTGATAAAACTGGAGTTACCATCATCTTCAACCAAAGTAGATGATAAAACTGATTTTAAAGCAGCCGGTTCTAGTACGCTGGGAATAATAGATCTTTCAGATTGTTCAGCAGCTTCTTGTGCTATTCTTTGCCATCTCTGTAGCTTTTGAGGACTGGGTTTTAATAAAGTGCGATCGCTAATTACGGGTATAATACAAGCTGCTCCTAATTCTGTGGTACAGCGCACTATTTCGTCAAAACCATTTTTAGGAAGCGCCACTATTAAAGTAATTGCAGTGGATAATTCCCGTTGATAGTTTTCTACTTCTTCAATGACTATGGCATTATTTTCCCTTAATTGTGCCAGCCACCATTTTCCCATCCCGTCCATTGCAATAAAATTACTACCTGGACGCAATCGCAATACCCGACAAAGATAGTGTAATTGTTCTTCATCAAGATTTATTACCTTATCTTGTTGCATTTGAGAGGGCTGAATAGCTATTCTTTGCAACTGCGTCATGACTAGTAAAGTTCAAATCAAAATATTCAGAATCATAGAGGATTTGGCTACAAAATTCTCTTATTGTCATCTAAAAATGTAATAGACATCTCCCAAACATTAAATATCCACAACCTGTAAACCTTTTAGAGATAAATTTAACGTCTCTATATTATGAATAGGGGAGATGTCTAAATGAAAATAGATAAATTCAAATGATTGATAAAAGTATCTTTCCCTTCTCTAAGTAAGGAAAAACATTTTAATCTCAAGTCAAAAATTGATACTATTGTTTTTTCAAATACTCAACTACTGCATCATTAACAATGTCAGTCATTGATTTTCCTTGATTTGTCGCAGTCTGCTTTAAATGAGAATAAACCTCATTTCTGATAGTGATTCGATGACTCTGTTTGCGTCTACCATTTTTATCAGTTTGGGGTTCAGTTTGGGGTTGATAAGATGAAGCAAATTCACCAATAGAATCAAAACCCACCCGGTCACAAAAATCCCCGAAACTTTCCTTAGATTTTCGCGATCGCTTAAAATAAACAAAAATTGGTTCTAGAAAACTCTCCAAATCATTTATTGGTAGCTTCTCAACATAAGGTTTTGCTAATCTGGTTTGGTCTGGAGAACCTCCCAACCAAATTTGATAACTTTCTGGTGCACTACCTACAAAACCTAATTCTGCCATATAAGGACGAGCACAACCGTTTGGACAACCAGTCATTCTGACAACAAAATATTCGTCAGGTAAACCCACCTTCTCCAAAAGCTGCTTTACCCGTTCTAGTATTGCGGGTATAGCTCTTTCCGACTCGGTAATAGCTAAACCACAGGTAGGTAAAGCCGGACAAGCCATAGCATAGCGTGTTAAGTTATCTACTTCCTCAGGATTGGTAACAACACCATGATTTCTGAGAATTTCTTCGATTTGCCCTTGATTCTCAGGAGGGACATCGTAGAAAAGTAAATTATGATTAGCAGTCAAACGAATGGGTAAATCAAACTGCTCTACAATTGAGCGTAAAGCGGTTTTGAGTTTAAAATTACCTTCATCTTTGACTCTACCATTCTCTATAGAAATACCTAAAAACAGCTTACCATCACCTTGTTCATTCCATCCTAAGTAATCTTGATATTTCCACTCCGGTAACTCTTTAAATGGCTCTAAAGGCTTGCCAAAATATTGTTCTACCATCGAGCGGAACTTATCTAAACCCCAATCATTTACCAAATACTTTAATCTGGCATGACGACGATTAGAGCGATCGCCATAATCTCTTTGAGTCGCGACAATAGCTTTTACTAAATCGTAAACTTCTTCTTTAGATACATAGCAAATAGCTTCTGCCATTCTGGCAAAGGTTTCTTCTTTATTGTGGGTTCTTCCTAAACCTCCACCAGCGATAACATCAAACCCTTGCAATTCACCAGCATCATCGGTAATAACTACCAAAGTCAAATCTTGAGTATACAGGTCGATGGAATTATCACCCGGTACGGTAACGCTAATTTTGAACTTACGCGGCATATAATGAGTACCGTATATAGGTTCTTCCCGATCATGAAAGACAGTACCTGTACCATTCTTCTGCCTAGCAGCTTTTACTTGCGGGTCTTCTTCACCACTAATGGCTTTTTCTCCATCTAACCAGATTTCGTAATAAGCACCAGTTTGAGGAGTTAACAAGTCAGCTATTTTGTCAGCATATTCCCAAGCATATTGATATTGGGGCTGATTTTTATAGGGTGCAGCTGGAGCCATCACATTGCGGTTCAAATCACCACAAGCACCAAGGGTAGAACCCATATTTTGCACAATAGCCGCAATAGTCGCTTTGAGATTTTTCTTTAAAATGCCATGTAATTGAAAACCTTGACGGGTGGTAACTCGCATCGTACCGTTACCATAATCATCCGCCAACTTATCTAAAGTTAAATACAGCTTTGGAGGAATAAAACCACCAGGGTTCCGCGTCCGCAGCATCATCTGGTAATCTTTCTCCTGACCTTTTGCCCTATTGTCTCTATTATCTTGCTGATAGGAACCATGAAACTTCAGAATTTGTATTGCTTCTTCACTAAAATAATTTGTATCCTGAAGTAATTCAGTTGCCACAGGTTCCCGTAAGAAATTGCTGCGTTCTTTAATTCCTTCAACTTTGGAAGGCTTGCGGCTTGTAGTCTCAGGAGGAGCAGATTTCACCATTGCAGTTGTATTGTCTTCTGTCGATAAAGCATCGGTATTAGGCGCCGAAAGCGGAAAGTCAGAGGCACCCTCTCGGCAATTTATTCCCAAAAACTATTGCCGGTAATCCGGTCGGAATTTCGGAGAATATTTTTATCTTAACACGCTAAAAAACCGGGTTTATAAGTGATGTAAGACTTAACAAACCCGGCGATAATCTTAACAGAAGGAGATAGAAGACTACTAAGGAAGTGCTATGAACCTCTAGAGTATTGGAGATACTAAGATAAGAGGAGTTAAATTTTTGGTATGAGCACCCAAAAGTTTAGAATTTATAGGAGTAAAAACTCAAAGTAGAAAATAGATTACTTCAAAATCTATTACTTAAAGCGATAACCAATACCACCGCTAATATTAACTGGGGATGCAGATGTATCTTTAAAGCCATCTGGAGCTAAGGTGGTGCTGCCATAAACCATTAAGTTTTTGGCAAATTCGCTTTCTACACCAGCAGTTACAGCCACTGAATCTTTGTTACCCAAGGGTGTAGGTTGTCCATTCTTTTCTACAAAGGAGTAACCAACACCAACGTAAGCATTAGTATTTTTAGCAATACCTGCATCTAAGGATACTTGGGGAACAATAGCTGTAGTATCGTCGCTAAATAAAATTTGAGTTCTAGCAGATAGTGGTGTACCGTTGATATTTAAACGACCAGTAACATTTCCACCGAAAGTTGCAGAAGTTCCCTTCTGTCCGCCGTTGGTTGTACCTGCTGAAACACCTACACCTACATAGCTTGCATTTGTACCTTTTTTAGGTCCAGCAAATGCTTCTTGTGCTGATAATAAAAATGGTGCAACAAAGACCGCAGACAATGCTGAGATTGTCACTAAAGACTTAAATATTTTACTCATAGTGAATGGATATTTTGTGTAAAATTTACTTTTATATTCAATGTCGGTCAAATAAATAAAATGTTCCTATCTTTTTAGGTTATTAATTTATTTTGGTTCGTTAGCAAGTAATTTTAAAAAACATCTAATATCTTCATAAGCCCTTACAAGCAAAGCTTTAAGGAGAGAGATATATGTTTTTTTATCTAAAAAATTTTATATTTTAATATTGGAAATTTATTTTTTAACTATTTTCACTTTCCAAGGAACAAAAAATATTAAACAAACGTCATTTTTCAGTTTTGATATTTTAAGCTAGATTTAATTTATCAAAAAATAGCTAATATAAATATATTTTTATAATTACTTATAAGTCGTTGATTATATTTTTATTTTCAAATGATTTCGCATATTATAAAATAATCTAATCTCACAAAAGAAGATTTTAAAACAACAAGTCAAAACAACAAAACTATATCAAAATTAATCAGTTTATGTACTGGTAATAATTTAAGTGTAAATGCTGAATTATCTAAATATTTTGAGCTGCAAAAATTACTCTGAGCCACTATAATGGGTTAAAATCTTTGATATTGGAAATACTGCCCTCCAAGCTCTTTTAAAATGGAGGTGCAAATCTACTAAGTATGGATCAACAGAGAAAGAAGTCATAGTAACGACCCCTTGATGAAGCGATCGCGATATATGTACCTGGAGACGCGAATCATCAAAAAGCTTATCAGCAAGGTTTACAAAATATTATGAATATTTGTGGGGTAACAAAAACAAACTCACTCACTATTCACTGCTCACCCCTCATAACCCACCATCCAACCCTGTTCTTTAAGAGACATTAAGCTCAAAAAACATAGTTCTATACTGGAATATAGATAAAATTACTTTTTATAAGGGAAGGACAATGGCTCCAAACCCCGCCATAATGAAGGCTGTAGAAAAGCTAGACTATCGCGTTACAGTTGGAGATGTAGCTACACAAGCTGGTTTAAATATTCAACTTGCTTCTCAAGGATTGTTAACTTTAGCATCAGAAGCCAAAGGACATTTACAAGTTGCAGATGATGGTGAGATTGTTTATCTTTTTCCACGCAATTTTCGGGATATTCTGCGTAACAAGTATTTGCAGTTGCAGTTACAGGATTGGTGGAATAAGGTTTGGAGAATCCTATTTTACCTAATCCGCATTTCTTTTGGTATTTTTCTAATTATTTCTATTGCCTTAATTTATACAGCAATTATAGTAATTATTTCTTCTCAAAGTTCCGATGATGATGATGGGGGAGGATACAGAGGAGGTTTTCCGATATTTTTCCCAGATATCTTTTGGTTTTTGAGTCCAAATTATGGAACTTACGACCAACAGACCTATAATCGAAGTCATAAACAAAAAAGCGAACTTAATTTTTTAGAAGCTATATTCTCCTTCTTATTTGGTGATGGTCATCCTAATCCTCAATTAGAAGAGCGTCGATTTCGAGAAATTGCCAGTACTATCCGCAAACATAATGGTGCTATTGTTGCAGAGCAAATTGCACCGTATTTAGACGATTTAGGGGAAGAATATAAGCGAGAAGATGAAGACTACATGCTACCGGTTCTGACCCGCTTTAATGGACAACCCCAAGTAAGTCCAGAAGGAAAAATTATCTACTATTTTCCCGAACTACAGGTAAGTGCTAGTGAATACAAAGGGAATTCTAGATCAAACTATTTGAAGGAAAACCCTTGGAAATTCAGTCGTGCTAGCTCCGAGCAAAAATTGCTCAGTGCGGGTCTGGGTATTGTTAATATTGTTGGTGCAATTATTCTGGCAAACTTAAATGTTGTTAATGCTGGTGGATTTGTTGGATTCGTGAAAGGTATCTCTGGGTTGCTACTAGTTTATGGAATTGGTTTTTTAGCAGTACCTTTCCTACGTAACTTCTGGATTCAAATGCGTAATGATAAGATTCGTCAACGGAATCAGCAGCGTATAAACAGAGCTAATCTATTAGAAAATCCAGATATGGACCTACAGCAAAAAATAAGTTTTTCCCGTCAGTTCGCAAATCAAAAAGTTATTGGTCAAGAAGACTTAGCTTACAGTACCCAAAAAGATTTACTAGAGCAAGAAGTAGAAAATTCTGCCAAAACCGATGCTGAATGGGAACGACGGTTGAGAGAAGGCAATGGGTAATTGGTAATTAAAATAAAATACTTAAGAGACAGGGAAGATATATTTATTATCTTCCCCTTTTCCTTTTACCTTTAATCTCATTCCTATTTCGCCTTAATAGTAGTTAAATATACCTGTTGCCCGTAGAAATGACCCAATATTCTCAAGTGGTCTATATTTTGTCGAGCTAAATAATAAGCTCCAACTTGACTCATGCCTATTCCATGTCCCCAACCACGTCCTACGAATATAAATTTATCGTCTTGCTTTTGAACATTAAATTTATTGCTATTGAGTACAAATTTATTACGAACCTTACTTCCACCATTAATAGTAACTTGTTTACCTTCACTATCAGTAACTAGTAAGCTTTTTATACTTCCGTTGACAGTTCTATCTAAAGCTTCTATCTTTTCAATTGTTTTTAATGAGGGGAATTTAGCACTAATTTGCTCTGAAGAAAATGTTTTTTGCCAAATACATCTTTTAGCATATAAACCTTGAGGATTATCATCAAATCCGGGTACTGCACGTAGATAAGGTAATGGTTTACCCTTCCAAAAGTCCTCGTTATTTTCCGTATGTCCTCCCGAACAAGCATGAAAAATTGATTCTATAGGACGATTATTATAGGTAAGAACTTTACCCTTTGTTGTATCTACTGCTTTATATGTAGTTGGAGTTTCCTTAATAACACCTTTATAAACTTGTGAAAGTTGAGTATTTTCTAAATCAAAAAGTCGATTACTTTTATTTTTTTCGCGTCTTTGTAAAGCATAAGTACGAGCTGCGATCGCTTGTGCTTTGAGAGCTTCTTCTGGCCATCGAGGATCCATCTCAGAACCAACTACACTGTAGAGGTATTCTTCTAAATCTACCCAATTGACTGCGGTAATACCTTTTTCAGTTGGTATTACTAAGGTTCTACCTCTATACCACTTATCACCAATATAAACAAATCCCTTTCCTTTTGGTTCTATCCAAAATAGACCAGACTGCCATTTATCTAGAGCTATTCCCCCACCAGGAGATGGCTGTACATAATATGCGCTCATAGCTGGTAATGGTCCGAGGACTCGACCGCTACTGTCTTTGACTACAGCTTCAGTTGAGCTACCAACTTGGACTCGCTCAGCATTTTGCTCAATAGCTACACGCATAATAACTGAAGCTTGAGCAGGTGCTAGCAAGATAATCCATGTCAGAATGCTCACCCACACATGATGTATTTTCAAAGGATTTTTTATCTTTTCTATAGAAGTGTTTAATAATGGGATTTTCATGTAAATCAAAGAGCTAAAACTAATATATGTTTGACGCAATTTTAAGCTCTAGTTTCCCGCAGATCCATTTTTACATAATGAAATATAAAAAGAATTAATAAATTATCTTCTAAATATAGAATTATCTTTTTTCTTGATGAAGTAATAAAGTTCTTAATTAGCTGTTAATTAATTGTTTTTTGGCTTCATATGTATAGCAACTAACTTTTCTATCTTAATAAGCAGGCAAAAAAAAGTAAAAATTGAGTATTTGTATTATTTTCTACTTGAAAAAAACGATATATGACATTTAGCTAAAAGAGCAGAATAAAGTCCAGAGTCTTTTTATTATTTTTTTGTTATAGCAGTTCTCATATATTTTAAGACATTTTTGTGTGCCCCTTATTCCCTATACTGAGATATATAATGCATAGGTTTTAACTAGTATGTTCATTCCTATAACAAGTATCAAAAAAAGGTAATAAATCTGTTCAGGTTTCATTTGTAATTCAAAAGGTTATCTTCATGGATGAGAAACGCGCTGAAGAGTACATTAGCTTAATAAATCAGGTACTTAGTTGTCCTAGTGGTAAAGAACCAGATGTGTTGAGCGCTCATCCAGAACTACTAGATGCTGAATTGATAGATGTAATGGAACAAGTGTCTCAAGGTTTTGCGGCAGAAGGTGATGAGAACACTGCACAATTTTTGAATAGTATAATCATTTTGCTGGCTGAATCACTGGAATTACCACTATCCGATGCAAACGTAGATGTAGATCCTCAATTAAACCTGCTAATACAGTTACTATTCATGACAGAGGAAAGCGAAGCTAATCCTGATGTGATTTATCCTCTTCTGCAAAAAAATTTAGAATTGCTTGACGATAATTTTGTTGCATCATTTAAACAATGGATTCATGATACATTTACTCAAGCTGAATCAGAGGATGCTGAGAATCTTGCGGTTCTTACCAGCGCTTTCAGCAGTCTCATGCAAGAATTTCCTACTGGGAATCGCAGAATTAATTTAGAAGTGGCGATCGCTGGTTACGAAAGTAGTATTGTATTTATCAGTCCAGAGTCTTTACCCGAAGAATGTGCTGCAACTCTGTATAATCTAGGAAATGCTTATGGAGATAGGGTTACACAGAAGGAAGAAAAAAATCATAAAGATAATTTTGAAGCTGCCATAGATTGCTATCAAAAAGCGTTGAAAATATACAAACTTGATAAGTATCCCCTAGAATGGGCAATGACTCAAAATAACCTAGGAAACACTTTTCGAGACCTAGGAGAGATAGAAGAGAAAGCAGAAAACCTAGATAAAGCGATCGCCTGTTTTGAGGCAGCTCTGCAAATTCATACCCACGATAGATACCCTATGGAGTGGGAAATTACTAAAAATAATTTAGCGAGTGCTTGTAAAGAAAGGGATTGTTCCAGTTAAATTAATACTTATAAAAGATTTAATCCTATTAAAATTTTAGGTGTTGCTGATTAAAAAGATAAATAGCCCCAGATCCCAGGGCTGTTTCATTCACTAAAGAAGGAAAATTGTCAAGATGATTTGAGAGCAACTTAAAAGCTTAAGTCATAAATAATTAATAGTTTGGGCAAGAAAATGGTAAATCTGATTGCAAAATTTAATCCTCAAGCCCTTGACTTTAAGAGCTTTTGAGGGAACGAAACAGCCCTGTCCCAGCCCCCAAAAATGGGGGAGAAATGTATTTTAAAGTCCCCCATTTTTGGGGATTAAGGAGGCTAGTAAATATGAGAAAGATAAATTCATCTTTCAATTCAGTAATGCCAAATTTTATATGTGCGAAACTATAATTTAATTTATTGTTCATATGACCATAGATAATGATAGTATTATGCTTATAGATATCATATGAAAAAGATATTAATGTCAAAGTCGTGTATAAAAGATAGTATCAATATTCAATTCAAGTAAGTGTTTAGTTCTATTTATTTTTTTTGATTGTGTTAGGTATAATACAATCTTTAATTAAATTTTGAATTGAATTAAAAACATGATTACGAATTGTTCTAATTAATGTACCTTTTTTATTTTGAAATATAGGAATTTTAGATGAAGAGACTGAATATGTATTATTCTTACATGTATTAGTATTTTAAATGATTCTAAAGTGTTTATCCTGGTTTTTAGACAAACTGGAATTGTAAACGATTAGGTCTAAGATCCTTTGTAGGTACAGTAAATAGCATAAAAATATAATTTGTTCTAAACTTTTATTCTAAACTTTAGTTGTATATAAATAATAGAAATAAATGATAATTTGAATATAGTTGAATATAGTAAACAAGCTCATCTCTCTATAGCTCTTAGTATAAAATTAGTCATCCAATAAGAATAGTAGTTTTCAACTTTTATATAAAGCTATCTTTTATGACTAATGGTAATTTGAAATACCTGTTTTTTCCCTAGAATAAAATTGAAGTAAATAAAAAATTAGTAATTGAGCATTTTATTCGCTATTGTCACTACCAAGGCATAGCAAAATATTTTACTAATTATAATCAAATAAAAAAAGTAAAGATTTTGTGAATTTTTTCTGGGAGATGAAATTAATTGACAATAGGTATATAAACTCTGATTGTAGAATAAAATGTGTTTCCTTAAAATTAAAGACTTTTTTTGTTAGAAACTGTAAATGGAATCATAAAAAGTAATGGATAACAATCAAATAGAAGAGGTCATTAAGGCAATTATTGCAGGCAAGTACTCATGGGCTTGTGTGTTAGTACTTCGCTTTAATGGATATGATCCTGAAGACTACATTCCCTATCGTACTTATATTCGCTTACTTAAAGAAAATTGTCATCTCAATCAAGAGAAGTCTAGGATTAGTTAATTTTTGACGATGGGAACAATTGATATGTACTTTATACTTTAACCAAAAAGCAATGTGAAGTTATTATGAAGAACTAGAAAAAGAAACTTTAGGTGCAGCAAACAAATACTAGTGAGAGATGAAAAAATCAAACAACGTGATCCTGTTCTCCATGAACTAAGGCTTAACTTGCTTTGCAAGAAAATGGTAGACCTATAAACTCAACATGATCTTCTGAAGCTAAGAATAGGGCTTAGATAACCTGAAACTTAATAAGACAAAACATTAGCACTATTATTTACAATTTCTAGTATGAGAAGGTAAATAGTAGCTTATTGTCATTTCAAAACCTAATATAAACAGGTATCAAAAATTCCAACTCTCATGTAAAAATTCCTTTATTGCTAAGCAACCGATGAATTATGAGCTACAGCCTAAAGTTTACACTTACCTTCAAACAAGAGCTTACTTTTAACCACTTTTTAAACTAAACCTTTAAAAATTATATGTGCTATTGTTTACCATCCTATAAATAGTGAATAGTAGCATATATAAATTTTGTACGTTTGTCAACTAGTATCACATTAACTATTTCCGAACCATGAAAAAAAGACTTCCCTTAGACAAACTCTTGATAGCAAATGTAATTTAAGACTATATAAGCTGCTTATTGGTAATTTTGATTAATAGCTTTTAATTTTATTTACTTACATCCTTACACTATATAACGAAAAATATGATACTAAAGATATTGATAATAAAAGTGTAATAAAATACGATTTTCTTTAAAATAACTATATTTTATATATAATTTCCTGTAAATTGTTGTAAATTATTTTGTATATTTACTAATTACATACACTTTTTGGACAGGGAGAAATTTAGATGACACGCGTCATCATAGTGCGTCATGGTCAAAGTACATATAACGTAATCAAGCGCATACAAGGACGTACTGATGCTTCCCGACTAACGCCGAAGGGCTGTGATGATGCAGCGAAAGTAGGTAAAGCTTTGCAGAATGTTTCTGTAAATATTATTTATCACAGTCCTTTAATGAGAGCTAAGGAGACAGCAAATATTGTCTACAAAGAATTGAAAAACTCTTCTGGATTACCCTGTACTCTTCAAGCTTCAGACAAATTAAAAGAAATTCACCTACCATTATGGGAAGGTATGCTAAGTCAAGAAGCTCAGGAAAAATTTTCTGAAGATTATCAAATTTGGCAAAAAGCTCCTGACAAATTATTTATGTTGATAGAAGAGAAAGGAGTAAGTAAGAAATACTTCCCTGTTCTAGATTTATATGAACAAGCATATTTATTTTGGCAAGAAATTTTACCTCTTCATCCCCAAGACACTGTGATCATTGTGGCGCACAATGGTATAAATCGTGCTTTGATTAGTACAGCTTTAGGAATTCATCCTAAATACTATCAGTCTATTCAACAATCGAATTGCTGCATTAATATTTTAAATTTCTCTGGTGGGATTTCAGAAGCTGTAGAATTGGAGTCTTTGAATCAAACACAACATATGACAGAGGTTTTACCTCCCTTGCGTCCCAATCATTGTGGTGTACGTATACTGTTAGTGCGTCATGGAGAAACAGAGTGGAATCGACAGAAAAAATTTCAGGGAAAAATTGACGTCTCTCTAAACGAAGATGGGAAAATACAATCACAGAAGATAGCTGACTTCCTGAAGCAAGTATCTATTAATTTTGCTGTTAGTAGTTCTTTGCAGCGTTCTGTAGAGACAGCCCAAATAGTTTTGCAGTATCATCCTCATATTCAGATGCGATCGCAAGATAGTTTACAAGAAATCAATCATGGACTTTGGCAGGGAAAAACAGAGAGAGAGGTTGAAGAAGAGTTTCCCGAAATTATAGAACTTTGGCGGCATCATCCTCAAGAAGTACAAATGCCTAACGGTGAAAACTTAGAAGATGTTTGGAAACGAGTTACTTTGGTTTGGCAAAACTTGATTGAAAATGGCTCCAGTTCTGATGATAACCTAGAAGAAAAAAACTTAACCGGTTTAATTGTTGCTCACGGCGCTATTAATCAAGTCCTGATTTGTCATATTCTGGGTTTATCATTGGAAAGCTTCTGGAATTTTCGCCAAAGTAATGGTTCAATCAGCGTTATTGACTATCCCTTTGGTATTAAAGGATTACCGGTGCTGCAAGGAATGAATATTACGAGTCACTTGAATTAAAGCGTTTTTGATGTTACTTCCTTAGAAGTATCTTCAAGAAAAGCTGTTAGCGATTATTCCTTTGGGTTGACCGTTGGCTGATTCTATAGGACTCTAAACTCTTGAAAGCTAAAAGCTAGAAGCTCAAAGCTGATTGATAAAATTATGAACAGTCAACTGTTAAAAAAAGTAAGGGTAATCGATCCGGTCGCAGACACTGACACAAATGTTGATGTCTTGCTTGTGGATGGATTTATTCAAGCCATTGCACCAAATATTGACACAATTGATCAAGACCCAGAAATCATTAATTGTGAAGGATTAATCTTAGGAAGCGGATTAGTTGATTTATATAGTCATTCCGGGGAACCTGGATTTGAGGAAAGAGAAACAATTAATACTTTATTAAAAGCTTCTGCTAATGGTGGATTTACGAGGGTTGCTCTTTTACCCGATACTAAACCTAAAGTTGATAATCCTGCAATAGTTTCTCAATTGGTTTCTCAGAGTCGTAAACTTAAAGTTGACCTCAACTCCCAGGATTTATCTAACTCATTACCTAATTTATTTTTTTGGGGAGCACTAACTCAGGAAACTAACGGTCAGCATATGACTGAGTTAGCAGATTTAGCAGGTGCAGGAATTGTCGGATTTTGCGATGGTCAGCCCTTAGAAAACTTATCTTTGCTGAAGCGCTTATTAGAGTATTTACAACCTTTGAATAGACCCGTTGCACTGTGGTGTTGCGATCGCTCCCTGACGAATAATGGTGTAATGCGTGAATGTGCTGATTCTATCCGCTTTGGTTTACCGGGTAATCCAGGAATTTCTGAAACTTCAGCGATCGCTTCTTTATTAGAGTTAGTTACAGATACAGGAACACCGGTACATATTATGCGAGTTTCTACGGCTCGGAGTGTAGAAATTATTGCTGATGCTAAGTTGAAGGGTTTACCTATAACTGCTAGTACCACTTGGATGCATTTGTTACTTGATACTAAAGCGATTCATAGTTATAACCAGAGTTTACGTTTACAACCACCTTTAGGAACTAATGAAGATTTACAAGCATTACAAAAAGCCGTAAAAACTGGGGTAATTGATGCGATCGCCGTAGAGCATGCACCATATACTTATGAGGAGAAAATGGTTGCATTTGCAACTGCACCTCCTGGAGCAATCGGTTTTGAATTAGCTTTACCTTTATTGTGGGAAAATTTGGTAGAAACAGGTAAATTAACAGCTTTGGAATTATGGCGATCGCTATCTAGTAATCCAGCCAGGTGTTTGCAGCAACAAGTAAGTAAAATAGAAACCCTCCAGAAGGCAGAGTTAGTTTTATTTTCCCCAAAAAAAACTTGGAAGGTTGGGAGTAAGAATTTGAGTACTTTATCTAGAAACACACCGTGGTTGGGGAAAGAGGTTACGGGTAGAGTTCTCAGAATTTGGTGTTAAATAGGTTTTTAAAAACCTCTTAATTGATATTTTGGATAGATTTATTCCCATTATTAAATTTATCTACTCACACAAAATTCCTCTAGAAACCAATTGATATAATTTAGCGTCGCAATATTTCCGTGAAATGATGTAAATTATGCGAACCGCTATATATTAATCACTATGTTAGGAAAAACATCTACCTTATTCACTCTGAGTCTAGGAATCTTTCTTTTTAAACCAGTTCAATTAGCTCTGAGTGAAACTCCTACACCCATTCCAACTCCAGTCCCCACATCACCAACTGAAGTCTCATCACCCCGAAAACAACCATTAAAATTAATTGATATCGGTAACTGCACTCCCCGTTATGCTTGTTTAGGTTGGGATAAACAACTTTTTCAAGGTCACAGAAAATTATCTCCAGACCGTCAAGGACTATTAACAGCAGTCGATCGCAGTTTAAGCTATCTAGAAACAAAAAAGGCGATCGCTGATTATCAAAATTATCCTATCCCAGAAATTACTAGAGAACGAGTAATTAAAAGTCTGCAACGCTTCCGTCAGCTACTAATAACAGCACAATCCCCTGCACAGCTACAGGATGCAGTTCGTCGGGAATTTGCTTTTTATAAGTCAGTTGGTAGCGATGACAAAGGTACAGTCAAATTTACTGCTTACTACGAACCTATTTATCAAGCTAGTCGCGTTCCTACTCCTGAATACAAGTATCCCATTTATCAAGCTCCCGCAGATTTTGACCAGTGGAGTAAACCCCATCCCAAAAGAGTCGAACTAGAAGGAGTCGATGGTTTACTCGGTAAAAAAAGCCAGTTAAGGGGTTTAGAAATGTTTTGGTTACGCGATCGCTTCCAAGCATATTTAATTCATGTCCAGGGTTCTGCTCAACTCAAATTAACTGATGGGACTATAACTAGCGTTAGCTTTACACGGGGTACAGATTACCCCTGGACAAGTACCGGAAAACAGTTATTCCAAGATGGTAAACTCACCAAAGAAGAGTTAAATATGCCAGCTATCATTCGGTACTTTCAGAAAAATCCCCAAGAAATGAATAACTATTTACCGCGCTGGGAACGTTTCATTTTCTTCAAAGAAAGCAAAGGTAAAGGTGCAAGTGGTAGTATTGGTGTGCCATTAGTCCCAGAGCGCTCCATCGCCACTGATAAATCTATAATGCCACCAGGAGCATTAGCAATTATCAACGGTTCCTTTCCCTACCCCAACCGTCGCGGTAATTTAGTTAATTTGCGAGTTAGTCGTTTTGTCCTCGACCAAGATACAGGTAGTGCAATCAAATCTCCCGGAAGAGTAGACTATTTCCTCGGTAGCGGAGATTTAGCAGGCGATCGCGCTGGTATTACTACTGCTACTGGTTCTTTATACTACCTGTTACTGAAAAAATAATAGTTACTAATAATCAATACAAGAATCTATCCCACTAATAATATTTTCGCTCTTGAATCCAAGTATTTTAAAAACGAAAAACTCAGCTTTTCAGATAAAATTTGCCTAAACTCCAGTAATAAGTGTTTTCAGAATAGTGGGACAAGCTCAAGTAAATACGCGTAAAATATTTAACAATTTAGAAATGATACTATCTATGTATATTTTCTGTATATTTTATTTTTTTATGTATATCTTTGATGTAGCTATATTATTTTTAAGTAATATTACGGATGGGATATGAGAGTAATAGTAGCGATTATATTCTTGTGTAGATGTTTTGTAGACAGACAAAACGGATAAAAAGACGAAGTTAGCCGCACTAGATTATCTGAGTGCGGTTTTTTGTTTCTGTATATTTAGTTTTAAACCCATTGATTTTCGGGAAATTTGAAGTATAAAAATTAATTATTCACTTGAGTAGTTTTAGTAACTCAGCAGTCTGTTGTGTTTGTACCAAAGTATTAGCGCATAAGATACCAGAACCAGCAACAGCAGGAACCCCAATTCCAGGAATAGTACTATCTCCTACGCGATATAAGCCTTTTATTGGAGTGTAAGTAGAAGGAAACATTCCTCCATCCGCAGGAATAGCAGGTCCATAAGTTCCCTCACTTCTGCGGAGATACCCTGCATGAGTGAGGGGAGTACCGATTAATTCGACCACTATACGCTGACGAATATCTGGAATAACCTTTTCCAAAGCACTGTATAGGGGTAGCGATCGCTCTTTTTTCTTATCTTCGTATTCTTTGTCGCGTTCCCATCCTCTATAAGGTTCTAATGTATAAGCATGGACTACATGACATCCATCTGGAGCTAGAGTCTTATCCCAGACCGTAGGTATAGATATCATACAGGTATTTCCTGGTTCCGTAATATCTTTACGAGAATCGTGAACTACAACATGATGTCCGGTTAAATCACCCAAACCATCACCCCGGATACCTAAATGTAGATGCATAAAGCTATCAACTTTTGGGGTTGCTAAAGCCGAATTGCGATAATTATTTGGTAAATCTTCAGCAGATAAAAGCTTAGTGTAAGTATCCCAAATCGTAGCATTGGAGATTACTACTGGTGCTTTGAGGATTTCGCCGTTTTGTAATTTTACCCCAACAGCTAACGGTGAAGAATTACCATTGTGTTTTTCTACTAAAATTTGCTCTACATGACAATTAAGACGTAGCTCCCCTCCCCATTTTCTGAAACCTCTAACATAGGCATCAACAATAGCTTCACTACCACCAATCGGATACTCTACACCAATATTGTTTCGCTCTCCAAGCATAAAAGCAACCTCCGGTGCAACTGTTTGGTGTGCTTTAAGTCCGGATAATAAAAAGCATTCCAAATCGATTAGTCTTTTAATCCAGGGGTCTTTAACTGTAGCATCAACAACATTTCCCACAGAACCACGCAATGTACTTATATGAGGTAACATTTTTGCTAAATGTGGCAGATACTTGCCAAGTAAAAATGGAATTAATTGCCAATCAGACCTCAAAGCCAAAGTAGGAATACCTCTCATTGCCTCATACAATGGTAGAAGTCTAGACTCAAAGCATTTTAGCTCTTCTGCACCTGAAGGAGTAAATTTTGCAATTTCTTGTCGATATTGCCCGGAGTTACTATAAATTGCAAAACTATGTGAAGGAAAATGATAATGTCCCAAAGGGTCATATCTAACTGCGGAGATAGATTCTTCTAAAATATCAAGAACTTGTTTTACAGGATTCAAACTTCCGGCATTAGTTAAACCACAATAAAATGAAGCACCAGAATCAAATTTAAATCCTTTTCGTCTAAAGCTATGAACAGCACCACCAGCAATATTATGACTTTCACAGACTAGAACCCGTTTTCCATAACGTGCTAGTAATCCAGCTGCGGAAAGTCCACCGATACCACTACCAATAACTATGACATCAAAATCCTGCATTCTACTAGCTGATTAATTGCTGATATCTAACTTTAACTTTAACCTAAGACATAGATTGATATATTAATAAACCAATCATCAATTACCAATCACCAATGACTGAACCACTAATTGAATTAAAAGGTATTTCCAAGTCCTTCGGTAGTAATAAAGTTTTAGATGGTATAGACTTAAAACTTTATCGGGGAGAAGCTTTAGGAATAATTGGTCCTAGTGGTACAGGTAAGTCAACTATCTTAAGAGTGATTGCAGGTTTAACTCCACCTGATGATGGAGAAATTTATATTCAGGGTGTTAAAAGAGAAGGAATGATTGAAGATGGGAATGACTCTGTTGGTATTGGTATGGTATTCCAACAAGCTGCATTATTCGATTCATTGACAGTGGAAGAAAATGTGGGGTTTATACTTTATCAACATTCTCAACTAACGCGAAAACGAATTCGAGAACTAGTAAATGAAAAATTAGAAATGGTGGGTTTACCAAATACAGGTCATCTTTATCCATCAGAACTTTCTGGTGGAATGCGTAAACGAGTTAGTTTTGCTAGAGCAATTGTATCTAATCCTGATAATCCCCAAGAAGGTTCGGAAGTTTTACTGTACGATGAGCCTACAGCTGGACTCGATCCGATTGCTTCGACAGTAATTGAGGATTTGATTCGACAACTGCAATCTACTCAAGGAGTTTGTGGTACTTATGCAATAGTTACTCACCAAGACAGCACAATTCGTCGTACAGCTGATAGACTTGTGTTTCTTTATCAAGGTACAGTGCAATGGCAAGGTCATATTAGCGAGCTTGATAGTACTGAACATTCTTTAATTAAACAATTTATGAGCGGTAGTGTGACTGGACCAATTCAATTAAATGCTTAAGCATTAAAATATTGTATTTAAGTGTTCATTAAGTATTTATAAGTTTTTGGTAGTTAGAAAGAGTTACTGCTGAAGGGGCTATTTGCAATTTGAATCTATAATCTATTTATAAATGTACTTATAAACAAGATTCATTTATAAAAATCTTTAGAAGAATTTTGAGAAGAATCTTTAGAAATGCTTGTATAGAATTGTTTATAGATACTTTACGAGAGATGAATCTGTCCGGAGTTGTGAGTTAATCTAGTCTCTTGTAAAGAAACAATAATTCGGTAGGTAGCAAACTTCATAAGCAATATGAGTAGTTGCTACTTGTATAAGAAACCTGTTGAGATTCTATCAATCTAGAAAACTTGTCGCTAAAGGATTTGTAAATAGTTTTTTGGTTCTAAAATTAAATTTACATAGGGAAAAGTAATTTTGTTAACTAGTGAATTATTAACAGCATCGTTAGAAATCCTAGAGCTTTCTATTAACTCTTGGGGGTAAATAAAAATGCGAGATAGACCGAGAAACCGCTTTCTGTCTACGCGGTCATTTCGAGAAGGTTCTGTAGGATTACTTGTTCTACTAGGACTTGGTATGTTTGGAATTATTCTTTTGTGGCTGAATAGATTCACTGCTGCTGCTAACTCTTACAAAGCGATTGTGGAATTTAAAGATGCTGGAGGAATGCAAAAAGGTGCAGTCGTCCGCTATAGAGGTGTCAGGGTAGGTAATATAGCCGAAGTCAAACCGGGTGCGAATAATGTCGAGGTAACGATTGACATTAACCAACCAGATTTAATTATTCCTAAAAATTCTTTAGTGGAAGCTAATCAGTCTGGATTAATTAGCGAAAGTGTAATTGATATTACTCCTAGATCTTCAGTACCAAAAAATGCAACTGTCGGCAAACCCTTAGATGATAATTGTAACAGGCAGTTAATCGTTTGTAATGGTTCTCGCCTAAAAGGTCAAATAGGTATTAGCGTTGATGAACTAATTCGCAGTACCAGCAAGCTGGCAAATCTTTATACTCAACCGAATATCTATTCAAATGTTAATGATGCTTTAAAAAATACATCTCAAGCAGCTTCTCAACTAGCTTTATTGACGACAGACCTTTCTAAACTAATTCGTTCAACTCAATCGGAATTAAATAACTTTTCTTCTGCGGCTTCTTCTGTTGCTAATGCTGCTGATAAAATCAGTGATTCTAGCACTAAAACTATTGATCAATTTGGTGCTACGGCAAATCAGCTTAATTCCTTAGTCGAAGAATTTGGTGGAACAGCCAAAGATGTAAGCTTAACTACTAAACAGGTAAATCGATTATTAGGAAATTTAGACAATCTAGTAACATCCAATCGTTCTTCTTTAGTAACTGCATTAAATAATATTACACAGACTTCTAAGCAATTAAGGGTTACGGTAGATAGCTTATCTCCAGCAGTATCAAAATTAAGTACGGGGGAATTGGTAAAGAATCTAGAAACTCTTTCACAGAATGCAGCTCAAGCATCAGTCAATTTGAAAGACGTTACCAAGACACTAAACGACCCAAATAATATTCTGGTTTTACAGCAAACATTGGATTCTGCGAGAGTTACTTTTGAAAATACTCAAAAAATTACTTCCGATTTAGATGAACTTACAGGAGATCCGTCTTTTCGGAGAAATATGAAAGAATTGGTAAATGGTTTGAGTAGTTTAGTATCTTCAACAAATCAGATGCAACAGCAGGTAAAGGTAGCTACCACTTTAGATTCTGTACAAACAGCGCTGAAGAAATCAGACTTTTCTATTTCTGAATCTGTTATTAAATCTAAACCTGTTGTGAAACAAGAAAGTATTAAACAACAGAAATCCCTTTCACCAACCCAGACTACATTTCCTACTGCGAAGTTCAAAACTCTCAAACCCACATCAGAAAAACTTTCACCTCCAGAAAAGTTACGTCAGCAGCTAAGAATATATCAGCAAAAGAAAAATCAAAGGCAGTAAGTAATTTATGGATGATAGAAGATAAGTACTTGTGCCTATATTGAGTAGATCAGGAATAGTCAAAGGTTATATAAATCAACAGTAAATATATAAATAATTTTGCTTGAATACTTACTTATAATCCTAGTAAAGTATAGTTGCCAAAAACCAAAATTGGTAGCTGCAATAACCTTCACCCCCACTCATACAAGAATCAAACGAAAACTCTTGTATCCGGTTATTGATGATTAACAACGACTAACAGTTCAAAGAACAAAGCCTTTGCAATTAGTTAAATGGTTATATAGTTAAACAGCTAGATGATTTAATTTTCAAAATAAGAATATAAATGAATATGTTTGACTATTTTTTTATAAAAATTAAACTATAGGACTTCTCCGCAGATTTTTGAAAAAATAATTTAGTTCAAAGCTTGCTCTATAAAGGTTTGATTCTCAGCATACCTAGCAAGATTCAAGTAAGATTCCTATATGCTATTTATCTAATTCTTAATAAAATTAAATAATAGTAATTCTATGTTAACTGAAGCATATAATGCCTTTGCTCTGGAAGGATAGAGCTACCGAGAAACAAAACCTAACTTAGTTGATCTATAGCAATGGTATAAGAATTTTGGACTTTTTTCCTTGAAAAGGTTCCCGCAGAGTATGCAGGAATTCCTGGTAATCCTACTAGTTCCAATCTTGTTCTTCTTTTTTTCCACGACTTTGGTAAATACCTCCTACATAATGAATTTTGCGAGTCTTTTCAAATAATTCTTCCTCCGTCAAATTCCACTGTTGGATTATTATTTGCAAATCCCGCTGAATATCTCTAGCACCTGGAAAACCAGAATAACGTATCTTCAGTCTTGCAAGTTCTGCTAAATCCAAATCTGTTACCTCTTGTTTTGTCATTAAACTGTTAATTAAAGGGCGATCGCGTTGGTACAGTGGATGCTGTTGGTCTTTTCCTGAGTCGCTCATTCTAAATTTTCAACTGATAAGATTTATGAAGTAATTTTATGAAGTAATTTTGCTTATTACTCCATAATATTTAAGAGGATAGGGTTATTTTACTAAAAATTTTCATGTAATAGAGGTGTCAACATTCCTTTTTACCTATAAAATAAATAAGCTGGATGTCTAGTGTCCTGCCTCAATTAGAATCTCTGAAATTTTCGACCGACTCTGAATTAAGGAAATATTAGTCAGAGTTGAGTTAAATCTTTGTAGGATAAAAGTATTTATTCTGTAAAACAAAAGACGAGAGTCTAACCGGTATTTACTGAGACGGCAACCACCCCTCGGGTCTTACGGCTCTCACTACTGTCACTTAACTTTAAATAAAGTTACATTGTCTTTAACAAAGTAAAGAAAAATTTTGGTGAGGGCTAGGATTCTCTCACCCCAATCGTTCAGCGAGGGAGCAAGAACCCAAATATGTTTGAACATTTCACTTCCGAAGCTATCAAAGTAGTAATGCTTGCCCAAGAGGAGGCACGCCGCCTCGGGCATAATTTTGTAGGAACAGAACAAATTCTTTTAGGACTCATTGGCGAGGGAAATGGGGTTGCGGCTTCAGTGCTGTCCGACTTAGGGGTGACCCTCAAAGATGCTCGCCGTGAAGTAGAAAGAATTATCGGACGCGGTTCTGGTTTTGTTCCTCCAGAAATTCCTTTTACACCCAAAGTTAAGAGTCTTTTTGAGCAGTCATTCAAAGAAGCTCGTACTCTTGGACATAACTATATTAGTACTGAGCACATTCTTCTAGGACTCACTGAAGCCGGTGAAGGTGTTGCAGCGAAAGTGCTACAAAATTTGGGAATTGACCTGGGAAGCGTTCGTCAAGCTGTGATCCGTCAGTTAGGTAATGAAACATCTGTACCAGCAGTAGCAGGTGGTAGTGGTTCTCAAAAGCGGAATCAAAAGCTAGCGTTAGAGGATTTCGGCAGAAACCTCACAAAATTAGCCAGAGAGGGTACACTCGACCCCGTAGTCGGGAGAGCCAAAGAAATTGAGCGCGTAGTCCAGGTTCTTGGTCGTCGTCGCAAAAATAATCCCGTACTTATTGGTGAACCTGGGGTTGGTAAAACCGCGATGGCTGAAGGTTTAGCACAGCGTATTGTTAATCAGGATGTTCCAGAAGTTCTGTTAGATAAACAAGTGTTCAGCTTAGATATGGGGCTTCTAGTTGCTGGAACTCGCTTTAGAGGAGACTTTGAAGAGCGCCTCAAAAAAATTATGGAGGAAGTCCGTTCTGTAGGAAATATCATCCTAGTGATAGATGAAATTCATACTGTTGTGGGTGCTGGTGGTGTAGAAGGTGGGATGGATGCCGCTAATATTCTTAAACCAGCCTTAGCGCGGGGAGAACTCCAGTGTTTAGGAGCAACCACTTTAGATGAATATCGCCAACACGTCGAGGGTGATGCAGCCTTAGAACGTCGTTTCCAGCCTATTTTGGTAGGTGAACCATCGGTACAGGAAACCATCGAAATCCTTTATGGTTTGCGTTCAGTTTATGAGCAGCATCATAGGTTAACGATTTCCGACGAAGCGTTAATTGCAGCAGCAGAATTGTCAGACAGATATATAAGCGATCGCTTCTTACCTGATAAAGCTATTGATTTAATTGATGAAGCTGGTTCTCGCGTTCGTCTGCGCAACTCCAAAATTTCTGGAGACAAAGAGCTTAAAGAACTTAAGACTGAGTTGAACAACATTATTAAGTCCAAGGATGAAGCTGTAAAAGTTCAGGACTTTGATAATGCTCTGAAGCTACACAATCAGGAAATGGAAGTAGTGACCAAGCTACAAGAGCAAGGTAAAGAAGAAAACTTTGTTCAGAGACCGGTAGTTGATGAGGAAGATATTGCCCAGATTGTAGCTTCTTGGACTGGGGTTCCAGTGAATAAGTTAACTGAATCTGAGTCAGAAATGCTTTTGCATCTGGAAGATACTTTACATCAGCGGCTGATTGGTCAAGACCAAGCTGTGAATTCTGTAGCTAAAGCAGTTCGTCGTGCAAGAGTTGGATTAAAGCATCCGAATCGACCAATCGCAAGTTTTATCTTCTCTGGACCTACTGGGGTAGGGAAAACCGAACTTACCAAAGCTTTAGCTGAATATTTCTTTGGTGCGGAAGACGCGATGATTCGCTTGGATATGTCTGAGTATATGGAAAGACATACCGTTTCTAAATTGATTGGTTCTCCTCCAGGTTTTGTAGGTTACGACGAAGGCGGACAATTAACTGAAGCTGTACGTCGTAAGCCTTATACTGTGGTGCTATTCGACGAAATCGAAAAGGCGCACCCCGATGTGTTTAATATGCTGTTACAGCTTTTAGATGATGGTCATCTTACCGATGCTAAAGGTCGTAAAGTTAGCTTCAAGAACACTTTAATTATTTTGACCTCCAATATCGGTTCCAAGGTAATTGAAAAAGGTGGTGGTGGTTTAGGTTTCGAGATAGAAAACGAAGCTGAAGCTAGCTACAACCGAATTAAGACTTTGGTTAACGAAGAATTAAAAGCTTACTTCCGTCCGGAATTTCTCAATCGATTAGATGAGATTATTGTCTTTAGTCAGTTGAATAGATCAGAAGTTACACAAATCGCGGATATTCTGCTCAAGGATATTTCAGAGCGTTTGAAAGAGAAAGAAATTTCTTTAGAAGTGACTCAAGCTTTCAAAGAGTTGGTTGTGAAAGAAGGTTACGACCCCAGTTATGGTGCTAGACCTTTACGTCGAGCAATCATGCGTTTGTTAGAAGATTCTCTGGCTGAAGCGATGTTATCAGGTAATGTTATTGCTGGGGATACCGCAACAGTGGATCTTGATGATGATGGTAAGGTTGTAATTCGTAATTCCCGGAATTCAGAATTAATGCTAACTAGTGTTAGTAGTTAATATTTAGTGAATATTTAGTGAATATTTATGCTATTTCGCTGAAAGTGTATTGAAATAGTATGAGTTATATTTGCCCCTAGCTTGATGCTGGGGGTTTTTAGTATCGTAAAGTTTCCCAGTAAATAACGTCAGTTCGGGTTAAGGACGTTTATTCAACTGTGAGTGGCTGAAACAATACAAACACTTTGACATATACCTTTAGCATATACAGCACCCTAGGTGTTTTTCAAAATTCAAAAAAATTCAAATATTATGCCTATATAAGCATCAATTAAGAAGTGCTTTCTTCTTTAAGTTGAAAATTAAACATTACTACATCATCCGGAGCTTCCGTACCTCCGACAGATTCATAAAGTCTCATCGCTACGGGATTTGACCGTTCGGTCAATACCCAAGCTTCATGACAACCGAGGGAATGAGCGATTTTCAATAATTTTTGCAGTAATTTCTTACCAATACCCTGTCTTTGGTGAGTTGGTGCAACCCCGACCTCGTTGATCCACAACTCCGATGGTTTATCTGGGTGGACGTAGTGTAATGCTGAAGCAAAACCAACTACTAAATCAGATTCAATAGCGATCGCAAGATGATGACGTGGGTCAGCAAGGAATTCAGCACTCAAGGATTCATCTACCTGATTATCAAACACTCCAGGTGCAATATTATGTAGAATATCTTCATCTCCCAGACCTAAACTCCTGATTTCAACCGTCATTTGCTAATACCTTGTTTCTCCTTTTTATATCACTTTGGGAAAACAAAAATTGAATTGAAAAAATATAAGCTTTATCCAATAGATATTTAAATTTTTATAGTTGTTTTAAATAGAAACCGTAACTCATATAGTTTGATAAAGCCTTATTTTTAAAGTATTTCGAGATATTTGAGTAATAGGGAAATTAATTGGAATGACTACATTCTCTAACATTATTAGAAAAACTACGATAAAAATCATTAATTCAATTTTAGCAAAGCCTTGCAGAGATTACTTTTCCAGGAATAACATGCATAGGGTTATCAAGAATTTATCCTACTAATAAGATTTTTTGTAAAAAACTCAATTATTTTAATAATTCAAAACGGAAAATTAAGCTTTTCAGGAATATTTTCCTTAAACGAATAAACGTTTTCAGAAGAGTGGGATAGGTTCAAAAAATATACTCTCTAAATAAGCATTTGCAATTATTATTTTTAATTCCCCCATCCTGATTAATTCATATCTTGCACCTAATCCTATAAACCATGAAAATTAAAAATTGTCTGCAATAAAGCTACATTATTAAACGCCGGTTTATATCGCTGAATTAATATTTAAAACTTAATATTGAGTAATTAATTTACATCAAATAATTTTGGTGCAAGAAGTGAGCGACCCACAAGGTGGAAATTCAAAATTCAAAATTCAAAATCTAACTCCACCTTGCAACTAATGAAACTAACACATTTTTTGATAAATCCTCAAACCCCTGATATATAGGGTTTATAGAATGTGTAAGTTAGAAGTTAATCAACAACTATTACAATCATCCCAATCTTTCAATTAAATGTTCTCCCACCCGTAAAGCATTTGCAATAACAGTTAAAGCGGGACTAGTTGCAGAAATTGAAGGAAAGAAACTGCTATCGACGACATAGAGATTATCTATATCATGAGTTCGACAGTTCAGGTTGAGAACTGAGGTTTTTGCATCCTCTCCAAAACGACAGGTTCCGGATTGATGTGCAACTACGCTAATAGGTGTTTCTCCACGGGGATATATATTTTGTTTATTTGCATCTACGCTTTTGAGGACATCAATCCAGCGATAAATTAAACGGTCGTGTGCTTCAGTATTATTAGGAGTGTAATCTAAACATAATTTGGAACCTTCTACGCTGACGCGATTTTTCGGTCTTGGTAAATCCTCGGTTTGTAACCACCAACCGATAGAACGTTTTGCTAACTGTTTTAAGCCAAACCCCGGCATTAACTTAGTCGCAACTGATAAAATTGGTGGGGATTCAGCAAAAATTACATCTTGGAGAATACCCCCAGAATTCTGAATATGACCCATTGGGTAAGAAAAATTTTCGTCACCCCAATAAAAATCATTGATATAGCGAGTTCTTTGAAATAAACCAGAATTAGATGTGGAAGTAAGCTGTACCACCACCGTCATCAACTGTTTCATCAAATTACATCCCACCAAACCAGAACTATTCGCTAGTCCTTGGGGATACTTTTCATTTTTTGAACGTAATAATAATCCAGCTGAGTTTATTGCACCACAGGAAAGTACAATAATATCTCCCATGAACAGATAAGACTGTTCACCAATTTGCGCTTCTACGGCTTTAACTTCTTTTCCTGAAGGATTGGTGTGTAACCATAAAACTTTAGCCTTAGTTCTCAGAGTTACATTATCATTTGCTGTAATTGCCGGACTAATTCCGGTATCTTCTGAATCAGTTCGTCCTTGTTCTCCAACTCCGATAGGGAGATACGCAGGATGTAATCCTTCTTTAGATATGCGATCGCAAATGTCTTCGACTTGGGGTTGACAATCAACTACAGGGAAGGGGAAATCTTCGCTCCGGGGTGGTTCTGTTAAATCATCACCTGTTTGACCGTGAGCTTGATAAAGTTTTTCAGCTTGGGTATAGTAAGGTTCAAAATCCTTATACTTCAATTCCCATTCTGGGGAAATTCCATCTTGATGTTGAACCTCCTCAAAATCCCTTTCCCGCATTCGTTGTAATACACCACTATAAATTTTGGTATTACCACCCACCGAATAACTGGTTTGGGGAGAAAAAAGTTCGCGATCGCTATCATACCATTGTTCCGATACATGGAAATTTTCCTTTTTAAAAACTTCCACATCAACTAATTGGGAGCTTTCTTTTTCTAAGAATTCTCCTTGTTCTAAAACCAGAATTTTCTTTCCAGTAGATGCTAATTTGTGAGTTAATGTACCTCCACCAGCACCGGTACCGATAATAATTACATCGTAATATTGGTCATCAATAATCATATGGAATTGTTGGTTATTGGTTATTAGTTAATGGGTAATGATTAATTGGTAATGGGTAATTATGACGTAGGGGTTTAGCATTGCTAAACCCCCTCACTGCCAAATATAAAGAAGTACGAACAAAATAATCCAAATCACATCAACAAAGTGCCAAAATAATGAAGTTGCATCGACACCAAAATGACCCCCTTCATAATTACCAGGAATAAAGGAACGAATCAACATGGTTAACTGCAAAACAACACCAGTGAAAACGTGTAAACCGTGGAAACCAGTTAATAGATAAAAACTTCCGCCGAATGTACCCGATGTGAAGCCAAATTCCAGACTATTCCACTCAACAGCCTGACCGTATAGAAAATAACTTCCCATCGCCATTGTCAACAACCAAAAAAAGCGAAATCCCCAAAGATTATCAGTTTTTAAAAACCTTTCTGCAAAATAAATCACAAAGCTACTGGAAACCAAAATTACTGTATTGATAGCTGGTTCTCGAACTTCTAACCCTTCTACTCCTGCTGGAAGCCAATTAGTAGCTGTGGTCTTGTAAACAATATATCCTGCAAAAAAACTCAGGAAAATAACGCTTTCCGACAATAGAAAGACGATGAAGCCAAACATACTATTGCCTTCTTCATCATGTTCCTGTCCTTCTAGATGAATATTATTAACTTCCTCTAATTGCAATCCGGGTGATGTATTCTCTTCCTGTGCCTGTGTCATGGTGTCATTTCAGTTATCAGTTATCAGTTATCAGTTATCAGTTCAAATCCGACGCATTTGCAACTAAATCTTCCGGTTTCGACTTTCCATAACCATAGGGTTCTGCAATCACAATTGGAAGCTGTTTTTCAAAGTTTTCTACTGGTGGTGGTGAAGAAACCAACCATTCCAAACCAATTGCTCTCCAAGGATTATCTGATACTTTCTTACCATCAATCCAAGAACTAATAATATTAAGTAAAAATGGTAACGTGGACATTCCCAATAAAAAACCACCAATACTCGCAATCACATTCCAAAATGCAAACTCTGGGTCATAGGAAGCAACTCGACGGGGCATTCCTTGTAGTCCTAATGGGTGCATGGGGAAGAAGTTGAGGTTGGTACCAATAAAAGTTAGCCAAAAATGCAATTTACCCAAACCTTCGTAATACATCCTTCCCGTCATCTTTGGAAACCAGTGATAAATTGCCGCATAAACACCCATCACTGTTGCACCATAAATCACATAGTGGAAGTGACCGACGACGAAGTAAGTATTATTCACGTGAATATCAACAGGTACCGCAGCCAACATGATACCAGTGATACCAGCGAATACAAACATTACCAAACCACCCAATGCAAATAACATCGGGGTATCCAGACGTAACTTACCTCCCCAAACAGTAGCAACCCAAGCAAATACTTTAATTCCCGTGGGTACAGAAATCAACATTGTAGAGAACATAAATAGCATCCGCATCCAACCGGGAGTACCGCTAGCAAACATATGGTGTACCCAAACCACAGCACTCAAACCGGTAATAATTAGGGATGAAACGGCAACAACTTTGTATCCAAATAGAGGTTTGCGAGCGTAGACCGGTAATACCTCAGAAAAAATACCAAATATCGGTAGTATAATTACGTATACTGCTGGATGGGAATAGAACCAGAAAAAGTGTTGATATAAAACCGGATCTCCACCCTTGGCAGAGTCAAAGAAAGCAGTGCCTGTTGTCAAATCGAACAATAACATTACTGCTCCGGCGGTCAGAGCAGGCAAACCAAACAATTGAATTATCTGAGCACTTAATACCGTCCACACATAAGCAGGCATTTTGAAGAAACCCATTCCCGGTGCTCTCATCCGGAAAATTGTGGTCACAATATTTACAGCGCCCAAAATTGACGACACCCCTGATATCGCCACAGCCAGCAACCAAAGGAATTGTCCGTTGAATAAGATCCCCGCCGGATTTTGAGTACTTACCGGTGGATAAGACCACCAACCCGATTGAGCGGGACCCCCAGGGACGAAGAAGCTACCCATGAGTATAATTCCAAACACAGGAACCATCCAAAAGGCAAGGGCATTTAGACGAGGAAACGCCATATCTCGCGCTCCAATCATCAAAGGTACGAGGTAGTTTGCCAAACCAGCCAGTACCGGAAATGTCCACATGAAGAGCATTACCGTACCATGCATGGTGAACATGGCATTATAAACGGTGCGGTCTACCAAATCAGATTCTGGAGTAATCAGTTCTCCGCGAATTATCATGGCGAAAATGCCACCAATCAGGAAAAATATGAAGGCTGTAACTATGTATTGGATACCAATGACTTTATGGTCAGTACTGAAAGTAAAGTAAGTTTTCCAAGTTGTGGGAGGATGGTGATGTTGTTCGCTAACAACTTTCGTATTTTTAGGTTTAGTACTTGTCATTAATTTTCCTTCATTAGTTGTAAATGGGGGGTTTAGCAGTGCTAAACCCTTACGGAGTGCTAAACCCTTACGGAGTGCTAAACCCTTACGGAGTGCTGCACTCTTACGGATTCAGTTATGGTAATTTACTATAGGAGCTGTAGCAGGTTTTACAGTTGCCCAACTGCTTTTAATAGCTCTATCCGATTTACCTGTGTACTCTGACACAGCTTGATTAAATGCAGGAGACGGTTCGCGATCGCTCGCTTCTTTTAACCACTGTTGATATTTTTCTGCAGATTCAACAACCACATCAGCTTGCATTGCAGCGAAATAAGTACCGCTATATTGGGAATCCCGCAATCGATATTTACCTTCTAATATGGGTGTGAATTCAAAGTTAATTGTTTCCTTGGGGATCACGTCTTGTTTAACTCGAAATGCAGGAACATAGAAACCGTGTATGACATCCTCTGATTGCAAGGTTAAATAAGCACGTTTATTTACAGGTAAATGTAATTCGGTACTGCTAATATTTTGTTCTGGGTAGTTAAAAATCCAAGCCCACTGTTTAGCTACTACTTCAATTTTTTCTGGACTTTGGGTTAGCTCTGATGCTTCTGAGACGGTTTGTGCATTTGCTGATTTCATCCCCATCGACATATGTTGATGTTCCATCGGTCCAAGAATCGACATTTGGTCGTAAATTTGGTAGCTATATACTCCAATCCAAATAACTAGTGCAAATGGAATGGCTGTCCAAACTACCTCTAGGGTAATGTTACCTTCTATAGGTGGACCATCGCTAAGGTCATATTTACCTGCACGATTAAAGGTAATTGCATATATTAGCGCGACTGTAACTCCTAGAAATATGAATGCACCTATTGTCACCAAAAAGCTAAATAAATTATCAACTAATAGAGATTCCATAGTAGCTTGTGGAGGAAGCCAAGAATAAGCCTGTTGACCTATCCATAAACTCACAACAGCTAGAACAATTGCACTGATAATTAATAATAAGATATCGCGTATTTTCATATCTACATAGTTTTTAGGTGTTGGTTGTTAGGTGTTGGTTGTTAGTTTTGAGTCTCGGTTATTAACTCTAACTACCAATTACTCGTTAAATTACTTCAATAAAGTATTAGGGTCTTGTCCTAATCGTAGTAAATTATCCGCAGTATTGTGTATCCCAAATTCGCCAGCCATATGTGCTCCTAATGTCCCGTGGACGTACATCAGAAACATGATCAATAATCCAACTAATAAATAACTCCACTGTACCTGTCGAGGAGTTTCTTTGCGCCATATATAGCGTTGAAATCCCCGCCAAACTGTCATTCCAGCAATCATTGCCAGTAATATAACCCCTCCCACACCATGCCAAAGCATAGTTTCCATAGCCTCCAACCCCCAAGCACTTTTTATACCAGTTTGGGGTTGTGCCAGCATAATTTCGTAGAAACCAGCTGCGACTGTAAAAAATGTAATAATTACAGATGCCAGCATATTGTACCAACCAACATCAAACAAACCCGAACGAGTAGCCTTAATAGCAAAAAACTTGAATATTGGTTTTTCTAAAGTAAAGAATACACCAACAAAATCGAAAGCGATCGCAATGATAAATAAACCCAATGTTAAATGGACTAAGTTGGGATGAATGGGAATGGTATAGGGTAAACCGTTTGCACCTAAAGATAACTGGTTGATTAATTCTGAATTCATTTATAAAACTCCCTCTTTCACAGCTTCTACGACTGGAACGGTATGTAATCCATAGACCCAAACCAGTTCGTCTCCCAGATATACTTGGAAAAATACCAGTATGGTCAAAGCAAATCCTACTCCCAGGTAAGAAACTGGTATTGTTTTAGGGTCCCGTAAACGAATCACGTAGCGCCAAGCTGTAATAGCTGCGATAATTCCTGAGAGTGACCAACCAATGATAGTGTGCAGATTTAGTACTGGTTCAACTGCATCGTAAGCTTGTGCTAAACCCGCTTCAATTTGACCAAAAATAATGGCAATGAAGATGGAAATAGTTGCAAAAAACATATTCCACCAGCTTACCTCGAAAAGACGAGAGTTCTTATTGAAATAGCCTATGATATCGCAGAGAAAGGCAAATAATACCATCGCAATTACAAAGTGAACAACGATAGGATGGATCGTATCTGGATAAGGTAGATTATGTTCGTTTAATGGTGGAAGAAGATTATCTAACATTGTGTTCTCCTCTACATATCCGTGGCTATTATTTGCCAGGATTTACGCTTCGATGATAGCAGTATTTTTTTTCATTCAAGACTTTATTTGTTAAGTGTATGGCATGAGATGAAAGTTAATTTTTCTTTAACAATTTAAGTGATAATTAAATATATCTGTAATTATTTTTATGTTTGACAAACTATCGTAATTTTCGTTTTTACAAGCTAGATTTGAGGGATAGTCAATTGTTAACATAAGATATATTGATAGTTTTTAATAATGATTTATTCGCTGTTAATGTTAACTTAAACTAATTGATATATAATTTAGCGTCTCAAAAACTAAGGTTGTATATATTCATGTTTATTATAAATAACTAAATTATTATCTGATAATTTAAGATGTTATTTGGAAGTATTTGTATTCTACTTTTTTGATAATTATTTTGACTATTTTTTAAAAACTGTCTTTTCTTTATAAGCAATTTAAAATTGTATTCTATAAAGGTTATTTTTGAGTACTTCTTATCAACTTTACCAGTTTACTCAAAGCAAATTTTTATGATGCGATCGCTTTGAGGAAACACCCATGTGTGATTGCGATCGCATTTATGACGAGTTATATCTTTTCCCCTTGTATTGGATTCTGCGCGATCGCTAAAAAGATAAAAGTAATTTAACTTAATCTCTTTTCTAACCGACTCCTATAGGTACATCAAGTTAGGAAACAAATTTCTCAGGACTTACGCAAAAGCAACGTAATTCCGTCCGAGACGTTTGCGTAGCATGTCCGTTAGGACTTTCCGTTTGCGACGTATAAGCTCTATCGAGCACGCTAACGCGTTTGCATAGCATAACGTAGTTAACGCATAGTTCTTGAGATTGCTTCCCTACACTACGTGACCGTCGCTTCGGACAAATCTTCGTTGCGTAAGTCCTGTTTCGAACTCAAAAAATTCAGGAATTGACAACCCAAATCGTCTTTGAGATGTAAAGACTTAAAAGCAGTAATTACACTGATGGTTTATTTATAAAGTAAAACATTAAAATCTGGGACTGGGACGAAAATAGGTTATTCCAGGACGCGATGGTGCGGTAGCACCCACCGTAAGCGATCGCGACTTGAAAACCAGGTTTTGTTGAGAATTTAGCTATTTAATTGAGAATTAAATCCCAAGTTCATCGGTATCGCGTTGCTCCCTCATTAATTGTTTGTTCCATTTCTTCTACACTAAAAATAGTGTCTCCAAGTTTAAAATAATGGTCGCATCCCCAAAAGACTACATCACCCCAGAAGAATACCTGCAACTTGAGCAAAAAGGCGATGTCAAACACGAATATATCGATGGTTATGCTTATGCAATGGCTGGTGCGAACGATTCTCACGTTACTGTTTGTGGGAACTTATTTGTACTCCTGCGGAATCATGTAAGGGGTTCTGATTGTCGGGTTTTCATCTCGGATATGAAAGCGCGGATTGAAAAACTAAATAGATATTATTACCCTGATGTCATGGTTACTTGCGATGAAAGAGATAAAGAAAATACTACAGAGAAGAAATTTCCTTGCTTAATTGTAGAAGTTTTATCTAATTCTACAGAAGCATTTGATAGAGGTGATAAATTTGCAGATTATCAAATATTAGAAACCCTCAAAGAATATGTTTTAATTAACGTAAAACGTCAGCGAGTCGAGTGTTTTCGCCGTAATAGTGAAGGAGTTTGGTTTTTAAAATCTTATACTGCCCAAGACCAATCTTTTCAACTGCAAAGCATTAATTTTGAAGCAGAAATGAATGCACTTTATGAGGATGTAATATTTACTTGATAGTTTAAAAATATACCATGAAAACATTCCCTCGGATTGTGCGATCGCATAGTATTTTGAAGATAAGAGGCCGCTCAAATTCTATATATTGTAAGGGAAGCAGATAAATTGATGGATCTGGGTTTATTAATGAGTGAAAATTTACCCAAAAACATATTGTTATTTAATCATAAAGCTAGAATATTTATCGATTACTTTCTATTATTTTCATACATCTTGCTAAAAGCTCTTCTGATGTTAATTTTGATTCCACATAAACGCTTAACAATCCCAGACGCTCAATTTCTTCTGTCATACGTCTGTTATAAATTAAAGTGCGTTCAATGAACTTGTAAATCAAATATTTCTCACCTTTGTCTAAATTATCAAAATTAGATTCATTCTTAATTCGTCTTTGAATTAATAATTCTTCAGCTTTCAACCAAAATGCCACTATCGCGCTAGTATTACTGATTAAATCTATTATAAAATTTGGATATAAAGCAGAACCTTCAATCACAATACATTCTTGCGATAAATCAGATATACGTGATTCAACGATATTTTTAACAATAGGTATGACGTTCTTCTGATAGTGAGACAATACCTCTGAGAAAAGCTGCTCCATGGACAATTCTCTATAATGTTTTTTAACATGTTCTGGAACAGCTTTACCATTTTTACCTATCCAAGGACGACCAGGATGTGCAACCAGCAATTCTCATTATGGAAAATTTACCCAAATTATCGCTGTCAAATCAAAATGAAAATGCTTGAAAAGGCGATTGCTCAGTTTGAAATTTCCTAGAAAGAATAATTGTACTAGTCAAAATGAGAATTGCTGATGTGCAACATTGAACCTGTACAAATCTACTAATTAGTAGAGATGACCTGTATAGCA
>ERZ1740062.45-NODE-45-length-91933-cov-15.288557_pt1 | contig 91933 bp, 63 predicted proteins | sample MGYA00581741_ERZ1740062 | MGnify/ENA primary metagenome ERZ1740062 (study PRJEB43018, sample SAMN04849747) | marine metagenome | isolation source: floating plastic debris | place: Pacific Ocean | collected 2008-09-01 | study: EMG produced TPA metagenomics assembly...
ACATTCAATAATCCTAATCAAATTATATGTCCTAACTTACATGGCTATTGCTATAATTCAAATATTCATCGCGATTCTTCGTAGTGCAACTTTACTTTACAATATTTATTAATATCTACAGAATTTGAGTATATAGTCTGCAGAAGTTTGAGGTTGTTCTAGATGAGGAACATGACCGCAATCTTTAATCCAATAAAGCTGAGAATTCTGTATCAGTTTTTCAAATTGAGTAGCATCAGAAATCCCGAGAATTTTATCTGTGTCTCCCCAAAGTATTAAAGTTGATTGTTCAATTTTATAAAGTTCATTTTTAAGAGAACTATAGCCACCACTTTTTGTAAACGAAATTAAAGCACGACTCCAATTCAAGCTCTTGAGATGTAGTGCTGCACAATTTTTAGCGTCCAAGGAGGCAAATTTTGTATTCTTATAAGCTGCTTTACTAATGTTTTGTCTAATTTTAGAATTACTTAAAAATTTAGTAGCTAAGTATCCTAGTGGGGGGAACATAAATTTTGAAAGTGAGGAACCATCTGTTAAACCAGCACTATCTAATAAAACTAACTTCTTGACTACTTCTGGATAAGTTAAGGCAAAGTCTATAGCTGCTGCTCCCCCCATAGAAGCACCAACTAAGATAACAGGTTGATTAATCAATGTTTTCCAAAAATAATAGAGATGAGTTTTAATATTATTAGAGTTAAATTGAATACCATCAACTCTATGAGTAAATCCAAAACCCAATAAATCAACAGCCCAAGTTTCATTCTCAACGGCAAGTAAAGGTAACAAACGGCGAAATTCTAGTACTGAGCTATCAAAACCATGTATCAGTAAAATAGGAGTGCCTTTATTACCATGATGTACATATGATGTGACAATCGGTTTTTCAAGCAAAGGTGTTTTAATACTAGTTTGTTTGATTATTTTTGCAAGAGCAATTGAAGTTGATTCTGTTAACTGCTCTACTTCAATGGGTAGAAAATTGGGAAACATGAACACCAGTCTAAATTATAAAAAAATTATAGTAATTTCTGAAAAACCTAATGCTAACCTGAGTTCGGGATAAGCTGGAATCCTCATTGTGTGCTTGCTTGGTTTTGGTATACGCGAATATTTTTGTTTTATTTCAGCCATTCACTGTTGAATAAGGATATGTGTAAAAGCAACTTGATAAAGTATGTTGCTAAGCTTTAGCCAAATCAAAGGCTCCAATAAAAAAGTTACGCAACTTATTTTTACATGATTCCTAAACCTGACTTTTCCCGAACTGAGGTTAATCTTATCAAAACTTATGCAATCAGTTTTAATTTGAAGACTAAACTTTGATGTTATTACTACAAGGAAAAAATATATCAAAAAAAGTGAAGTTAATTATTGGCGACCATTGCTTTTCTTAAATAGACTAGATACGTGAATCATAGCAAGGTGAACTTATTCATCTTAGATATACTACCAAATACAATAAATCAATAAATTCCCTAGAATATCCCTTTTACAGAAAATTTTATCAATTTAAGTGACAAAAGCAAAGTATAATTATAGTTACTAATACCTTCTTATCTGGAGATAAAATTCATGCCGGTAGCAGTAGGAGTTATAGAAACTCAGGGTTTTCCTCCAGTACTTGCAGCAGCAGATGCGATGGTGAAAGCTGCTGCTGTAACCGTTGTCCAGTGTGATAAGTCTGAAAGTGCTCGTTTTTTTGTAGCAATTCGAGGACAAGTCGCTGAAGTAAATAGGGCTGTAGAAGAAGGGATTAAGGCTGGTGAAGGTTGTTACGGTGGAAAAGTGATTACATACTATATTGTGCCAAATCCACCAGAGAATATTGCAAGCATCTTACCAATTCATAGCACTAGTAAATCCGATCCTTTCTGGATGTTTGAAAATAGCAAATAAGTCCTGAGTGAGTCTGGTAAGTTATAGCCTGTAAATATTTATGCTGAAGTATTTTTTATTTAACTCTGATAAACATTGCAGGGTAAACTATTAAAAAGTGTTATAGATTCATACAATAATTTTCTATTCCCACTAACTACGTTCGTTGATATAGGAGATAGCCAATGCCACTACAGGCAGTTGGATCATTAGAGACTAAAGGTTTTCCTGCTGTACTTGCAGCAGCAGATGCGATGGTAAAAGCTGGAAGAGTCACTCTAGTTGGTTACATTAGGGTAGGTAGTGCCCGTTTTACAGTTAACATTCGTGGTGATGTCCAAGAAGTGAAAGCGGCAATGGATGCAGGTATAGAAGCATCAGAGAAATGTTATGGTGGGACTTTAGAGTCTTGGGTAATTATCCCTCGTCCTCACGAAAATGTTGAAGCTGTTCTACCAATAGCTTATTCAGAAAGTGTTGAGGAATATCGACAAGCAGTAGAAAATCCTATTATAGGGCGCTCTAATGGAAGGTAAAATAAAAATTTATATACTATATTCTTATTAAGAAGTATATGGTAATTAAATTACTGGATTTTAGCTGATTTTCTAGTATTTTGAGGTTGAAAAATTGTAGATGAAAGTTTTTGCCGAATTTCAATTTTGTTTAGACTCTAATTTTCTAACATAATTTTTGTAAAAGTACCCGCAGGGGTACTTTTCAAGTTTTAGTAATTTATTGAAAATAATCATATCGCATAATATTATGTCTGCAATTATGTTCCTGATTTATCTAGGAAATAAAATTTCAGATAAGTGATCGGTCAATGTAACTACGCTTTATTTTTATAAATATAAAAAAATAAAAGTTCCCTAGTATGAGTTTTATGTGTATTTTTAATTTTTCATGAAATACTAATCATAGTTAAGAAGAATACAGTAGTATAAAAGTGTCAATTATAAGTTGATTATGCATATACTTTTGAGAGGTGAAACTTACTATCTTCTTAAATCGTCTTAACTTATAAGTTCCCTTAAGAATAAACTGTCACAAGATGCATTTTGTACACTTGAAGTAGCTTGTATTTTCTATTTTGAATCTAACTACTCAAAATAACCTTATTTTTATAAATTTATTTATATGCGTTTGCAGTTTACAAAAATTAAAGGATAGAAAATGTTGAAAATAACTCCAAATGAAATATCTTTACGATTAAGAAATTAATAACTTTTGTTGCTATTTTGAATGACTTGCATAAGAGATGATGTTACAGACGTAATTAACTAAGGAAGTTGTATAACGGACGATTTCACGAATTAAGACATTGGGGGCAACTATCAGTCTCAATAATAGAGAACAATAAGCGGGGTTGTATGCAAATATTAAAACAGGGTTTTGAGGAGCGCAATCTTATGTCAATGGTTGCGGAAAAAATCGCAAGTGTATGGAGGGATAAGTTAACTTCCGAATGTCCCAGTCAAAGTGTTGAAAGTAGAGAAGAAATCATCCTTTGGTTACTAGGAAATGATCTGAAGCGATTTGATTATCTTAACGGAAAAGAGTTGGCGATCGCTAAGCAAGCAATGGAATACAAGTATCGAATTTTACAACAGCGATATTTAGGAGTAGGAAGAGAAAGAGCTTACCGAAATCTAATTACCAGATTAGGTAGTTTAGTTACCTTACGAAATAAAATCCAAACTTGGATTGCTCTAAGTCGCGATCGCCAGCGTAAAGTATTGGATGTATTGCAAGAAGTTATCCAAGAACTCATACAAAGCGATAACTATATGCGCTCTCAGATGGGTTTTATTAGTGAAATAACTAAGGATGCTCGTCTCAAAGATGCTTTACTATTTGCTAGCATAGAAGAATATTGCTTGCGACCAGTACGGAATCAACCATTATTATCTTATCGGTTTGTAAATTACTTGCGGCGTTCCCAGCGCGGAGGTCTGACTCAAGTTCCTAGTAAGGATTTGATTAGATTAGTCTCTGATGAGATGGCAGCTGATGACAGCGATAATACAGTTAGCTTAGTTGATACCCAGGTAATTGCTGAATATGAAGAAGAAGAGCAACTGCAAGAACAAACTTTGCAACGTCAAGAAGTACAACAGGAATTTGAAAATTATCTTAAAGAACAGTTAGGAGAATATGCAGTTGAGTGGTTGCAATTGTATTTACAAGGTAAAACCCAAGATGCGATCGCAAAACAGCTCAAAAAACCAATTAAGGAAATATATCGTCTAAGAGAGAAGATTAGCTATCATGCTGTAAGGGTATTTGCCCTCAAGAATAAACCAGAACTAATTGAAAACTGGTTAGGAACGTCTTTAAAAGAGCATAATCTTGGTTTAAGTCCAAATCAATCAGAACAACTAGAATTACAAATTACTCCTTTACAAAAACAAATTCTTGATTTACGCAGACTTGGTAGAGCTATGGATGAAATTGCTAAACAAATAAATATGAAAACTCATCAAGTCATGGGTGAGTGGACAAAAATTTATCTAGCCGCTCAAAATATTAGAACACAAGAGTGAATGTAATGCTAATGAAAGCTAGAGTTGTGGGACTGTAATCATAGTCCACAACTATAATTGCTTTCTAGATATATCAACTTAACCTATGCTTAGAGTCTGCTGAAAAAGTCTATAAAATAAATTTATAAGTAGGCACAGCTTGGGAAATAACAGATTTATCGCTTATTTTTCAAGTTTGTTTAGAAATTCATCATACAAGTACAGAGCTTTATCCACATCAAGCATTATTATTTCCAGTTTATTTTAGCAAAAAAGCCTTATCTGATATAAACTATAATTCTATTTAGTAAGTCTTACTTACGAGTGTATCGGAGTAATATAAGAGTACTAATGATTTCTGATTTTAAGTATTTATGTATAAATTAAGACTAAAATACTAAAAGATATGATTTACGCATTTTCCTTATGATATGTAAGGTAAATTTGCAAATCAGTGTAAATTTTATTAATTATTGCTATTGCTATTATCTCTAGCAGATTATGAATCAGCAGATTAGTATATAGAAATACATTCTTTCTTACTGCTTATGTTGTCTTCAGAGGACAAACCAACTGATAAAGGAGTAATCGGTCAGCAAAGAGACTCCGAAAGTGAAGGAAAATTTCAAAAAATTAACCGCAAACAAATGTTCGGGTTAATTGATACTGTTTTACCCTTTGAAGCTTGTTTATACCATCAGATACTTCCACTCAAGCTGGAAAACAAAAAATTATTACTGGGTCTTGTTAACCCGCAAGATGGTATAGCGATAAGTTATGTTAGCAATATATTATCCCATCTTGAGATTGCGATAACAACATCTATTATTTCTGCTGATGTTCATCGTGCAATTCTTTCTGCTTATCTTAATTACAAAAATACCTCGCAATCGCAAGTTAAAGCTGGATCGCAATCATCAGAGTGTAATAAAAATGAGAATGATACTACACATAGGATTACAGTAAGTAATTCTTCAAATTACTCTTCAAAAACCCAAAGTAGCCCTACTAGCAATAACTTACACCAAAACAAATCACAAAATACATCTCATACTAAAGACTCCACTTCTTCGACTCACATTTTTGATAGTCATGCATCAGATTCAAATGTGGGAAAAATAAGAAAGAGCAGCGCGGGAAGATTAGAAAATGACATATCTTCCCTATATTTACCAGAAGTAGAAACTCTTACTCCAGTAGATACATTATCAGTTCTTCCTCCCAGACAAATATTAGAAGAATTGCTAGCAAGAGTATTGGCAGGAGGAATTGGCAGACTCTATTTAGAAAGAAGACCTTACCAAGGTAAAATTTTATGGAGTCAAAATGGGGTCGTTCAATCAGTTTTAGATCAGTTATCTTTGTCAGTTTTTCAAGGCGTACTCAATGAGCTAAAGCGCTTTACCGACATACCAGTGAAGACAGTTAATGAAGCCCAACAAGTAGAAAAAGAGTACCTTTATAATCAACACAAATTACTTATACGGTTGCGAGTAATGCCGGGAATGTATGGGGAAGAAGCAACTCTACAAGTTCTACGAGGAGCTGCATTAAAATTTTATCAACAGCAGCAGGTATCGCGTTTAAGTAAAGATGCTTTGGGAATTTCTCAACAACTTTGCTACAAGTTGCACCAATTACAATCAAAACTGTTACAAAATCGTAGTAACGACCCTAGGACTATAGAATCTTTAGAAGCTTTAAATAGTTTGCTAGAAAATTTAGACCAGCACATTAAAAACCTTTCCCGTAAATGACTGTAATAAACAAGTGTAGTAAAAAGATATTGCTCTGCTACCTTACTCCTAATCCCAAGTTTGATAGTTCCAGCTAGTGACTAAGAGTTTTACTACAGAGAAATGGCTGCTATTGTTATTTATTCGTCAGTATAAGCCCTGATTTCGTTCTCTAACTGCTTATGTTGTAATAGAACTCAAAATTAGTCAGTTAAAGAAGGATTGATATTTTCATTGAGCGTAGAACAACGGTAACCGCTTTCCCCGCTCTAAGACGGAGTATATCGATAGTTAAAGTTTCTCATAGAAATTATGAGAAGCCAACCTAGAGCTTGTTAATGCATTCCTTAAAAGCTAAAAGCTGATTACTAAACTTTTTGATTTATTCTACTATAACTTCCTTTGCCGAATTCTATTGGTTGTGGATAATTTATGCTGACAACAGTTTTTAGCGAACATTTTCCCTTGCTGACTACAGCTAACCCCCAAACTTTGGAATGGTTGCTTAATGTTGCTACAGAACACGAATATCCTGGTGGTCGAGCCGTTTTGATGGAAGATTCCTGGGGTAACGCGGTTTACTTCGTAGTACATGGTTGGGTAAAGGTTAGACGCACGAATAGTGAAAATTCCCGTGCTGTAGCTATTTTGGGACAGGGTGACTTTTTTGGAGAAATGGCTATTTTAGATGAATCTCCACGCTCGACCGATGTGATTGCTCTTTCTCGCGTTAAGCTACTGAGCATTTCTAGAGAACGCTTTGTACAAATATTATTTAAAGATCCACAGTTACATCATCGTATGCTGCAACTGATGGTAAAAAGACTGCGACAAACCAATATGCGTTTAGAAATGCGAGCTGCACCTCCTGCTGTTAAACTGGCTCATAGTTTAGTTACTTTGAGTGAAAATTACGGTAACGAATCTAGTAGCAGTAAAGATATTTTTAACATTCCTTTTCAAGATTTAGCTGATATCACAGAAATCAGTTTAGAAGAGACTCGCAAAATTATGGAAAAATTAGAAGAGAAGGGATGGATAAAGTTTGATATTCAAAATCAGTTGTTATCCCTGGTTAATTTTAAACAGTTAGTGAATTTGTCTAGCAGGTTTTGAATACTCTAAAAGCAGAAATGGTAAGTTAGTTAGTTGTAAGTTATGAATTATGCATATAGAGTTAATACTTAACTTGTCGCAAGTAACTTCTTATTGAAGATGACTGAAGCAACCGCGTCCCGTTTTGAGCCAGAAACACAACCAGCGTCAGAAAAAATCCATTACTATGTAGCTATGCCTCAACCAGAGAATCATCTGTTTGAGGTAAGTTTGCATCTGAGGAATTACTGTGCAGAATATTTGAATTTAAAATTGCCTGTTTGGACTCCAGGTTCCTATCTAGTGAGAGAATATGCCAGACACTTACAAAATTTTACGGCTTGGACTGGAGATAAGTGTTTAGAATGGCATAAAGTTAGCAAAAATTATTGGCAAGTAAAAATAGATACTAGCGAAGAAGTTTTGATTCGCTATCAGATTTTTGCTAATGAATTGACTGTGAGAACAAACCACTTAGATGCGACCCACGGCTATTTTAACGGTGCAGCAATTTTTTTTAGAATTCCCGAATTAGATAAGCAAGAGATTTACGTCACTGTCAAACCACCAAAAGATGACTGGAAAATAGCTACAGGATTGAAAACAGTTCCAGAGCAAAGCAATACTTTTCTCGCTGCTGACTATGACACTTTAGTAGATAGTCCCTTTGAAATTGGTACTCATCAACTGCATCATTTCCAGGTGATGGAAAAACCTCATGAATTAGCTATTTGGGGACAAGGAAATTATCAAACTCAGCAGATGATTGCTGATATCAAAAAAGTTATTCAAGTAGAAGCTAAAATATTCGATGGATTGCCCTACGAACGATATTTATTTTTACTACATTTATCTCCTAAAGCCTCTGGTGGTTTAGAACATAAAAACAGTACCTCTTTAATTTATCAGCGTTTTGGTTTTCGCGATCGCTCTAAGTATGAGCGCTTTATGCAGTTGGTAGCTCATGAGTTTTTTCACCTGTGGAACGTTAAGCGCATTCGTCCCAAAGCTTTAGAAGTTTTTGATTATGACCAAGAGAATTACACTCCTTCTCTGTGGTTTTGCGAAGGTACTACTAGTTATTACGATTTAATTATTCCTTTCAGAGCAGGAATTTATGATGCTAAAGTTTACTTAGAAAATTTAAGTAAAGAAATAACTAGGTATGAAACTACCCCAGGACGAAAAGTACAGCCAGTAGATGAATCTAGTTTTGATGCTTGGATTAAACTATATCGACAAGATGCAAACAGTCCCAATTTTCAAATTTCTTATTATCTGAAAGGGGAACTGGTTTCTTTATTGTTAGATTTAATGATTCGTTCTCGACATCAAAACCAACGTTCTTTAGATGATGTGATGGTAAAAATGTGGGAACAGTTTGGAAAGGAGGAAATTGGTTATACACCACAACAGTTACAAACAGTAATTGAATCTGTAGCTGGTATTGAGTTAGAAGATTTTTTTAATTCTTACGTTCGTAGTACTGAAAATTTACCATTTAACAAATATCTAGAACCATTTGGTTTGCAATTAGTTGGTAATATTCCTGAAGAACCTTACTTAGGTCTTAAAGTCAAAAGTGATGCTGGGAAAGACAAGATTAAATTTGTAGAAACAGATTCCCCAGCACACAGGGCAGGAATTGATCCTGGGGATGAATTACTAGCGATTAATGGAGTACGTGTATCAGCTTTACAATTAAAAGACCGTCTTGGAGATTATCAACCAGGTGACACAATTCAAGTTACAGTATTTCATCAAGACCTACTTCGTAATTATTCTGTGACTCTTGAACAACCAGCTTCTACTCAGTACAGTCTCCAACCGATCCAAAACCCTACACCCCAGCAGCAAGAAAATTTCATAGGATGGTTAGGAACTTCAATAGAAGATATACAGTAATTTATAACGGATCAGGGATTAGAACTGGATTTAGAAACTGCTCTAACCCCAATCATTTTGTATCAATTAGCCATTACCAATTTCCGTGAAACCAAGACAGATAGTAATTATAGGTGGAGGTGCTGCTGGATTTTTTGGAGCGATCGCAGCAGCTAGAACCCATTCTCAAGCAAAAGTAACGTTAGTTGAAGCAACTCATAAACCACTAGCAAAAGTGCGGATTTCTGGTGGTGGAAGATGCAATGTTACTCATGCTTGCTTTGAACCTAGAGGATTAATCCAAAATTATCCCAGGGGTGGTAAAGCTCTAATTGGTGCTTTTAGTCGCTTCCAAGCAAAGGATACTGTAGATTGGTTTTCTAAACGAGGGGTGAAGCTCAAAACTGAAACTGATGGACGAATGTTTCCAGTTACAGATACTTCGGAAACTATCGTAGATTGTTTAATCAAGGAAGCTGATAGTTTAGCTATAAAATTGATTACAGCAAATCCTGTCGTCTCAGTAAGAGCTATAGATAAAAATAGTTTTGAAATAACTCTTAAATCTCAAGAAAAATTACAATGCGACTATTTATTATTAGCAACAGGTAGCAATCCTATGGGCTATAGAATAGCTCAGCAGCTAGGTCATACTGTGAAAAAGCCGGTTCCTTCTTTATTTACCTTCAATATAAAAGATAAACAATTACAAGAATTAGCGGGAGTCAGTGTTAAGCTAGCACGCTTGCGTTTAAACATACCAGATAATTCTCAATTAGAGCAGACAGGACCATTACTAATTACTCACTGGGGTTTGAGCGGTCCTGCTGTTCTGAAACTTTCTGCTTGGGGTGCAAGGATGTTGCATTCTCATAATTACCAAGGTAATTTACAGGTTAACTGGCTACCTTTGCTCAAACAAGAACAAATCAGAGAACAACTATTATCTGTTAAAAACGAATTTCCTAAACGTCTTGTACTTTCCCATCGCGGTATAGATTTTCCCCACCGTCTTTGGCAATATATGGTGACTCGTGTAGGTATTTCCACAGAAATACGCTGGACAGAATTGCCAAAAAAAATGCTGAATAAACTCATACTAGAAATGACTCAAGGAGAGTTTGCAGTTAATGGTAAAGGAGTATTTAAAGATGAATTTGTTACCTGTGGTGGTGTAAATCTCAAAGAAGTTGACTTCAAGACTATGGAAAGTAAATTAGTTCCAGGTTTGCACTTTGCAGGAGAAATTCTGGATATAGATGGTATAACTGGTGGTTTTAACTTTCAAAGTGCTTGGACAACTGGTTATTTAGCTGGAGTTGCAATGGGTAGTTAGTCCCTTTGCTACAAGTAATTTTGAAGATTAGCGATGGTGCATGGGCACCCGTCTTCAGCGATCGCATTTATTTATCAATTTTTCCTCTAGTAAAAAATATTTTTTGCTGCGATAGACAATTTTATGGTAGAAAAAAAATTGGTCTAGAAATTCACAGCTAAGACCGATAAATGAAATTACCATCATTCATACGAGTCAGATTTCAAACAATCATTAACCGAGGTACAATACAAAACATTACAAATCTTGATTTGGCTGTTAACTGTCCAAAAAATAGTAAGAATTGAGAGATTAGCAGCCTGTTTCCCATTGCCTATTAAGTATAAAAGTTGTCGAAAAGATAGACAGAATATTCACTTCAAAAGACACAAAGGTAAGTATAGTAAGCTCTCTGAGCTTAATTTTTCTCCTGGAAGCAAAATATTTGTATCGAATATTAGTATTACAAAAAACTGCATGTTTTGGTCGTTTTAATATTGCAGGTTACTGGAAAAGAAAATATAAGAATAAAGTGATTAACCCGCATCTCTATTCTTTACTCTGACTAGTTTTTATCCATCTTGTCCCTCCGTGAGGTCCGGCTTAGTTCAACAGCATTACCCCGTGAAGCTAAAAACTCTTGTTTGGCAAGTTCAGCTTGTTTTCGTTCGGTTATGTCTCGCATAATATAAACATAACCTTGAAAATGTTCAATTTCTGTTTGAACTTTGGAACATGAAAAAGCTACTGGAATTGTTTTTCCAGTTTTTGTTTGACAAATTGTTTCTACTTCTTTTATTAAAGGAGTTATCGGACCAAATAAAGGTGTTTGAACGTTTCCTCGTTGTTCTATTTCTTCTTTCCAACTATCAACTTCTTTTAAGACTATAGAAATAGGTTGACCACAAATTTCTGCTTCATCATACTCTAATAAAATTTGAGCAGTGCGGTTGATGGTTTTTATTTTTCCTGATAGCGTTGTCACTAATAAAGCATCTGCCATTGATGTGACAATTTGATCGATATATTGCTTGGAAGCAGTTAGAGTACGTAATAAAAGATTAGCTTCATTTGCACCCTGTACTAAAGATTGTTCGAGAAGCATCCGTTCGGTTACATTTTCAACAACTATCAATAGCTCGTTACTAATTTGATTATCTTTGATATTATTAGCAATACAAATATCAATATAAATTGGATTTAAAGCTTTTTTGTTTCTAATGACTCCTTTTAACTCAAAACTATTTTGCTTTCCTAGGATAATATCGTTAGCAATCACTTCAATTCCAATTAATTCGGGAAAGCCCATCCGAACATCTTTTTCTAACCGTACTTCATCAGATTTATCGGCAAGAATATGTATTTTTGGAGATAATTGTATAATTTTCCAATTTTTGTTAACAATTACATATTCAATACTACGTAAAGATAATATATTTGTAAATAAAGAGTTCATTTTATTAAATCATTGAATTTGCTAGAGATTGAAAAATTTCATCAACATTTGTTCCACCTTTAGCCGAACTTGCATAAGTAGAAACAAAATTTTTATTATCTTTAAAACTATAAAGTTGGCAATATTTTTCTAAATATTCTGCATCAATTAAATCTGATTTATTTAAGGCAATAATAACTTTACTTTGGGGATTTACCTTTATAAAAGCTTGAATATGTGCTGAAATATTCTCAAGTGTTTCCGGTCGAGTCACATCACCAACTATGATTGCTCCTTTGGCTCCTTGAAAGTAACTTGCAGAAACTCCTTTAAATTTAGTACTTCCTTCTATATCCCAAATTAATAACTGTAATGTAAGATTTTTTTGTTGCTCTGAAACACTTACTTCTATAGATTTGCGAGAAATTTTTACACCGACAGTAGATAAATATTTATCGCTAAATTGTCTATCAACAAATCTACGAATTAAGCTAGTTTTACCTACACCAAAATCACCGATTAGACAAATTTTCTTTGAAATTATAGACATAATTAATAATAAAAGTTAGCTAGATGTATTAGATTTTATTTAATCACTAATTGATAAATGCTCGCACCCTTGAGGTTCTAAATGCTTAAAGAAACACCAAATAAAAAAATCAGAAATAGAAAAAATAATATTTATAACTAAATTTTAATTTCCACTGATGAAATCGTAAACTTAGTTAGTTATTGATTGTTAATTGACACTAATCGGTTCTAAAATAACGCAGCGTATTAAGTATGAAGGTTGATTTCGATCAATTCCCGGTGGTAAATCAGTTTTATCAACAACTTGTAAACGAGATGGAGAAATTCCCAGCTTAATTAATTCTTTCTGTACGACTTTTGCTCGTTGAATTGCTAGCCTATTAGTTGCTGAAGTATTATTAGGAGAATAAGTATAACCAATCAGTTTTAGATTATGCATTGGATACTTATTAAGGAAGAATTTTACTTGCTTAAGTTTGTTTTCTACATCTTGAGATATTAAAACTGAGGAATTGGGTTCAAAGTAAAATCGTACCGGAATAGAAAGAGGTTTTACCTGAACTATACTAGATACCGTTTCTACACCAGGAATTATTTCAAATGCTTTAGTAATTCTTCTAGCATCTGTAACTCTAATTACACTACCTTCTACAGAGACTTTACCATTACTGTAATCGGCGGAAATTACCGTACCATTTATCTGATTTAAAACTGCGGTTATTCGTTTGACTTCATCTTTAGCTAATACTGGTGATGCTGGTACTTTTACTGGAATAATTTGATTATCAATTTTTAAATCAGTAACGGTTTTAGCTGCAATTTGTTTTGCTTTCGTTTTCAAATATTCATTAGGTACTTTTCCCTTTAACTTGAGTTGATTTCTATCTACTTTGACATCAAGACGATAAACCGATAACTCAGGTGATGAAGCCAAAGCCAATGCTATTTTATTTTCAATCGAACGAATTTTACTACTGTGATATTGCCAAATACCCCAAGGAATAAAAATTATACTCAGAATTGATAAGCTGAATATCAACAAAGGTGAAACTTTACTTTTCTTTGCTTTCTTCTGGTGTTTAAAAATAGTTAAAGGTTCTAACAGCGTATTTATTTCAGCGGGAATTGTCTCCAAATCTCCTTCAAAACTTTCAATAGATTTACCATAAGTTTGGATTATTTTGCTGAGAATTTTCCGCATCAAATCGATAAATTGTTTTGGCGTTTCTCCTTTAATAATAATTGCCAGATAACAGTATCCTGCAACTTCTAAAATTATCTTAAAATTACCGTAGTCAACCTCATCAAGTTCGGAAATATTTCCCGATTGAGCCATACAGTCATTAGCAAAACTGCGAATTGCTGTCAGCATTCCCGCTATCATGTCTGACTCCAGCCTTTTTGAATCGGAAGGTTGAATATCACAAATAACCAAACCCGATGCTTTATGAATTAAAAAGATAGCTTGAGGAGTAAAAGATATCGACTCTTTGATAATTAACTCTGCTTCCGAAACTCCCTGCAATTTAGCTTGAATTTTGCGTTTTATTCCTTCAACACTTAAAGTATTTTCAATTTGTTCGTTAATTGCTTGGATTGTTTCCCCCATATACTTGAAAATTGTATTACCAATTACTGGGTAAAGCGCATCCACAATTTTATCTTGCTCAATTTCAATTTGTTTTTTAATAGCCTCTCCTATAGCAGGAGCAATTGCTTCGGAAACTTCATCGGAATTTATGTTAATTTGTTGAGCGATCGCTACGGGAACTGCACCAGCTAAAGCCTCACCCATACTATCTTTATCTTGCTCAACTCGGTTGCGAATTGCGTTATCAATAATTGGCGTAATTGCTTCTACAACTTCCTGTTTTGATTCAGAAATTTTACGCTTAAAAAGTTCAGCAATATGAGGTAAAAGCAGATTTAGTAATTCATCAGAATCGTAAAGTTGATGGTTTATATTTTTTAAATTCTGTTGAATTTCCGCTAACTCTTCTCCGATTAAAATATCTTGTAACTTTTGAAAAGCAGCAATTTTTTCTTCTGAGTCATCTGTATTTAACTGATTTAGTTCTGACTTCTGTTCTAATGGTATAGTTTGTACCGTAATTTCCTCTAGCTCCCAATCATTTGGTAGTTGAGATTGAGGTTGATGACAATCTAATTTTGCTTCTAAATAAATGGTATTAGAAGATTGATTATCAACTTGAGTCAATTTATTTTCTTCTGTGAAAGATTCCTCATCACCACTAACATCAACAGGTAACACATCATATGAATTACGCACTTGTGACGAATTCAAGGAATTATGAGATTGATTTTTCGCTTCAGTATGATTCTTATCCAGTTGTTTTTGCTTGAATGGTTCGACAATTGATAAATCAATAAGCAAATTAACAAAATTTTCAAGCTGTTTAGTTTCTTCCCGATTTAACTCAGCAGATTCAGACATTTAATCAGTTAGGAGTGAGGAGTTAGGAATTAGGAATTAAGAGTGAGTAGTGAGAAGCAAGTAGTAAGTAATTTTTCTTGTCATAGGGTTTGTTCAACTATCTATTACCTACTTGTGACTAAAAAAATTTATCCCTCTACCCCCTCTCCAAATTTTTCCATTTTCTAGGAGTTGATTTCAGAAGAACCGTTAGAGTGAGTTAACAATTCTGAGAGTTTTTTGTCTGTGTTTGTGAGCATTTTCACGGGATAGTCTTCGCCATTTTCATCTCCTGCTTCTCGGAGCATGGGAATGAACTCTTTTTCTTTAAGTTGCATTCCTAAAGCAAATAAAGTCTCAGCCATATCATCTTTAGAAACTTTGCTTTGTCTCAAGTTAGAGAAACGTCGTTCAATTTCTTCTAAGACTAAATCTCGTAAAGCTAAAACTTCTTCTTCGAGTTGGACTTTTGTCTGAGAAACGTCTTCTCTAATTGATTTGGTTTGAGAATCTAATTCTCGATCTAGTGATTGTACGGAACTGGAGAATTTTCTATTCAATCTATCTACACTAAGGCGTAAATCGGCAGTTTCTTCTTCGTTATTTAAGTTATATAAATTTAGCTTTTTCTCTAAACTTTCAAAACAATTTTTTAATTCTGCTGCAAAGCTCACCTTTAACTGCTCGATATGGGAGCGCATCTCTTGTTGTAACAGGGAAATATCCGATTCTAATTTACCAAATCTGGTTTCATATTCTCTTATCTGTGCCCCAAAAATAATGTCCCGGATTTGGTCGATATTACCAAGACGTTCCCGCACTTCTTCTCTAAGCATTTGAGTCATTGGGTTAATTTCCTTTGGTAGATCTACTGCTATTCAAAATTATTTATAAAACTTCTATTCTTTTTTTAACTCTAGTTTTAAAAGCTTTAAGCAACAGAAATTCTGTGTCTTACAAAGTAATTATTCCCACTTATATGAAGTTTCTATCAGGAAAGACCGATATTTTTCCAAAACCACTCTTTGGGTGAATTTAGCTCCGTAACCCATGTCACGGCATTGTCACATTTTTAAATTAATGTTATGAATATAACAATTAGAATTTATTGCAAACATTGATCGTAATTTTTTCTTAGGTAATTAAATTTGCAGCATTGCTGATTCATAGGATGATTTTTATTAAATTTAAACTAAATAATAATAGTTTCAATTTCTAATTAATCCCGCATTTATGCAACGCCAAGTTTGCAATCTTCTTCAAATTAAAAAGTCTTTTCTTCTAACATCTATCATTTACCATCTGCCTTATTTTTTTTCAGAAGAAAGTTATCATGGTGCATACAGATTTCATAGCATACAAAGATTTGATTGAACAATTTAAAAATTTTACAACAAATCAATACAGTGGCAAATTGGATATAAACTCCTCTAAAACAAAATGGAGTTTCTACTTTCGATTTGGAAGAATTATTTGGGCTACAGGGGGAACTCATCCGTTTCGACGCTTACGCAGAAAATTTAATGAATATTGTCCCCAAATAAAAATTGATGAGATCGAGTTAGAGGCAACTCAACTAACAAATAGACTTTGGGATTATCAATTATTAACTTCTTTATATAAAAAAGAAGAAGTAGATAGAAATCAAGTTGATTCTATTGCCAAAAATCTAATATCAGAAGTACTATTTGATATTGCACAGCAAGCAAATTTTGAAGATATATATTGTATTCGCAATCCTAAAGCTATCTTAGATGTATCGCTTACCTTCATGAATACAGACTTCTTCCTCAAGCGCATGGAAGCAGAGTGGCACCAATGGTCCGAGGCTGGATTAGCTAATTTTACTCCTCACTTATCACCAGTATTATTGCAACCTAAAGAAATTCAACAACTTGTAACGCCGAATGTCTACCGCAATTTTATCAACTTTATTAATGGCAAATATACTTTATACGACTTAGCTATTAAATTAAAATTTAATGTACGTAAAATATCTTCCGATTTATTACCTTTCATCCTCAGAGGATTCATTCAACTGTTGGAAGTATCTGACTTACCTTTATCAGTAAAACAAGTAAAAGCGGTAAGAAATAATATCAAATTGTTACCAAATACAGAATCAAAAAGACCAGTTATTGCCTGTATTGATGACAGTCTCCAGATATGTCAAACTTTGGGGAGTATTATTACTTCAAATAATATGAGGTTTATTCAAATTCAAGATGCTATTCAAGCTCTACCAATTTTAATTGAGAATAAACCAGATTTGATATTTTTAGATTTAATGATGCCAGTTGTCAACGGATACGAAGTTTGTGCCCAAATCAGACGGGCTAATAATCTTGCTAAAATTCCGGTGATTATATTAACTAGTAGCGATGGGCTTTTTGATAAATTCCGTGCTAAAGTTGCTGGTTCTACTGACTTTATGACAAAACCAATAGTTGCCCAAAAGCTTTTGGCTATGGTAGATAAACATTTAGAGAAGGTTACTTGTTTAGTTTAAAAATTTTTTGATGGTCGTCCCCGTCTAACATGATGAGTTTGTTGAATGATTTGTTCTGCAACCCACATTCCGCACCCTAATTTTCACAGATAAGTCAAAAACAGATAATTTAGTAGTATTCTTCAATGAAAATTTCTAGTTATCTTATCAATAAACATGAGATGGTGTTTACATAGGGTATCAAATTGGGTGTATTTCTTATTTAGCTATGGAACGCAAACGTTTAATTATTGAAATGGGCATGGGTGTTAATCAACACGGACAAGAACCCACAATAGCCGCAGCAAGAGCTGTGAGAAATGCGATCGCGCACAATGCTTTACCTGGTGTATGGGAAGTTGCAGGATTATCCCATCCAAATGAAATGATTGTGGAAGTTGAAGTTGCGGTACCCTACCCAGAACAAGTTGATGAAACACAAGTTCTTTCCGTATTACCCTTTGGAAGGAAAAGTCTAAGCGTCAAATCAGGAGGTATGGTAGTTCAAGGAAAAGCCATACCTGAATTGGATGATAAAAATGATGAAATGATAGTAGCGATCGCAGCAGTGACGGTTTTAGTGGAAACAGAGTAGTTTATGAAAGTAATTCGCTTCAAATTTTTGTAAAAATATCAACGACTACTACATATTTACTAAATATCTATGAGACCTTAATTAGGTAGATTATTAGTATGATATTGATTTTATGTCACCAGAAGCAATACAAGAAATAATTGCCATATACTATGCAAATATGGCAGCAATGAATCCTGAAGGTTGGGTAGAGAACTTTGCCCAAGATGCTATCAGTTATGACCCTGTAGGAGAACCACCTTCTAGGGTTTACGAAGGATTTCGAGAATTTATTGGACAGTTACAAGCAGTATTCAAGCAGCTAGAAGCAACAACAGAGCATGTCTTCATAACTGGTGATGAAGCTGCTGTAAAGTGGATTATCAAAGGAACTAGTAAAAGTAATAAGTTAATTACCTTTGAAGGTATTACAGTATTTGAATTTAACAATGCAGGCAAAATTCAAACAACTCGTGCTTACTGGAATCCAGCAGCAATGATCGCTCAATTAAAATCTTAGTTGAGTATTTTCTTTAAGCCCTAAATATTACTTGAATAATCTAAAGGCAATTTAAGTAATATTTATTACATTTTTATCTTTAGTATAAAAATGTAATTGAAAGTATAAAAAATATTTTTATATATCAGTAGTCTTTAAAGGTAGTAGATAGATTTTGGATTTTCTATTATATATCTGAACTTCGGATCAATTCACCCCATACCATGATTATCTCTATAATATTACTTTCGCCAGATGAAAACTGGAAAACTTTGCGATATAAGAGTTTTAGTATAAAGTAATGATGAAATTAATAATATTAGAAAATAAAGCCACAAATTAACTCCTAGTCTAGGTTTTAAATATTGTATTTGTTTTTTTATTTCCGGAAAGTAGTAGAAAATAATTATCCTCAATACAGGAATCTCAAATAGTCCAATCGTTGTATTTAACTTTGTAATTTTATAGTCAAGCATAGCCTATAAATATAATTCGTATCAGGCAATATAAGGTATCAATTAATACTTTTGTTTTAGTGTAAAGTCGTAAAAACCGATTGTGACAGTTGAAAGTGCGTAACTTCAGGAATAAGAATATAGAAATAATTTTTTACTATAAAGTTGTTACCAGCTTGTATAAAAATTTCGATAACACATAAGGATATGGACTTTTAACTTTCCTGAGATTCCATCGAAATCAAGCAGACAAAATATGAAATTTGGCTCAATTCAAAGAATATCTTGGTTGAGTTTGAGAGATGAAGACAGGGGCATTCATCATACAGCAGTTTTCATCTGAGTGAGGTACAGGTCATATCGTTATAAGGTAGGGAGCAGGGAGTAAGGGGAATGTACCTCATGTACTTGCAAAGCGCTGTATGTACAGAGAACTGAAGAAAATAGCAATTTCAATACCTTGTGGTGCACTCTTTAAGTCGGATTAATTCAGCGCAAATATAGCGTTTCACAGATTTCTAAATTGCACAAGGAGAAAAGAAATATGGCGATCATTACAGTTACATCAAAGGCAGATAGTGGTTCTGGTTCTCTTAGACAAGCAATTAATCAAGCGAAAGAGGGGGACACAATCAAATTTTCCTCCAGCCTGGCAAATCAAACGATTAGCTTAGATAAAAGCATCGGTATTCCTAAAAGTTTAACTATCGATGGTGGTGACGCTCCAAATTTAACTCTTAGCGGTAGCAATAAAACTAATATTTTTTGGTTTGGTGTTGAGGGTAAAGATTTAACGGTTAAGAATCTTACTTTTGCTGACAGCTATTTTGATAAAGCTTCCGGTGGTGCTATTTGGGCAAAAGATAATAGCAACGTCCGAATCGAAAATTCTGTTTTCAAAGATAATGTCTCTGATGGAGCAGCTGTACATGCCCAACAGGGAAGTAACATTACTGTAATAGACAGTGAATTTGACAGCAATGATGGAGCAACCATCAGTGACAAAAGTTATAGCGCAGGAGCAATAAGTTTGTTTGCCTACGGTGAACTAACTATCAAAGGAAGTACATTTACTAATAATCAAAGCCTGAGCGGAGGAGCAGTACGCGTTACTGGTAGTGACGTAACCATTGAAGACTCAGTATTTCTGAACAACGATTCCACTGCTGGAGCAAATAAAGGTTTTGTTGATGTACCTGGAGGTGGGGGAGCGCTTTACCTGGATGGAGCCAGTATCCCAGCAGATCCAAGATATTATCAGGGACCACTTCAAGGGGAAACAGAAGGTGGTGCTGTAAAAATCACTAATAGTAGGTTTGAAGGTAATCGTGCTGCTGGAGAGGGTGGTGCGATTATGTTTTACGGTTATGACCAAGACCGTATAGTCATTGAAAATAGTGAAATTATTAATAATGAGGTAATCGAGAACAAGCAAGGTAAAGCAGATGGTGGTGGTTTATGGTTAATGGGTGATATCGATATCAAAGACACCACGATTGCTAACAATCAATCAGCCAATGATGGTGGTGGTTTATGGTATTGGGGAGAAGAACCTGCAAACATTGAAGATACAACCATTTCTGGTAACAAAGCCGCAAACGATGGAGGAGGAATTTACAATCGTCTTTGGGCTTCAGAGACTAATTTGACGGACGTAACTATCAAAAATAATTCTGCAGGGGAAGAAGCAGGGGCAATTTATATCCACAATAACGAAAAAGTGACTACGATCGCTGCAAAAAATTCTGTTTTTGATAAAAATACTTCAGGAGATAAGCAACAAGTTAATCGAGAATTAATTGATAAGGGTAATAATTATCAGTCTCCTAATAGTGGAGATCCTGTAACAGCCGATGTTACCTTTGGAATTCCTAAAAATGCATCTTCTGCAGAACCAAAGCCACAATCTGCGCTCCTAAATGATTCTGCAAATTCTGAAGAAAATAAGGATTTAAAAGAAGTTGTACTTGCTGACAATTCAGATATACTGCAAGATTCTAAAAAAGGTTCTACTGGGCAAGTTATAGAAGAGCAGAATAAATCTGCCAATGATAAGATTTCTGATAGTGATGTAGCTCCTAAAATTATTACTAACCAAGATTCTGATAAAAATCCCTTACCTATTCAAAATTCAGACGTATCACAGAACTCTGATGGAAAAGTTATAGAAAAGCAGAATGAATCTACCAATGACAATATTTCTGATAGTGATGTAGCTCCTAAAATTATCACTAACCAAGATTCTCAACAATTAACACAGAATAATGAACTTCCTTTAACAGCAGACTTTGGTGTAAATCCTAATGTAGAAATACTTGATTTGCGAGATGTCCAGAGTGATAGTCTTATTCAGGCAGAATTTATCGTTAATAGAGCAGCAGCCTATGACAATACTTTCGGTTTCTATACAATTGATGATGAAAGCGGTAGAATCGATGGTCTTTCTCCTAGCGATTCCGGCTATGCAGAAGCAGCAATCAAACAAAGTATAGACTTGTCTAAAGGAATTCCTGGGGGAGAATTGATTGCTCCATTTTTGATTTCTGATGGTACTGCTCAAGAATTTTTGAGCGAAAATCCTAACAATTTTTCACAGGATACTAAAGTCGCTTATTTTGCCTTTCTTGGAGCAAATCCAGATAAAAAAGATCACATAAAGCTACTTGAGCAGAACACAATTGGTTTTGAGGATTTATATGGATTAGGCGATCGCAGTTTCGATGATTTGACTGTAGAGGTAAAGTTTAGCCAGAAAAGCTAATAGCTTATTAAAAATTACAAACCAGAAAATGTTTGGTTTATTGCCTAAATAAATAATTCTATGATAATCCCCTATCTATCAGGGGATTTTATTTTCTAAGCAAGTAAATCAAATCGGAAAAAAGAGTGTGGCAGATAAATATTTAGGGCTTATTGAATAAAATTATAAGCTAGACCAGACAAGGGTTATCAGCATTTTTTTGACCAAATAGGTGCAAGCTTATAATATCTAGAAGATCAAAATCCTTGCATTCTCATGAGAAATTCGAGGGATAAATTTGAAAATTAAGCGATGAAACAGCTTATTTTTCAAGCCGTGCAGCTTCCAGATTTACTTTGTAGACTTTTTCAGCAAACCCTATTTATTTTGACAGAATTAGTATTGCTCAGTCCTTAATCCTACAACAAAAATCCCCTACCTTTAAGGTAGAGGATTCAATTATTTGCTCAAAATACCAGTAACTTAGAGTTAACCAAATTTACCAGCAGTCGAAGCAATGAGGAAGGCTGCGTACGTCAGGACATAACCGACTGCAAAGTGAGCTAAACCAACTACGCGAGCTTGAACGATAGATAGTGCAACAGGCTTATCCTTCCAGCGAATTAAGTTTGCTAGAGGTGTGCGCTCGTGTGCCCATACTAAGGTTTCAATTAACTCTTGCCAGTAACCTCTCCAGGAGATTAAGAACATGAAACCAGTTGCCCAAACCAGGTGTCCGAATAAGAACATCCAAGCCCAAACAGACAAGTTATTCATGCCGTACGGGTTATATCCGTTGATTAACTGAGCAGAGTTTGCCCACAGATAATCTCGGAACCAACCCATCAAATATGTAGAGTTTTCATTAAACTGAGCAACGTTACCCTGCCAAATACCCAGATGCTTCCAGTGCCAATAGAACGTTACCCATCCTACAGTGTTTAACGCCCAGAATAAAGCTAGGTAGAAGGAGTCCCAAGCAGAGATATCACAAGTACCGCCACGACCAGGACCATCACAAGGGAATGCGTAGCCAAAGTCTTTCTTATCAGGCATTAACTTAGAACCACGAGCATCCAAAGCACCTTTTACTAATACTAGTACGGTGGTGTGGATTGCAAGAGCAAAAGCATGGTGTACTAAGAAGTCTCCAGGACCAATTGTTAAGAATAGAGAGTTAGTACCACTGTTGATGGCATCTAACCAACCACCTAACCAAACGTTACCAGCGTTAGGCCATGCTGTATAAGCAATACTATCTGGATTTGATAGTAATGTATCCATGCCATAAAGTACTTTACCTTGAGCAGCTTGAATGAACTGAGCAAATACTGGCTCAATCAAGATTTGCTTTTCAGGTGTACCAAATGCAACTACTACATCGTTGTGTACGTACAAGCCCAAAGTATGGAAGCCAAGGAATAAAGATACCCAGCTTAAGTGGGAAATAATCGCTTCCTTATGCTGCAATATACGGTCTAATACGTTGCCCTTATTCTGCTCGGGATCGTAGTCACGAACCCAGAAAATACCAGCATGGGCAAAAGCACCAGTCATCAAGAATACTGCAATATACTGGTGGTGAGTATACAAAGCTGCCTGTGTCGTATAGTCCCTAGCAATAAATGCATAAGGAGGCAGAGCATACATATGCTGTGCTACCAAGGAGCAAATAGTTCCTAAAGAAGCCAAAGCTAATGATAGCTGGAAGTGTAACGAATTGTTAATAGTGTCGTACAACCCTTGGTGAGGTAGGTTGAACTGACCTTCTGTTTTAGAACCGAAGAAATTCTTCGCGTTCAACATTTCTTTGATGCTGTGACCAATACCAAAGTTGGTACGGTACATATGACCAGCAACAATAAATAAAACTGCGATCGCTAAATGGTGATGAGCCATATCAGTCAACCACAAGGATTCTGTCTGGGGATGGAAACCACCCAAGAATGTCAGAATCGCAGTACCAGAACCTTCGGCAGTACCAAAGATATGATTTGCTGTGTCTGGATTCGCAGCGTAAGCACCCCAGTTACCAGTGAAGAAAGGTGTTAAGCCTTCTGGGTGAGGTAAAGTGCTTAAGAAGTTATCCCAGCCTACGTGAACACCACGAGATTCAGGAATAGCAACGTGAACCAAGTGACCAGTCCAAGCCAAAGAACTTACACCAAACAGTCCTGCTAGGTGATGATTTAAGCGAGGCTCAGCACTCTTAAACCAAGAAAGACTAGGACGGAACTTGGGCTGCAAGTGCAACCAACCAGCAAATAAAAACACTGCTGATAGTACTAGCAAGAACACTGAACCCATATATAGGTCATTGTTCGTGCGCATACCGATGGTGTACCACCAGTGATAAACACCAGAATAAGCAATGTTTACTGGATTACTAGCACCACCTTGAGTAAAAGCATCTATTGCTGGTTTACCAAAGTGGGGGTCCCAAATCGCGTGAGCAATAGGACGGATATGAAGAGGATCTTTAATCCACTGTTCAAAGTTACCTTGCCAGGCTACGTGAAATAGTAAGCTAGATGCCCATAGGAAAATGATTGCCAGATGACCAAAGTGAGTAGCGAAAATCTTTTGATAAAGATTTTCCTCGGTCATGCCATCATGGCTTTCAAAATCATTTCCCATAGCGATCGCGTACCATATCCGACGTGTAGTCGGATCTTGCGCGAGGTCCTGGCTAAATTTTGGAAATTTTGTTGCCATAGGTTTCACTAATCCTCTGACCGTTAGCCATCATGTGTCAGCTGTTCACAAATTCCGAGTTCTGAGTTTTGAGAGAAGTTTGTATTTCTGACAGATGGCTCCGTTTGCTAGAAAAACTTACTTTAAGAGCAGTCGCTCATAGACTCTCAAAACTCACAACCCGCTATCGAAATAATTGCTAGCCCACTGAAAGTATGTGTGCATGGAAGAATGCCCAGGTTGTAGCAATTCCTCCTAAGAGATAGTGTGCAACACCAACTGCTCTACCCTGAGTAATACTCAAAGCACGAGGTTGAATTGCAGGTGCTACTCTCAATTTATTGTGTGCCCAAACAATGGACTCAATCAATTCTTGCCAGTAGCCACGACCACTAAATAAGAACATTAAGCTAAATGCCCAGATAAAGTGAGCACCCAAGAACATCAAACCATAGCCTGATAAAGCACTGCCATAGGAATTGATAACTTGTGCAGCTTGTGCCCATAGGAAATCGCGCAACCAACCATTAATAGTAATTGCACTTTGAGCAAAGTTACCACCAGTAATATGAGATACATTACCTGCGGCATCTACCGTACCCCAAACATCTGATTGCATCTTCCAACTAAAGTGGAAAATTACAATAGATAAGGAGTTATACATCCAGAATAATCCTAGGAATACATGGTCCCATCCAGATACTTGACAGGTACCACCACGACCAGGACCATCGCAAGGGAAACGGAAGCCTAAGTTCGCTTTGTCTGGAATCAGACGAGAACTACGGGCATACAGTAGACCCTTGAGCAGAATTAGAACGGTAACGTGAATTGTAAAAGCATGGATATGGTGAACCATAAAGTCAGCTGTTCCCAATGTCATGGGCATTACAGCTACTTTTCCGCCAACTGCAACAAGACCACCACCAAAAATATGAGAAGCAGTTGCTACAGCATTAGGAGCAGTATCACCAGGTGCGGCTGCATGGATACCTTGCAACCACTGCGCAAATACTGGCTGCAATTGAATTGCAGTATCCGAGAACATATCTTGGGGACGACCCAAGGCGCGCATTGTATCGTTGTGAATGTAAAGTCCGAAGCTATGGAAGCCTAAGAAAATACATACCCAGTTGAGGTGAGAAATGATTGCATCGCGATGACGAATCATTCGATCTAGTAAATTATCTTGATTAACTACTGGATCGTAATCGCGCACCATAAAGATAGCTCCATGAGCGCCAGCACCGACAATCAAGAACCCTCCAATCCACATGTGATGGGTGAAGAGACATAACTGAGTTGCGTAGTCAGTTGCCAAGTACGGATACGGAGGCATCGCGTACATGTGGTGAGCAACAATGATGGTTAAAGAACCCAACATTGCTAAGTTGATTGCCAACTGAGCGTGCCATGAGGTAGTCAGAATTTCATATAAACCCTTGTGACCTTGCCCAGTGAAAGGACCCTTATGATTCTCTAGGATCTCCTTCATGCTATGACCGATACCCCAGTTGGTACGGTACATATGACCAGCAACTATAAACAGTACTGCGATCGCTAAATGGTGATGAGCAATATCTGTCATCCACAAGCTACCAGTAACTGGGTTTAGACCGCCTTTGAAGGTTAGGAAGTCGGCATATACACCCCAGTTAAGAGTAAAGAATGGCTTAATTCCATTAACAAAACTTGGATAAAGTTCTGTCATCTTACCCGCATCCAATAGGAATTCGTGGGGTAAAGGAATATTATTTGCTGCCACTCCTGCATCCAACAATTTGTTAACTGGTAAGGATACGTGAATTAAGTGACCAGTCCAACCCAAGGAGCCACAACCAAGCAAAACAGCTAGGTGATGGTTCATCATGGATTCAACGTTCTGGAACCATTCCAACTTAGGAGCTCTCTTGTGGTAGTGGAACCAACCAGCAAATAAGAATAAGCCGGCTAGCACTAAACCGCCAATAGCTGTGCAGTAAAGCTGGAATGAACTGGTAATACCCCAGCCACGCCATACATGAAATAGACCAGAGGTGATTTGGATGCCGTGGAAACCACCACCAACATCTCCATTTAAAATGTCTTGACCAACGATAGGCCAAACTACTTGAGCGCTGGGTTTCACACCCAATGGATCACTCAACCAAGCCTCGTAATTCGAGAACTTAGCACCATGAAATATCATTCCACTTAACCACAAGGTGACTATGGCTAAGTGACCGAAGTGAGCCGCAAAAATCTTACGGGATACGTCTTCTAGATCGCTAGTGTGCGTATCGAAGTCATGTGCGAGTGCATGAAGGTTCCAAACCCATGTGGTGGTTTTTGGACCTTTAGCTAAGGTTCTGTCAAAATGTCCTGGTTTTGCCCACTTCTCAAGGGAGGTTGGAACCGGATCTTTATCAACAATAACTCTTGCTTTTTTCTCCTCTCGCTCTGGAGGACTAATCGTCATTCGACCTCCTCTCTTTGATTAAGGATTGAGGAATTTACTAAATCCATAAGTTAAGTTTGGCAACTCCATAAGCTGTAAGACGAAATCCTCCAAGGAGGTAAAGTCACAGCAAAGTACTTATGTGAATAATGCTTTCTGTGTGAATTATAAGGGCTTCACTCCCCCATAGTTAGAGACATTTTAACAATAATTCAAGAACCCTTAAATAAGCATGCCTCATAGCTTCTGACTTTTAGCCTTTTGTCAAAAAGTCAATACTTTTTGTATTATTTTTACAAAGCTAAACAATTAATTTTTTATATACTTATTCTTTTGATGCAAAAGCAGAACTAACAGTAATTACCTGTATGCACTGATATTCGTGCAAATACTTACTCTATAAGGAGTACAGGATTCCATAAATTGATAATATATGTCTATATATGACTGAGTAAAAGTTATACATGACACCTATAATTAAGAAATGTAAAATAAACTTGAAATTTTTTTTTTTTTGGATAAATACCACTTTTTTTTTATAAAAATGTAAAAATTTAATAATAAAATATTTTGCTATCATTTTTTCAAAAAGCATAAGAAAATTCTATCAATACTTATACTTTTTTCTATTATTATCCTTAACATTCTTGCTTGAGATTCTTATTGATTCTTAATATTTTAATGTATAAGTTAGTAAAGCTAACAAGTACATGAAATAAAAAAAGAACCTCCTCTAAGCAGTAGTACTTGAGAACTACATAAATACAAGCTGCAAGACCTTAAAAACTTATCCCCCACGCAAAACTCAAATAAGCTATAGTTCCCTATGAATAGATAAGTTTTTGATTATCTTGACTAGCAATAAACTCTAGACATCAACCTGTCTCTAACTGTATTTCAATTGAATTAGCTGGGGAAACAGCATGAAGTGGTGGTGGATAAAGCATGGGATGCTTAGTAAATTCGTACCTGAAAGGATTAGCATCTTTAAATCTTTAGTTCTTATATTATTAATTTTCGGTTTAAGTTTAAGTGGATGTAGTTCCAAAGCTACAAGCCAAGACGTTATTAGTTTCAGTAAAAATCTTCAGCCAGCTAAGACATTTTCTCAAAATTTTTCCCGAAAAATATCAGAAACCTCTCCTCCGAAAACAATTCAGGAACTGGGAGGAATATTAGATATTTATCAACCCCGTGTAAAAATAATTAGTCCACAGGCTGATGAAGTTGTAGCAGGAAGTGAGGTAGAGGTACGTCTTGATATCAAAGACTTACCTATATTCAAGGATTCTAAACTAGGTTTGGGTTCTCACTTAAATGTGATTCTTGATAATCAACCATTGCAAGAAATATATGACACGAATCAACCCCTGAAATTGTCCGAAGTATCTCCAGGTACCCATACATTAAGGGTATTTGCTTCTCGTCCCTGGAATGAAAGCTTTAAAAATGAAGGAGCTTATGCTCAAACAACTTTTCATATATATGCTAAAAGTGAAGACAATAATCCCGATGAAGACCTGCCATTGTTGACGTACAGTAGTCCTCAAGGTGATTATGGTGCAGAACCGATATTATTAGATTTTTACTTAACTAACGCTCCTTTACATCTATTAAATCAGGATTCTGATAATAAAATAGGGGACTGGCGAATTCGCTGTACTATTAATGGAGAAAGTTTTCTTTTAGATAGTTGGCAATCTCTTTACTTGAAAGGATTTAAGACGGGGACGAACTGGATCAAGTTAGAATTTATAGACGGACAAGGGAATACGATTAAAAATGTCTTTAACTCCACACTGAAGACAATTAACTATCAGCCTAAAGGTAAAGATACTTTATCTCGAATCGTCAGAGGAGAGCTTTCAGCAGAACAAGTTCGTTCTATCGTAGATTCGGAATATGTGAGTACAACTCCTGTATCTGAACCAGAGTTTGAATCAGAAACAGAATTAAAACCAGAAATAGAACCAGAAGTAAAATCTACCGTTGAACGGGAAAAGGAAATAGAACCGGAAGTAAATAAAGAAACAAGAATAACTGAGGAAGCAAATCCGACTCTAGAAAAGACTAAGAGTACAGAAAATAAGAATGCAGAAAAGTTAGAAGAGAATTTATCAGAGGAGAAAAAAGAAAAAGAAATACTTGAAAAAACAGAGAAAAATGATTCATCAGGGAGATTTTTGAAACGTTTCCAGATTTCAAAAGAGAATCAGGACACAGTGGAAGCGGAACAAAACTTTAATCTTTCACCGGTTCCTGAAAAAATAGACACTCTCCAACCTAAAGAAAAATCAGAAGCTGAAATTAAATTAAATCCAGAGACATTAAACTTAGAGCAATCAGACCCAAAAACCAAACCAGCAGAAGATATTCCCCAAACAATAACTAAACAAACATCTCAAGAAATAGAAAAACCAGACAAACCAAAAGCTGACTTAGAAGATATCCCTCAGACAGAAAATCAGCCGAAACTACCAAATCTGGGAAAATATTTTAAACGTCGTGATTCTGTAAGTAAATCTGACGCAAAATCTGACACCAAATCTGAAACTAAAGAGGTTGATCCATCTCTAGTTAATCCAGTAATACAAGTACCAGGAGTAGAACAAAAAGAAGAAGTCACTCCATCTGATAATAACGAAGCACGTCAAATATCTACACCTCAGATGAATACTGAACCTGTACCCGAAATTGAAGTAGACAAACCATCTACGAAAAAAGACTTTGAAATCAAAGATTTTGGTAAATACTTCAAACTTAATAAAGAAACATCACCAGATAAAACACCTGAAACAGAAGTCGAAATAGAACCAACTCCACAATTACCACCTACTCTACCCGAGATTGTCGAACCTCCAGTAATACAACCTGAAATTAAATAAAAGCAAAACACTAACAGCACATCATGACTCAACCTGCAATTTCACAATATGATATTGAGTAAGCAATCAAAAGTTACAATCAGGGATTAATTAAACGTCGAACAGAATGGAGTTAGTCATACAAGAACTATCTTTTGGGAAAATAGCTGTTTGCGAGTCTATACTGCGCTCATTACCTGAATGGTTTGGAATCGAAGAAGCTATTACCCATTATGTGGAAAGTATTAAGAAACTTCCTACGCTCATTGCTGTAAAACAGATGCAAACAGTAGGTTTTCTCACACTTAAGCAATACAATCAATTTTCGGCAAAAATATATGTTATGGGTGTAGTACCTCAAATGCATCGTCAAGGTGTAGGACGCGGGTTGGTGAGAGCATCTGAAAGTTGTCTGAAGAATGGTACAGAATATTTACAAGTAAAAACTATCGGTTCATCTCACACTAGCAAATATTATTTATCAACAAGAAGCTTTTATCATAATCTGGGATTTAGACCCATAGAAGAGTTTACTCAAATCTGGGGAGAAGAAAATCCTTGTTTATTGATGGTTAAAGCTTTGCAATGATTTTGTTTTAAAACCCATTACCAATTACCAATTACCAATTTAAATGTCTCCCGATAAGCATAAGGGAATTCTTCAAATAAGTCGTGCACCTCAATTTACCCAACATTACACTTGGTTAAATACAGATAAACCTTTGTCTCTTAAGAAATTGAAAGGTAGAGTGGTTATTCTAGATTTCTGGACTTACTGCTGTATTAATTGTCTGCACGTTCTCCCAGATTTAAAATATCTTGAACATAAATATAAAGATAGTCTAACGGTTATCGGGGTTCATTCAGGCAAATTTGACCGTGAACAGGAAACTCAAAGCGTTCGTCAAGCTATTTTACGTTACGATGTTGAGCATCCGGTTTTAATTGACAAAAAATTTGATATTTGGCAACAATATACAGTCCGCGGTTATCCCACTTTTGTGGTAATCGATCCAGAAGGTTATATTGTTGCGAAGTTAGCGGGAGAAGGACATCGCACGACTTTAGATAAACTGGTTGAAAAGCTGATTGAAGAATATAGCAATCAAGAAAAATTCAACTTTCAAGAATTCAAGTTTAATTTAGAAAAATTTCAAGAGTTACAAGAATATAAAAATACTCCACTTGCTTTCCCTGGTAAAGTTTTAGCGACACCGGATGGTTTATTTATAGCGGACTCAGGACATCATCGGATTATTAAAGCGACTTTAGATGGTGTAGTTTTAGATATCATTGGTAGTGGAAAACCTGGTTTTAGAAACGGTTCTTTTACCGAAGCTGAATTTAAAACACCCCAGGGAATGAGCTTTGATCAAGTAAACCAGATTTTGTATGTTGCTGATACCGGTAATCATGCGATCGCTAAAGTTAATCTTACAGATAAAACAGTAGAAACGATTGCAGGTACGGGAGAACAAAGTCGCAATATCTATCCACATGCTGGGTCAGCTTTACATACAGCTTTAAATTCACCTTGGGATTTAGAGAAAGTTGGAAATCGATTATTTATAGCAATGGCTGGTTCTCATCAAATTTGGGAGATGAGTTTATATGATAATCCAAATGGGATTTTTAGTAGCAATTTAAATAAAAGCCCGAATATAAATACAAATACAAATATAAATACCAATACAAATACCAATATAATTAGAACCTACGCAGGAAGTGGGGCAGAAGGTTGTTTTGATGGAATACTCACTCAAGCAGCATTTGCACAACCTAGCGGTATCATAACTGATGGTGAAGAGTTATTTATTGCTGATAGTGAAACTAGTTCAATTCGAGGAGTAGATATTTCTCAGACCCCATTGAGTCAAACCTCATTGAATCAAACAGGTTCATATCAAGTAAAATCAGAGAAAACATCAAGTCAAGTCAGAACAATCTGTGGTAGTGGTGCTTTACTTGGTTTTGGTGACGTTGACGGACAAGGAGAAATAGTACGTTTGCAACATTGTTTGGGAATTGAGTACGCAAATAATTTTCTGTGGGTTACGGATACTTATAATCACAAAATTAAATTAATTAATCCCTATAGTGGTAACTGTCAAACTATATTGGGAAACGGTTCACCTACTTTGCGAGATGGAAAAGCTAATCAAAGCAGCTTTCATGAACCTTCGGGATTAAGTATTTTTAACTCTCAGTTATATATTGCTGATACAAATAACCATGCTATTAGATGTGTGGACTTAAATACTATGGAGGTGAAAACTCTGGATTTATCAGGTTTGTGTCCCCCGGATATTTGTATTCCTGATTAAATATTTATATGTAGCAGTTTATGTTTCTTTGGCTGTGTTTTATTGCTCAAATTACGATTTATTGTAGTCTTAATTCACTATACAATGAATATTTTTATTCAAGTTAATATGTAAAATTACTAATAACTTACCAAGAGCTTACATCATAAAAAAGTGTTAGAGAATTATATATATCACATTACCCCAAGGCAAACATGGGAAAACGCCAAAGAATCACAGACCTATCGTGGTGATACTTTAGATACAGAAGGTTTTATACATTCCTCCACCTCTAAACAAATTATTGGTACAGCAAACCGATTTTATCGCAATCAGCATGATTTAGTACTTCTTTGCATCGACTCAAGTAAAGTAAGACCAGACATTTGTTACGAAGAAGCTGATAATCAATTATTTCCTCATATTTATGGTGCTTTAAATATTGATGCAGTTTTCCAAGTAATTGACTTTGAACCAGATGAAGAGGGTTTATTTGAGCTACCTGAGCAGATAAAACTTTTTGCATAAGTAAATGAAGGTTATTTTATTCTCTGTAAATCCCTAAGGAAAGCGGATAAAACAGTATGCATAAAAGCTGAATCTTTCCCTCCGACTTGTAAAGAAATAGATTTAAGCAAAGTGCAAACCCCCAATAAGATTTTATATTCTATTTCATCTTGAATTTTAAGGAACCATTATTCGGAATAAGGAACTTTATTTAAATTCGATAAACTAATTACTCTCTGAAAAAAGATAAATATGTTGATGAATAATGATAAATAAAGTAACAGAATAATAAGGATTTGAGATTATTCCGAATAATGGTTAAAAGGTAATCCTTTGTTCTCTTTTCCCTACTCAAAAGTCAGAAGAAATTTTACCTTATGCGCTTTTAATCTGCTGTAAGTCTTTCAATTAAACTCAGTTTGTGGTAAAGATTAAATCTGCAACTATAGAAAAGCTATAAAAATCTGAAAAATTAGAAATTGGATTTTTAAAGATTGTAGTTGCTCATTGCAGTGACTACTGAATATCTAACTAAATATACATCACATATGTTGAAACTGGCAGACGTATTCTGGGCTTATATTTTAATTGCTATTTCGTTATTATTAGGGCGTTTTATTAGACAACGTATTTCAATACTGCGATCGCTTTTTATACCCAGTTCGGTAGTTGCTGGAATTATCGCTTTACTTCTAGGGAAGGGAGCTTTGGGTGCTATTGTGGCTGCAAATAATCCAGCCTCTCCTTTAGCTAATGGTTTATTCTCAGAAGCAATAATTAATACTTGGAAGCAGTCTCCTGGTATTTTTATCAATATCGTTTTTGCTACATTATTTTTAGGTCAAACAATTCCTGGATTCAAAAAAATTTGGCAGCAAGCTTCACCACAAGCGGCTTTTGGTCAAGTTCTGGGCTGGGGACAATATGTGGTTGGTTTATTACTTACAATTACCGTATTAACACCTGTTTTCAAATTACCCCCTATCGTTGCATCTTTAATTGAAATTGGTTTTGAGGGAGGACACGGAACAGCAGGGGGAATGAAACAGACTTTTGCAGATTTAAATTTTCCAGCTGGAGCGGATTTATCTTTGACCTTAGCAACTGTGGGATTGGTCTCTGGTATTATTAGCGGTACTTTTTTAATGAATTGGGGAAGAAATACAGGAAAAATTACCATTACTCGCAATTCTGAAATTGAACTGGGTATTGGTGAAAATGAAGAAAGCATTCATACCAATACTCCAGAAAGTCCAGATATCAAAGATGCTAGAAAAAGTTTATTCCGCGATTTGTTAATTGACCCCATATCCCTTAACTTCAGTTTTGTAGGATTAGGTATAGGAATTGGATGGATAATACTTGAGAGTTTGAGATTATTTGAGTCCCTCACTTGGGGGAAGGGAGAAGCAGCTTTACAAGTAATGAAATATGTACCTCTGTTCCCAATGGCATTAATTGGCGGTATTCTAGTACAAATTCTGCTAATGCGTACTAATCGTCAATACATGGTAAGTCGTCCTTTAATGGAACGTATCGGAGGTTTAGCCTTGGATATAGTCATAGTTACAGGATTGGCTACAATCTCCCTACAAGCTCTAAGTGCAAATTTACCAGCTTTATTAATTTTAGCGATCGCCGGAATTTCCTGGAACATATTTGTTTATATATTCCTTGCACCACGCTTGATTCCGGTTTATCCCTATGAGAGGGGTCTAGGGGATTTGGGACAATCAATGGGAGTGACGGCTACAGGTATATTATTATTGCGAATGGTAGACCCAGATAACCGCTCCGGTGCTTTTGAGTGTTTCGCTTATAAACAGTTATTATTTGAACCGATACTTGGTGGTGGTTTGTTTACTGGTATCGCACCAACTTTAATCAATAATTATGGAGCTTTGCCAATTTTGGGACTGACATCGGTGATTTTGATCGTTTGGTTAGTATTTGGATTTTGGAATTGCAAACAGTTGAAAAAGGTCGGTGTAGATGTTTAGATGTTTTTGGAAATAGATTAAGAAAAAAATTAATCAAAAATCATCTTTAGATAAAGCCTCAAAATCTAATGTATCAGACTGAGCTTGGCAAATTAGTGGTATATGACTTACCCAATGACAAATCGACCTTGCGTAAGTCCTACAAATAACCAACACATCGAATTAAATATACTTTTCATCCCGATTAAATTATTCGGAGGGGGTTTGGGGGACGCGACCGTCCCTCAATCGGGGGTTTGGGAGAGAATCCCCCAATTCTTGATTTTCATGTATATCTAACCGCTTAACCCAAGGGAAATTAATTGGAATAGCTATATTAGTACAAAAAAACAATATAAACGGATAATATAACTGTTGAGCAGTCAATAGCATCGGATATGAATCACTATCAGAAGCTACTTCGAGTTAGTACTAACGGTAAGTCTCTACATAACGTTACTTCACAGGTCGCATCTGTAGTTGCTGAGTCTGGAGTAACTACTGGACTTTGTACTTTGTTTTTGCGTCATACTTCAGCAAGTCTAATTATTCAAGAAAATGCCGACCCTGACGTATTGAAGGATTTGGCTAATTTTATGGCAAAATTGGTACCGGAGTCTGGGCAATATATCCATGATGCTGAGGGGGCTGATGATATGCCAGCTCATATTCGTACAGTCTTAACTCACACTTCTGAGCATATACCTATTAATAAGGGTCAGTTAGTTTTGGGAATTTGGCAAGGTATATATATCTGGGAACATCGACAAAGGAATCATTCTAGAGAGTTAGTAATTCACGTCTGTGGATAATCTTTACTTGATTACCAATTAACCATGACTAATCATCCATTACCCATAAAAATGAAAATCACCGATTTAATTAACTGGTTTGAAGCATGGGCAAATCCAGCTTGGCAAGAAAAGTGGGATAATTGTGGTTGGCAAATTGAACCGGGAATTTTGCAAGAAGAAGCACGGGTTTTAGTTTGCTTGACTCCGACATTAGCAGTGATGGAAGAAGCGATCGCGCTACGTCATCAAGGTATTGCAGTAAATTTGATTTTTGCTCACCATCCTTTAATTTTTAATCCCCTGAAGTCGTTACAAACGGGTCAGTACATCGGGGATATGACACGTCTAGCTTTCACTCACAAAATAGGAGTTTACAGCGCTCATACTAACTTCGACCAGGTTCAGGATGGAACTGCTGATGTTCTAGCTCAAATTCTGGATTTACAAGAAGTTAACCCGATAGTCCCGACTCAATTGGGTTTGGGTTACGGAAGGGTGGGAACTCTCAAACCTGCTGTTACCCTACAAACTTTATTAGAAAGAATTCAAAAATTATTATCACCTCCTGACTTAATTTTCTCTCCTCACGAAAATTTGAGTCAAGAAATATCTCAGGTTGCTGTTTTAGGAGGTTCGGGTGCTGGATTTATTTCTGATGTAGTGAAAACCGGTGCTCAAGTATACTTAACCTCTGACTGTAAATTTCACCAGTTTCAAGAAAGTCGCGATCGCAATCTAATTTTAGTTGATGCTGGACACTACGCTACGGAAAGACCAAGTTGCGATCGCTTGACAGAAAAGTTTCGGTCTCTAAATTTAGAATGGGTAAAGTTGAGTTTTCAAGATGAAGATTTTCGTTGCTTTTTGAGTGGGAGTATTTAGTTAATCTTTGTTTACAAAATTGTTGTTACAAAATTGTTTTTACACATTTTTTGCACCAAATGATTTAATGATTATTTCCTAAGTGAAGCTGAGTTCGGAATTTATAAAAGTTTTTATTTTTTTCAGAAATTAAAAATTACTCAAATTTGATAATCTACAATTGATGATTCCATTGAGAATGGTGGGTTCGATAATCCTAAGTGTTTGACATACTTATAAGATTATATATAACCTAACTTGAGAGTATATTTTATTCAATTATCTAAGCAATAAAACTGAATTAAATGTATACTTAATGTATAAAAAACATCTTTAACAAATCTTCTTAACAACTTTTTTAAAATAAATAAATACCTCAAATTCTCTTGAACAAAGAAACCTAGCCTTGCAATAATGATTTAAACAGTTCCAAGTGACTTATATCACTCAAATAAATCGACACCAGTCACTATATTGTTAATAAATGTCACTGACGATTGAAGAAGGTATTAAATCTCTTGGCTGGGGTAATGATAAGTACAATAGTCGAATCTGCTTTCGAGACAGGTTATCTTAGTGTCGAATCAGAGGGTCTGATTCATCAAATATTGTCTACTAAAATTTATCAGGGTTCTGATTTAAAGGCTTTGAAAAGACTTTATCTTGCAGTAGAAAGAGGTTCAATTCAAAGAGAAGTAAAGTTAAACTTAGATGTAAAAATTCCTTCAATTTGAATTATGGACAAAGGATAGGGATGCTGCATAGCAAGCACTATCAGGGTTTGCTATCGCCAAAATATTGAAATTACTTCTCTCACAAGGACACTAAGGGAACCTTAGACTACATTTTGGTCGCAATGACAGGTTTTAACTGTTTAAGTCCTGGATCAATTACGTTTTTCTTTTGTATTGCTTGAAGTATTGCTCTAAATGCTGTTTAAACAGATATTAGCTGTGTTTTTTCAGAAAAATGACAGCCATTTGTACTTTACATAAGTTTTAATTGTAAATATCATAAGATTGAGTAAATTCAAATCCATTCTGAATATTACTCGCCATATAGATTCTAAATTAGATAAAATGTACTTGTAGCCATAGGATTCAACAAAAAAAATAAAGTGTAAGATATTTGACTATAAAAAGTTATATTTTTCTGTAAAGAATTATCTCTCAATAAGTGAGCAACTTTCATTGCACAATGAGCTAAAATTGAATATATAGGGGTAAAATAAAGCAAATCTTCAGCCTTCAAAGCTCATGCTAGTAATTGCAGCTATTCAATTTCAGCAACAGCAAAATTCAGTGTATGTAAAGTATAATTTCAATACATATTTATCAGGATGACTCTCCAGAAATTATTTTCTCAGACAGTGGCAAGTATGGATTGTGTAAATGAGCCTAAGCTATTTTCCTTACTTGTAAAATTCACCGAGTAAATCATCAGGTGCAATTATTTCGCACAAAAGTAACTAATTAAGGATTCATAAACATCAGGGCTATAAATGATGAAAAATCATCAAGAAAGTCTTGGAATCCGAGGGGAGTAAGTACAAAAAGGAACAATTTAAAGTATTAGATGTTTAACAGATTTTACCAACTAATATTTACCGATGTTTCCTCAAGTTCTGTCTCCGGCTATTTAGCCTTTATGTTTACAGATTTGGCCATTTTGAAAAAGGTAGAAGCTGTACATGTTACACCGCAAGATTTATCAGCTATGTTGTGATAGTCGGGAAGTATGTGTTTTCTTGCGGGACCAGCAACGCTGGATAGAACGTGCCCGTATCATTGACATTGAAGGGGATTTAGTAACCCTACGTTACGAGACAGAGGAAGAGGACGAAATCTGTTCATGGGAAGAGATGATTCGTTTAGAAAGCATTGGTGCAATTAATCAAAAACTTGCATCAGTACCCCGAGGAAATGTCGAACCATTATTGACAGAAGAATGTCCTGAAGCAGAAAAAATTCGCGATCACTATACTGACTCTAATCCAGAACAGTAAGTGAGCAATATAAAGTTGTAAAACAAACAACATACTGTTGCCTTTAGTTTGTTGCTTTAGCTACTGCTTTTAGTCCTATATTCAGCTATTTACATAGCTCTGAAATTAGAACTATCATTATCCAATTTCAGTTCTAATTTAAATATATACATTAATTTGACCTCTGGAAGATATCCCAGAGGTTTTTTTTATTAATTTTTTTTATATTTTTTTTTATTAATTAGGGCTTATTGAATAACTGGGAAAATCTTATTATGATGGGCTTTCAGGCTTTTATTAAAGACAAAATTCCTAGAAAATAGAAATATGATGCTTAAAAAGCTTGCATTGCTAATTCTGTTTAGTAACAAAAATCAGAAAAAATAGGCTTGAACTTGGGATTCAATCAGTTGTTAGTTCCCGATTATGTTCAAATGCTGGGCAGTAACCTTCCAAAGTGACTTTAAAATTATATAAAGGGGAAAGAGGATTCCAACATCTTTGTCCTCGTTGGTGACGACAGCTAGCACAGCATTCTATATCAGATAGTGTTAAGCGATCGCTATGGTGATTTAGTAATTCTTTTTGAGTCAATCCCCGTAAAACCAGTTCTTCTCCCTGCCATCGAGCAGCAACTAACCCTGTATCAGCGAATTGTCGCCATCTAGGGTCATTAGTGACAGTATCTGGCAAACTTATTGTAATGACTTGCTCAAACTCCGTCAGTTCCCCTTCATAATTTGTATCTGGGGGAGCAGGTTGAATAAATGTTTCTCCGATGGGTAACTCTACTAAAGTACCAGCACCTGGAGAGTGGACATGATAGCGATTTTGTAATTCTTCCAGACTCGTTAAATCAGCCAAATATGCTGCCGAACCGTGGACAAATAGGACATGCTGGGGTCTGACATTATGAATTAGCTGTGTAGTTCCCGGACCATCGCTATGTTCTGCGAGCAAAAAGGTTTCTATACTGAATTGTTCAGAATTAAATTGTTTAGAGTACTTTGGATCTAAAACAACATCAATTTTTTCTGGTAAGAAAATCAACCAAGGATTCTGATTATATTGAAAGTATTTACTTAAATCGGAAGTTAAATCTGTCAGAATAATACAGGGAGATTCCCTTAAACTTGCTAACTTCTCTGCTTGCAAACGTCCGACTCTAGGACGTACTCGGTCGTCCCAAAATAAGGGCTGATGACGAGCAAAATTTTGTACGGAGGGAGGAAAATGAGGTAGCAATTCTAGGTAAGCATCACAACCAGCAGCGACTGCTCCATCTACCCATATATCTAAATTCCTACCCGTGAAATGATGATGAGAGCGCAAGAGCATTAATAATTCTTGACCCAAACCTAGAGCGGGAGTCGGTAACAAAACAGAACGACCATCAGCGATCGCTTGATTAATTCTTTCTGCTAATTGGTTTTCTTGATTGCGTCGATGGGGATGACGGGAAGTACCATAAGTTCCTTCTATAATTAGTACGTCTAAATTTAATCCTCTTAATTCTTCTAAACGTAAACCTTCGACTAAGCGGGAGTTAGATAAGAAGAAATCCCCCGTATACAGTAACTTATAAGAACGGATAGAAGAAGTATAGGTAATTAAAATTGCCACAGCACCCGGTAAATGACCAGCAGCAAAGAATTCTACTGTTAAACCTTTCTTGATTTCGGTAGGCGATCGCAATGGTAAGGCTGAACAAAAATTCGGTATTTCCTCAGCTTGCTTATCTAACCAATTGAGGGGTATCAATCTACTAGTGACTTCACTAGCGTAGACAGCTAGGGAAGGAAAAACTTTATTTAGGGCTAGTAAACCTCTAGAATGATCATCGTGAGCATGACTGACGATTACAGCATCTAATGGTAAATTATCGTATTGAACATCCCTGCGGTTTTGTAATTTTTCTAAGCCTTGTAACAGAGGTGAGATATCTGATAAACCGCAATCAAGTAAAATTCGGTATGGTCCCATCCTGATCAGCAAACAGATACCAGAATCATGATGCTCGACACCGTAGGGCAAACATTCTAATTCACTACGCCATTCTCCTGCTTCTGACCGAGGAGATGCTGATAAACTATCCAAAATGCTTTTTCCTCCCCTCAAAATCTGACAGGAGCATGGGTTCAATAATCAGTTCCCATACTTTTAAGATCAGAACTTACCTTGAAAATGACATATCAAAGACGACTGAACATCATCTAGAAATATTCACTAGAATTAGTGAGCAGAGCCATTTCCATGATAATTATCAGAATCGTAAAAGCCATTTCTAGTGCCAAAAAATAAACACGAGAAAGTGAAAATGACTGTTAATCCCACTAATATTAATTTTACATCCATGTGTTTTCCTCCTTGCTTCACATATCTTTTTCAATTTTAATAAAGTATTTCACCGACCAGGCAAAACACCATAAAATTTTTATTATGTGACTTTTAAATTGGTCAAATTCTAAACCTTTCCCTCAAAACTGTCTATCTATATAAACTACATATTTAGAAATACATATTGGAACTTACATATCGCCAAAGGTAAACTCAGGAAACTCAACATCCCAAATTCTTAACTTATGTAATTAAATCACTTATGTACACTCTATTATTCATCTAGCTGCCGATGAGTTACAAATTGAGTCAAATTGATTATCTTCTCGAATTGAAAGTTTTGAGCGAGTTCTATCAAAGAATTGGCAAATTGGACATCTCTTTGAGAAATATCTTGGACTAAATCTAAAATAATATTGTCACTTCCTTGACGTGATGCGCGATTGATTGTGTTCACCCATTCTTCAGGCATTTTTAAGAAAAAGTCATGCCATTGTGAACTGGTTATTTTTTCATCTTCTTGTTTGAGGAGAGTATAATTATTTACATTTTTTTGTTGATAAATATATGTAACATTTAAATGTTTAGCAATTATATGAAGTAAATTTTCTTCTTTGAAAGGTTTGTGTAGTAAATCATTACAACCACTAGCTAATATAAAATCATTTTCTTCTACAAAGGAACCGGCTGTAAGTGCAATAATAATAGTCTCCCTTGATATATCTTCAGACTGTTTATTTATAGGTAGTTTATTTTTAGCTTCTGCTATTCTTTGTCTAATTATTTTTGTTGCCGTATAGCCATCCATTAGGGGCATTCGCATATCCATTAAAATCAAATGAGGATTCCAATTAGACCATAATTCTACTGCTTGTTGACCATTTTGAGCAGATTGTACCGAGAATCCTATAGAAGTCAAAAGTTTAACTAATAAAATGCGACTTGCAGAAATATCATCAACCACCAAAATTCGATATTGTATTTGATTATTTGCTAAACCAATTACTATTTTTTGAATATTTACTGCTTCTATATCATTGCAAGATGCGATAGTAACTGGAATGTCAAAATAAAAATTACTTCCTTTTCCTGGGGTACTATCAACTTTTATTTTTCCCCCCATCATTTCTATATACTCTTGACTAATAGATAAACCTAAACCAGTTCCTTGCTGATATGTTTTGCCAGCTTCAGTTTGTGCAAAAGGTGTAAATAATAAATCTATTTCTTCATCAGCAATACCAATACCAGTATCTTGGACTTCAAAATGCAACACTAATTCTGAAATATTATCTACTAGATTATTGGATGAATTTTTTCTGTGATTAATTATTGAATTATTTACTGAATGATTGATTGCAACTTTTAGAATTACATGACCGACGGAAGTAAATTTAATCGCATTACCTAATAAATTAATTAATGTCTGACGTAGCTTACTCTGGTCGGCTTTAATATATCTGGGAATATCTGATGAGCAAATAAATATTAGCTGCAATCCTTTAGATTCAGCCTTAATTTTTAATATATTACTGATACTATCAATTAATGATTGTAAATCAAAGCTATCTTGATTGAGACTAACTTGCTTTGCTTCAATTTTTGACAGTTCTAAAATTTCGTTAATTAATTGTAATAAATGTTCGCCAGCACTATTAATACATATTATATTTTCTTGTATTTCCTTGGGTAAAGATTGGTCATGATTCATTAACTGAGAAAAGCCTAAAATTGCATTTAATGGTGTTCTCAACTCATGGCTCATATTCGCAAGAAACTCACTTTTTGCTTGATTAGCTGCATCAGCAGCGATCGCTGCTTGCTGTAGTTCTTCTGTTCTTTGTTCTACTCTAGCTTCTAGGGTGTGGGAATACTCCTCTAAGCGTTGATATAGTCGGCTATTCTCTAGGGAAATGGCTGCAATACTAGATAGAAGATTTAAAATTTTTAAACGCTGATTTGTAAAAGTATTAGTAGTAAGATTATTTTCTAGATAAAAAATTCCTGTTAACCGACCTTGATAAATAATAGGAGCGCATAAAACTGATTTTGGCTGTTGCAGAATTATATAAGGGTCGGCAGCAAAATTAGTTTCTGCCATAGCATCGGCAATTACCAAATTTTTTTGAGTATTTTTAACATAATTAATAACTGAAATCGGTAAAATTAAAGAACATTCATTTTCTGTATTTTTAAGGAATAATTCCTTTATATATATATTCTCTAAACGATAGATTATTTTATTTTCTGGGTCTATATCTGTATCTGTCTGAGTAAAACATTGAGCCGCAATAAATAAACTATCTTCTTCTTTTAAAATTAAAGTACCTTTCTGTGCACCGGCGTTTTCTAGAAGTGCCTTCATGATGGCACATATTTGTTTTGGTAACTGAATTTCTGTAAACAGTATTTGAGCAGCTTTGATAACTGCTTCTAAATCTAAAATTTCACTTCCTAATGGTCTTGAATATGTAGATTTAGTTATTGCTGTTTGAAAAATTTCCTGAAAAGAACTATTATTCTGATCATGGTTTTCTTGATTTTTGATAATTGAATTCATCAATTGGGGATAACGTTGCTGTAAGTGCTTAATTTTTGCTTTTGCCCCCCAACGAGTATAGGCATAGTAAGCATCAATCAAATAAGTTTGAGCAATAGAATTCTTACCCCATGAAAGATAAAATTTAGCCGCAAGTTCATTTGCAATACTTTCTTCGTTAACATACGCATAATTTTTTGCTCCAGATATAGCTCTTTCATAATTTTCAATTGCACTGAGATATCTTCCTAGAACGCGATCGCGTTCTGCTTCTACTAAATAAAATTTATGCAAATGGTTCATGGGAGCATAATGAGACCATTTTTTTAATTTTCTTTGATTAGCATTAACTTTTTTGAGGAATAACCTTTTCTTGACTCCAGAGAGGGTAGGATATACTCTTAAACGAGCTAAAGAGTCATAAAAGTTTAATAAGACCACAGAAGGAGTTGCAATTACCGCTTCTAAATATTTTGTTGCTGTTTGTGCATAATCTACAGCAAGGAAATATTGCTCAAATAGATAGCAAAGTATAAGTTTATTTAAGTAAATATCAAATATTTCTGTGAGTCGATTTTCCTTTTTCGCTAAAGGTAATCTGAGGTGTTCGTTATAGCTTTCCCCAACTAAGCTACAAACATTATCAACTTGTCCTAATAAATTCAACACTACCTGACGATATAGTTGTAAAAACTGGAGAATACTTTCTTGGTTAAAGTCAGCGATCGCGCGAGAGTAATTCAACATTTCTTGCTCTAAGCTACTTAGTTCTTCACCGAGCAAATAAGAGTGATAGCAGCGAATGAAAGCACAAAAAGAGGCAAATTCTAGGTCTCCAGTTTCTAAACCGATTTGATAAGCTTCGGTAAGTGGTTTTAATCCTTTTCTCAGATGTTTTTTCCAGTGGTTGATAAAGTTATTTACCACCATCACAGTTTCTGCTTTAAATTCTTTAGCATTGAATTTTTCAATTAGTTTCAATGCTAATTGACCAAATTTATAGCCAGAATCAACATCACCTAATACACCGCATAAAATAGCACCGTAGCAAGCATAACCATAAGCTGATTCTGAAGCGTTACCATATTTGATAGATAAATTAATTGCCTGTAAAGTAAATAATGGCATTAACTTTGGTGTAGCGTAGTAGGCAGAGGAACTCATGCTACGCATTATTTGCACAATTGCTACAATTTTTGGCTCCCTCATCGGTGGTAAATACAGCAAGTTTGCGGTAGGCTTTCCCAGTAGGGTAATTTTTGTTCCGATGAGAGCCAATAGTATTTTAAAATTGCTGGTAGAAGATGGTAGTTTGACCCCTAAGAGTCCTAATACCTCTAATCCGGTTAAGACTGCCTCATATGATTTTTTTTGTGCGCTATAGGCTTGTATTTTTACTTTATATACTTCAATTTTATCTTGCAGAAGATTAGCTCTATCTAATACTAAATTGACGTACTCATCCATATGATGAAATTTGCCTCTGAGATAAGCAATTTCGGCTGACTTGTTATAAATAGTTAAAGTTATTTCGTAATTATTTATCCAACTACTTTTATTTAAAAGCTTTCTTCCCACTGTTATATATTCATTTGCAGCATCATAGGCAGTAGATGCGATCGCTTTATTTGCTGCTAGTAAATTTAAATGTAGTAAGGTAAGTTTTTCTTCAGGTTTAGAAATTAATTCAACACCGATATTTAGTTGATTAGTAATGTCAAATATTTTATCTTCTACAGCTTCAGGTATATTTTTAAAGTTATGAGCATATAAATTATGAAAATATAATAAGGGATGACTATTTATCTGATTTTTACTTTTATTACTAAAATCATCAGATTCTAATGCTTTAACAAAAAGTGTTGTCCCTATTTTTAAATGTATAGTTAATTTGTCACTATCAGAAATTAATGAATATGCGGCTTGCTGAACTCTATCATGTAAAAATTTGTAATTGACTGTTAGATTAATTTTGCCTAAATATCTTTTTTCATTTGTCTCTAATCTCAATTCATCTTGAAAATTATCTTGAAAATTATCTTGAAAGAACTTATAAATCTCACTTGTAGGTAAAATTAATCCTGTTTTTAATGCTTCCCATAATGCATACCCAGTTTCTGTAACGGATTTTTGATTGATTTTTGCGAGAGTCGTTAAATCGAATTTATTACCTATACAAGCTGCTAATTTCAATACGTGTTGAGTAGATAATGGTAGTTTTTGTAATTGAACGGTCATAAACTCAACTACATCAGAACTAACCGACAATTGTTTTATTGAGGAAATATCACATTTCCATCCTTTCCGATGTTGGTTACTGACAGCATCACTTTCATCTAATAAAATTATTTTTTCTTTATATAAAAATAATAAAAATTGTTTACTAAAAAAAGGATTTCCTTTCGCTTGTAAAAATACTTGTTCTGCTAGGGGTAATGCTTTTTCTTCACTACATCTAAGAGTATCTGCAATTAAGTGATTTATAGATTTTTTATTTAAAGGAATTAAGTTTATTGTATTAATTGTGATATTGTTTTTTGTCTTATATGTCGTATTAATATCAAAATGATTATTTTCTTTTCTCTGATTTATAATTTTACTTTCATCTCCAAAACAATCAGTATTACTAATATCCTTTTTGATATCATCTAAAACTAACATCAAAGGATGAGTTAAATAAATCTCATTATTCCTGTAAGCTCCAATCAATAATAAACTATTTTGAGTGTGTCCAAAAGAATTTCTATTGCTAGAAGAAAGTAATAACTTAATTAATTTTAAAGATGCAGAATCTGCCCATTGTAAGTCATCTAAAAAAATTACTAATGGATGCTCTTTAGTAGTGAAAATGCTAATAAACTTTTGAAATAGTAAGCGAAATCTATTCTCTCCAGAACTTGCTTCTAATTGAGGAACTGGAGGTTGTTTACCAATGATTTTTTCTAATTCTGGAATAACTTCAGCAACAACAGCACCATTATCCCCTAATACTGATAAAATTCTTGACTTCCAGGTTGTTAGCTCAGCAGTACTTTCAGCTAATATGTGTTCTATAAGATTTTGAAAAGCTTGGACAAAAGCAAAAAAAGGAATGTAGCGTTGAAATTGGTCAAACTTACCCTTAATGAAGTAACCTTTCTCACGGACAATTGGTTTGTGAACCTCATTTACTAATGCGGTTTTACCAATACCAGAAAATCCAGAAATTAAAACTAACTCTGTGCTTCCCATGCTGACTCTTTCAAAAGCAGACAGTAGAGTTTCTACTTCAGATTCCCTTCCATAAATTTTCTCTGGTATTTGAAAACTATCAGAAAAATCCTGTTCTCCCAATGGGAAAGAAATAATTGAATCCTGTGTTAAATATTGTGCCAAACACTTTTCTAAATCGTATCTCAAGCCAAAAGCACTCTGGTAGCGTTCTTGTGCAGTTTTCGCCATCAATTTCATCACTATATTATCAATTACAGGTGGAATATCGTTGATAATATTTTTTAAAGGTATGGGTTGACGAGCAATATGAGAATGTACCAACTCCATAGGGTCTTGAGATTCAAAGGGAAGTTTACCTGTAAGAATTTCGTAAAAAGTAACACCTAAAGAGTAAAAATCACTACGCCAATCAATCCCCTTATTCATTCTCCCAGTTTGTTCTGGAGACATATAAGCAAGGGTTCCTTCTAAGATTACTGGATTAAGAAACTCTTGGGTTTCCTTTGGTAATACAGAAGCGATACCAAAGTCTATGAACTTAACTACTTTTGTTTGGGGATTAATTAAAATATGCTGTGGCTTAATATCTTTATGTATAATCCCTCGATGATGTAAAGCTTCGAGAATAGTAGCTATTTTGATGGCAATAGTGAGAAAATTAATCAAATAATTTTTACTATTACTAACTCCCTTATTGAGTACTTTCAGAGGTAGTATTAAATTTTCATCTGCAAGCAAATTAGATAGAGGAATTCCCCCCATATCTTCCATTATCAGACCATAACCATAATGGAAAGCCTCTAAGTTATAAAGTTGAATAACTCCCGGTAAATTTAGATTTTTAACAATAGCATACTGATTCTTAAGCTCCAATAACTCCCTAACAGTAGGGTATTGAGTATCAAGTAGTTTAATAACTACCCTTTTTCCATCTAATTCCCGCTTTCCTCGGAAAACTACTGTTCGCGAACTTTGATAAAGTTTTTCAATAAAGCTATAGCCTGGAAGTTTAATCATCTAGTTTGAAAATAGAATCAGGAGTTAGCAAACAGATGAGGGAAATTATCAGTAGGGATAAATAAGTAGGAAGGCGTAATTATTTATAATACTCGTACTCCCTTTGTCAACTGTTGAAGCCAATGACAGCTTCAGTTAAGCTACCCTAACTGAACAATTATTTAAACCCTCCTACTTACCTTTCCTGGGACTGTATTAATTCCACATTTTGTCTAAGGGGGGTAGATTTACAGTACTCGCATACTAACACTCATATATATAGCCAACATGTAAATATTTTTGTCTAAGAACTTACCCTAATAGTCATTATCAGCAACACAAATGCCTTTACATTTGATTCCATTCGTAGCCGTGCGCTTACAATGAGGGCATAGAATTTTTTCGTTTTCTATTTGTCGATCTATTTTTGTGTTGTCACTTGCTGATAACTGGTCTTTTTCGGTCTGGGGTTGCAAAGTCATGACAGGAAAAGGATTTTTGCGATTTTCATTTTACATTGTACATATGGCAGAGATTCTCCCTGAAGCATTGCTACTGAATTTCAGAAGCTGTCTCCAAAGTTTAGATCAAAAATTTAGATTAACAAAGAAATAAATAATACCAATGTAAAAAAAAGAATGGAACAAATATATTCCTGTCGTATTCCTGTAGAGACTTAATATCTTTTAATTTCACAGAGAAATGTGCTGCCAGAATTGATGAAATTGATGTAACAGAAATCCTCAGCAGATAATTAATTTCTCCATCGCTTTCTGTAAATCGTCTGTTAAATCTGCTACAGCTTTCCTAGCATTTTTACGAGATGATTGATATTCCTCATAACGTTCAGAAACTGCTATCGGTTCTCCTACAACTAGATTAGCCTTTTGTCTTCCTAAAGAAGGACGTTCAAAAGAATCTTGATTTTGAATGCGTTGGACTATTTGCCAAATAATTAAAAGGGTTTGGGAAAATCTTTCTGCTGTAGGTTTTTCTCGGACATATTTGCCGCTAACAGCTACAAAATTTTCTACTAATCTCATGTGCCACATCCGCGAGGTTGCTTCTTCTGCCACTTTATCTGCAAGAGAACGTTCAACCAAAGACAAGTTATTAATATCTCCAATATCTTTAAAATCTTCTCGATAAATATAGTTCCATCCCGCCTGTTCTACACGACGACAACGGTCATTTAAGTTACCTTTCGGTGGCAAATGGAAATATGCTTCTGATACTTTTAAAGCAGCATCTAATAAAGCTTGTAAGCGAATTTTGATAGCTTCGTTAGTTTCCTCTGTATAACTTGATAATATCCCAGAATCATTATCTGAATTGCTATCAGAATTATTAACGTAAGTACTAACTGTAGGTAATTCTTGGTGATAAAAACGTTTATAAAAGTCTTCCATTAAAGACAACAAACGTTCTGATAAACGAATTAAACGAGTATAAAGAACATCCAAATCAGAACTAGAAAACTGAGAACTTTTAGGTAAACCACTAGCGGTTTCCAACTCGCTTAAAAGTTTAGCGATCGCATCCCAGGGAGGATCGATATAACTATATTGAATACCAACTGGTAAAATAATTACTTGTTCTTGGCGTTGGGCTTTTTGTAGATCCTGAGCGCACCAGAATCCCATTTGAGCAATTCCTGGTTCTAAAGGACTAATAATCTCATTTAAACCGTTTGTACCTCCTTCTGGTGCAGCAGCCATTGGGAAACGTCCATTTAAGAACAGATTGCGCGCTGTTTTCAATCCTACCCAGTCTGCTTTACCGCGTTGTATTGGTGTACCTCCCAATCGAGAAATCATCCAGCCAATATGAGAACCAGCCCATAAGGGTATTCCCCGGTCGTACATACAATGAGCATGAACCGGAAACTTTAATGGTTTACCCATAGATGCAGCAACATTAGGTACAAGTCGATGAAGCAAGTAACCAAGACAAAGTGGATCGTCCACTTGGGGGTGACGAAATGCGATTAATAAGCGAATTTTCCCCCCTTGGAAATCGTGCATTAAATCTACTAACTTCTCAACATTATCCGCTTCAATTTGTGCGATCGCGCTTTGAGTGCGAATCCAAACTGGTAAAAATAGGTGAGTGATTCTCAGAAATAGGGGATTTAGTTGTGGAGGAATAAATTCTAAGGGGGGTTGCGCTTGAATATTAGCAGCAGACAAGGTAAGTTTCTCCTATAATTAACAATTTAAACTCTCGAATTAAAAAGGAACACACAAGGGGAAGGAAAGAATATTTAGGGACTTCCAATTAAAAAAATAATCAATCGTTTTGGTGAGCAGAGGAAGCAGGGGAAGCAGAGGGAGAAAAATCTGATAGTTGTATTAGATGCGGAAATTGAGTAATTTAATTTTTGGATGTCCCTTATTTAAATTCCAAAGTGAAATTCTAATAAAGAACTTTAACAAACCCTGGACATTTGACACATGATGAGGTTTTAGAAATATTTTTAAAACCTAATAAGGTAAAAACAAACTTCAAAAGCTTTCTATTTTCTATATAGCAATTTGATGTTTGGACTTTAATCACAAATCAAGGGAGACTCATGGGTAGTCTCCAACCATCGATAAACCGCCATGTAATTAAGGTACTCAGAATAAATGGAGCTCCACGGTCAAAGATTAAATATTATTTTATACCTAAAAAATTGATTTTCAGTCTGCTTCTGAGGGTTATAACCTCCTTGGATACTGAGGATTCACTATTTATAAATGATTATTGGTCAATGTCTCTTAGAAATGTCTCTTAGAAATGAATTTTAGAAATGAATTTTAGAAATTACTCTTATAAAGGACTATTACTGAATATTTCCACCTAGAATATTTCCACTCGAAAATTTATAGCTGATTACTTTGAGGGTTAATTAACGGTTGTATCCCTTAACCGTTAACAATCATGTTTACTATTACCCCTGCAATCGAAGTAATTATGAAAATTAATTCCATTTAAAACTTCAACTTAAAACTTCCATCTAAATTATTTAACTCTGAAAGGAGACCAGAAAATGCGACTGTCACAAATGTTATTCGTTACCCTCAGAGATGACCCCGCAGATGCGGAGATTCCTAGTCATAAATTACTGCTTCGTGCTGGTTACATCCGTCGTATTGGTAGTGGAATTTACGCTTATCTCCCCCTAATGTGGAGAGTACTGCAAAAAGTATCTCAGATTGTGCGAGAAGAAATGAATGCTACAGGAGCACAAGAATGCTTGCTCCCACAACTACAACCTGCACAATTGTGGGAAGAATCCGGACGCTGGGATACTTACACTAAAGCAGAAGGCATCATGTTTGCTCTGACTGACCGAAGAGAATCAAATTTAGCACTCGGTCCCACCCACGAGGAAGTAATCAGTGCTGTTGCACGGGATATGATTCGTTCATATCGGCAATTACCTACCCATCTGTATCAAATACAAACTAAGTTTCGCGATGAAATTCGTCCCCGATTCGGTTTGATGCGGGGGAGAGAATTTATCATGAAGGATGGTTACTCTTTTCATACAAATGCTGAAAGTCTGAAAAAAACTTACGATGATATGTACCAGGCTTACAGCAATATGTTTCGTCGCTGCGGTTTGGCTTTCCGGTCTGTAGAAGCCGACTCTGGAGCAATTGGTGGTTCTGGCTCTACAGAGTTTATGATTTTAGCCGAAGCTGGCGAAGATGAAATTCTCTACACTGAAGATAATAAGTATGCAGCGAATGTAGAAAAAGCTATTTCCTTACCTGCTGATGTTCAAAAATCATCCTTTAGCAGCTACGAAAAAATACAAACTCCCCAGACCCAGACCATAGAGCAACTGTGCAAGTCTTTAGGGTGTTCCCCTACAGAAGTGGTGAAAAATGTTTTATACCAAGCTACTTATGATAATGGCACAACTGTTTTAGCCATAATTAGCATTCGCGGTGACCAGGAAGTAAACGAAGTCAAGCTACAAAATGAATTGACAAAAGTTGCTGCAAATTATAAAGCCAGTACAGTTATAGGTCTAACCGTTCCAGATGCCGAAGTTCAAAGTAAGTGGGCAGCAAAACCCTTACCTTTGGGCTATATTGCTCCTGATGTCAGTGATGATTATATTATCTCCTCTGAGTCTTCAAAAAAACAGCCAGGAGGCATTGTACCCAAATTTTTACGTATTATTGATAAAACTGCCATTGAGCTAAAAAACTTTGTCACGGGTGCAAACGAAATCGACTATCACGTAGTAGGTGCTAACTGGGGAGAACAATTTAAATTACCAGAACTAACAGTAGATATTCGGACAGCTAAAGTTGGCGATCGCGCAGTTCATGACCCAGAGCAGACCCTCAAAAGTGCAAGGGGCATTGAAGCAGGTCACATATTTCAACTAGGTACTAAATACTCCATAGCAATGGGTGTAAATTACACCAACGAACAGGGCAAAGACGAACCCATACACATGGGATGTTACGGCGTTGGGGTTTCCCGCGTCGCCCAAGCTGCCATAGAACAATCCTACGACAAGAATGGTATTATATGGCCCCTAGCGATCGCTCCTTATCATGTAATTGTGGTTGTCCCCAACATTAAAGACGAACAACAAATAAAAGTCGGCGAAAAAATATACTCACAGTTAAATGAAATCGGCATCGAAGTCTTACTTGATGACCGTAACGAAAGAGGAGGAGTAAAATTCAAAGATGCAGATTTAATCGGTATTCCCTATCGCATTGTCACCGGTAGAGCGATCGCTAATGGAAAAGTAGAACTAGTTGAAAGAAAAACTGGCAATTCTCAGGAAATTTCTATAGATGAGATTGTATCTACTATTAGGGGTTTGGTAATGGGTAATTGATGGGAGGAACTTTCTATCCAGGGAACAGGGAATACAGAACAGCAAAAATAAATTCATAATTCATGATTATGAATTATGAATTTTGAATTATGAATTTTGAATTTCCCTCTACTGTAGGTATTGTATGGAATTCTTGACAATTCTTATTTCTGGATTGCTGGGTTTAGTTACTCCGGCAGGATTATTTGTCGATAAAACTATAGAAAATGCTATTCGCTCTGAATTGAAGTCTGTAGGAGAATTACAAGTACGAGTTGATAATGTTCCTACACATAGGTTGTTGCAGGGTAAAATTCAAAGACTGCGAGTTGCGGGACGCTCTTTGGTGCTGAAATCTGAAAATATCCGCATCTCATTACTAGAAATCGAAACAGATGAGATAGCATTAAATACTACTAATTTTCGGTTACGAAAACCATTAACAGCCGTATTTCGCGTAGTTATGACTCAGAAAGATATTAATAATTTATTAAATTCTTCCGAGTTCGTTTCTCAACTAAGAAAAATTGATTTAATTAATTCAGTAAACTCATCTAGTAATAGAAAAAAGGACGTATATAATCTTACTGAAATTCAAGCCAAAATTTTAGAGGATAGTCGCTTACAGTTACAACTAAAGCTGGCTCAAAGAACAGGGGAGCAAACACTTTCAGTAAAAGTTGAGTCAGGATTAAGTGTAATTTCTGGCAGACAGATAAAGCTTATTAACCCTACTGTTGCACTAAACGAAGAAGTTGCCCCCAAGCAATTTTTAGATTTAGTTATAAACAATCTGAATCAGCAACTGGACTTACGTAAATTAGAAGATCAGGGAGTGCAGATGAGAATTTTAAAATTGGATACAAAAGATGAATTAATAGAAATTGCCGCATTCGTGCGCATCCAACCATCCTCCAATTTTTTGACAATAAATCAGCCCAAAAAACATCAGCCCGAAACTCTTGGTCTTTTCAAACTCGTCAATACAACTAACTGCTTCCCTCAAGTTTAATTTTTAAGCTTAATTGTGAAATCTAACTTGTAAATTTAATTTTTAAATTTGAAAAATATTCCAATCTAAAAAAAGGTTTGGTCAATGAAAGAACAACAAAGGTCTCAAAGTATCTCAGGTAAAGCAATAGCAGCAATTTCAGCCGCTGCGATCGCTGTCAGTGGTGGAGTAGCATGGTGGACTTTTAATGCTGGTATTATTTCCCAGAATCCTGACCAAACAGGACAAGTTAATCCACCTGATAGAACCATCCCAGGTCAAGAACAAACAGTAAATATTTACTGGTTAAAAGATACAGGTAAAAATTTTGAACTAGTTTCCCAACCAATTCAGGTCAAGAATAAAGAACCTAATAAGATTTTAGAAGATATATTTCAAAACTTATTAGCAGGTCCAACGGAAGGGACTGATTCCACCACCATCCCACAGGGAACACAATTACTAGGAGTGAAAGTAGATGGGGACGAAGTCCGCATTAATCTGTCACAAGAATTTGCTAGTGGGGGTGGTAGTACCTCAGTCATCGGTCGTGTAGGACAAATCGTATATACTGCAACCGCTTTAAACCAAGATGCCAAAGTGTACATTGAGGTTGACGGTAAACAGCCGGATGTCTTCTCTAGCCAAGGTTTGGAATTAGACCAACCGCTAACCCGTAAAAGTTTTCAGGAAAACTATTCACTTTGAGCGGAAATTAATTAGGCGAAAATTTGGAAATTAGCAGTCAGTAGTCAGGAGTAACAATGAATACTTTTGACTCTTGACTGTATTCTTCCCAGATTTTCATCTTCCCAGATTTTGTATAAATTTGAATTATGGATTTCCGTTGAGAACCCGAAAATTACGAGCTTGCTGTTCTAACCTAGAGGCTAGGCGATCGCAAACTTGATTACATAATTCAAAAATCATGTCATCTTCCACTCGATAATAGGCACAGGTACCTTCGCTACGACGGCTAAGGATACCAGCTTGCCACATTACCTTTAAGTGTTTTGAGACATTCGCTTGGGAAGTTTGTGTTGCATCTACTAACTCTTGGACGTTTTTTTCATCGTCTCGTAGCAGATGCAACAATCGTAGACGCATTGGTTCACTAAGTAGACTAAAGTATTCAGCCACTTGCTGCACGACTTCTGGCGGTACAGGCAAAACTTGCTTCATCAGAATTGACCCGTAGGAACTTAAAAATTTTACAATGACATGTCCGTTATATAGATTAATACCTAATCTGGGTTAATTCGCATTAAAGGTTGACCATATTCTACAGGTTCACCATTTTGAACGAGTATTTCCATAACTTGTCCGGACACCTCAGTTTCAATTTCGTTCATCAGCTTCATAGCTTCTATGATACATACAGTCTGCTCCTTACGTACACGATCGCCCACTTCTACAAAATGGGCTTCTCCTGGTGCAGGAGAGCGGTAGAAAGTACCAACCATAGGGGAAGGAACATCTACCCACTTCGACTCGATAACTCTGGAACTCCCTTGAGATGGAGTTGTTCCACTTGCAACATCCGTAGAGCGATCACTTTTAGAATCAGTATTGGATGAAATATGTGGAGCTTGACTTGGAGCTGATGTCAATTCAGAAGTAGTTGCAATATCCAACCCCCCTGTCTGATTACCTACCGACAAATTCTGGGAGTTGATACTACTGGCTTTCCTAACGGTGATTTCAAAATCGTTATTTTTAAGAATGACCTCAGCGATATCTGTTTGTGCGATAGTTGCTAATAGTTGGCGAATTTCATTAAAATCTAATGGCACAGTTTTTGCGACCTCTTGCAATCAGCGACTTAGATAGGCTTGTAACGAAAAAATAATTAAGAATGACAAAAAGAAATTGGAGTAGGGAAGAAAAATATTTATTCTTCCCAAAGTAGTGTTTTTTTTAGAATAGTTGCCCTTTCAGGGCTATCCAACCCCAAAAATTGTTTACTAATTTAAAAAAAGTAAAAATATTTTAGGTAAGCCATCCTGAGATGGATAGCTAAAAATGACAGATAGTGGCTCAATCAGTACTTAATTCCTGTACCGTCCTTGTTCAATTCCTCAATTTTCGCTACTTTCATTAAAAAGGATGAAAACAAAATTTACGAAAATTGATGATAAACATAAACAAAGCCTATTACAGGAGAATTAATCATATGAGATTTATTCCCTACCTAAGTATTTATCATCTCTGGTGTCAATACGAATGCGTTCTCCCTGAGAGATAAATAGAGGAACCATTACCGTTGCTCCAGTTTCTACGACTGCTGGTTTAGTACCACCAGTTGCAGTATCTCCTTTTACACCTGGATCGGTTTGTGTTACTTCCAGAACCACAGAATTGGGCAATTCCACTTCCAACACTTGCTCATCCCAACTGACGACATTAACTTCCATACCTTCATTCAGGTATTTTACGCGATCGCCAATTTGAGCTTGACTTAAGCGGCTTTCTTCATATGTTTCCATATCCATGAAGACATAATCGTCGCCATCTTTATAAGTATGCTGTTTCGTACTTTTTTCTAAGGTTGCTTGAGGAACGCTTTCCCCAGCACGGAACGTCTTTTCCATAACGTTACCGCCTTGAACATTTTTGAGCTTGGTACGAACAAAAGCAGAACCTTTTCCTGGTTTTACGTGGAGGAATTCCACCACCCGCCATACAGACCCGTCGAGTACTATTGATACACCAGGTCGAAAGTCGTTACTGGAAATCATGAAGTTTTCAAATTTCGGAAGACAATCGGCATTTATTGTACCCTTCCAATGCAATAAATAATCATTAGTTATTTAGTCCTCTAAGAAATTAACTTATAGAATCCAAAACTGCTAACAGTTTTTGATACCTACTGCCAAAATTAAATATCGGGTATCGTTAATAGTGAAAATTATCCATTTACTTGGAACTTAGAATATAGGTTCGACCTATCTGAGTCACCATCGGTTGTACTTAGATTAGGCTGTCTGCGAATACTGTGGAGTATCTTGTATTGAATAGTTTCACTAACTGCCTGCGGGAGCAACTCCGATAATTAATAATTAAGTACGGCAATACTTAGTTTAGCCATATATACCGCCATGTTTACAGTATCAGCTATAGCAGTATTGTATCTGGGATAATCTCTATTACATTTCTGAGTGAAATTTGCTCTAAATTTAAGATTTTGAAATCATGTGGGAAGTCTAGAAAGACTATCATCACTCAATACTGACCGGAGAGGACAGATTATGACAGGCATCGTTATTACACGGCGGTGTAATGATGACTGTAAACCTTCACAAACCCCCGGCAAATCTCCTTAGACTATAAGTACTCATTAATGGGCTTTACTTGCCTATAAAGCGGCTTGTAGCTTCTAAAAACACATTTATCGGGAAACTGGTCATTGCAGGAACCGCTTTGGAACGTCGGTGTACTGATGACTAAGAATTGACAAATAGATTCTTATAGCAATGGATTATAGCAATGGATTATAGAAATGGATTATAGAAATAGAAATTCTTAAATCTACCTCACATTCGGCAATTCTCGGTAGATATAGCCTTTAATTTTGATTAACCCTGGGAAAGCATCTTAATATGCTGGTATTTGCAATCTGTTTAATATTGAATTGATTTTGTAATATTAATATATTTCACAAATATATCTTATTCAAATATATCAAATATATTTATTTCAACTGCATTCAGATTTTATATATTGAATTTTAAAAATAAAATCTTTAGAATTTACAAAAAGTAACATATCAGCTTGTATTTATCAATGAAAAATATTTATACAAAAAAATATCATCATATATTTTTTTGTATAAATAAATTATTAAAAATCATAATTATAATTTCTAATAATTTATTTTTCTGTAAAAGACACACACTTTTATAAAACCCTGGAAAAACTGTGCATTTTTAGTATTTATAGTACCTCTAGCTACAGTTAAACTGGTACTTGTTAAGCAAAAATATGAAAGAGAATTTGATAGAATCTCTTCTAATTCAATAGATTATTATCCATAAAGGAATTTTGATAAATTCTCTTGATTCTTTTATGTAAAAATTCTGCGAAAGGTAAATAGTAAATTAATAGCCAGGCTTACATTATTAAGAATCTACTTATTTATTGATTCGCAAAAATCTATACTCGCGAACAGAATTTTTGAGTCTAATATGAGATCGAAAAAACAGGCGCACCACATATGCCCGTTACGAAGGCTGCTATTCCATGAAACCTAGAATTATTGTCTGTGGCTTAGGACGTACAGGATATAAAATTTTCCGTTTGCTCAGACAGCAAGGAGCATTAGTTGTGGGTATTCATCCCAAACCAATTCCTGGAGAAAGAGCAGGGGATGTGATTATTGGAGATTTACACGCAGCTAGTACTCTGAAAGCCGCAGGGATAGTGCAAGCTCATACTTTAGTGATTGCTGGAGGAGACGATGCACTCAATCTATGGATAGTTTTGCAAGCACGAGTACTAAATCCCCGAATTCGGATTATTAACCGCTTCTTCAATGCCAGCTTAGGTAAACGTTTAGATCAAACATTGCCCGACCATTTCACGATGAGTGTAGCAGGACTCGCTGCTCCTGTATTTACCTTTGCAGCTTTAGGAAATAAAGCTATAGGACAGCTCAGACTATTTAATCAAACTTGGCCTATTCAAGAAGAATATATTCATAAATATCATCCTTGGTTAGGGCAAAAATTGAGTCAATTATGGGAAGACCGTTCGCGGATGCTAATTTACTATCTACCAGTGGAAGGTGAATTAGACTTAGTCTCAGCAGTAGTCTCAGAACATAAACTGCAAGTAGGCGATCGCTTAATTGTGGGTATTCAACCTTGTATTCGTCCCACTCGTCGCTCACTAATTACAAAATTATTAAAAGTATTAACTAACCTACGACAGTTTCGGCATCATGCAAAATCAGTGATGGTAGGTGCTTTGCTTTTGCTGATTATCATCATGACAGCTACTCTTACCTATGTTTCTGCTGAATTGAATATGTCTGTGGTAGATGCTCTATATTTCTCAGTTGGAATGATTACTGGTGCTGGTGGAAATGAAAGAGTAATTGAATCAGCTCCCAAAAGCATTAAGTTATTTACAGTGGCTATGATGCTAATCGGAGCAGGTATATTCGGTATTTGGTATGCTCTGCTGAATGATTTTGTTTTGGGAAGTCGCTTCAAACAGTTTTGGGATGCAGCTAGGGTTCCCCGTCGCAACCACTATGTAGTTTGTGGTTTAGGGGGTATAGGTATAAAAATTGTTCAGCAGCTAAATGATAGCGGACATGAGGTTGTTGTTGTGGAACCAAATATTAATAATAGATTTGTTAATACTGCTCGTAGATTAGGTATTCCGGTTATTCAGGCTGATGCAAGTTTTCCAGAAACTTTAGAATCAAGCAATATTAGCACCGCTTCCGCTCTGATTGCTGTTACCGGTAATGATGCAACTAATGTGGAAATAGCTCTGAAAACCAAGGGGTTATCCCCGGATGTACCAGTTGTGGTACATTATACCGACCCTGACTTTGCCCGTATGGCACAGCAAGTATTTGATTTTGAAGCAGTACTCAGTCCAGCCGAATTAGCAGCACCAGCTTTTGCGGCAGCGGCTTTAGGGGGTCACATCTTAGGGAATGGTATCACAGCGGATAGTCTTTGGGTCGCATTTGCTACTTTAATATCTCCAGAACATCCTTTTTGCGGTCAAAAAGTTAAAGAAGCAGCAATGTCTGCCGATTTTGTACCGATTTATTTGGAAACTAGTTCTCAAACAATTCACGGTTGGGATTTGTTGGAGACTTGCTTGAGTGGTGGAGACATTTTGTATCTCACCATGTCAGCCACCCAATTATACGAGTTATGGCGGAATACCCCATCTCAAATGATGGTGAATTAATAGTATTGTTCTTTAATGCTGAAATTTTGAATTTTGTATAATATAAAATTAATTTTGCACGACTACTTATTAAATTAATTTAAATCACATACTAAGCCTCCGCTAATCCGATCAATCGGATAACGGAGTCTTGATGAAAGAAAATATTATAGAAGTTTATTATTGCTTAGGAGCTAACCCTAGTTGCTTCGCAATTATATTATCAATGACTCGTTTGGGAAGTAATCTAGCAAGTGTCCAATCAAATAAGTGATTTGGAACAATCGGATAACGAACTCGAGGTTTTTCGACTGTCAGAGTCTTCCAAACTAATTTTCCTAATGCTTCTACTGGATAACCAGCACGTCCTTTTTCCAGAGCAAAATCTAGAAATTTTTTACTGGGACTGGCAAATTCGGTGTTCTTGTATATAGAAAAATCCATCTGTTCGGCTTTATCCCAAATTGGTGTGACTACCGAACCCGGTCCAACTATAATTACATCAATTCCGTAAAGTTTAAGCTCGCGACGTAATGCTTCAGAAAATCCTTCCAATGCAAACTTTGAAGCACTATAAGCACCCAAAAATGGTGATGCAACTTGACCACAAACTGAACTTATATTGATAATTCTTCCTGGTTTACCCGTAAAAGCAGAATTGGTTCCTAGTAAAGGTAAAAAAGCTTGAGTAACAATTAGCTGTCCAATCAAATTGACTTCGATTTGTTTTCTAAATTCCGCTACGGGTTGATGCATCAGGGGTCCACCCACTGAAATTCCAGCGTTATTCACTAATCCAAGTAAATTATTTCCATTAATCTGATTACCAACATTCTCAGCAGCTTCATGCACCGATTTTTCATCAGTCACATCAAACATTAAAGGTGTAAACCCATGACCAAATTCATCAGTTAAACGCTTTGCATCTTCAGATTTGCGAACGCTACCAAATACATGAATTCCTTTACTATTTAATATTTTCAGCGTACCCCAACCGATCCCTGTAGAAACGCCGGTGACAACAACACTTTGCATATTTTTCTCCAAAATAAAACAGGTTGGAAGTTATAAGAACTTAGGATTTCCCAGTCTTTTACCTAAATCTTGTAAAATTTACTTTTAATATGAATTTAGTTCTCCCAACCTTGGAATTCTGTGTCCATATTCTCGAAAAGATGATTTTGGAGAAAATTCATTACGAAAGTGTCTTCAAAAGAACGGTTTAATTCACCATCTCGACTTCCCTGAATGTGAAAGCTGAATTAAAAGAAGGCAGTCCTCATCAAACAAATTGTTTCATCGGGACTGACTTTCGCCATAGACGTTAAAAACACTAAACCTCTGCTAATTCCAATTTACAAAATTAGCAGAGGCTTGATGAAAATGTTATGTAGACTAACATTTAGCCAATTAAGATGTGCAATTTAGTTGTCAGAGCTGCAACTAGATTCTGAGTCAGAGGGAGACTATCAATTACCATTCCCAAACACAACAACATCATGTAAGAAATAGAGTAGAGAAACATTCCCTTAGCTGATGGCTTATCTTCAGGATTGTTTAATAATTGCCAAGCTTTGCGAATGAATACTACACCTAAAACTAACGCGATCGCTCCATAAATAACTCCGCTGGAGTGGAGTGGATAAACTAGTAAACCAGTCGCAGCGACAGTAATTAGGGTATACCACCAGATTTGTTTTACCGTGGCTTCATTTCCGGCAACTACTGGTAACATCGGTACACCTACCTGTGCGTAATCATCCTTAATCATTAGAGCTAATGACCAGAAATGGGGAGGTGTCCACAGGAAAACTATTCCGAATATTAACCAAGCAGACCAGCTTAATTCACCAGTCACCGCAGCCCATCCAACTAAAGCTGGGATTGCTCCTGCGGCTCCACCAATTACAATATTTTGAGTACTATGGCGTTTGAGAAGATAAGTATAGATAATGACGTAGAATACAATACCTGACATTGCTAACAGAGCCGCAAGCAAATTAGCAAATGCAATTAAAAGACTAAAAGAAGCCACAGCCAAAGCGATCGCAAAAATTAACGCATCGCGGGACTGAATTCTTCCCGATGGTAGGGGACGATGACGGGTGCGTTCCATATCATAATCTATATCCCGGTCATAGATACAGTTAATGGTTTGGGCACTAGCTGCTGCAAAGGTTCCGCCAGCTAATGTTGCCAACAATAACCAGGGATTCACCCTACCACCGGCTGCAATCCACATGCTACCAGCAGTGGTAATCAACAGCAGAGGAATAATCCTAGGTTTTGTCAATTGATAGTAGCTCCGAACTACCTGGAGAAATGTGTCGTGATGGCGGGAGACATTTGCCTCAGTCATGTTGAAATTATTTCCTTACGATTTAAAAACTGAGTAAATACAACTACTATGAGTTAAAACAAATAGTAAAAAATGTAGCGTTATTTATAGAATTACTTAGTGAAAGCAATTCTGATAACTGACATCAAACGAAAGAAAAATCGGGATCAAAATGTTGGTTAAATTAATGTTGCTACTGGCTAATCGCCAATTACCAACTTTTCATCACCCAATTTTTATTCCAGTATTAAGTAGAAATCTTAAGTATTTATTTAACTTTGGGTCGCAGGAACATCAGTTTTAACTTCTTCTTTACTACTTTGCAGGTCGCGGATAGCTAGTACTGTAAAAGCAATTAGAGTACCTAGCAATGCTGCTCCAATAGCTTGATGAGAAACAGTAAGGGGTTCAACCTGTAAGTGTAATTTAAAAGTGGCAACGCCCAAAACAATTTGTAGAACCAACAACCCCGCAGCTATTTTAACGAGTTTTCTTAAAGCTGGGTGTAATGCTGGTGTCCGCCAAGCGAAAAATACTGTAGCTAAAGTTGCAATTGTAGGTGGAAAAATACCGGCGATATGACTGTACATGACTGTACATAATTGAGAATCACCAAAGCACTGATGTAAAGCCCATCTAGAACCAACCAAAGCACCAAGCAAACTTTGCAGGTAAACCAATATAGCAGCACTCAAACCAAGAATAGGTAATTTCCCAATAGTACCAGTACCTTGGAAAGGTAAAAGAGTTGTGCCAATGACGATTAAAGTAATAAAGAATAATAGCGCCGTCCCTAAATGGGCGGTAACGATATCAAAGCGCAGTAGCTGAGTAACTGTTAATCCGCCCAGTATACCTTGAAAAACAATTAAGAATAGGGCAAAACTAGATGCCCAAGGTAGCCACTTTGGTAAACAATTGCGATTCCACCACGAAAGACCAACCAAAGCGATCGCGCTAATACCAATCAAGGCTGCATCTAATCTATGGAACCATTCTAGGAATACTTGAAAGTTCATTTGTTTGGTGGGTACAAGCTCACCATAACAGAGGGGCCAATCCGGACAAGCTAATCCAGCATTCATCACCCGTGTAGCGCTACCAATAGCCATTAAAATGAATGTAGCGATACACATCTTCCACACTAAGCGACGAATTCTATCCTTAGGCTGTAGCTGTGGAGTATCCCCAATCTGATTTTCTTGTTTTAGGACAAATTCACTCATCAGTAATACCTTTAGTCCCTTACAAATGGACTGTTTATACTAATCATTTAACTTTTTAGTCGTATCTACCATATACACACTAGCGTATGTAACTAAATTGAATATGGAGTATCTCTTATACTTTGAATCAACCATTCCGGTTTTACCCATAAGCTTTAGAGATTCTTAAGTTATTGATGCCTGATTTGTAATCAATCGCACTTTTTCAAGTTACCGTTACTTTATCGTTTCACGGCAAATTGAAAGCGTTCGACATTCACTGGTTAAAAGTAGATGAGGAAATACCATTTGTAGCTTAGTAGCTTATAACCAGCCACTACAAATACACATCTAAAGAGTAAACCAGTAAACAGTAAAATTAGCTGTAAATCATCAATAGCCAATCACCCACTGCTTTACAATGGCTCATCGTCCATATTTCTTCTGTTCCTGATGAGAATATTAATAGAAAAATTAATAAAAATTTTAGGTCTGAAGCTCTAAGCTCTTATACGCTGGACTACCGTAGTAAATAGAAGTCTGTGACAAACTTAGTACAGTGACTAATTCATATCAACCGTGAAAATTCCAAGCTCTATCTGGACATTACTAATAGGCATTGTACTGACCCTAGTCAGTCTGTGGTATGGCCAAAACCATGGGCTTTTGCCTATCCCAGCCTCTGATGAAGCCTATGCAGTAGATGGTGTATTCAATGCGATGATGATTGTTTCTTGCGGTATATTTCTGCTTGTAGAGGGAATTATAATTTATTGTGCCTTCAGGTATCGTCAGCGTCCTGGAGATAATGCTGATGGTCCTCCAATTCATGGCAACATACCTTTAGAAATTCTTTGGACCGCAATTCCGGCAGTTATTGTTATTGGTATATCTATTTACAGTTTTGAAGTATACGAAGAAATAGGTGGGATTAATCCTCATGGTGGTCATGATGCTCCCATTATTTCCAATGTGGTTTCAAATGTGAAAACTTTATCCGGTTCGGCGATCGCTGCAACTCTCAAGGATACTCCGATGAATGGAGATAGCAGCCATATGCATCATCATATGCAAATGTCTGAGAATGTTGCTGAAAATCAACCTGATGCAACTGTTGCTCAAAGCTTTATAGATGAAACTACGACAGCAGATGTGGTTGTTGATGTGGCAGGTTTACAGTACGCTTGGATTTTTACCTATCCTGACACTGGTATCGTTTCGGGTGAATTACATATTCCCATTGGAAAAGTAGTCCAAGTTAATATGAAAGCGAATGATGTAATTCATGCTTTTTGGGTACCAGAGTTTCGCTTGAAGCAAGATGCTATTCCTGGTCGAGAAGTCCAGTTTCGCTTTACACCAAATAGGGCTGGTACTTACCCTTTAATTTGCGCAGAATTATGCGGTCCTTACCACGGTGCAATGAGAACTCAAGTAATTGTTCATACTGAACAAGATTACAGCAAGTGGCAGCAAGAAAATCAAATTGCTAGCACTCAACAGTTAGAAAGTGCTATTGCTTTAGCACCAGAAAAATCATCTCCAGCACAACTTCTTTCCCATTACAGTCAGTCCATGGGAGTAAATGGAGAGGTTTTAAAACAATTGCATAATTCCAGCTTTTAGGTTTTAGCTTCTAGCAGTCTGGTCGGTCAGTTCTGCTAGGTTTATGGACATAAGATAAAGTTTCTCCCCCAGCTTTATCCTTACGTGAAAATTTTAGTTTGGTTTAATACTAGCTTGCAAAATTAACACTTATAGAAGGGTTGAATAGAAGGGTTGAATAGAAGGGTTGAAGCGATTAATTAATCAATCCTTTAACTTCAAAATCGTACGTAAGAAACCGCAGTCGTTTGAGAGCAGACAATACTTTCATCACCTGCTTATGTCCACCTCCAAATTTTCTTTGATTTTAATTTTTTTATCAGGACTACCTCCTAAAACTTGGGACTCATTCTGACCCGCAATATTTTTCAAAATTTCTCAAGATTTTTCAAGATTTTTCAAGATTTCATATATATGGCGCAAACACAAGTAAAACCAACATCAGAAGAACCAAAACCAGTAAGTCCCGGACATGAAGAGAGAAAATGGTGGCATTACTTCACTTTCAATACTGACCATAAAGTAATTGGAATTCAGTATTTAGTAACAACCTTCCTTTTCTACTGTATTGGCGGATTTATGGCGGATTTAGTACGCACTGAGTTGCGTACTCCAGCCTCTGATTTTGTCAGTCCAGAGCTATATAATGGCTTATTTACCCTCCATGCCACAATAATGATTTTCTTGTGGATTGTACCAGCAGGTGCAGGATTTGCGAATTTCTTGATCCCCTTAATGATAGGAGCAAGAGATATGGCTTTTCCGAAGTTAAACGCTTTGGCTTTCTGGATTATTCCTCCAGCTGGAATATTACTAATTAGCAGTCTAGTAATAGGTGATGCACCAGATGCTGGCTGGACTTCCTATCCACCTTTAAGTCTGATGACTGGTAAGGTAGGAGAGGGAATATGGATTATGAGTGTCCTACTTTTAGGAACCTCATCTATATTAGGTGCCATCAATTTCTTGGTGACAATCTTCAAAATGCGCGTACCCAGTATGAGCTTGAATGAAATGCCTTTATTTTGCTGGGCAATGATTTCAACTTCCGCATTAGCACTGATTTCCACCCCAGTTCTTGCCAGTGCCCTAATTTTACTGTCCTTCGACTTAATCGCCGGAACAACCTTCTTTAACCCAACAGGAGGAGGAAACCCCGTAGTTTACCAGCATATGTTCTGGTTTTACTCCCATCCGGCAGTATATATCATGATTCTGCCCTTCTTCGGTATAATTTCCGAAGTTATCCCCGTACATTCACGTAAACCTATTTTTGGATATCAGGCGATCGCTTATTCTAGTTTGGCAATTAGCTTTTTGGGTCTAATTGTTTGGGCACACCATATGTTTACTAGCGGTATCCCTGGTTGGTTGCGGATGTTTTTCATGATTACCACCATGATTATCGCTGTACCTACTGGGATCAAGATATTTAGCTGGTTGGCGACGATGTGGGGTGGTAAAATTCGCCTCAACAGTGCGATGTTATTTGCAATGGGTTTTGTGGCAACTTTTGTTATCGGTGGTATCAGTGGTGTAATGCTTGCTTCTGTACCATTTGATATTCATGTCCACGATACCTATTTTGTAGTTGCACATTTGCATTACGTCCTCTTTGGTGGAGCAGTCCTAGGAATCTTTACCGGTTACTATCACTGGTTCCCTAAGATTACTGGACGCATGATTAATGAATTTTGGGGTAAGGTTCACTTTGCATTAACTATTGTGGGTTTAAATATGACCTTTCTACCCATGCATAAACTAGGTTTAATGGGTATGAATCGTCGGATTGCACAATATGATCCCCAATTTACCGACTTGAATCAAATTTGTACCTATGGGTCTTATCTATTAGCTATTTCTACATTCCCCTTCATAATCAATGTCATCTGGAGTTGGATGTTTGGTAAAAAAGCTGGAGATAATCCTTGGAATGCATTGACATTTGAATGGATGACTGCATCTCCACCAGAAATAGAGAACTTTGATACACTTCCAGTTCTCACCACGGGTCCTTATGATTACGGTATGAATCAGCCAATAGACCCGGAAAATCAGCAGTCTGCTCTAGCTGGTGCTGAAACCTCAGCCTAACAGTTTACTGCGATTACTTAATCCCAGGCAAAATCTGGGATTGAGACGCCCACCAGAGACCAAAATCAAACCCATATCAAATCAATAATTTATGCAAAGTCAAACAGTTGGGACGACCAATCCTGAAATTAATTATGCAAGTGCAGCAGAAGCACATCATGAGGAGCATCCAGACTTCCGTCTAACTGGTTTAATAGTCTTCCTAGTAGCTGAGGGAATGATTTTCGCAGGTCTATTTGCAGCCTATTTAACCTTTCGTGCGACCTTACCAGTATGGCCTCCTGCGGGTACTCCAGAATTAGAATTATTACTTCCTGGTGTAAATAGTATTATCCTAATTGCCAGTAGTTTTGTAATTCACAATGCAGATACTGCTATCAAAAAGAACAATGTGCGCAGTATGCAAATGTGGTTTGCGATTACTGCTGTGATGGGAATTATTTTCCTTTGTGGACAAGTATATGAGTATAGTCACTTAGAATTTGGCTTAACAACAAATCTATTTGCTAGTTCATTTTATGTATTGACAGGTTTCCACGGATTACACGTATTAATTGGTGTATGTGCAATTTCTGCGGTTTTAATCCGTTCTCTCAAATCAGGTCATTACAGCAGCGAACATCATTTTGGTATTGAAGCAGCTGAAATTTATTGGCATTTTGTAGACGTAATTTGGATTATTCTTTTTGGTTTGCTTTATTTGTTATAAAACAATTTTTATAGAGTAATTTATTAATTACAAAGTCAAACAAAAGCAAAATCAAGCAAAATTCAATTCAGTCCAATTAAAGCAAATTAAATCAAAAGAGACATGGTGTTACTGCCATGTCTTTGTTATTATTGATACTTTCTATAATTTTCATCAAATCCCATAATAATCATGAATTCAGGCAAATAAATGGGAAATATAGAATTAACTGTCAAATAATACTTATTTGAGTTTGTATCATGCTCAAATAAGCATATAACTTTAATTACACTGTATTTTAATGCAAATCTAGTTTAATACAAATCTAATTTTATAATCGTCAAACAAGTATTTAAGTTGAAAATTAAACCAAGTCTCTTCTAAAAAATTGTATACGTATTTTTTTGAATTTAATTTTACTTAAGATTAACTATGGAATCTTATTCAGCAGAATCGCAGCAAAAATTAAATTTGCCAGATAATAAAATCCCAGAGCAAAATGAACAGCAAGAAGTGATGACTCCAAGGGAGTCTCGCAAAGCGATCGCGGGTGTAATTCGCCGAATTCGGCAACCTCTAGAACTACAAGCTATTTTTCAAATTACTGCAACAGAGGTGCGGGAATTACTGAAAGCTGACAGAGTTGCTGTATTTAAATTTGATATTGAAAACAATTGGGAAGGAGAATTTGTTTCTGAAGATGTTGTATCTGGTTGGAAATCTGTAATCGCAGCTAAAGTTTACGACCATTGCTTCGGGGAACAGTTTGCGGTTCATTACGAACAAGGACGCGTGCAAGCAGTTGCAGATATATTTGAGGCAGGACTAAGTGAATGTCATGGGGAGATTTTAGCTCAGTTTCAAGTTCGTGCCAATCTAGTAGTACCCTTACTCAACGATAATCAACTATGGGGTTTGCTTTGCGTGCATCAATGCAGCAATACTCGCAATTGGCAAGAGTCAGAAATTGAATTTATTCAAATAATCGCTGAACACTTTACTGTTGCGATTCAACAAGCGGAATATTTTAAAAAATTAGAATTACAGTCTGCAAAGCTAGCTCAAAAAGTTCAACGTGACAAAGTAATTACTGAAATTGTTAATAAAATTCGTATACCCCTTGATATTGATAAAATATTTCAGAGCACAACTGAAGATATACGAGAATTAATACAAGCCGATCGAGTTACAATTTTTCGTTTTAACTCAGACTGGAGCGGTAATTTTGTGGCTGAATCTTTTGGGGAAAAATGGAATCCTTTAGTTGATGCTCAAGCTGTAATTAATCATACTTGCTTTAAAGAAACTCAATTAGAAGATTACATTCGCGGTGAAACATTTACTGTCAATGATATTTATCAAGAGCAACTAAGTGATTCTTATATTACTCTCTTAGAACAACTTAAAGCAAAAGCTTTTGCAACTGCTCCGATTTTGCAAGGGGAGAATCTGTGGGGTATTATTGCAGCTTATCAAAACTCTGCACCTAGAACATGGCTCCAAGATGAAGTAGAAATAATTACCCAAATTGGAGCACAAATTGGGATTGCTCTAAGACAGCAAGAGCTATTATCTAAAGCTATAAATCAAACGAAACAACAAAAAACCCTGACAGGAGTAATTACCCGAATTCGGGAGTCTTTAGATTTAGAAACTATTTTTCAAACCACTGTTACTGAAGTTCAGCAAATGCTTAAAGCGGACAGAGTAGCAGTTTTTCAATTCGACCCTCAGAAAGATTGGGAAGGAGAGTTTATTTGGGAAAGTGTTGCTCCTCCCTGGGATTCTGTGGTTGCAGCTAAAGTTTACGATCATTGTTTTGGGCAACAATTTGCCGCTGATTATCAACAAGGTAGAATACAAGCAGTTACGGATATTCACGCAGCAGGATTGAGCGATTGTCACGAGGAAATTTTAGGTCAATTTCAAGTCCGTGCTAATTTGGTTGTTCCCTTACTGAAAGGAGAAGAACTATGGGGATTATTGTGCGTACATCAATGCGATTATCCTCGTAATTGGGAAATAGAAGAAATTGAGTTTATCCGGCAAATTGCAGATAATTTAGGAGTTGCTCTCCAGCATAATCAAACCCTATTAAAAGCCCAATATCAAGCAGAACAACAGAAAGCATTAACTGGTGTAATTACCAGAATTCGAGAATCATTAGATTTAGAAATAATTTTCAAAACTACAGTTACCGAAGTACGTCAACTCCTGAAAGCTGATAGAGTAGGAGTTTTTCTTTTTGATAAAAATACTGATTGGGAAGGAGAATTTATTTATGAAGATGTTTGTTATAATTGGATTTCAGCCATTGCAAATAAAATAAATGACCAGTGTTTTATTAGAGATTTTTTGCCACTTTATCAGCAAGGTAAAGTTAACGCGATCGCTGATATTTATCAAGAAGAATTCAAAGATTGTTATATCCAAAGTTTAGAAAAATTTCAAGTCCGCGCTAATATTGTTGCACCTTTATTAAAAGAGGATGAGCTATGGGGATTGTTGTGTATTCATCAGTGTAATAGTCCTCGTAATTGGCAATCTTCTGAAATAGAATTTATTAGCCAAATAGCCGAACAACTTGGTGTTGCTTTAAAACAAGATTTGTACTTAAAACAAGTTCAAATTCAAGCTGTCCAGCTCGCAGAAGCAAACGAAAGAGAAAAAGCAATGGAGCGTCAAAAGTTGCTAGCAGCAACGATTGATAAAATCCGTCAGTCACTTGATGTCAAAACTATTTTTAAAACTACTACCCAAGCTGTAAGAGAATTGTTAGAAGTCGAACGAGTTGCAATTTACCGTTTTAATTCCGATTGGAGAGGCAAGTTCGTTGCAGATTCTTTTCAGGACGATTGGAAGCCTATCATTCAACCCCAGCCCATAGTTGACACCAAACTTGTAGATACAGATGATGATGATGATAATCTACCACGCAATGAAACTTTCGTACCTATTTCCCAAGGAGAGAAATTATGGGGATTATTAGTTGCTTATCAACACTCGCAACCACGCTACTGGAAAGATGAGGAAGTAAATTTACTAGCTCAAATTGGGGGACAGTTAGGAATTGCCATTCAACAGGCAGAACTACTCGAAAAAACTAAAACTCAAGCTACAAAACTTGCTCAAGCTTTGAAAGAATTGAAGCAAACTCAAGCTCAATTAATTCAAGGTGAAAAAATGGCAGGTTTGGGACAGTTAATGGCTGGAGTTGCTCATGAGATAAATAATCCTGTCAACTTTATTTTTGGAAACTTAATTCACTTTGGTGCGTATATCGAAGACTTACTAAAAGTAGTCAATCTTCATCAGGAAAATTTTGCTAATTTACCACCAGAAACTCAAAGCGAAATAGAAGAAATTGACCTAGAATTTATTCTCTCCGACTTACCAAAGACACTCAACTCAATGAAAATAGGGGCAGAACGTATTCGTCAAATTGTGTTGTCACTGCGTAATTTTTCCCGCACAGATGAAGCTGAATTAAAACCAGTAGATATCCACGAAGGATTGGAAAGCACTTTACTTATCTTAGGACACCGATTAAAACCCAACGGTGAATACCCAGGAGTTGAAGTCATCAAAAATTATGGTCAATTACCCTTATTAAGGTGTTATCCTGCTCAGTTAAATCAGGTATTTATGAATATTCTGAGCAATAGCATTGATGCTTTGGAAGAAAAGGTAAATACTCAACAAAACAATTCGATTCAATCATCAAGTAATATCTCTGAAAGTGAGATTTCTCAAAGCTATTTACAAATTCAGATTCATACAGAGTTGATTGATCATAAAATTTCTATAAAAATTTCCGATAATGGCTTGGGTATACCAGAAGAAGTAAGAAATAATATCTTCGATCCCTTCTTTACCACTAAAGAAGTTGGTAAAGGTACAGGTTTAGGACTACCCATCTCTTATCAAATTGTAGTTGAAAAACATCAAGGGGAAATTCAATGTTTTTCTCAACCCGGAAAAAATACAGAATTTGTAATTAAAATTCCAGTGGATTTTGCAGATTCTTAAGAAAAGCTAACATTTTTCCAACATCAAGCAATCATACAATCATGGTTGAAACTTATCTCGAATCATGGTTACACAGGTTTTTAAAAACAATTTATTATGAGTTCTAATGTCTAGACTTTAAAGCTTGTAATTTTATTTTTGTGATTTTAATTTTTTATTTGTAATTTTCTTCCGAATATCGGGAATAATGGACTGTATCAAATATAAAGATGACATAAATTAATTTAAGAACAAAAAAATACACAATGAACCACGGTTTAACAGTTTATGCAGTAGATACTGAACACTTAGAATCTATTTACGGCTGTAAAGATGAAAACCTGATTCTAGCAGTACATAAGCATTATCATAAAAACAATCATCAACAAACCAAGTATTCTCACCAACAAATCAAAACTCTGCAAGCATTTACCGATATAGTCAACGGCACAACACTTAACCAGCATTATAGTGTTGTTTATGCTGCTGCAATTCAACTCTACTGCGAAGTATTTAAATCTGAAATTTTAGAAAATGCTCCATTTCATCCTTGTTCTCACACTTGGTTACAAGAAATTGACACAACCTTAGAAGAAATCGGAATCAGTCAAGCTTTTCGACTTTCAAAATTGATATCAGGTAAACTTCCACTCCCAGTTCCCCACCATAATAGACTTTGTCAGTTTGGTCATGTATCAACAGCAGCAGTTTACCAAGCTTTTAGTCAACTCAGACACGAAGATTATATGAGTGCTGATAACAGTATGATAGAAGCGATCGCTTGCGTAAAAAAATGGCTGCGTTACGTTTCTAGCGCTTTTGAAGCTGGTAGTCATTTGGATTTGGTAGGCTTCTATTATTAGGTGATGCTTAATGGATCATGGATAATAGTTAATGATTGACTCTTATCCACTCATCCACTCAACCACTCATCCACTCACTCACTTTCCCAAACTTTCACAGTCTTATCAAAACCACCACTTGCCAACATTTTACCTCCTGGACCCCAAGCAATTGATGTTACCCAGTCCGAATGTCCACCAAGGGTACTAATTAATCTACCTGTATTCAAATTCCATAGTTTGATACCATCTTTACCAGCACTAGCAAGAATTTTACCATTAGGATTAACAGCGATCGCGTTGATTGTATTTTCGTGTCCATTTAAAGTTTGGTAGTTTCCTGGCGATCGCAAATTCCAAACTTTAATTTTGCGGTCTTTACCTGCTGTAATTAAGGTTTGACCATTAGGTGTAAATGTAACGGAACGGACAGAATTTTGATGTCCTATAAACCCGCGAATTAATTTACCTGTTTTTAGGTTCCATAGTTTCACGACACCGTTGTAATCACCGCTTGCCAAGATATTATTGTTGGAACTAATCGCTACACTATATATGGAGTTCCCGAAGCGTGTTAGCGCACCTAAAGGACGTTGTTGTTGGACATCCCACAACCGAATACCATCTAGACCACCGCTAGCAAGAACTCTACTATCAGAGGACATTGCAAGGGATAAAACATTACTAGTGTGTCCAACAAAGGAACGCTGAAATTTACGGTTTTCTAAACTCCAAAGGTTAATTGTGTAATCGTTACTGCAACTGGCTAAAGTTTTACCGTCTGGAGAAATGATTAAGGATAAGACTGCTGATTTATGTGCTTTGCGAATAATTCCAATTCGCTTACCCTTTTTTAAATTCCACAGACGAATTATACCGTCGTTATCTGCACCACCACTGGCTAGAAATTTACCATTTGGACCAAAAGCCAGAGATTTTACTGTCCCTGAGTGTCCTTTAAATGTATAAACTAATCGCGGATTGCGAAAGTTATTACTGACATTGTAGTGAGCATTTGGTTCAATTTGTGTTCCTGCACTTATAGCTGGAGATATCTGGAGTGTAGGTGAAACTACAGCACCAGTAAAACCAGCTGCAATCAAAAAATTTTGGGTTGCGACTTTCGCACCATTTTGAATAAATCTTTGAGCTTGAGTAAGAAAATCTTTTGTCTGAGATGATTTAAACAGTCCAAACCAAATCAAAATAGATCCGAATGTCATTGGAGGTAATCCCTGACACATCATTAAAGTGGAAAGTTCTTTCTCTTCTTTTGATTTATAATTATGGTCTAAATAATTTTTGTCTAATAATTGATTTTCTAACAACTTATTTTCTAAAAACGGCTGATCATTACTCCGTCGAGCTAAAGTCGAGTTTGTGGTGATTGATCTAATCTGTGGAGAATAATCTTGTTGTGGATCAGCTTCTCGATCAAAAGCTTGATTCAAAGCTTTCTGATGATAATTACTCATAAAATTTATATTTACTGATATTTACTTGTATTTATATTTAGTCAAGCTAAAATAGGTGATAATTACTAATACATCACAGTTTTATAAAAATCCGATTTATCAATTAGGTTTTGAGATTCTACCTCTTGAGGAATAAAACTAAAATCTAGAAGCTCATAGGATTTTCTCAGTTAACCAAAAAGCGCTAACCCTAAAAGACTTTTAAATCGACATAAACAATTTGCCTCACTAACTTAAAAATGGCAAGAGAGGCAATATACTCATAATTCCCTAATTCAAAATAGAAATATCAGATACACATCTTATTGTGGGGGTTTTTTCTTAGATATACTCAGCATTGGTAAAGAGGAATTAGAGGATTTTTGAGGTAAATAAAGTTGACTTTCTTTTTCCGGTTCCTCTGTTAAAGAATCATCTGGTTCCATACGCAACAGACGAAATAAGACAGATATTCCCAATATCGTTAAACCAAAAGCAAACAAAGACCAACTGTCATCAACACCACCAATGAGTGTATCAACAGCACCAATAGTGATAAAAGTACTTATAATGGGTTCTTTTCTGTAGGCTGACTTTAAAATACGGGGTAATGCAGCATTAATCACAGTTTATTATCCAGTTTCAGTTGTGTGTAAATTTACTTATAATACCTCACCTACAAATCACGATTTCGATGAGAGCCTATATCTTATTATAATTTTCCTTCAATATGAGAGGTCGGTTTTCCGAAATAAGTTAGAAATTTATCTGAGAAAATGGTATTAAATTTACTATTCTGATTACTAGTACAGGACAGCGCAAATAAAAAATTCATTGAATATATCTGAAATTCCAGACTTAAAGGTAATTATGAAGTCCCTTTGGTGGTAATAATCATTTACTTACTTCATGTCTATGGGATTTTTCAGTTAATTAAATCCATTTTTGTATGTATTGTACAACCGTTACACTCTACCCTTAATCTCCAACCCAAAGGAAACATTATCGGCAATCATCAAATCGGATGCTTATTTTTTAGTGTTGCCTATAGTAAAAAATCTGGAACTTTCCCAATCCACTAAATCCAATGATTCACTTAAGTATTAGCTAAGAACTGTTAGCTCTTAGCTAATAGCTTCCTAAAATCAGATTATCTCAAACCCAACCATTCAAGTACACCTTTATCACTGACAAACTCAATTACAACCATTAATATAAAACCTATCATAGCTGCACGACCGTTTAAGCGTTCAGCGTACTCGTTGAAACCTAACTTAGTTTCTTCTAACCTTGGGGAAACTGTGGGTTCTGGCTGTGAAGTCATTGTCATCTCCTTTACTGATGCTGGGTATAAATGAAATAAATATCTCTCGAAGTGAAAACTTAGCGTAACTATCGAGAATGCAGTATCAAAATTGAAATATCAAGAATATAATTAAGCTTTTTAGAATGCACTACACATACCTTACGCTGAAAAACCAGATATTTTAGACACAGATAACTGCATTAATAATTTGTAATTATTCTTTATATATTTTAAAAATACTGGGGTAATAGTCAAGGGTGGGAAATTTTTAATCATTAGGATAACCATTATCAATGACATAAACCCCTAAAGAGGTTTTGACAGAACGTCCTCGTCCAAATATCTGTCATATTCTTGTTCAAACTGATGTTACTTAGAGGTAGTAAATGGAAATAGGTCTTCCCAAGGAAACCAAAGACAGAGAGTTTCGAGTAGGATTAAGTCCTGCAAGTGCTAGAGCATTAAAGGATAGAGGTCATACTGTTTTTGTCCAGACCCAAGCAGGTGCAGGTGCAGGTTTTACAGATGAACATTACACAGAAGCTGGAGCAGAAATTGTCGAAACTCCAGAACTTGCTTGGAACAGAGAGCTTATAGTAAAAGTCAAGGAACCTCTATCTACAGAATATAAGTTTTTACAGAAAGGACAAATATTATTCACATATCTACATTTAGCCGCAGACCGCACATTAACCGAACATTTAATCGACTGTGGAGTCAGCGCGATCGCCTATGAAACAGTAGAGCAAAACGGAAATAATAAACTACCTCTGCTGACTCCCATGAGCATTATAGCTGGACGTTTATCAGTACAGTTTGGTGCCAGATATCTGGAAAAACAGCAGGGTGGTAAGGGAGTACTCTTAGGTGGAGTCCCTGGAGTAGAGCAAGGTAAAGTTACAATTATAGGCGGTGGAGTTGTCGGTACGGAAGCAGCTAAAATCGCCGTAGGTATGGGAGCAAAAGTACAAATAATCGATATTAATGTTGAACGTCTATCTTACTTAGAAACTTTATTTGGTTCTAGAGTAGAACTACTTTACAGCAACTCTACTAATATTGAATCAGCAGTCAAAGAGACAGATTTACTTATCGGTGCGGTTTTAGTTTTGGGTCGCAGAGCGCCTATCCTAGTATCTCGCGAATTGGTGCAAAAAATGTATCCTGGTTCTGTAATTGTAGATGTAGCTGTAGACCAAGGTGGTTGTGTGGAGACTTTGCGTAGTACATCTCACACGAATCCCACATATATAGAGGAAGGTGTTGTACATTATGGCGTACCTAACATGCCTGGAGCTGTACCCCAAACTGCAACTCAAGCATTGAATAATTCTACACTGCCTTACGTTTTACAGTTAGCAAATGAAGGTTTAACAGCATTGGATCAGAATCTGGCTTTAGCTAAGGGTGTAAATGTCAAAGACTTTAAGTTAGTTCATCCCGCAGTACAGGAAGTTTTCCCAGATTTAGTAAGTTAGTTTGTAATCAAATGATACTAATAAAGTAGGTAAATAATTCAAATGTAAAATTACTATAATTCTTGCAGAAAAATTTCAGTTTTTATTTGAATCAGTTTTTATTTGAAATGGGTTTGGGGTAGTCTACCCCAAGTCTTCTTTCTAATGGAAAAAACCAGCAGTAATTCAATTAGACCCATCATTTATGATGTGGGTGCTTTTATGGGTAAACGGTTATTATTTAAATACTGGTGAACATTTTTACAAAAACTCTTAGTCTGATTTAAGTCTAATTGAAGTAAATTAATAAAAAATAACAAATAAATTTGTGCAAACTGTTACAAAATCTAAGTTCGTTTCAACTATTTTATTTATCTATTTTACAGCTTTCTCGAATGTAGCTTGTATGGGAAATAACTATATATCTTATCGACCCATTTACAGGCAAAAAGAGGGACTTGTTATTTCAGAAGCACCAATATCAGACCAGTTAAAAGTAAATATCAAAAAAGTCTTCAAATATTATGATGTTCCCTATAAAGAAGACAATAAAGGAAATATTTTAATTCCCCACAAAATTTCCGCAAACAAAGAACTAATTTGGAACTATACCACCAAAGCTAACGACCCTCAGTGGCTAAAAACCCACAGCGATCGCTAAAAATCTAAGACAATTACAGCATCTTTTCGAGAAACTGCACAGCCCGATTACCCAAAGAAGGTTTACCAGAAGTATCGCATTGGGGATTGCTAAAAAATATTTCTGGTGTAGTATCTTCAGCAAGTCTTCCTGCATCTAGAAACATAATCCTACTTGCAACTTCTCTAGCAAAACCCATTTCGTGGGTCACTATAGCCATCGTCATCCCAGTTTCAGCTAATTCTCGCATCACATCCAATACATCCTTCACCATCTCTGGGTCTAAAGCAGAAGTCGGTTCGTCGAATAAAATTACCTCTGGTTCCATCGCTAAAGCACGTGCGATCGCAACTCGTTGTTTTTGTCCTCCCGATAGTTTTGCAGGGTAGACATCTGCTTTGTCACTCAAACCCACTTTCTCTAAAAGCTCTAAACCCTTTAGCTGTGCTTGTGGTTTTGTCACTCCTTTGACTTTAATTGGTGTATAGGTAATATTTCCCAAAACCGTCATATGAGGAAACAAATTAAAATGCTGAAATACCATTACCAAGCGCTGACGAATTTTGGCAATATTAATTTTTGTTTCAGTAATTTCTTGCTGGTGAAAGTAAACTTTACCTTGAGACGGTTGTTCTAATAAATTTAAACATCTTAAAAAAGTAGACTTCCCAGAACCACTAGGTCCTAAAATTGCTACCACCTCACCTTGATAAATTTCAGTTGAAATACCTTTGAGAACTTCTAAATTCCCAAAAGATTTACACAGATTTTCTGTACTAATTACTGCTTGACTCATACTTACTGAGAAATTTTACTCTTGAACAAAATAGATTGCTCCCTTTGTGATATGTCTCAATTTCAGCCTGAAAATACCAACAGTATCAACATTAATTTAGATGCGATCGCAATGCACAAGTACTGATACGAAGTTGTTATACAGCACTTTGCAGTTACATGAGGTACATTTTCCCTGCTCCCTGCCCCCTGCTCCCTGCCTTACAACGATATGAACTGTACCTCAATCAGATGAAATTGGCTGTATATTGGTCAGTAATAATTTTCATTTTTTCCTTCTTATACTATTCACTTCTCCTCAAACGTTTTTCTAAACTTGATGTCATAAAAGTTAAACCCATGACTAATAGATAATAAATTAAGCCAGCGAATAGTAAAGGCTCGAAGTATATGTATTTATTCGCACCAACGATTTGAGCACTACGCAAGACCTCTACAACACCAATAGTTGCAACTAGGGAAGAATCTTTTAATAATCCAATTGTCTCATTTACTAATGCTGGCAAAATATTTTTTAATGCTTGGGGCAAAATAATATCTTTCATCATCATCGAATAAGGTATACCCATAGAAATAGCTGCCTCCGTTTGTCCCTTATCTACAGCTTGGATACCACCCCGGATAGTTTCGGAGGTATAAGCACCAGAATTCAGAGTAAAGCTTAATACACCTGCTTGCAAAGCCGTAATATCATAACCGGTTAGTTGGGGAGTCGCATAATATACTAAAGATAATTGTAAAAGTAAAGGCGTACCTCGAAAAACTGAAGTATAAGCATTCGCGAACCAAACTAGAAGCTTGATGGCAGAAATTTTGCATAATGAGAGAATAGTACCCCAAATTAATCCTAAGACCAAAGATAAAAGGGTAAACAGTAAAGTTAAAGGAATACCTTTAAGAATAAAAGGAATATCAGAAATGATTCGACGAAAATCTAAATTTATTTCATTTTGATAAGAATTTTGAGAAGTGTCATTATCGTTTATTGTAGAAAGAGTAAACCATTTGTTTTCTATCCTTCTTAGGGTACCCTCATCCTTCATTTTTTGAAGTGCTTGATTAAATGGTTCAACTAATTTAGAATTTTTAGGAAAGGCGATCGCTGAACCGCTTTTTGTTTCTTGAAAAGGAAAAACGTAAAATTCTAAATCTAGATTAGACTTAGCAAAACCTTGCGCAACGCTATTTGCAATAATGGCTGCATTTATTCGTCCAGATTTAATTTCTTGAATTATCTCTGGTACCTTATTAATTTGTTTTAATTGTATATTTTGTATATTCTCAGCTATTTTATTAGCTGTCTGCTCTTGAGTTGTTCCTAATTGAACACCAATAACTTTACCAGAAAGTTTATCCAATTTATTTATATTGCTACCTTTTAAATAAACAATAGTGTCTTTACCTTGGTAATAGACAATAGAAAAATCTACGTTATTTTTACGTTCTGGAGTAGGACTCATACTAGCCATTGCAAAATCAGCTCTGCGAGCTTGCAATGCAGGAATTAAACCATTAAAATCTGATTCTAAAATTCTAAGTTTGAATCCTAATTCCTCAGCGATATTGTTAGCAATATCAATATCAAAGCCAACTATTTTTCTTTCATTACCCTTTGTTTCATAAAACTCAAAAGGAGGATAGTCAGGTGAAGTAATCATTGTTAAGGTTTTTCCCTTAACTGATGATGCTGCTTGTAAAGAGTCATCTGTAAACATCATATGGTTGATGACGAGTATCAACCCCACAAGTAAGGTTATCAAAAAAAAATTGCCTTTTTTCATCAATCTGAATTATGTAGATACACGTTTATTACAACAAAAGCAAGTCTTTTATATACCATTATTTGGTTCGTAAATATATCAAGCTGTATCTTTGTAATCACTTACTCTTGAAAATTTATCATTACATTCTTTTAGGAGTCATCTTAGCAATGCGTACCAATCTATATGCTCATAAACCCAACCATCGTCAATTTCATTTAGAAATAAGAGATAATCTCAGAGGTCTTACCTTTAGCGATCGCACTGAGCGAATAAAAGAATTACAGCAGTTATTGCAGACAAGAATACGCTTTATAGAAGGTTTCGAGGTCAATGGGGTATTTGATAAACCCACTAAGTTAGCAGTTAAAGCCTTTCAAATGCGTAATTTTCTAGACAACCACGGAATTATAGATAGTCACACCTGGAAAGCTCTCAGGCAGGGTCGTCGTCAGAACTTACCAACATTAAGATTTACTAGCTGTGGTGGAGACGTTGCAAGAGTGCAAAAAGCATTAAGTTGGAAGCATCCTGGATTCAGTAATGGTTATTATTTTGAAGAGATACATGGTGATTTCAATTTAAGAACTGAGGTTGCACTAAAGATGTTTCAAAGAGACCAAAAACTGGTTATAGATGGGATTATAGGAGATAAAACTTGGGAAGCGATGATGGCATTAGCGAGTGTCATGTCTTACATAAAATATTTGTAGGAAAAGGTGAAAAATTGAATTATATTACCTTGCCAGGGTAAACTCTTTGTTTACTGCAATATCTTAGTTTCAATGAGTCTCAATGGTGTTTTCTGATTCTAGTTGGACTTCTCTCCATAGCAAATTGCATTGTACTATTCGGCAACGTCAGCTATTTGAACGCAATCAAAGCTTATTAATTGCAGTATCTGGCGGGCAAGATTCTTTATGTTTAATTAAATTACTATTAGACTTACAATCAAAGTGGGGATGGCATGTGGGTATTGCTCATTGCGATCATCGTTGGAGAATTGATTCTAAAGCCAACGCTCACCATGTAGAAAGATTAGCTGCTAATTGGGGAATAGATTTTTACCTAGAAACTGCTACAGAAGCCATTAATAGCGAAGCTCAGGCTCGTGATTGGCGCTATCAAGCTTTAAATAATATCGCTCAAAAACATCATTACTCTTGCATCATTACTGGACACACCGCAAGCGATCGCGCTGAGACTTTGCTTTACAATTTGATTAGGGGTACTGGTGCTGATGGTTTACAAGCACTGACTTGGAAGCGCAGTTTAAATGTAGGTAATCCGCAAAACCATCAAAAAAGAATATTATTAGTACGTCCGCTTTTAGAAATAACTAGAACTCAAACAGGAAAATTTTGCCAAGACTTTCAATTACCGGTATGGGAAGATGAAACCAATCAAAATTTGAAATACGCTCGAAATCGAATTCGTCAAGAATTATTACCATACTTACAGCAGAATTTTAATCCCCGAGTAGAATCAGCACTAGCTCAAACTGCCGAACTGTTACAAGCAGAGGTAGAATTTCTCGAACAAACCGCACAGAACTTGTGGGAACAAATCATCAATGAGGATGTATTAGCAAGTCAAGGGTCGAATGAAGAATTAAATCAACAACTATCCCTTCCCTTATATATAAAACGTCAACTATTGCAGAAAACACCTATTGCTATCCAAAGAAGAGTTATGCGAAAAGTCCTGCAAAAAGTAATGCTTACCCCCCCAAACTTCGAGCATATCGAAAAACTTACAGCATTAATAGCAGCACCCAATCGTACTCAAACCGATCCATTTCCTGGAGGAGCGATCGCTGTAGTCAAAGATAATCTAATTTGTCTAGAAATTTTTCAGAAATAGACATTTTCCATACTCATAATGTAGAGAAGTTAAATTTAACTTCTGGGACAGGGGTTACAGTCGTTAAATTTAACTTGCTGGAGATAAACAATAAGGTTTTTAAAAAGAAAGTTTTTGAAAAGAAAGTTTTTGAAAAGAGAACTTACACAAATATTATAGGCACAGAATTGCAGTGCCTCTGTTATAAACACAATTTATGATCAATATATTTCTTTAATTCATTGAAAGTATCTACAAATGTGCTCAGCAGTAATAAAATCTTTGTAAGTTCAACAGATAATGAACCGATTAAGAGAGGATAGCTAAAAAATACGTATTACCACTTAACTACAATCCCTCACTCAACTTATAACAAACTATGATTGTCCAACAAGATTAGATACAGTTTGCTGTATTTCAGTAATTGCGTCCTGCTGAGATTCGCCAGTTTCTTGTAACTGAGCTAAATTCTCACCCATCTTAGCGAGCTTTTCTCGTATAGTGTCCAAACAATCTTGGATTGGCTGTAATAGCTCTTGATAAAGACTTATCTTACCCTGGGATTGAGCAATCGAGTCACGCATAGAAGTTAAATTTTCCTCCATACCTTGTAACTCTTGTTGTTGAGTTTGTTGATTTTGAATTTGGTCGTCAATTTCTTTCTGAATAGATTCATTTTGAGCAAATAATTGCTCTTTTTCAGAATTAATTTGTTCAATCTCTTCTGAAAGTTTATGACGCTGAATCTCTAATTGACTAACAATAGGATCTATCAGTGTATCTCCAGTTTGTCCATTGCTAGTAGCTTTTCCTTGCTTACGCAATAGTACAGTTTGATGTAGCTGCAACAATGAAGCACTTTCCTCAATGCTGCGACGCTGACCGACTAAACTTTCGGTAAGCATCTGATAGCTATCTTTTTCGTCAGTAAGATCGGATTCGATTTTCGCTTTTTCTTCCCCCGATGCTTCAACAAGTCCAGAAGTTAACTTATCTATTTCTTTTTGTTTATATGTAAGTTCCTGTTCTTGTTCTTCAACAAAACTAGAATCTATTTTTAATTTCGATTCCAATTCTTTTACTTTAGCTTCTAGCTCCTCTTGCGACATATTGTCTAGAGCTTTCAAATCTATCCCTTGATTGTTATTTACTCCAGGAGTAGCTGCTACAGAATTGATTTGTTCACAAACATCTTCAGTTTTTTGTAACTGTTCTTGGAGAATTTGCACACATTTTTCCTTACTCTCAAGCAGCACAGAATGTATTTCTAATTGTGCTTTGTTTTTCTCCAAAGTAACTTGTGCTTGTTCCCATTTTGCTTGAGCTTCAGAGAAGTCTTCACTCATCTGCTGAGCTTGTGAAAGCTGTTCTTCTATAGAAGTTTTAGATTCCTCTAACTGTTCCCAACATGGATTGAGAATAGCTTGCTGATTTTCTACCTGCTCTGCTGCAAAGTTGAGTTGATCCCGTACTGTTTCCGTAGGTATAACGCTCTTAGAAAGACGCTCTATCAAATTCATCAACTCTTGAGCTTGTTCCGAATCCAGACCAGCTTCAGGGAGTTCCGATTCTCTTTCCTCTAACCGACGCTGCTCTCCTTTTAAATGCTCCCAAGCTCCTTCGAGTTCTTGACGATTACGATCAATCTCTGCTTGTAAATCTTCCAATTCTTGACGAGAAGAATCGAAAGTTTTTTTCTCTTCCTCAAACCCTTGAAATTCCTCCTCCATTTGTCGGAGTTCTTCCAAACGAGTTTCCATCTCCATCTCACGTCGGTTAAACTCCTGAGCTTGAAATGTCAGGGATTCTTTCCACTGGTCTATTTCTTCTTCCTTTACCTTAAACTTTTCTAACTGGCGAGAAAAATTCTGTAATATATTAACCAGTGGACGACCAGCTTCCTGGATTCTCTGGACTTGACGGCTAGGATTAAGTTCTGCTAAGACTAACGCACCATCATTTAACTTGCTAGCTTCCTCAGCAGCGATCGCTTCTTCAGGTAAAGTTATCCAACTTTGGTCATTTTTTTGACAAGCTAACAATTTTAGTTCAGCTTTAGAACCTCCACCAAGTAAACCGCCTTTTTGTTTTTGTACTTCAGCTAAATACAGCACACTTTTATTCCTTTGATGCACTTAGTATTGCAGGATATATTTTTAAATAATTGCTTCAAGGGTCTTGATGCGGTAACTTGAGCCAACAAGACGTATAAAACCATATATTTATGTAAATTTCATGTAAACGTCGGATACATATGTAACCGACTTTCATAAGTCATTACATTTTGTCTTTATATAAATTAATACGACTACCGTGTTATTACTAGCTTTTCACTCATTACTGACCGGAAAATTTTATTAGACAAAATAAGTTAGATTCTTCCTAATTTTGGGAACATTAGTGACAGTAAAATTCTTAATTGTTCCGCGACATCTCCTAGGGTGGGTGTGGAAGCACTATCGCTATTATAAATTGCAATACTTTCTAGGTTTGATATCAAAACAATTATAATTGCGGAATTTTTTTCTTTCTTCTTCTCTTAAGGTGGAAGCATGCAATTCACTATATTCAAAAGGAGTCGCTTAAATTTAAATGCAGGGAAATCTAGATGAAATAGATATCGGGAGCATCTTAGAGCTAATCGAAGCGGGACAGGTGACTGGTCTACTATATTTAGAAACAAATAGTTTAGAAAAAAATAGTAATTCCGATACTACTTACTTTTGTTCTGATATAAAGACATTGATTCCCAAAAACATGCCAAAGTATAAAACCCAAACTTGGCTAGTGTTTTTCTATAATGGTCAAATTGTTTATGCATTTGATAGTAATAGTGGAGTATGTCGGTTAGAAGATTATCTATTTCATTACCAAATTCCAAAAAAATCAATTCAGGGTCAACTAAGTCAACTAAGTTATAAAAATACTTGCATGAGCAAAGAGTATTTATATTTATGTAAATACTTGGAAAAAAATTTCCTTCAACCCCAGCAAGCTTGCAGTATTGTTTGTGCTAGCGTGTATGAAACTTTGTTTGATTTATTCAGGTTGCATCAAGGTAGATTTTTTATTGAAACAAATACGCTAATAGCCCCACATCTAACTACTTTGAGGTTTAGCTCAATTAAAAATAACTTGAAAGGACAGTTGCAAAGTTGGAGGTCGATGTATCCTTACATTGCTTCCCCAGAGCAATTTTTAGTGCTCAATGACATTAATAGATTAAACGCCAAACTACCCAAAACTACGGTTAAAAAACTACAGTATTGGGCAGAAAATAAAACATCTCTGCGTCGCTTAGCTAGATTTATTAACAAAGGTGTATCTAGTGTCGCAAAAGCAATATATCCCTATATTTTAGAAGGGTCAGTAAAGCTAAAATATCCTGACGTGGATATATTTACCGCAGAATCCAAACCTGAGAAAACAGATCGAGCATCTGTAGTTTGCATAGAATCAGTTTCTGGCTCTAGTTGGTCACAAGCAGTATTCTCTGTTCTGAATGAAGAAAACTTAATTGCGATCGCTCTAGAAAATTCGTGGGAAACACTGGGGGAAATTTTTAAAATTCAACCGAATTTAATTTTATGTGATACGGATATGCCTGTTTTAGATGGTTATGAAATATGTGCTATGCTGCGGAACTCTAGTAAATTTAGCGACCTGCCAATTATTATGATGAGTGGGAGAAACGAAGAATTTAACTATATAAAAGCCAAAGCTTACGGAGCCACAGATTGCTTGAACAAATCATTTTCAAGTATCGATCTCAAGAGTAAGATTAGTAAATATTTGGATATTTACAATTTTTCAAGGCAATAAATATTACATATACCTTGTTAATTGATTAAAATATAGGGTAGAAAATATTATCCCATTATTCTATTTGGGTCTTAGAATTTTAGAAAACAATTGTTGAGATTGTTATTTAAATAATAGGATTAATTTATACATAAAATGCTTGACTTGCAGGGGGAATCAGGGAATGTTCCATCTTAAGGAACGTCTACGTCAGGAGGTAAATAGGCATTTATGAGCACAGTTTTAATTGTCGAAGACAGTATTGCCCAAAGGGAGATGATTACTGACCTCTTAAAGGCAAGTGGTTTAAGTGTTACCCATGCGAGTGACGGAATGGAAGCACTAGAAACAGTTCATAGTACTTGTCCGGACTTAGTCGTTTTAGATATCGTTATGCCCCGAATGAACGGGTATGAAGTTTGCCGTCGCTTGAAATCAGATCCCAAAACCCAGAATGTCCCAGTGGTAATGTGTTCTTCCAAAGGCGAAGAATTTGACCGCTACTGGGGGATGAAACAAGGTGCGGATGCTTACATAGCCAAACCTTTTCAACCGACTGAGTTAGTGGGAACAGTCAAACAACTGCTGCGAGGATAAGGATGTATTAATTATGGTTAGCAAACCGGACTTTTTGGGAGGTGACGGACAAGAGGACTTCCGTCCTGAATTAAATGTAGAAAGTCCTGAAGGTGAATTGCACCTAAGATTTAACATTCCCTCGCATCAGGAGTTTGCCTTACTCGCTACTGGTATTAAAGAAGTTATTGAATTAAGTCCTGACAGAATTACACCTATTCCTAATGCTTCTCCTTTACTTTTGGGTACTCTAAATTTACGAGGTCGAGTCATTTGGGTTGCTGATTTGGGTCAGTTTTTAGGCGAAACAGTTTCATTAAATACAGATAGGGCAGAAATTTCAGTCATTGCCATTGAGGAACAAGATACGATAGTTGGTCTAGCTGTAGATCAAATTGGCGGTATGGATTGGCTGGATATTCAGAATCTTACAGCACCCTCTAGTGTTCCAGATACTATGGCTCCTTTCCTCAGAGGAGAGTGGGTATTAGATGCAACAATTGGTAAATCTCTACGACTACTAGATCAAACAGCTGTTTTACGAAGTGCTAGATGGGCAGGTTGAACAACAGAGGTAGAAGAAAAGATATGGCAGCAGATATAGAAAATTATTTAGAAAAATATCAACAAGCACGCAAAGCTTATGTTAATCAAGAGTATGAAGTTGCTGCCTCTCTTATTGATGAGGTAGTAGAGAAATTAGCAGATGATGAAAATACTCATTTATTAAGGGCCCATATCTATTATGTATTACAAAAATTTGATATAGCCAAAGACGAATATAAAGCTGTTCTGGATATCTCACAAGACCCAGACATTATTGGTTTTGCTCAAGATGGAATTGAAAATATCCGTAAGTATCAAGAGTCTAATGATGTTGGGCAGGGTAAATATTCTGCCAATATACAAGATGATATAGAGGAAAATCAAGAAGAATTAAGTTTTTCCGATGAATCTAGTCCTTTGTTTAGTGATGAGCCAGAGTCTGAAGATTTACCTTCATTAGGAGAATTAAGTGGTATTGATTTTGGGTTTGAAGTAGATGAGAAATTGGCATCTGATCCCAAATCAGCAGCAAATGATTTATCTTCGGGGGATAATCCATTTGCATTTTCTCCCGATGAAGATACGTCAACTTTGTCTTCAGATGCTTCTAAGAATGTTTCTGAGAATGTTTCTGAGAATAATTCTGATAATTCAAAAAATGATGACTTAATAGACCCATTTACAGCAATTTCTCAAGATCAGGAAAAAAATAATGATTCTATTAACCAAGATGACTCAGCATTAGAACTACCAGCTTTTTGGCAAGAAGAATTGTCAGAGCAAGGAAAATCTAACGATAATTATAATACTGACGAAATAAGTAATATTTCTAATACTTCTTCAGATAGAAAAGGAGATAGCCAAGACCTTGATTCTCCTTTCAATGATATTGATTTGACGGATATGGATTGGGAAAATCAATCTAACCCCAAGGAATCTGTGGGTGAATATGATGTAAATGCTGACAGCAGCGATAGCAACTTCAGCAGTAACAACTCAGATGCATCGGTTAGTCAAAACTTTGATTTTCCTAATCGAGATTTAGAAGACGATACTCTGCTTATGAGGACAGAAGGTGAGGTAACTCATACTGAATCTTCCTTGAGCGAAAGTCTTGGTGATAGCAGTGCCCAAGATTTGGCGCAAGCTTCGTCTGAAAACTGGCTGCGTGCAGAAGATATGGCGACTCTAGAAGAAATACCAGAAGTATATGAAGATAGCTTATCAAACTCACATCCGGAGTCATCCTCTACAACATCATTAGAGCATGACAATAACTTTAGGGTTGGGCAGCAACAACCCCTTACACCTTCTGAATCACAGGATATTAGTTTAGGTGAAGATAGTAGCTTTGATTTGGAGGCTTTTGAATCTGCTTTCGGCTCGGAAGATATGGAAGCTAGTGAGGATACTAATACTATTTTGGGAGGAAATATTTCTCAGAAAAATAATATTGAGTTTCTAGATGACTTTGACGAGTTTGATGATCTAGGAAAAATTCCTGGTTTAGATACAACTAATGGTGAATCTAGTTTTGTCAGTTCTCAGTTGAACTCAGAAGTTCTAAAAAACCAAGATAGAGGAAATACTACTCAAACTTTAGATACGCCGTCACTAGGTAGAAACGAAACTTCTGAAAGTCGAGACTCAGAACTATTCAGTATTAGCTCTTCCCAGGAGTCAATACCTGTATTTACTCAAACTGATGCTGATGGATCTAATCCACAGGTAAGCGTTGAACAAGGAACTCTGGGATTTATTGAAAATGCACCTCTGAAAAAGAAACAGTGGCTGGTTGCGGGGACAGTAGGTGCGGTATCCATGTTAGTAGTTGCATCTGTAACTTTTGTTTGCGCAAACTTTTTTGCACCAAAAGAACACCGGGTATCAGTACAAAATACGGGATTGCTGATGGCTCTAGCTGCGGGTGTATCTGGAGTCGCTACTAGTAGTGCTATGAGCCGGATTGCAATGGCGCAAATTAAACGGACTACCGAAGATTTACAGACTCAGTTCAACGAAGTTCGTCTGGGTAATTTGAATGTGCAAGCGACGGTCTATTCAGAAGATGAAATGGGTAAATTAGCTTCTGGATTTAATGAGATGGCACGAGTGATTTTTACTACCACTAATGAAGCGACTCGGAAAGCTCAAGAGCAGGAGGAAGCCAAGGAAAACTTACAAAGGCAAGTAATACGCTTGTTAGACGATGTAGAAGGAGCTGCCAGAGGAGATTTAACCGTACAAGCAGAAGTCACAGCAGACGTTTTAGGGGCGGTTGCGGATGCCTTTAACCTGACTATTCAAAACTTAAGAGATATTGTTGGACAGGTAAAAGTTGCAGCACGAGAAGTAACTAAAGGTGCAACAAATTCGGAAACTTTTGCACGAGCACTATCTAGCGATGCTTTACGACAAGCTGAAGAATTGGCTGTAACTCTCAATTCAGTACAGGTGATGACTGACTCAATTCAGCGTGTAGCAGAAGCAGCTAGAGAAGCAGAAGCAGTCGCTAGAGATGCAAGTGATATTGCTCTCAAAGGAGGAGAAGCGGTAGAAAACACGGTTGCAGGTATTCTAGAAATTCGAGAAACAGTTGCTGAGACTACCCGAAAAGTAAAGCGTTTGGCTGAATCTTCTCAAGAAATTTCCAAAATTGTGGCTTTAATTTCTCAAATTGCTTCAAGAACTAACTTATTAGCGCTCAATGCTAGTATTGAGGCTGCTAGAGCCGGAGAAGCAGGTAGAGGCTTTGCCATAGTCGCAGATGAGGTAAGACAGCTAGCAGACAAATCAGCTAAGTCTTTGAAAGAAATTGAACAAATCGTTCTTCAAATTCAAAGTGAAACTGGTTCTGTAATGACAGCAATGGAAGAAGGTACTCAGCAGGTTATTAAGGGAACTCAATTGGCAGAAGAAGCCAAGTATTCCCTAGAAAATATTATTCAAACTGCCAAGCGAATTGATATATTGGTACGCTCAATTACTGCTGATACTGTCGATCAGACTGAGACATCGCGAGCAGTAGCTCACGTTATGCAATCTGTGGAGTTGACAGCACAAGAAACTTCCCAAGAAGCTCAACGAGTTTCAGGAGCGCTGCAACATCTAGTAGGTGTATCTCGCGATCTAATTTCTTCTGTGGAACGTTTCCGAGTTGAAACTGTAGAGTCAAAGTAGAGTTTAACGTCGAGTAGAAAACAGTACAGACGCGAGGAAAGACACATATGATTCGCGTCCGTAAAAAAAATCACAAGGAAGCGAATAGCAAAAATCGCTTTTTTAATGATAAAACATTAGTCAAAAAGCTTTTGATTCCTTAAATACTCCAAACAATGGAGTATCATTGACTTTACTTCTTACCTACTATTTTTCCCCTCTTACTTTTACTGTAACGTCGTTATTGATAACTCATAACTTATAAAACTACTTATTAAAATTGCGAGTCCCTTAATTATGCTGCCAGAACAACAACAGCGGATTCTAGGTTACTTTATTGAAGAAGCCAGAGACCATCTCAATACAATTGAACAAGGTCTTTTAAATCTCCAGGGTACCCTTGATGACTCGGAAATGATTAACGAAGTTTTTCGAGCTGCTCACTCTGTGAAAGGGGGAGCTGCAATGCTTGGTCTTGGTAGCATTCAAAAGGCATCTCACCGTTTAGAAGATTGCTTTAAACTACTCAAGGAAAATTCTAATATACAAATAGACCAAAAATTAGAGTCCTTATTTTTATCAGCTTCTGATACTCTTAAAGCTTTATTAGAGCATTTACAAGGACCATTCGGACTATCGGAAGAAAAAGCTGCGGAGTTAATCTCAGAGTCAGAACCAACTTTTAAATCTTTACAAGAGCATTTAGATTCACTGATTGAGCAAGCAGAGAAAAATACTTCCAGTTCTGGTGCACAGAGTAAAGGTGTCGGGAAAGAAGATAGTTCTGCTGTTGCAAATGCTTCTGTTTCATCCTCAAAGGAAAATCTGAAACAGATACAAAATCAAGTACTGCAAGTACTTAGAGAAATGCTGCAATTATTTAAGCAGCAAGCAACATCAGAGAATCGCGAACAGCTACAACAATGTACTGACAAGTTAGCTGAAATTGGCAAAGAAGAGAATGTAACTAATTGGTATAACTTATGTCAATCTGCTAAAAGCGCGATCGCTAATCCGGATAATACTTATTTGGTTTTAGCAAAAATTGTTATTACAGAAATTAAGAGCGCATTAGAATTACTTCAAGCTCAAAAAGATAGCGAAATAGCAGTTTCAGAACAGTTAAAGGCTCTAATTCCAGAAATAGAGTTGCTAGAAATTTCTTCATCTCTAGATATTTTTGATACTTTGGAGTCTGGGAATGAAAGTCATGAGAATATTACTTTATCTAATGTTGAGCAGGTTGCTAGTAAAGACTCTGAAGAACTTATTTTTGATGAAGAGGTAACATCTGTTGATGAACCTGAGGTCTCAGAAAATATCAGTAGTTTATTAGATTTAGATATTTCTGGGCAATTTGATCCTGACCAGTTCTATGATGATGAAGACGATTTAGACCTTACAGGTATTGATACTGGAGGTCCAGAGGTAGGAGTAGCAGAACTAAACACTCTTGCAGATTTATTTGAAGGTGAAAGTCCAGATTTGGAGAGAAGCTGGACGGAAGAAAACACAGTCGAGAGGTCTACACCAGACAAGAAACAAGTCGAGTCGGTTGAAGATATTAGTACGGATACTGAGGATGAACTGATTAAGGACTTTTTATCTGTAGAAGATAACAAATCTGATCAGGAGCAAGAAAGTGAACCATCTAAAGATGAATTAACTTTGGTACAGTTATTTGGTGACTTTTTAGATGAAGAGGATTTTGGTTCAGATAGTCCATCTCTTGGGGCTTCAGATACAAAAGATAATGCTAATATAAACTTATTTACTGATAGTAAAGTTACAGGGAATGGGGAATTAGATGTAGATGTAGATGTAGATAGCATTCTAGGTGCACCATCAGATATTGATGAGGATGATAATTTAGATTTAGAAGTAGATTTAGAAGTAGATTTAAATACAACTACAGATAGGGATTCTCTGCTAATAGATGAGGAATTATCTTTATCTGAAGTAGGAAATCTGGAAGAATTACAGCCAGACCCTATTGATAAAATTCCTTTAGATGAGTTTATCGGTGGTAATGAAACTAATTCTTTAAATAACTTCCAGCCCGATCTATTAGAAGATGTCTCATTTGCAGATGAAGTTTTGCCATCGGTACAAACAAGTAGTGAAGATATTAGTAATATATTTGATGTTATAGAAGAGAATCAAGAAAAAGATATTGAGCAACCGACGACATCAAATTTAGATTCAGATTTAGCAGAAGACAGAGTAATTCCTCAAGCAGTTGAAGAAGATTTTGTACAAGAATTAGAAGCGGGCTGTTCTAATTTAGATAATAATATTTTCAGCGATATTTCTGATCGGCAGATAAACAATGAGAATGATAGTTTTGATTTAGCAGATATTGATATTGACTTTGATTTAGAAGACAAGCTTGATTTAGATGTCCTGGAAGATGATACGAATGATTTATTTGGGGATATAACATCAGTCCCATCTGATATATTTTCTAGCGATCGCGGTAAATATAAAGTTTCTCCTCAACAGATGCGAGGTTTGTCTGGAAGTCCGGAAGCATTGGAATCTACACCGGAATTCACTAATTTAAATACAGAGGAAAGAACTACAAAATCTCTGGAAGAAAATTTAAAACAGATAAATTCAAAAGATTTATCGTCTGATGTAAGTTTAGATAATTTTGAATCATCTTCAGATGAAACTCTACAAGATTTATTTGCGGATTTACCTACTGTTGCTTTTGAGGAGCAAGAAAATAATACAGATAATTTTTTATTAGAATCCAAGGATGATATTGATGACTTATTTAGATCAGATTCTGCTGTAGAAGATAATATTGCAATTAAGAATATTCCTGAAGCTAGTATTCCTGAAGTTAATATTCCTGAAATTAGTACTCCTGAAATTAGTAGCTTAGAAGATATTTCAGATAGTCTCAGCTTAGAAACGGAGCTTGAATACAATTCGGGAGAACAAGAAGCACCGATTGACGACTTATTTAGATTAGATTCT
>ERZ1740062.47-NODE-47-length-90473-cov-7.080183_pt1 | contig 90473 bp, 86 predicted proteins | sample MGYA00581741_ERZ1740062 | MGnify/ENA primary metagenome ERZ1740062 (study PRJEB43018, sample SAMN04849747) | marine metagenome | isolation source: floating plastic debris | place: Pacific Ocean | collected 2008-09-01 | study: EMG produced TPA metagenomics assembly...
GTCGAAGCCGGGCACGACCATCTTCGTCAAGCTCTGGCAGTTCGACATGGCTGACCGGACCCATGTGCGGGTTGACTCTAACAAGGCCCGCTTCGTGCCGGATGCCGACCGTGCCGGTGTTTCGATCCTGCCGCTCTTCCACGATGACCGGGAGGACGTCGTGATGGAGCACTGGGATGCGGGTGCCGAGGTCACGGTCGACGCCGCAAACGGTGCAGAGGTGCTGGTCATCTCAGGCGCGTTCGATATGGACGGTGAAAGCTTCACAACGCAGTCATGGCTGCGGATGCCGAAGGGTGACAAAGCTCATGTCACGGCCGGTTCGGAGGGTGCGCGCGTCTGGATCAAGCGCGACCACCTGAAGGTTGCCCCACGGCCACCTGCCGTGTGACCGTCCTAACCGCTTCAAACCTTCAAACCATCAGATCTCGCCGCGGTCCCCGTGGATCGCGACGAGGTCAAGCTCGGCTTCCTGCGGTTTGATCGACCGAAACGCCTCGTTGACCCCGGCGTCGACCAGCGTGCGCTCGACAATCAGCAGCGTGTTTGCGTCATGATCGTCGCACATGGCCTGCATATAGGCGATCTCGTCGGTTGCAACCGGCAGAGCCGACGCAAGATCCGGCGCGCCGTAAGAGTCCATGAAGTGCTGGGCAAGTGCTTCGGTCGCTGCCTGTTTCTCGGCCTCGGAAATCTCGGCCACCGCCACGAAAGTCGATCGCCCGAAACTCTCCAACCCCAACCATCCGTTGGCGAAGGCCTGTCGCTGTTTCCCGGTCAGGTCGGCCTCGGTCCAATCCGAGAACGCGAACGCACCGGAGATCGCCCATTCGTCGGGCTGTGCCGTCATCTCAAAGACATTGTCGTCGGAGTCGTCGAACCGGATCGTGCGGGCGAGTTTCATGCGCGCTCCAGCAATTCCGTCAGGGGGCGCAGCGACGTCTCGGCCCCCGTTTTGACGAGCATTCCGCCGTCTTCATCGAGACCGACAAACGTGCCAGACCCATCCGGAAGAGGTTCGCCCATCTCCCACGCGCGTTCGCGCCACGCCGCGTGCAACGGCGCCAGACCTTCGTCGAGCCAACGGTTGATCCAGACGAGCATGTGCCGAGACCAGCTTTCGAGCAGGCGTGTTGCGTCAAGCTCGGCGCATCCTTCGTTGTAGAGGCATGTCCGCGTCGGGTCGTCGCCGCCCTCTCCGGTCGGCAGGAACGGAATGGTCAGGCCGATCACCAGCCAGTCCGGGTCAGCATGCGGATCCGTCGTGGAAGATGCGGCCCGCAACCCGCCGCAATCGGCGCCGTTGACCTTGAAGTTCCCCGGCCAAACATGGTGGACCGCGACTTCGGGCGGTGCGAGCGCGCCGAGCGCATCGACGAACCCGGTCGCAGCGGCAAAACTGATCCCGATCGCCTGCCGCAGCGGACATTCCGGTGCGAGCACCACGGCGGCGTCCAGCAGATCCGCCCGGTCGGACCAGCAGAGCAGCCCGGAGTCGCATCCCGTGAGCGCCGAGGCCACCGCCTTGTCGAAAGGATCAACCCCTTGCGGGGTCTTCTCTCCCGTCAGGAGCGGTGGGAATGTCGGGACGCTACCCTCCATGGTTCAGTCGGTCGCACCCAGCCGGATCAGCCCGTCCGCGATGTCGCGGAACGCGCCTGCTTGCGGGGTATCTGGCTTGGCCGCGACGATCGGCGCGCCGCCATCGCCGGCCAGACGAATCGAAAGATCGAGCGGGATCGCGCCGAGGAACGGTACACCGATGCGCTCGGCCTCGGCCTCGGCCCCGCCATGGCCAAAGATGTGTTCTTCGTGCCCGCAGTTCGAACAGATGTGGGTCGACATGTTCTCGACAAAGCCGAGCACGGGCGTGTTGGTCTTGTGGAACATGTCCAGCGCCTTGCGCGCATCGAGCAGCGCGATGTCTTGCGGGGTGGATACCACAACGGCACCGGTCACTTCGGCCTTCTGGGACAGCGTGAGCTGGACGTCGCCGGTGCCGGGTGGCAGGTCGATCAGCAGCACGTCCAGGCGGCCCCATTGAACCTGCCCGAGAAGCTGTTGCAGCGCGCCCATCAGCATAGGACCGCGCCAGATCACAGCCTCGCCATCCGGCACCATGAAGCCGATGGACATGCAGGTCACGCCATGGTTGCGCAGGGGCAGGATCGTCGTTCCATCGGGCGACGAGGGACGCCCGGAGATCCCCATCATGCGCGGCTGGGAGGGGCCGTAGACATCCGCATCCAGAAGTCCGACGCGCTTGCCGGCGGCGGCCAGCGCGACCGCAAGATTGGCCGAGACGGTTGACTTGCCGACCCCGCCCTTGCCGGACGCAATCGCGATGATGTTGGACACGCCAGGGATTTTCTTGTCGGCTGGTTCAGCGGGCTTCTTGCGGCCGCCGATGCCCAGGTCAGGGGGCGGTCCTGCCGGAGTAGAACGCCGGGACGGCGTCGGATCGGATGAATGCGCGGTCAGGACCGCGTTCACGCGCGTGACACCGGGTATGGCTTCGACAGCGGCCTGTGCTGTGGCTCGTAGCGGTTCGGCCTGCTCGCCAAGAGCGGGGTCAACTTCGATGACGAACGTCACACCGCCTTCGTCGCCAATCGTAATGGCTTTCGCCATATCGGCTGTGACGAGGTCCTTCCCGGACCCGGGGTCGATGACCTTGGACAGCGCGGTGATCACAGCATCGCGGGTTACGCTCATGCGGGGTCACCGGTCTCGATATCACCTTCGACCACGTGCTCGAGACTTGTGCCGTCGATTGTCAGGACGACACGGGCCCGCAGCGGACCCTTCGGCCGTTCCGAGCGCACTGTCTCTTCAATCTTTTGTTGAGAGGTCACGCCCACCTGTTTCAGGAACTTGCGCATCGACATGTTGAACGCATCTTCATTCATCATCTGCCCCCTCTCGTTGGTTGAGGAGTCAGTGGGGGCGCGCCCGGCGAATGTCAAGTTCACCCCATTGCAGCCCGCGAGTACTTGGTTCGCGCGCGGTCTTTTTTGCTTAACATTCTCGAATTGCCTTTTCCGGGACTTGTTGTTAGAGCACCGGCGAACTGCCTCACGGGGTGTGGTGCGCGCTGTCGTTTCCATTGACCGTCGAGCCGTATCGAAACACAGCGGTCGCGAAGGCCGGAGAAGAAGAGGAAGTGGCATGAGCGACATTGCAGACCGCGTCAAAAAGATCGTCGTCGAACACTTGGGTGTCGAAGACGAAAAAGTCATTGAGGGCGCGTCTTTCATTGACGATCTTGGCGCCGACAGCTTGGACACTGTCGAGCTGGTCATGGCGTTCGAAGAAGAATTCGGCATCGAAATTCCGGACGACGCTGCCGAGTCGATTCAGACATTCGGCGATGCGGTGAAGTTCATAACCGAAAAGAGCTGAGACTGCCGATTGACGACACTTGCGGCCCCGGGGCGACCCGTCGGGCCGCTTTTGATTTGACGGACCATGTTCGCGGGGCAAATGCCGCGCGTTGAACCGTCGAAGAAGGAGATCAGATGCGCCGAGTCGTTGTAACCGGGCTGGGACTTGTGTCTCCATTGGCGTGCGGTGTCGAAGACTCTTGGTCGCGATTGCTGGCGGGGAAATCGGGCGCGGGCCCGATCACACGGTTCGATGCCAGCGATATGCCAGCACGGATCGCCTGCGAAATTCCCCTGGGTGACGGCACGGATGGCACCTACGATATGGACGCCTGGGTGGCGCCCAAGGATCGCCGCAAGCTGGATGCGTTCATCACCTATGCCATCACGGCTGCGACGCAGGCTGTCGAAGACGCCGGATGGGCGCCTGAAGACGATGAGGGTCAGGAGCGCACGGGCGTGATGATCGGCTCGGGTGTCGGCGGGATCGAGAGCATCTCGGAAGCCACGATGATCCTGAACGAGCGCGGCCCACGCCGGATCTCGCCGTTCTTTATTCCAGGTGCCCTGATCAACCTGTGCTCCGGGCAGGTGTCGATCAAATACGGCTTCAAAGGCCCGAACCATGCCGTGGTCACAGCATGTTCAACCGGGGCACACGCGATCGGCGACGCCGCGCGGTTTATCGCGCTCGGCGATGCCGACGTAATGTTGGCTGGCGGAGCCGAAAATCCGGTTTGCGCGCTGTCGGTTGCGGGATTTGCCGCCTGCAAAGCGCTCTCGACCAGTTACAATGATACGCCAGAGAAGGCTTCACGCCCTTATGACAAGGGACGTGACGGATTCGTCATGGGCGAAGGCGCGGGCGTTGTCGTCCTGGAGGAGCTCGAGCATGCGCGGGCGCGCGGCGCCAAGATCTATGCCGAATGGCTCGGCTATGGTTTGTCGGGTGACGCCTATCATATCACGTCGCCATCGCCTGATGGGGACGGTGGGTATCGATCGATGAAAGCGGCGTTGAAAAGTGCGGGCCTGGAGGCATCGGCGCTCGACTACGTCAATGCGCACGGCACATCGACACCGGTTGGCGACGAGATCGAGTTGCGCGCGGTCGAAAAGCTGTTGGGCGGGAACGGCTCGGGCGTCACGATGAGTTCAACCAAATCCTCGACCGGGCATCTCTTGGGTGCCGCGGGTGCGATCGAGGCGATCTTCTCAATCCTGGCGATCCGGGATCAGGTGGCACCGCCGACGCTGAACCTCGAGGATCCGTCTGTGGTGACGAATCTGGACCTCGCACCGCAGTACAAGAAAGAGCGCGAAATCAACTTCGCGCTGTCGAACAGTTTTGGCTTCGGCGGGACAAACGCCTCGATCATCTTTGGCCAACCTCCTGAAATGTAGGATTTAATTGGATCGTCGCCATGAAGATGCGCAACATTGCGGCAAACATGATGACGATTCTGATTGTCGGCGGCATCGTGTTGACCGGCGTGATCGGTCTGGCGCGTCAGCAGGTAACATCGCCCGGGCCACTGACCGAGCCACTTCGCTATTCAGTCGAGCGCGGCGCGCGCTTTGATGCGGTGGCCGAGGAATTGGCCGAACAAGGTGTCGTCGAAAACCTGATGCTGTTCAGGCTTGCCGGCCGCTACGGAGGGCAGGCGAACCAGTTGAAGTTTGGCGAGTACGAGTTTGCTGCGGGCGCGTCGATGCAGGACGTGCTGGATCGTCTGGCGAAGGGCGGTAACGTCAATTACTCCGTGACCATTCCGCCGGGCATGACCGTATCCATGGCGATTGACCGGCTGAATTCGCTGGAGCCGCTGAAAGGTGAGATCACGCAACTGCCCCCGGAGGGTTCGCTGTTTCCCGATACATGGGCCTATCAGCGTGGCGGGACACGCGCGGCGGTCATCGAGCGTATGCAGACGAAGATGCGCGAGGCAGTGGACGAGGTCTGGGAGACGCGGGCACCGGACAACCCGTTGGAGACCAAGGAGCAACTCGTCATCCTTGCCTCGATCATCGAGAAAGAGACAACGCCGCGCGAACACAAGAAGGTTGCATCGGTTTTCATCAACCGTCTGAACAAAGGCATGAAGCTGCAGACCGACCCAACGGTGATCTACGGAATCACATTGGGTCAGGCGCCTTTGGGGCGCGGGCTGAGGCGATCCGAACTGGCCGCACCCACGCCGTACAACACCTATGTCATTCAGGGACTGCCCCCGACGCCGATCGCAAACCCGTCGCGCGAATCGTTGGAGGCCGCTGCAAATCCGGTCGAGACGCCTTATCTGTATTTTGTTGCAGATGGCACCGGCGGGCACGCTTTTGCCGAGACGCTGAGCGAGCACAATCGCAACGTCGCCGTGTGGCGGCGGATCGAGCGAGAGCGTCAAGCAAACCAGTGAGTTTCAGGCTCTATCAGGCCAAAAGTAGCAAATTCGTTAATCAGGCGTTAACGCAACTCATTGATTTTAATACAATATTTCCGAAAAACCGATTGACTTCCCGGACGCTGTCGGGTATCACTTAAAGCAAGCTACGAGAAGTGGGCGAGAATGAAGCGCCGCTTCTGAGCAATCTCAGGCAAACCGGCACCACGGATTTAGTTCGGACGAGCTCCGAACCGAAGCGCCGTTCTCTTTGCGATTTGTGACTGCTTTGCGATCCGTCGTCCGAAAGACGTTGGCATCGCTGTGGTGTGTGAGGTTCAGTGGAGCACGGGGGATGCATGTCGAGAACGACGATCAATGAACTCGTTGATCGGCGCGGGGGTGAGTATTCGCAGGAGGATCTTGAGAACTCCCTGACGAATGCGCGCAAGCTGTTGGCCGATACGTCGAAGGTTCTGCAGTTCGAAGTCGATCGGAATTTCGAAACCGAAGTCGATCGGATGGACACGGACAAAATCAAAGAGGTGAAGAGCCTGATCCAGCAGGCACAAAAGGGAATTCAGCAAATTCTGGATCTAGAGGCGAAAATTGGACTGACCAAACTGGTCGGTGGAAGGGAACTGAATCTGGATGAAGCGCGTGCGGAAATCCTGCGCAGTCTCGCTCGCCTCACTTCCTGAGGAGAAGCGCCTCGCGTTTCTTGACGAGCTGTCAAACAACGCGGTCGTCGGCATGCCATGGATTTGGGATGTCTGGGCAAATCCACTGCATCAGGTCGAACCAGACGGAGACTGGCTGACCTGGGTCGTTCTCGGGGGACGCGGTGCGGGCAAAACCCGTGCGGGTGCCGAATGGGTGCGCGCACGTGCGGAAGGTGCCACGCCGCGCGCGCCCGGTCGCTGCCGCCGCATCGCTCTGGTCGGTGAAACGCAGGATCAGGTGCGCCAGGTGATGGTGGAGGGAGACAGCGGCATCCTCGCGTGCACGCCCCCGGACCGGATGCCTAAGTTCGTCGCCAGCCGGAATGTGCTGATCTGGCCGAATGGCGCCGAGGCGGTTCTGATCTCGGCATTCAACTACGAGTCCTTACGCGGCCCGCAGTTTGACGGGGCCTGGTGTGACGAGTTGGCCAAGTGGCGCCATGCGCGCGAGGCGTGGGAAATGCTGCAATTCACCCTGCGCCTAGGCGATGATCCACGTCAGATGGTGACGACGACGCCGCGCGATACGGCTGTGCTGCGGGAAATCCTGGAGGATTCGAGCACGGTGGTCAGTCATGCGGGTACAGCGGCGAATGCGGCGAACCTGTCTCCTGGCTTTCTGGAGCGTCTGGAAGCGCGATATGGCGGGACGGCCCTGGGCCGCCAGGAATTGAACGGCGAGTTGATCCGCGAACGCGAAGGTGCGCTTTGGACTCGCGACATGATCGAGGCATCACGCAAGCCCACGTCCGGTTCGCTGACCCGCGTGGTGGTTGCCGTCGATCCCCCCGTCAGCTCGGGCCGCGATGCTGATGAATGCGGTATTGTTGTTGCCGGTGTGGATGCGACAGGTCCGATGCGCGACTGGCGGATCGAAGTCCTGGGTGATCTGACCTGCAAGGGGCACTCGCCGCAAGGATGGGCCGAGATCGCCGCAGCGGCGTATGAGGAGTTCCAAGCCGACCGCCTGGTGGCCGAAGTCAACCAGGGCGGCGATCTTGTCGAGACAGTGATGCGGCAAGTTGCGCCGCAGATCGCGTTTCGTGGGGTTCACGCACGTCAGGGCAAACGGCTGCGCGCCGAGCCTGTGGCAGCGTTGTACGAACAAGGTCGCGTACACCATGTCGGCATGTTCGAGAAGCTGGAGGACCAGATGTGCACGTTCACCGGTCGGGACAGTCGCAAGAGCCCCGACCGCCTGGACGCGTTGGTCTGGGCCCTGACCGATCTGGTAGTGGCGGCTCCCGCGCCTTGTGGTGCGCGCGTCCGCTCGCTGTGACCTGAGCGCCGGTGGCTGACCACCGGCATCCCTGAATCCGCTCCCGGACCTACCGGGGCATTGCTTCCTGGAGACTCACAATGGCCTTCAGCCTGTTCCGCCGTGGCGCGCAACCGGATGATACCAAGGCGTCGGCGGCAGCACCCGTCATGGCCTTTCATGGGACCGGGCGCGCTGTCTGGTCGCCGCGCGATCACGCAACTCTGGCGCGCAATGGTTATGAAATGAACGCCATCGGATTCCGCGCTGTGCGGATGGTGGCGGAAGCGGCGGCCTCGGTGCCGTTTCATCTGATCGAGAACGGCGCGCGTATGGGCGAGCATCCGGTGCTGCGCCTGCTGGCGGCACCGAATCCCGGTACCGACGCAAGCGGATTTCTGGAGGCGATTGTTGGGCATCTGCTGCTGAGCGGCAACGCCTATGTCGAGGCAGCCGTCCACGATGCGCTGGGTGTTCCCCGCGAACTCCACGTATTGCGTCCCGATCGGATGCGGGTGGTGCCAGGAACGGATGGCTGGCCGGCAGCGTACGAGTACGCGGTTGGCCAGAAGAAGCACCGCTGGTCGATGACCGGCGAGGTTCGACCAATCCTGCACATCAAAGGGTTTCACCCGACGAACGACCATTACGGCATGGCTCCGCTGGAAGCCGCCGCCAGCGCGATCGACATTCATAACGCTGCGCAGAAGTGGGCAAAGGCGCTGCTGGATAACGCAGCGCGGCCCTCGGGTGCGATTGTCTTCGCCGGGCAGGACGGCGCGGGCACCATGACGGAAGAACAGTATCAGCGCTTGATCAACGAGATCGAAGAGAACCACGCCGGAGCACGCAATGCCGGGAGGCCGATGTTGCTGGAGGGCGGGTTGGACTGGCGCCCGATGGGGTATTCGCCCTCGGACATGGAGTTCCTTTCGACCAAGAATGCCGCGGCACGTGAGATCGCGTTGGCGTTCGGTGTCCCGCCGATGCTGTTGGGCCTGCCGGGCGATAACACATATTCGAACTATCAGGAGGCCAACCGCGCGTTCTATCGCCAGACTATCCTGCCGCTGGTGACAAAGACTCTAAGTGCCATCGCCTGTTGGCTGAGTGAGAGCAGAGCGGTCGACATCAAGATCGAGCCCGATCTCGATGCGGTTCCGGCACTCTCGGTCGAACGTGAAGCTCTGTGGAAGCGCGTCTCGGACGCGGCGTTCCTGACGGATCGCGAGAAGCGGAGCCTTCTGGGATTGGCGCCTGAACCAGCCAGTTCCTGAACAGATCCCGCCACGCACGAATTCCAACCGCATCGTCTTGTGAGGACAGCATGACATTTCACCGCCCGGCCCCGGGTCAAACCGGGCTCGAGATGAAGTACACAGCCTTGTCGGCCATGACAGAGACCGGCGAGCGCGGTCGCATAAAGGGTTATGCGTCGCGATTCGGCGAGCCGGATCAGTCCGGCGACACGGTGATGCCGGGCGCGTTCACGGCCTCGCTGGAGCGTCTGCAAAGGGCAAACCGCGGCGTCAAACTGCTTTGGCAGCACGATCCGGCCGAACCGATCGGGATCTGGCACAAGGTGCTGGAGAACGACACGGGCTTGTGGGTCAGCGGCGAGGTTCTGACCGACCTGAACCGAGGACGGGAAGCAGCCATCCTGATGAAAGCAGGCGCGATCGATGGACTGTCGATCGGCTACCGTGTCGTGCGCTCGGAACCCGACCGTACGACTGGCGGGCGCCTACTCCACGAAATCGATCTGTGGGAAGTGTCGCTGGTGACCTTTCCGATGCTGCCGTCGGCACGCGCGCAGCAAGACACCGTCGCGGAAGCTCTCACACCGGCGGACGATATCGCGACGGCTCTGGCCGCAGCGTTGGCGGGCTAGTGCCTGTCGCTCGAGGCGCCGACGCGGTCCGAGATCGCGCACGGCTCCATCCCTACCACCAAGCAAGAGCAGGAAACCGAGATGAGTGAGACCGACCTTACGGCGGGTGTCTCGGCCGAGGCAAAATCGGCTGCGACGGAATTTCTGAGCACGTTCACGGACTTCAAAACCACCATGACCAAACAGATCTCCGAGATGGGTCAGCGCGTTGATGCGCTGGACCGCAAGTCGGCTGACACGCGCCGCCCGGCTTTGGCAGCGACGGCAGACGCCGAGGTGCCGCACACAAAGGCGATGGCGTCGTACATCCGCAAGGGTGAAGAGGACGCGCTTCGGTCGCTGGATGTCGAAACCAAGGGCTTGAACACCGGCGTCGCCGCCGAGGGTGGCTACCTGGTCGATCCGCAGACGTCGGAGAGCATCGAGAGCGTTCTGCGTTCAGGCGCTTCTTTGCGGGCGCTTGCGAATGTCGTTCAGGTCGAGGCCGGATCATATGACGTTCTGGTCGCCCACAATGACTTGGGCTTCGGCTGGAATGACGAAACGACGCCGACCGGGGACACCCAAGCGCCGATCGTCGACCGCGTTTCGATCCCGCTCTACGAGCTGTCGGCCTCGCCGACCGCGTCGCAGCGCATCCTGGACGACAGCGCGTTCGACATCGAAGCTTGGCTTGGAGAGCGGATCGGCGAGCGTTTTCTGCGCGCCGAGTCGGATGCTTTCGTGAACGGTGACGGCGTCAACAAACCGACGGGCTTCCTGACAAAGTCTCAGGTTGCCAACGGTTCGTGGAGCTGGGGCAACATCGGTTATGTCGCCACCGGTTCGGCAGGTGATTTCGATCCGAACAACCCTGCCGACGCATTGGTTGATCTTGTCTATGCACTGAACGCCGAGTACCGCGCTGGTGCTGCCTTCATCATGAATTCGCAGACCGCCGCCGAGGTCCGCAAGATGAAGGACAACCAGGGCCGGTTCCTGTGGATGGACGGTCTGCAGGCTGCTCAGCCGCCGCTGCTGATCGGCTATCCGGTTCTGATCGTGGAATCCATGCCAACGATCGAGTCGGGCGCCCACGCGATCGCCTTTGGTAACTTCCGCAAAGGCTACACGGTCGCCGAACGTCCGGACCTGCGGATCCTGCGTGACCCATACTCGGCCAAGCCGAACGTCATGTTCTACGCGACCAAGCGCGTAGGCGGCGACGTCTCGGACTACGCGGCGATCAAGACCCTGCGCTTCGCAGTGTCCTAAGCGACCGAGCGTACGAAGCACCTTTCAAGAAACAACAGGACCGGCCGCCGAAAACTCGGCCGGTCCTTTCCAATCGATCACGAAGCCGCGTCTCTGCGGCGGGATGAGGGGCCATGCCAAGCATCATTGTTGCCAAGATCGGTCCAGGCGAGGACTTTCCAACACTCGCCGCCTGGGCGGATGCCCTGCCATCCGACCTGACCATTGCGGACGAGATCCGCATCGCAGAATTGCTGGACACGGCGGAAGATCCTGGGAACGTCCTGATCTCGACCACATGTGACGAAACACGTCATGTGATCGTGCGGGCATCCGCTGGGATGAGCGTTGCCGATCTGTCGGATCCAGCCACAAGTCCGTTGCGGATCGAGTCAGGCCAGGGTGCGATGATCCGTGCCGTGACCGGAGATGCGATCCGGCTTGGTTCGACAGCAACCCGCGCAGAAGTCCACGGTTTGCAGATCGAGGCCCAGGCGGGCGCTGCACTGACCGACAATGGCGGTCAGTTTACGGCCGTCTCGGGGTGCATCTGCTCGGGCGACACTGCTGGTGCAGTGGTGGCAATTCGGGGCAATGCGTCAATCATCCAAGCGTCGGCAATCATTCAACACGGCAGCGGTGACGGAGTCGAGCTGAGATCCGGCGCGCGTGCAGACGGGTTGACGATCTTCAAGTCAGAGCGCCCGGTTGCAGATGGCTTCGGCGTCTTCGCCACCGGTTCTCCGGATTCAACGGTCATAAAGACGATTGCATTCGGGTTTGGTCAGGCTTTCGGATCCGGCATCGGGTCGGCGTCCGCGCTCGCGTCTGATCAAATGAATTTGTTGAGCGCGCCGGATGACTTGTCGGCGCCAGCGTGGACTCGGGTCAGCGCGTCGATTGATCCCGGCGACACAGTCGTCGGACCCTCGGGCGTTCTGTTGCAGAGAGTTGGGAACAACCTCAACGGGTTCTCCTATTTTGGCGCCGAGCCGATTGCGGCGCTGGCTCCGGGCGACCGACTGGCGTTCAACATTGTCGTAAGCGACGTCACCGCGGTCATCAGCGCGTTGCTTCTCGACTCGACAATCGGGAAGCCGGAGCTTCGTGTGGATTGGTCGACAACACCGCCAAGTGTGACCGTGCTGGGTGCTTCTTCGACATTGCAAGCGACCAATGGTACGCTGACAAATCTTGGCGGAGGCGCATACAGGATGTTCCTCGAAGCCGAGAACACCTCGGGCGCGCCAATTGACGTTACTCCGATCTTCTATGTCACGCGCGGCGTCGAGAATGTTGGCCTGGACGTGGGCATGTATGCGGGAGCGGCGATGGCCGGGAATGGTCATCTCGGCGCAGGTTTCGTTCTTCCCGGCGCGGTTCCCGGATCCAATCCGGTTGAAGGTCTCGCTCCGACCGCTGCTTTGGTCTCCGCCGAGGGTTCTCTACCGGACTTGCGACCGATCGCTGGAACAGAGCTTGAGCTCTCTGGCGGGACAACCGTTGTGTCAGGTCGGGATATCTACGGCAGGCCACGTCGTGATCCGGAGACAATCGGTGCAGTAGCACTCAATGCAACACCTTCGACCGTTCCGAGCCCACTCGCCGTTCCGACGATGATCGAGGCTGCACATGCATTGGATGAGCGCGAGATCCTCGCGGCATATCGTGCGCGCACCGTTCTGCCAGCCAGTCCCGCCCGGACCATCAATCCTTGATCACACGACCGACTGCTTCCGAGAGGAGATTGAACCATGCCAAAGCTGCTTGGCGAAAGTGCCGTGGATGCCGGCTTGGGCTATATCAGCGCGCACGCCGCGCTCTTAACGCTATGCGCTGGCCCGACGACATCCGCAGACGCCGCGAAGACTCCGGTCTCGGCGGGAGGCGTGATGCTGGCGTCGCAAATCCTGAGCCCCGCGACTGCTGCGACCTTTACTGTCGCTGGTGGCGTGGGCTTTCGGAGGTCGCCGGGCTCGAGGCGGGTTTGGCGGATCACGTCGCGCTGATCGATACGGCCGCGAACGAACTTCTGTTGCTGACAGAACTGACCGACCCGCAACCCGTCGAGGCCGGGACCGTCATATCGGTGCGGTCCTTCTCCGCCGAAATTGGAGCCCCCGTTTAGGGTGGACGAAAGATAGGACCAGACATGAGCAACTACTTTGTCAAGAATCCTGCATCCTCGCTGGACTACACGTTCGACTGGGGTTTTCAATTTCTGGACGCGGGTGAAACGATCGCTGCGGATCTGGGCTGGCGGATCGAACCTGACGAGGCCGCGACCGGCGGGCTGGCGATTGACAGCGCGGCGCTGACTGCCACCGCGACGACCTCCGTCGTATCAGGCGGTGAGCCAGGCAAGACCTATTCGATTTCAAGCCGGATCCGGACGTCGGCCGATCGTGAGATCGAGCGATCGTTGATCGTCCGCGTTGCCAACATCTGAACCATACATCCGACTTTCCTGGAGCGAATGAATGCTGCTGAAAGAAGTAATGCCGGCCACCCGAACGCCGGTTCCATTGCGTGAATTCGGCGCCCACCTGCGCCTTTCACATGGTTTCAATGATGACGGCTCTGAGGACGGTTTGCTTGAGCTGTATCTTCGCAATGCAACCGCGATGATCGAGCGTAAGACGTCTTTGGCGATGATCAATCGGGTGTGCGTGCTTCAGGTTCCGTGCTGGAACCGCGACGGCAACATGATGATGCCGATCGGGCCCGTCACAATGATCGACAGCATTCAATTCAAGTCGCCGTCATCAACTGTAGACCTGGACCTTAGCGACTGGGCTCTTCAACCCGGTACCGTTCGTCAGAAATTGACCGGATCCCTTGGCGCGGCCCTCTGGCCGATCCCGCGCGGATCGATCGCCGAGCTGCGTTTCACCGCAGGCTTCGGCGCCACCTGGAACGACGTTCCACCCGATCTGCGTCAGGCGGTGATCACTCTGGCAGCACATCTCTACGAGCATCGTTTCGGCGAACTCGCGGGCAGCGAGACGGGCGACATGCCCGTCGGTGTGTTGGCCACAATCGAACGGCACCGGCCCATCCGCCTCTGACCGCAACGAACGCACCATAGCAAGGAGAACCGACATGTCCGCAGTCGCCATGAATACCGAACTTGTTCTCGAAGCCCCTCGACGCGTCAGTGACACTGGTGGTGGTTTCGAGGTCGTCTGGTCCCCGATCGGAACACTTTGGGCCGACATGCGCTCGATCGGCGCCCGCGAGCGTGTATCGGGCGTACGCGAGTCTTCTCGTGTAACCCATCGGATCACCCTGCGTTCAGCGCCTGCGAACTCTCCGCGGCGTCCGACGTCTGAATGCCGTTTCCGTCAAGGCGAGCGCATTTTCGCGATACGCGGCGTTGCGGAGGCGGACGGCCGCAATCGGCATCTGACTTGCTGGGCCGAGGAAGGCCCGTTCGCATGACATACGCGCTGGCATGGCCCCTGCAGGAGGCGCTGTTTAGCCTGATCTGCAACAGCCCCGCCTGCGCGGAACACTTCAATGGCCAGGTCTATGATGCGCCGCTGCCATTCTCGGGCGAGGCATCTCCCGAGGGGCTGTATCTGATCCTGGGCGACGACGAGGCCGAGGACTGGAGCAGCGCCACGGATGCCGGCGCCGTTCACCAGGTGCGGTTGAACGTCCACGCCCCTCGGCGCGGCTTTGCCGAAGCAAAGCGGGCCGCAGCGGCGCTTTCCGACGTGATCCTGAACAGCGAAATCGTGCTGTCGCGGGGGCGCGTCATCAACGTGCGGTTCGTGAACGCGAAGACTTTCCGAGCTGAGAGCGATGCGCTGCGTCGGATCGAGCTTCGCTTTCGCATGACGCTTGAGGACACGATCTGAACAATCGTGTGACGCAAGTCGAGAAATTCATTCTAGGAGACAGCCGATGAGTGCCCAGAAGGGTAAGGACATCCTGCTGAAGCTGGACGAAACCGGCAGCGGCGCATTCCAGACCGTGGCAGGTTTGCGCGCGACGCGGATCAGCTTCAATACAGAGACCGTCGACGTGACCACCGCCGAAAGTGCTGGTCAATGGCGTGAGTTGCTGTCCGGCGCGGGCGCGAAGACGGCAGCAATTTCGGGCTCTGGTGTGTTCAAGGACGCCGCATCCGACGCTGCCGTGCGGAGAATTTTCTTTGATGATGGTATTCCATCCTGCGAGTTGGTGATCCCGGATTTCGGCACAGTTACCGGCCCGTTCCAGATCACGTCGCTGGAATATGCCGGAAATCATGATGGAGAAGCGACGTTCGAGATCTCACTGGCCTCGGCCGGTGCTCTGGCCTTTGCGGAGCTGTGATGATGCCGAACCCGCAACGCGGCGAAGTCTCCCTCAAGATCAACGGCGAAGCGCAGACGTTGCGACTGACATTGGGTGCGTTGGCCGCGCTCGAGGCTCGGCTGCAGAGCGCGTCGCTGATTGAACTGGCCGAGAGGTTCGAGTCCGGGCGTATCTGTGCCTCAGATCTCTTGGCGTTGCTGAGCGCCGGTCTGCAGGGTGCAGGTGCATCCGTCAGCGAGGAAGATCTGGCAGCGGCCGATATCGACGGTGGTGCTGTTGAAGCCATGAAAGTCGGATTGGCTTTGCTTTCGTCGGCTTTCGGCACTGGCGACACGAATGCCGCCTGACCGTGTCGACTGGGCAGTCTTGATGCGATTGGGCCTGGGTGCACTGCGCCTGCCGCCCGATGTGTTCTGGGCGATGAGCCCGATCGAGTTTCAGTTTGCGCTCGAAGGGGCGGGGCTGATCGCGATTGGCGGTCAGCCTGCCTTCGGGCGCGAAACGCTCGAAACGCTGATGGACGCCTATCCGGATGCGACGCCGTCCATCTAATTGATACAAGGATATCCAAATGCGCGACGACGATCTGTTGCCATCATCCTTTAGCAAGGACCTGTCCCCCGCTTTGCGTGAGATGCGAGGTCTCGCGGCCGGCTTCACAGGCGAGCTATCTGCTGCCAGTCAGGCGATGAAGGTCTTGGATGGCCAAGCCGGAAAACTGTCGCGGTCTTTGTCGTCATCTCTGAAGTCCGCATTCGACAAAGCTATCTTCGGTGGCGAGAAACTCTCGACCGTGTTCCGCGACCTTGCAAGTTCGGTTGCGGGCAAAGCACTGGACGCCGCCATAAAGCCGGTCACGGGAAGTCTTTCAAACGTCTTCACGGATGCCTTTAGCGGGATCGGAACTTCGCTCTTCTCCGGTCTTGCTTTCGGCAATGGTTCTGCATTCTCGGCAGGGCGTGTCCGTGCCTTCGCACGAGGCGGCGTGGTCGATGGGCCAACCACGTTTCCGATGCGAGGTGCAACAGGCCTGATGGGCGAGGCAGGACCGGAAGCGATCATGCCGTTGTCTAGAGGACCTGACGGGAAGCTTGGTGTGGCGGCGCGCGGCGGTAATGGCGGTGCGAATGTAACGATCAACATCTCAACGCCCGACATCACGAGCTTCCGGCGCTCGCGCGGTCAGGTAGCAGCTCAACTGGCACGCGCGGTCCAGAGTGGCCAGGGCAATCTCTGACGCAACCGGAAATTCAGGAGCAGGCTATGAGCTTTCACGAAATCCGGTTTCCGAGCGCAATCTCGTTCGGTTCGACCGGTGGGATCGAGCGGCGCACCGAAATCGTCACACTCGTCAATGGGTTTGAGGAACGCAATACGCCGTGGTCGCAGTCGCGCCGGCGCTACGATGCAGGTCTGGGCGTAAGGTCACTCGATGATCTGAGCAAAGTGCTCGCTTTCTATGAAGCACGGCACGGCCAGTTGTATGGATTTCGTTGGAAGGATTGGCTCGACTTCAAGTCATGCCCGCCATCAGCCGAGATCGCACCGACGGACCAGGTTTTGGTCGCTGATGGTTTGGCGGACCAGTTCCAGTTGGTACGGCGCTACGAAGACGCGGCAGGGTCGTATATCCGCACGATTCGCAAACCCAACCAGAGTTCAGTCCGCATTGCGGTGGATGGAACCGAATTGATTGGCGGAACGGAGTTCTCGGTTGATGCTGAGACTGGTGTCGTGACGCTGAACCAGGTGCCTGGAGAAGGCGCGTCCGTAACTGCCGGCTTCGAGTTTGACGTGCCGGTTCGCTTCGACAGCGATACGATCGACGTGAACATCCGGGGATTTGAGGCGGGGGAGATCCCATCGATCCCGATCGTGGAGGTCCGCATCTGATGCGCGTTGTACCCTTTGAATTACAAAACATGCTTGATAGCGGCGCCACGACGCTTGCCCGATGCTGGCGGATCAATCGGAAGGACGGCGCGGTTCTGGGATTTACGGATCACGACGGCGTCTTAACCTTTGACGGCATCACCCACACGCCGCAATCGGGTTTCACTGCAAGCGCGGTAGAGGCGGGAACCGGACTCGCTGTCGACAGTCATGATATCACAGGCGTTCTGACATCAGATGAGATCGAAGAGTCCGATCTGAAACGCGGCCTTTATGACGGCGCGGATGTCACGCTTTATTTGGTGGACTGGCAACGACCGTCGCAGAACGTCATTCTCGCGCGCGGACAGATAGGTTCCATCCGCCAGAGCGGCGCGCGTTTCGAAGCCGAGGTGGTTGGGCTGAGCGCACGCCTAAACCGTCCCTACGGTCGAGCTTATCTGCATTCATGCGATTGTCGACTGGGCGACGCAAAATGCGGGATCAATCTTGAGCAAGCGGCCTATCGCGCGACCGCAGAGGTTCAAGAGATCATTGAACCCAATGCGTTCAAGGTCGGCGGTTTGAGTGCGTTTCAGAATGACTGGTTCACCAATGGCAATCTGACCTGGCTGACCGGCGAGAACGCTGGGACAAGCCAGCACGTAAAGCTGCATCAGCGCGTCGGCGCGTCGCCACATGGGTTGGAAACCTGGCTAGCGCCACCGTTGGCGACAGCTGTCGGAGACACTTTCACAATCACGGCCGGTTGCGAGAAAACTGCAACGACTTGCCGGGTGAAATTCGGGAATCTGCTGAATTTCCGAGGGTTTCCGCATATGCCCGGGGATGATGCCGCAGCGGCCTATCCAGCAAGCGGGGGCGGCCATGATGGTGGATCCTTGTTCCGCTAGTCACCAACGAGCGGAGATTGTCCGCATTGCGCGGTCTTGGATCGGAACACCTTACATCCACCAGGCAAGTGTGAGAAAGATCGGCACGGATTGTTTGGGGCTGGTGCGCGGTATCTGGCGAAGCGTTATCGGGCCCGAACCCGAGGTGCTCCATGCATATTCGCCCGATTGGGCCGAGGCTTCTGGTCGCGAAGATCTATTGACCGGGTTGCGCCGCCACATGCTGGAGCTTCCCTGTGAGGTCGCGCAGCCTGGCGACGTTGTGATCTTCCGAATGCTCGCACGCGGCCCGGCGAAACACTTGGCAGTCCTTTCGTCTGACGCAAGTGAGTTTGATGCAGCCGCCATGATCCACGCCTACTCCGGACACGCCGTCTGCGAGACTGTGATGGGACCCGCGTGGGCGCGCAGGGCGATATCAAGCTTTCGGTTTCCGCTAGGCTAACCTTCCCCCACTCGGCGCAGCGTTTCTTTGGCGCGCACGACCTTCACCTCGAGGACATCATGGCAACTGTCGTTCTTTCCGCTGTCGGCTCGGCAGCCGGGGGTACATTAGGCGGATCGGTGCTCGGCATCAGTTCGGCCGCAATCGGGCAGGCAGCAGGCGCTGTTGCCGGTTCGCTGTTGGATCAGCAACTCCTTGGCAGCGGGTCGGCCGTTGTCGAGACTGGCAAAGCGAAAAGTCTGAGGATTCAGACATCAACCGAAGGGGCTCCAGTCCCTCAGGTCTTTGGTCGCATGAGGGTCGCCGGTCAGGTCATCTGGTCCACACGATTTCGCGAGAGAGTAACAACGCGAACAGAAGGCGGCGGCAAGAATACACCCACACAACGGATCTCGGAGTACTCGTACTCGATCTCCTTCGCCGTCGGTATTTGTGAAGGCCCCATCAAGCGCATCGGTCGCATCTGGGCAGACGGCGTTCTACTGAACCGGCGCAGCTATACTCATCGGATCTATCTTGGCAGCGAATCTCAGAGACCAGATCAGAAGATCGCGGCAGTTGAAGGCAGCGCAAATTCACCAGCCTACCGGGGCTTGGCTTATATCGTCTTTGAAGACATGCCTCTGGAAGATTTCGGCAATAGAATTCCTCAATTGAATTTCGAAGTCATTCGCGAACCAAGCACGCGCCAGACCGGACCAGAGGCAGGAGAACCTTTGCCTGAGTTAATCAAGGCTGTGACGATGTCGCCCGGAACTGGCGAGTTCGCTTTTGATCCCGAACCAGCGCGTTACATCTTTCCAGCAGGTGGTGGACAGTACGCCAACGTGAACAATTCGACCGGTCTACCCGACATGGTCGCGGCACTGGATCAGATGGATGATGACCTACCGAACTGCTCCGCAGTATCGCTGATCGTATCCTGGTTCGGAAACGACCTGCGATGCGGCACATGTGTGGTCGAACCTAGGGTTGAATAACAGGTACGCGGCTCGTTACCTGATCCGTGGTCCGTAGCAGGGGTGACGAGTGATACTGCCAAGCCTGTGTCACGTGATGCCGATGATCGCGTGAACTTTGGTGGTACACCAAGCGACGGGTCCGTCGTCCGAGCCATCCAAACACTGAAAGCCCGAGGCCAAAAGGTAACACTGTATCCATTCCTTTTGATGGATATCGAGGCTGGGAATGGTCTGCCAGATCCGTATGGCAGATCTGAGCAACCCGTCTTCCCGTGGCGCGGACGGATTACACTGGCGAATGCGCCTGGAGAATCGGGCAGCGCTGATCTGACCGGCGCCGCGTCATCTGAGGTCGCAGAATTTTTTGGGACCGCGTCAGCGACCGATTATGCGATCTCGAATGGCAAAGTGATCTACTCAGGTCCGGTCGAATGGACCTGGCGACGCTTCGTTCTGCATCTGGCTGCTCTTGGGGCTGCTGCTGGCGGCGTGGACTCGATCTGCATCGGCACAGAATTGCGCGGCTTGACAACGATCCGTTCTGGAAGAACATCATTTCCAGCCGTGGACGAGTTGATTAGCCTTGCGGCTGAAGTGCGGGCGCTGCTGCCTGGGACTAAAATCACGTACGCCGCCGACTGGTCTGAGTACTTTGGTTACCACCCAACCGATGGGACGGGCGATGTCCTTTTCCATCTCGACCCGCTTTGGGCGGACGCAAACATCGATGCAATTGGTATCGATGACTATACGCCATTGTCGGATTGGCGGCACACCACATCACACGCGGATGCAGAGGCCGGATCGGTCTATTCGCTGCAATACTTGAAAAGCCAGGTCGAAGGTGGAGAGTACTACGACTATTTCTACCCAAATCAGTCCGCACGCGACTTGCAGGTCCGCGCGCCTATCGAAGATGGAACATACGGCGAACCTTGGGTATTCCGCGCGAAAGACATTCGAAACTGGTGGTCATCGCCGCATCACAACCGAATTGACGGAGTACGTTCGACCACTCCGACGGCGTGGGTTCCAAGATCGAAGCCCGTCTGGCTGACGGAAACCGGCTGCCCTTCAGTCGATCTTGGCGCCAACATGCCGAACGTGTTCTACGATGGAAAGAGCTCTGAAAGCGCTTTGCCCACCGCATCTCGCGGCGCGCGAGATGACGAGATGCAGCGCCGGTTCCTGCAAGCCAAGATCGGTTACTGGTCTGCCGCGGGCGTCAATCCGACAAGCGGGATTTACAACGGACAGATGATCCCACTGGACCGGATCTATATCTGGACTTGGGATTCGCGACCGTGGCCGGACTTTCCAGTCAGGGAGTCAATCTGGACAGATGGACCCTCGCATCGTCTTGGACATTGGATCACCGGGCGTTTGAATTCGGGTTCGCTCGCCGAGATTGTCACGGAGATTTGCCTGCGGTCAGGTTTAAAGCAAGAGGACTTCGATGTGTCCCGTTTGCACGGAGCCGTCGACGGTTACCTGCTTGATCGAACTCAAACCGCGCGCGAGGCGTTGCAGCCTCTCATGAAGGTTTACGGATTTGATGCGTTCGAGAGCGCGGGCGTTCTGGTTTTTGCAAGCCGAGAGAATCCGAGGCCTCTGGCGATCGACCCAGGTCGTCTGGTGGAACCAGAAGCGATTAACGAGGGGCCAATCGAACGAGAGGCGATCCGCGACACGGAACGCGCTGATCAGGTTCGGTTCTCATATATGCAGTCGGAGAACGACTATCGTCTTGGGGCGGCAGAGGCACGTTTGCCGGGCGGCGATCTGCAACGCGTCTCGGAAAGCTCGCACCAAGTGTTGATGGCAGGTTCGAAGGCTCAGCAGGTTTGTGACCGCTGGTTGGCAGAATCCCTTCAGGCCTCTGGAAATGCGCGCTTCGCAATGCCGCCTTCAATGCTGTCCGTGGAACCAGGTGATATTGTCGACCTGGGCGCGGACGGCAGACAGGAGGCTTATCGTATTGATCGCGTGTCCGACACTAACGGACGCGAGGTCGAGGCGACGAGTACTGAGCCAACGCTCTATCTGCCAACGCGAAGCTCAGAGCGTCAGATCGAACCAGAGGCTGAAATCCTGGCGGGGCCGATCGAGGCAATCGTTCTGGACCTGCCTATCGCAAACGGGAGTGATCTGGATCATCGGCCCTGGTTCGCAGTGTCGGCCGATCCGTGGCCTGGCGAGATGGCTTTGTTCAAATCGGCATCAGGTACGTCATTCAACTTTTCAGGTCGCATCCGCAGTCCGGCGGCGATTGGTAAGTCGCTTCAGGAACTGCCCGGCGGTGCGCCCAACCGGTGGCAGCGCGTGAACTGGATCGTTCTGATGTCCACGGGATCGCTTCTATCGTCGGAAAGACTCGACGTGCTGAATGGCACAAACCGGCTCGCTGCCGAAACACCTGATGGGTGGGAGATCCTACAATTTGAAACCGCGGAGCTGATCGATCAGGACACGTACCGTCTGGGCAATCTCTTGCGCGGCCTGCGCGGCACTCCGTCAGGTCCAATCGCTGCTGCCTCACGCTTGGTTCTCTTGGACGATTCAGTCGAAACACTTCCCGTCGATGCCAGCGAGTGCTTTTTGCCTAGGACTTGGCGGGTAGGACCCGCAGAGTTCGACCTTTCACATCCAGCATATGTTGAGTTGGTGCACACGCCCAAGTGTGCCGGGCTGATCCCATTCGCGCCGGCTCATCTACGTGCTCGGAAAGTCGGAGAAGACTTCGTAGTTAGTTGGCTGAGAGCAAGTCGATTGGGAGATCGCACCTTCGAAGCGGTCGAGGTCCCGCTTGCGGAGGAGACGGAACGTTACCGGGTCGTCGTCTCTCAAGGAACCGAAACGTTAAGGTCTGCTGAGACCGGGGTCCCAGATTTCACCTACACCGCAGCCATGCGGGCCGAAGACGGAGCGTCGGGGGTGGTTAAATTTGCTGTGAGCCAACTTTCAAACACCGTCGGTTGGGGCCGTGAAAGGAGCATAGAGATCAATGTCTGATACAAGAAACTTTGCGATGCCTTTATTGGATGCAGCACAAGCCCAGAAACATGTGACCGTGAACGAAGCAATCGTTCGGGCCGACGCTCAGGCAGCGAGGCAGGTGCAAAGCCGCTCGGAATCCGTACCGCCCGCAACGCCGGCAGATGGAAGCGTCTACATCGTCGGAGCATCTGCCAGTGATGATTGGGCGGAGCATGATTTTGATTTGGCACTGTTCCTGAACGGAGGTTGGGCGTTCGTTGCGCCTTGGGAAGGCGCACACTTCTGGATCGTAGATGAGGCTGTCACCGCGAACTTTATCGGCGGGACATGGATCCTAGAACGGATTTCGAACTCCACGGGCGGCGCCTACTCGTTCGCTCGCGTGATCGAGGTCGATCATGAACTCGCTGCGGCCCCATCTTCGATCACGCCGAACGTGATCCCAGACAAGGCCATTGTTTTAGGCGTGACCGGGCGCGTGATCCAAGAGATTACAGGAGCGAACGATTGGTCACTTGGTGTGCCCGGCAGCGTGAACCGCTACGGCACAGGCTACGGCACCGGTCTTGGAGCGTTCGCGCACGGCGTGACAGGACAGCCGCAAGCCTATTTCGGCGCTACACCAATCGAGATCACGTCGAACGGTCCAGCTTTCACAGGTGGCCTGGTCAGACTTGCGGTGCACCTGCTCGAGCTCTCGCCACCTAACGAGACGGTTTAGTAGAGGGAGCGCGCCCGCCGCTTAAGCGACCAAAGTTGCCTCGGTCTGCGCGTCGACGTCTTCCTTGGTGACTTCAGGGGCGAGTTCAACGATGCGCAGTCCGCCGCTCACGATGTCGAAAACGCCCAGATTGGTGATGATACGGTTTACCACGCTCTTGCCTGTGAGCGGCAGAGTGCATTCCTTCAGCAGCTTGCTCTCACCGCGCTTGTTGGCGTGGTCCATGATCACCAGAACGCGACCGACACCAGCGACGAGGTCCATCGCGCCGCCCATGCCTTTAACCAGCTTGCCCGGGATCATCCAATTCGCGAGGTCGCCGGTTTCCGAAACCTCCATAGCACCGAGGATGGCCAGGTTGATGTGGCCACCGCGGATCATTCCGAAGCTATCGGCGGATGAAAAATAGGACGTGCGGTCGAGCTCTGTAATAGTCTGCTTGCCCGCGTTGATGAGGTCGGCATCGATCTCGTCTTCAGTCGGAAACGGACCCATTCCGAGAATGCCGTTTTCGGATTGCAGCGTGACATCTACACCTTCCGGAATGAAGTTTGAAACCAATGTCGGGATACCGATCCCGAGGTTGACATAGAAGCCGTCTTCAAGTTCCTGCGCGGCCCGTTCGGCCATCTGATTGCGATCCCAGGGCATGTGTCTCTCTCCTTAGGTCAGACGGTTCAGGCCGCACGTACGGTGCGCTGTTCAATGCGTTTCTCGTGCTCGCCCTCGATAACGCGCTGCACGAAGATGCCGGGCGTGTGGATCGTATCCGGATCGAGCGAACCAACCGGGACGAGTTCCTCAACTTCCGCAACCGTGACTCTTCCACAGGTCGCCGCCATCGGATTGAAGTTTCGAGCCGATTTTCGGTAGACGAGGTTGCCTTGAGCATCACCCTTCCACGCCTTGACCACTGAAAGATCGGCTACGATCCCGCGTTCGAGCACGTAGGTAACGCCGTCAAAGTCCTTGAGTTCTTTACCATCCGCAATGACCGTGCCGACGCCGGTCTTGGTATAGAACCCGGGGATGCCAGCACCGCCGGCGCGCATGCGCTCGGCCAGAGTCCCCTGAGGGTTGAACTCGATCTCCAGCTCCCCTGAAAGATACTGCTGCATGAACAGATCGTTCTCGCCGACATAGGACGAGATCATCTTCTTCACCTGTTTGTCCTGTAAGAGCAGTCCCAACCCAAAATCGTCGACTCCCGCATTATTGGAGGCAACGGTGAGACCCTTGACACCGCTCTCCTTGATCGCGGCGATCAGGTTTTCGGGGATCCCGCAAAGGCCAAAGCCACCCGCGGCGATCAGCATGTTGTCTGACAGCAGGCCATCCAGCGCTTCAGCCGCCGTCGCATAGACTTTCTTCATCCGTTCCTCCTGACACCGCCGCGTATCAACCGGCGCCGCTTATAGGGTAATGCTGCGCGCGCGAACAAGTGAATGTTTGGGCAATTCAGCCCTCGGCGGCGATGCCCCGTAATGTTGTTCGCGCGCTCTCGGTCAACGATCGCGGACGGCGTGTCTGCTCATCAACATAGACATGCGTGAAGGTTCCCGCAGCCGCTGCCTGCTCGTCATCATCTTTGAAGATTCCCACGGCATATGTCACCGACGACGAGCCTATTCGATCCACGCGAATGCCTGCCGTCACGGTATCCGGGAAAGAAACCGGCGCGAAATAGCTGCATTGCGAGTCTACACAAAGGCCAATCGTTTCTCCGTTCCGGTAATCAACCAACCCGTTATCGACCAGCCAGCCACTGACCGCCGTATCAAAGAAGGAGTAGTAGACGACGTTGTTGACGTGACCGTAGACATCGTTGTCCATCCAGCGCGTCGTGATTAGCCGGAAGGCCTTGTAGTCGGAACGCCTGGGCGGCTCTGACCTCACACGCCGGCCCTCTGGCGCTGTTCCTGCGGGGTGCCACGTTCGCGATACGGCGTTCGTTCAAAGTGGTTCCGATAGCACTTCGAGAAATGCGACGGCGAGGTGAAACCACAGGCGAGCGCCACATTGATGACGCTCATATCCGTCTGCAGCAGCAGGTTGCGTGCCTTCTCCAGCCTCAATTCCATGTAGTACCGCTTTGGCGAGCGATTGAGATAGCGACGGAACAGCCTTTCCAACTGACGTGTGGACATGTTCACGCCCTTCGCCAGTTCTGAGGGCGAGATCGGTTCCTCGGTGTTTTGCTCCATCGTTTGAATAATTGAGACAAGCTTCGGATGCCGTACACCAATCCGCGCAGGGACCGACAAACGCTGCTCATCGGTATCGGTACGGATCGGCGCGTGCACCATCGCGTCCGCCACCAGCGCACCCAGATCCGGGCCATGCTCTTCCGTGATCTGCTGGAGCATCATGTCCGCCGCAGACGTTCCACCAGCACAGGTGAAGACACCGTCTTCGGCACAGAACAGAGTATTCGAAAGCTCGGCCTCCGGGAATTCTTCGGCGAACGCCGCCTGGTTTTCCCAATGGATAGTGCACCGCTTGCCATCGAGCAGCCCGGCTTTCGCCAGAACATGCGACCCCGTACAAACCGCACCCATCTTCGCACCGCGCCGTGATTGAGTCCTAAGCCAAGACAGAATCGCCCGCGTCGTACCCTCCCGAACCTCCAGTCCGGCACACACCACGATCGACGTGCCGCGATCGACGTCATCCAACCCCATATCGGCCGAAAGCGTACAGCCGTTCGAGCACGTGACGCCCTGTCCGTCCTCACCAACGATCCGCCAGCGATAAAGTCCCTTGCGCGACATTCGGTTCGCCTGCCGCAAGGGTTCGATCGCCGCCGCGAAGGCCATCATCGAGAACTGTGGCAGCAGCAGGAAGACGAACTCCCGCGCCTTGACCTCGTCACCCCGTTCCATGTTTGGCCGCGTACCTTTCTCCCGGCGCTTTCGCGCACTTTTGTTTCGCGACCTTTCGCCATGGATTCAGGTCTCGTCAAGCATGGAATCCCGCAAATGCCTTCAACTTGAGCAGCGGCACTGGCAACGGCTGTACGCCCACGCTATAGCGGGCCCCTTATTCGGAATCGGAGACCAGAGCGATGAACGGGACGTGGTCGAAATCAAGCTGGCGCAACCAGGACGGGCTGCAAATGCCCGAGTATCCGGACAGCGACAAGTTGGCAGCCGTCACAGCGAAGCTTTCGACTTATCCACCCTTAGTGTTTGCAGGTGAGGCGCGCGATCTGAAAGCCAAGCTCGCAGGCGTTGCGAAGGGCGACGCTTTTCTGCTCCAAGGTGGTGATTGCGCCGAGAGCTTTGCCGAATTCTCCGCCGACAACATCCGCGATGCTTTCCGCGTTTTTCTGCAGATGGCGGTCGTACTCACCTTTGGGGCGCGCAAACCGGTCGTGAAGGTAGGTCGCATGGCGGGGCAGTTTGCCAAGCCGCGGTCGTCGTCCGTCGAAAAACAGGGCGACATCGAGCTGCCATCTTACCGCGGCGACATCATAAACGGGTTCGACTTCACGCCAGAAGCGAGGATCCCGAACCCTCAGCGCATGGAGCAGGCCTATTTGCAATCAGCGGCCACGCTGAACCTGCTGCGCGCCTTCGCCCAGGGTGGCTACGCTGACCTGGCGCGGGTCGCTGCCTGGAACCTTGGCTTTGCAAAGGGCAGTCCGCAAAGCGAGCGCTACCAGAAGATGGCCGAGCGCGTTCAGGACGCTGTGGATTTCATGGCTGCAACCGGTGTCAACTCCGACAACGCTCATCCCTTGCGCGGGGTTCACTATTATACGAGCCATGAAGCGCTTCTACTCGAGTACGAAGAACCTCTGGCTCGCATGGACTCGACTTCTGGGGAGTGGGTTGCAGGCTCGGGCCACATGATCTGGATCGGTGACCGGACCCGCCAGGCCGACGGTGCACATGTCGAGTTCTGCCGGGGCGTCATGAATCCAATCGGTCTCAAATGCGGCCCTTCACTGGCGCCCGACGATCTGATTCGCCTGATCGATGCATTGAACCCGAATGACGAAGCGGGCCGCCTGACCCTCATTTGCCGTACTGGTGCGGGCAAGGTCGCAGACTACCTGCCCGGATGGATCGATGCGGTCGAACGCGAGGGACGCACTGTCGTTTGGTCCTGTGATCCGATGCACGGCAACACGATAAAATCGGACTCGGGTTACAAGACCCGGCCATTCGACAAGGTCCTGCAGGAAGTGCGGGAGTTCTTTTCGGTCCATTCCGACAAGGGAACTTACGCTGGAGGCGTGCATTTCGAGATGACCGGCCAGGACGTGACGGAGTGCATGGGCGGAATGCACGAGGTAACCTCGGAAGACCTTCGCAACCGGTATCATACGGCCTGCGATCCGCGCTTGAACTCGTCGCAGGCGCTCGAGCTTGCATTCCTGCTGGCCGAAGCACTCGACAATACAGCCAACGGCAGGAAAAGCGTCGCTGCCGAGTAATCGGCCATGGCGTACTACGTCGTGCTGACAGCCTCGCCTCGGGCGGGGCTGTCGGATGCACAAGTCACCGAGGCCTGCGAACAGATTCCTGGCGCAGGCACTCCAAAGCGCCTGTCTGCCTCGGCGGTCGAGATCATGTCGCCCGCGCCGGTATCGTTCGAAATCTCAGATGCGGACGTGAACTGTATCCCGGCGAAGAACCGCCGAAAGACACTACTGATTGCGGACATGGACTCGACCATGATTCCGGTCGAGTGCATTGACGAAGTCGCCGACTTCGCCGGCGTCCGCGAGCAAGTCGTCGCGATCACCGAACCCGCGATGCGTGGCGAAATCAGCTTTGAGGAAGCGCTTCGGGCACGCGTCGCGCTGATAAAAGGCCTCTGCGCGGACAAGCTCCAGCAGGTGTATGACGAGCGTGTCTCGCTGAACCCGGGCGCACGAACCCTGGTTCAAACCATGCGGGCGCACGGCGGCCATGCGGCCCTTGTGTCCGGAGGCTTCACCTTCTTCACCGAACGGGTCGCGATGGCGGCTGGCTTCAATGAGAACCGCGCAAACATCCTGACCATCGAAGACGGAGCACTCACCGGCACGGTGCATGATCCGATCCTGGGGCGCGAAGCGAAGGTCGAAGCACTGAACGAGATCACGGCGCGGCTGGGCATTGGCCTCGGCGACGCACTCGCGGTCGGCGACGGCGCCAATGATCTCGGAATGATAGATGCGGCAGGGCTTGGCGTCGCCTACCACGCCAAGCCTGTCGTTGCCCAAGCTGCGGACTGTGCGATCAGCCACGGCGACCTCACCGCACTTCTGTACCTTCAGGGCTACTCAGAAAGCGAATTCGTAACCGGCTGAGGCGATGGTCAGCCTCCCTCAATCCGATCCCCGGATGTCGAAGGTGCGGAAATCACGAGGAACTGTACAGGCTCGGAGCTGTCGTTCCGCACTTGGTGCGCGCTGCCGGGATCAATTGCCATCGCCTCATGTGCGCGCAAACAGAAGACCGACCCACCGCTCTCCATCGTAAGTTCACCACTTAGCACGAAGAAAACCTGACGGGCTTGGGCGTGATGATGCCAAGCCTCGCGGGTGCCGGGCGGCATCTCCTCATGCTTCACGGACAGATCCGGAGCGGCCAGCAGGTCCCAAGCTTGGCACCCATCTCCCCATCCCGAAGATGAAACAGTCTTTCTGCTGACGATCACGGCGTACCTGCGCTTTTACGATCCTGAAATCCTTCTGACCTCAACGTGAGTTGGATGTCATCCCCTCAGCGTCTACTTAAGTACCATCGGAATTCAGGCAGGTGACATGATCAATATCCGCAAACCACGCTGGAGCGTCAGCGAAAATCTCGTCACGCCGGAAAGCGTGTTCTTGAACCGCCGTCAGTGGCTGAAATCAGCGGGTCTGATCGCCGCGGCATCGGCGCTTCCAAACCTTGCATCTGCTGCGGTGCCTGGCGATCCGTGGGAACCCGCTCCGGAAACCAATCCGAGCTTCGCAGATCCGGGCCGCCCGATCACGTCGGAGGCGGACAACACGACCTACAACAATTTCTACGAATTTGGCTCGCACAAGCAGATCTATGACGAGGCGCAGGCACTTCAGACCGATGGTTGGAGCATCAAGATCGACGGTATGGTCGAGCAGGAGCAGACCGTCGGCGTCGAAGATCTGATCACAAAGATGCCGATCGAGGAACGGATCTATCGCCACCGCTGCGTCGAGGCGTGGTCGATGGTCGTCCCGTGGATCGGTTTCCCTCTGGGTGAATTGGTCAAGATGGCGAAGCCGCTTTCCAGCGCGAAATACGTCCAGTTCCAAACCTTCCTCGACCCGGACACCGCCCGTGGTCAGCGCCAGCACTGGTACCCTTGGCCCTACACCGAAGGCGTGACCATGGCCGAGGCAATGAATGACCTCTCGCTGATGGTTGTCGGCGCATACGGGAAGATCCTGCACAAACCCTTCGGCGCACCGATCCGCCTGCATCTGCCTTGGAAATACGGCTTCAAGCACATCAAGTCGATCGACAGGATCACGTTTACCGACAAACGCCCTGTCAGCTTCTGGGAAGAACTGCAGGCGAAGGAGTACGGCTTCTGGGCCAACGTGAACCCAGAGGTTCCACACCCGCGCTGGTCGCAAGCCACCGAAAAGGTTCTCGGCACGCAGGATCGCATCCCGACACTGCTGTTCAACGGCTACAGCGAAGAGGTTGCGCACCTCTACACCGATGTGAACGAGGGTGATCGCCTCTGGCGATAGAGGCAAATCGACCAGGTCGCGATCCGAACTGTGCCGGGCGTTATTCCGGACTCCCGGCAGCGCTCAGCGGTCCCGGGTCAAGCCCGGGACACACCGGAGTAATCGGCACCGGATCGCCTCACTAGAGCCAGTCACGCAGGATCGGGATCAGTGGGATATCCGCGGGCGGCATCGGGTAGGTGCCGAAGTCACGCGGCTTGGCCCATGCGAGCGCCTGCCCCTCGCGTCCTTGAACGATACCGTCCCACTTCCGGCAGGCAAACAGCGGCATGAGAAGGTGAAAATCCTCGTAGCTGTGGCTGGCAAAGGTTAGTGGCGCCAAACAGCTTTCCCAGGTGTCGATGCCGAGTTCCTCGTGCAGCTCGCGGATCAGGCAGGCCTCAGGCGTCTCACCCGCTTCCACCTTGCCGCCCGGAAACTCCCACAGCCCCGCCATGGACTTGCCTTCGGGCCTCTGCGCAAGCAACACTCGCCCGTCGGGATCGATCAGCGCGACCGCTGCCACTAGAACCACGATTCTTGTCACTTCTCTCTCCACGCGACAAAGCTGGCGTAACAAAACTTAAGGTAGCCGTGATTCTGCATTACAATTGCGCGTGTGAGGGTGTTTTTGCTTACGAGGAGTTGCAGAATGCATGACGGTAAACGCGCGGGATGTCGACCCAAATCGAAGTTCGACCACCTCAAGATCCCCTATGATCAGCTCCGTCCACCAGCCGACCCTTACGGGTTGCTAAAACCAATTCAACGTGCGGCGTCCGCGGGCGGGTCCGCTGAACCTCCATCCAGAGTGCAGCTTCTGCGGCGCGGCCGATTCAGGTTCGGGCTACGTCTCGGCTTCGATGAGTTGCCTGTCCCGGAGATTATTCAAGAGTCGTTCCGGGCCGCGGAACTCCTCGACTCGGTCATGATGGAAGAACCCACGGGGTTTGACCGAATAGACAAAGTGGATCTTGTTCGAACTGCATGGTTCATTTTTTCCGAGCACATCTCGCCTGAAACGGCACGCCGACTGACGGAAAGCGTCACAGGCACAGGTGAGACAAGCGGGCCTTCCTTCGAACTGGATCTTGTGCTGATTACTGACTTCAGCAGCGACATCGGTGGTGGTCTGCAGTTTACTTTGCGACACTGAGTGCAGAACGCGACACGTTGCACAGGCGACGAACCGGGCGCTTCAGTGCCCGGGTCACCACCAACTTTCGCGCCTAGGATCGATAGTCCGCATTGATCGTGATGTATCCATGCGTCAGGTCGCAGGTCCACACCGTCGCCGAGCCTGATCCAACGCCGACATCCACGCCAATCTCGAGTTCCGCGTTCTTCATGTAGGCCGCCCCTGCGTCCTCGGTGTAATTGGGTGATACCCAGCCGCCTTCGGCGACCGTGATGTCTCCGAACGTTATCGAAAGCTTGTCCCTGTCCGCCGCTTCGCCGGATTTTCCAACGGCCATCACGATGCGCCCCCAGTTGGGATCCTCACCGGCAAGCGCGGTTTTGACCAATGGCGAGTTGGCAATTGCCAGGCCGATGCGCCGTGCTGCGCCGTCGTCGGTGGCACCGGTTACGGTGATCGCCGCAAACTTGGACGCACCTTCGCCGTCCTTGACGACCTGAATGGCCAACTCGCGCATCACATCCAGCAAGGCGTCGCGAAAGGCCGGGTACCGAAGATCATCCGAGCTATCGATCGACGTCATGTCTGCCTTGCCCGTCGCACCGACCAGCAACGTGTCTGACGTCGAAGTGTCGCTGTCGACCGTGATCGCGTTGAAACTCTGATCAGTCAGCTCCGACACCGTTTGCTGCAACAGATCCCGATCAATCGCAGCATCGGTGAACACGAACACCAGCATGGTCGCCATATCCGGCGCAATCATGCCCGAACCTTTGGCAATCCCGGAGACTGTGACCAGAGCACCATCCAGTTCAACGGTCGTCGACGCGCCCTTCGGGTATGTGTCGGTTGTCATGATCGCCTTTGCGGCGTCATCGATCCGATCAAGCGAAAGCGTTTCGCGAAGCTCCAGAAGTTTCGTCTCGATCCGTTCAGACGGCAGCGGTTCCCCGATCACCCCGGTCGAAGCCATGAACACGTTCGACACGCTCGTTCCGAGGGCGCTGGCCGTGGAGTGCATCACCGTCTCGACCGCCTGCATCCCATTTGAGCCTGTGAATGCGTTGGCGTTTCCGGCGTTCACAACGATCGCCATGGGCTGATCGAGATCGGGCTCTACCGGTCCCGAAATGCGGTCCTCGCACCAGAGGACCGGTGCGGCCCGTGTTTTGGAGCGGGTGAATGTCCCAGCCATGACCGACCCAGGTTCAAGCACCGCCAACATGACATCAAGACGCCCCGTGGTGTAACGCACACCTGCATTCACGGCTGCGAACCGAACGCCAGCCACAACAGGCAATGACGGAAAAGCTTCGGGCGCAAACGGCGACACGCCTGGCGTCTCGCCGAGCGTGCGCCGATGCTCGTCGATTTCCCCTGAAAGCTCGTCGATTAGGGCTTTCTTCCGCGCGATCTCGGCGCGGAGTTCATCCTCGTTCATCGCCGTCCCCCTCAGTTGTCCTGCAACAATCCGTCGTCGCGCACAGCGGAACTCGGGATCTTTGAATCAACGTCCAAGACGTCAGTGTTCACCCGCAGGTCCGTCAGGATCTCGCGTCTGACATCGGCTGCAATCTGATCTCGCAACGTCTGCCTGACATCGTCCAAGACCGGCACGGGCCGGATGCGCTTGGCGTCAACCCGGATGATGTGCCATCCGGCGGGCGTCGAGACTGGTGGAGACACCTCTCCGATCGGAAGGCTTCGCACGGCCGCCGCGAAATCCGGGCTCATCTTCTCGGGACTCAACCACCCGCGATCCCCTCCGCGAGAAGCTGTTGCGTCCCGGCTGTGGCGCGCCGCCAGCGTCGCAAAATTCGCCCCCGCGTCGAATTCAGCTCTCAACGCTTCTGCCGCCCCCTGATCTTCGACGAGAATGTGCGAAGTCCTGATCTCTGACACCGGTGCTGCCTGCTGATAGGTCCGCTCGTAAAGCGCCACGACCCGGTCCTCGGTCACGTTCGCTTCGATCATCTCTTGCAGGTATAGGGCTGCAAGGACGCGGCGACGCTCGTTCCTCAGTGTAAGCCGCGTCGCTGACGTTTGATCCAATCGATGTCCGATCGCCGCACTCTCGAGCAGGCTCTCCTCGATCAACTTACCGAGAATGGTCTGATACAGCACCTCATCCGGTAGCTCGAGATACTGGGGCTGCAAGGTGGCTCGGTACGCTACAAGCTCTCCCAGCGTGACTGTGCTGGTCCCGACACGTGCAATTACGGTGTCGCGGTTTGGTGCGGCGACGGCCGAGCTTCCCTCGGAACTTGCATTGCTCTGGGCCAAAACCATCGATCCGCAGGATAACGCGAAGACCAAGGCGGCGGAGCACATCACACGCGAACACCGTATTCCCAACCGCGCCTCCCCGTCGCTGCCGGGGCGCCGCCGTTGACACGGGCAGGCACCCTCAATACATCTCTCGCCGGACCTTCGCCTGGCGCGCGGGCTTCCTTAAGGTCTGGACCACGGTCCGGCAAGCGCCTTGCGGGAAATTTCAGGCAGGCGGGAATGTCAGGCAGCGCGGCGGTGGCCGTACCCAGTTGCCGCGCCCGCGATAGGAGAGTTGAGCCGATGCTTGGACTGGGCACGATCGCCAAGAAGCTGTTCGGCACCACCAACGATCGCAAGATCAAGGCAACGCGACGCACCGTCGAGGCGATCAATGCTCTGGAACCAGAGTTTGAAGCGCTTTCGGACGAGGCCTTGCGCGGCAAGACACAGGCTTTCCGCGAAAGACTGTCTGCCGGGGAAAGTCTGGAAGGGCTTCTGCCGGAAGCCTTCGCGGTCGTGCGCGAGGCCTCGAAACGTGCGCTTGGGATGCGGCCGTTCGATGTGCAGTTGATCGGCGGGATGATCCTGCACCAGGGCTCGATCTCGGAAATGAAGACCGGTGAAGGCAAGACGCTGGTCGCAACCATGCCGGTCTATCTCAACGCGCTCGAAGGTTTGGGTGTGCATGTCGTCACCGTGAACGACTACCTGGCCAAGCGTGACGCCGAGTGGATGGGCGCGATCTACAATTTCCTGGGCATGACGGTCGGTGTGGTCGTGCCCGGCATGGACGATGCCGAACGCAAGCAGGCCTATGCCTGCGACATCACCTATGCCACGAACAACGAGCTCGGCTTCGACTACCTGCGCGACAACATGAAATTCCGTTTGGAAGACATGGCGCAGCGCGGGCACCGCTTTGCCATCGTAGACGAGGTCGACTCGATCCTGATCGACGAAGCACGGACTCCGCTGATCATCTCGGGCCCGGTGGAAGATCAGACCGAGATGTACGTAGCCGTGGATGCTGTCATCCCCGAGCTTGAGGCCGAGCATTTCGAGCTTGATGAAAAGCAGCGCACGGTCGTCCTGACCGAGGAAGGCAACGAGCTGATCGAGGAACTGCTCAAGGACCGCAACCTGATCGAAGCAGAAGCCTCTCTCTATGATCCTCAGAACGTGTCTTACGTTCACCACGTGAACCAGGCGCTGCGGGCACACACGCTCTTCACCCGCGACAAGGATTACATCGTCAAGTCGAACAAGGTCATCATCATCGACGAGTTCACCGGCCGGATGATGGAGGGCCGCCGCTACGGCGACGGTCTGCACCAGGCGCTGGAAGCCAAGGAGCGGGTCGAGATCCAGGCCGAGAACGTGACCATGGCCTCGGTGACGTTCCAGAACTATTTCCGGCTCTACAACAAGCTTGCAGGCATGACCGGAACCGCGCTGACCGAAGCCGCCGAGTTCATGGACATCTACGGGCTCGACGTGGTCGAGGTACCGACCAACCTGCCAGTCGCGCGCGAGGACGAAGACGACCAGGTCTTCCGCACGAGCGCCGAGAAGGACAACGCAATCGTCGAGGCGATCAAGGACGGGCACGAGCGCGGCCAGCCGATGCTGGTCGGCACAACATCCATTGAGAAGTCCGAGGCACTGTCGGCGCAGCTCAAGAAGGCCGGCGTCGCGCACCAGGTTCTCAATGCGCGCCACCACGAGCAGGAAGCGTACATTGTCGCACAGGCGGGCGTACCGGGCTCGATCACGATCGCGACAAACATGGCCGGTCGCGGAACGGACATCAAGCTGGGCGGCAACGCCGAGTTCCGGATCGCACAGGAAACCGGGAACATCAGCGACGAAGCGCATCGCACGGCCCTGATCGAAAAGATCAACGCCGAGGTCGATGAAGGCCGCCGCAAGGCTCTGGAAGCCGGAGGGCTCTGGGTCCTGGCGACCGAACGCCACGAAAGCCGCCGCATCGACAATCAGTTGCGGGGCCGCTCGGGCCGTCAGGGCGATCCGGGCAAATCGTCGTTCTATCTCTCGCTGCAGGACGATCTTATGCGGATCTTCGGGTCCGACCGGATCGACGGCATGCTGAAACGCCTCGGGCTGGAAGAGGGCGAAGCCATCGTTCATCCCTGGGTCAACAAGGCGATCGAAAAGGCACAGGGCAAGGTCGAGGCACGCAACTTCGACATCAGAAAGAACCTGCTCAAGTTTGACGACGTCATGAATGACCAGCGTAAGGCGATCTTCGAACAGCGCCGCGAGTTCATGGAGGCCGACGACCTGAGCGAGTCCATCGCTGACATGCGCCATCGGGTCATCGACGATCTTGTCGATCAGCACATCCCGCAGAACGCCTATGCCGATCAATGGGACGTTGACGGGCTGTCGGAAAAGGTGCCCGAGCTTCTCGGAGAGGACTTCCCCGTTCGCGAATGGGCGGATGAGGAGGGCGTCGACGACGAAGCAATCCGTGAACGCCTGAAGGACGAAACCGACCGGATCTTCGCCGAGAAGGAACAAAAGATCGGCGCGGACGATCTGCGCATGATCGAAAAGGAACAGCTTCTGCGCGTGCTCGATCACCATTGGCGCGAACACCTCGTGATGCTCGAGCATCTGCGCTCCGTCATCGGTCTGCGCGGCTACGCCCAGCGTGACCCACTGAACGAGTACAAGTCCGAGGCCTTCCAGCTCTTCGACGGCCTGCTGAACCAACTCCGCGTCGATGTCACCAAACTGCTGGGTCAGATGCGGCCGATGACGCCGGAAGAGCAGGAAGCTTACCAGCGCCAGATGACCGAGATGCAGGAGCGTGTTCGCCAGCAGATGGAGATGCAGGCAGCGATCGATGCGCAGGCCCAGGCGGTCGGCGCTGCCGCACTCTCGGGACCTGCCGAGGTCGAAGCGGCTCCAGCCCGTAAAACGGTTTCGGTCGGCGTCGCCCTCGCCGAGATAGACCCGGACGACCCCTCGACATGGGGCAAGGTTGGCCGCAATGCGCCCTGCCCGTGCGGATCCGGCAAGAAGTACAAGCACTGCCACGGGCGCATCGAATGACCGCTTTGCACCGCTGAGGTGCTACCCATCACCCGGCGCATCAAGCCGACCGCGCGGCTTGTAGCGCGGTACGTTTGCCATCCGCTCGCGGATCGACAGATGAATTGTTTCACCATCGCTGGCACCCGTCCGGCGCGGCTCCCTCAGGAAGAATAACCGCGCAATCCCGGATCGGCAGCCCATCATTGGTGCCGCCGCATCCTCGGGAAACACATCCTCCCAGTTTGTCGGCAACTTGATCCCATGTGCCGCTGCCCGGCGCAGCATCCAGTTCAACGAGATGTTCGAGAGCGGCCGTGTTCGCGCGCGCGTGATCTGGCCACCAACATCCCCGTGGGCGCCGGGAAACCAGGTCTGCTCCAGCCTGCCCTGCCAGTCCGGGCTTTGTTCCCAGAGGAGTGGCGCGAAACTCGTCCGGTCCTCGTCGATCGCCAGGGCGTGGTAGCCATGCTGAATGTGCGGTGCGAGTTCGTGGTTGTGAAACTCCGTCGCCATGGGCGCCAGTCTGTTCAACAACGGATACGGCAAGCCCAGCGTCTTGACTGTGTCCCAGACGCCCAACATCTCGATCTCGACATTCTGATGACACCGATGGGCCGAGAAATGGCTGCACGCACTGGACGTCGATCCGACCTCGTAGAAACGGAATGCAAGGTTCACGTGCCGCTCGGTTGCAAATCGCGATTTCAGCAATCCAATCCCGCCGATCATTCCAGCAAGTGATCGCACCGAGTAAGCACCGCGCGAGTAGCCGAAAAGATAGATCCGATCCCCAGGCCGGTAGTTTCGCGCAAGAAAGGCGTAGCCGTTACAGATCGAAAGGTTGATCCCCGCCCCGGACGCCGCGTTCAGCCAGCGCCGCCACCCGGCACCCTGGATCCCGTGATCGTAGGACACGATGTTTACTGCTGGGTCTGGCTGATCCGATTCTAGCAGTGCGTGCAGCAAGCCTGCGTTGCTCTCGAACCCGGGACGCGTTGTCGACAGCGTTCCATCGCAAATGAAGATCAGGTTGCGACCTTGGCTCTCATCCTTGGAACCAGTCATGACTGAGTCGTCAATTTGTGAGTCGTGATTCGAAATGGGGCGGCTCTAGTTCAGGGTCTTGGCAGACATTTCTCTCAAGAAACTTGCAGATCAGGCAGAGGATGCTCGATCTCGCGCGCTAAAACTGTTTCTGGCACTGGCCAGGATAGCACAGTCGATCGAAAATTCGCGCTTTGGATGTCTGCGATGACTTACTCTCACCGCAAATGACACCTATTTGGCGGGGCAAGTTGAAGATCGATTCTGGTGAAGTCGCCCGACAGGCCGGGTCGATGCAATCTGAGGGGGCAGCAGCGGGTTTGCCTGCACGCAATCTTGTGCTTTAAGTGGCTCCCGAAGGGTGAGGACGTTGTTCAAAGACGATCGAATGATATCGATTTTGAGCGCGATCGTGCTGATGGTTGCCATCGGCACGGTGATCCAACGTGCCGACTTCCTGCAAGGCGTGCTCGGCACCGCACCCAAGATCGTTCTCAATGCTGACGAGATAGAAGCCTATCCAAACCGCCTCTCACGGGTGGAAGTGCTGAAGAACGATGAAGGGCTTTCCGATTCGGACCGAAGCGCCCTGCAGGTTGTCCAACCACCGGATTGCGGGCGCGTCTTCCGCCAGGGTCAGGTCCTGCAGTATCTTCCGGATGCGACCTGCACGGGTACACAGATTGTCCGCTACGGTATCCAAGGCCGGACTGTTGAGTACGGTGAGTTGCGAGCCAGAATCGCCGGACCGGATGCAACCGACGTCGCGCGGGCCCCTTCAGACCCCGCAGAGAAACCCAATGAAAGCGCTGCATCTTCAACCCTGACGGATCAGCCGATCCAGACCGCTTCGACGTCGGCCCTAAAAGACGCGGCAGAAGGCACCAGCCCATCGGCGCATGACACTGCCTCGACCATTGTCGAAACACTCACCCAGGGTGCTGCGACACCTGCACTGGCACACACGGACGAAGCGCTTGCCCGGGCGGATCTGCCTGCGTCAGCGGAAACCCAACCGTCATCGAGCCCGGTAACTCCGTCGGAAGACGCCCGCGCGGCGGCAGCGTCAAGCCAGCCCACGATGTCGGCGGAAGAGATCCGCGCACTTGAGGCTGCGATCGCCGCGTCCGAACCCGTGATGGCGCCCGGCGGCGGCGTTGCGGTGCGTGCGCGTGCTTTGACCTCGGCAGAGACGGACGCGACCATCTCGGGACTGGCGGATGCAACGACCTACGGGGATACTGATGCGGCGACCGATACGGCTTCGCAGTTGGCTTCTCTCTCTCCCGGTGCTGCAATTGCAGAACCGGTGATGCCGACCCTCGCACCGCTTCGCACAAACGACGCGACGCAAAGCGATGCATCGGCAGCCATCGATGATGGATCGTCTCAACTCGCCTCTGTGGAAGTGGCTGAAGCGCCGGACTTGTCGGTGCTCTTTGCCGGTGATCCGTCGGACAGTGGAATCATGGTGGCGATCGTCGAACGGCGCGAGCCGCGTACGACACCTCCAACCGCACCCAACGTACAGCGCGCCAAGGACATTGCTTTGCCGTGGGCGCCGGCCTTGGCTCTGCCGAGTTACGAAACCCAGCCCGAGCGCTACGCCACCATCGCACCTTCTGATCAGATCTTGGTGCCCAGTGCGGCGAATGAATTGAGCGCCGCGCTGTCCGTTGTACCCGTCGATCCGACGCAACTGCCGCTAGATCCCCAACCCGTCAAATCAAGTGAGATCCCGCCGCTCAAGCCGTCCCGCTTTGCCGATACGAATTCCGAAGAGCCGGTTCAGTCGACAGCGGCGAACCCGGCGCTGGCCCCTGCCGGTGTCCGTGATGCTCCGGAGACACCCCTGGCGCCCTCGGCTGACAGGGTGGCTGCATTGCCGCGCCGAGACGCACCGTGTGTGATCCCGCCTGCGATGACGATTGACGTTCGCCGTGCGGCCCGGTCGATTGTGACCGTCGACGCGCCGTGCCATGCCACGACCGTTGCGCAGCTTGAGTACTCTGGTCTGCGCCTTGCAATCCCGCTGGACGCGCAAGGGAAAGGCGATCTCACGGTCCTTGGATTCGAACCCAGCGCACCGGCTCTGATCAGTTTCGACAATGGCGAGGTGATCGACTTCGATCTCCCGTTCAAAGGCGTAGACCGGGTTTCACGGGTCGCACTCGTTTGGGAACTCCCGGTCAACCTGGAACTGAATGCAATCGAATTTGGCAGCCCGCTGCTGGGCGACGACCATGTGCGGCCGGACAACCCACGCTCATTCCAGGACGTTCGGCGCCGCGGCGGTGGCTTTCTCCACACCTACCGGAGCTATGCCCGGGTCGGACAGAACGCGCAGATTTATTCCTTCTGGCACCGGCGTGGCGGACGCAGCGGCGTCGTGAACCTCATGATCGACTTTGCCAGCCGAAACCGTGACCTACTGGACGGGACATGCGGAGATGGAAAATACGCGGCACCAAGCTTTCTGATCATCCGATCGGAAGCTGGACGGCTTGAACGGCCGATTTTGCGCAAACTGGCTGCGATCGATTGCTCATACGTTACGCAAGAAGTCGACGATAAGCGGTTGATCTCCGGTGCAGTTTCAGATTTACTTGTAGTCGAAAGATGAGCTGTCCCTGACAGCCGTGAACAGGTGGGTCCGACTCCGAGGGGGCTGGGATGAGGTTCGCAAGAATTGCGCAAGCAGCGGTGCTGCTCGCTGTTGCTGTCATGGGCGGCGCTGAGCACGCTCACGCACAAAGCAACGATTCCGCGACGGTCACACTCAAATCCTTCGATGGCTTCACACAACTCCGAGGAAAGCTGGTCGACTTCGACGGCTCGAGGTTCACGATCGAGACCGTTCTGGGCGTGATCCAGGTGGACGCCCTGCAGGTGAACTGTGAAGGCGAAGCCTGCCCGGAGAATCTGTTGTTCGGCGCAGAATTTGGAATCTACGGCTCCAACACGATCGGCGCCGAACTGATGCCCGCGCTCATCGAAGGCTATGCGGACAGCCTGGACGCGACAATGGTGGCCGAGGTCGGGACGGAACCGCTTGAACGTATGATGCGCATCGTTCACGAGAACGGGCGCGAGATGGCGGCAATCGACCTCAAGGCCTACGGGTCTTCATCGTCGTTCCAGGGCATTGCCGAGGGTTTGGCCGCCGTGGGAATGTCAGCGCGCCGAGGCCGGGATGGCGACATGTCGCGTTTGCAGTCGGTCGGGATTCCTGACCTGCGCGACACTGACGACGAGCATGTAATCGCGCTCGACGGGCTGATCGCCATCGTCCACTCATCAAACCCGATCGAGTCGATCTCGCTCGAGGAACTTGCCCTCGTGTTCTCCGGCACGATCAGCAACTGGGCGCAGCTTGGGGGTGCCGACGCGCCGATCAACCTCTATGCGCGAGACGAGGACTCCGGTACGTTCCAGACCTTCGGCTCGCTGGTCTTTGCTCCGTTTGACGCGGATCTGGCACCCACAGCACAGCAGTTCACCAGCAACATTACGCTCTCGGACAGTGTCGCCGCCGATCCGAATGGCATTGGTTTCACCGGCATCTCGTTTCAACGCGCAACGCGTGCCGTACCGATCCGCCAGGTCTGCGGCATCTCCTCGGTTCCGAGCGAATTCTCCATGAAGACCGAGGAATACCCGCTGGCGCGCAGGCTTTATCTCTACACGCCACCCAGCAGCGTACCGGCACATGCTCGTCAGATCGTCGAATTCGCGAAGTCCGAGGAAGCGCAGCAAATCATTGCCGAGGCGGGTTTCGTGAACCAGAGCGTCGAAACCCGGTCCATCAACGAGATGGGCGGACGCATCATCCATGCAATCACCGGCGAGGCCGAATTCTCGCCGAACCTGATGCGCGGGCTGCTGGTGGATCTCAAGAACGCCGTCAGGCTCTCAACGACCTTCCGCTTCACGCCGGGGACGTCAAATCTGACGCCACGGTCCCAGATCGACGCGGCACGCTTGGCCGAAGAACTTGCATTGGGGGCCTACAGCGGGCGCGAGATCGTTCTTGCAGGGTTTACCGACTCTGTCGGGCAATTCGAACTGAACCGGCAGCTCTCGGCACGACGTGCGCAAGTGGTGGATGCGGCATTGCGAGCCGCGGTACCGGAAGGTGCACTCGATGCCATCGCGACTGTGACGCGCGGGTATGGCGAGTTGATGCCGGTTGGCTGCAACACCGACATCAATGGCCGGTCGGCCAATCGCCGCGTCGAGGTCTGGCTGCGTCCGCTAAGCTGAGCCTTTCCGGCAAAACTACGTCGTCGGGTACGCCGCAGTGTGGCCAAGCCAGCGACACGAAGCCCGGGCAAACATGCGCTAACGCGTCAAACCTGTTCCGGAATAACGTAGCCGATGGAGAGTACCTCGGCTTCATCATCGCCTGCACCATCGATCCGCTTCCAGATCCTGAAGGTCGGGATCGGATTCTGGGCGTCATCGGCCAGGATCAGAGAAAATAGAAACGCGTCCGTGGAGCGATCGCTTTCCAAGAATGAAAACAACCGACCCATGAAGGCGGCCGCGCTATCGGCCGTCAACACCTGAGCAATTGTGCTCCCGACCAGACCGTCCAAATCGCTCTTCAGGATCTCGGCCGCCTTGGGGTTCGCCTTCAGGATCCGGCCGTGGCTGTTCAATTGCATGACGGACACGCCCGCGTCCGAAAGGGCGTGCTCAAGTCGGGCGATGTCATCCTGCGAACGCTCTCGCTCCTCGGTCGCATCGGTAACATCCGTTGCGACTGAACAGATCGTACCATTGCCACCCAGAGACCCGGGCAAAACAACGCGCGCGATGTCGAACACCCGTCTGCCGGACGGTGTCGCGATATGCATCACTGCCCGGTCGGACCCAGCGGCCCCGTCCAGCGCCGCGATACCCTCGGCCAGGATCGCATCGGCATCGTCCAATACGAAAAAGTCATGCAATGTCTTACCGACCATCTTTGCCGGATCCTTGCCCATCAGGCGGCAGTAGGCGTCGCTGACATTCAGAATGCGGCCATCCCGGTCCCGGTGCAGCAGATAGAACGGGGCTTTATCCAACACCAAACGCAAGGCGGCGTTGACCCGCGACAGTTCCTCTTCCTTCTCGACAAGTTCGGTTATGTTCTGGGCGGTGGCAAAAATCGTTTCCTCGCCGTCCCTCGACCGATGACGTCGCCGCTCGACCGCAAGAACCAACCGCTCCCCGGTTTCTTCGATCGTTCTATCCTGTTGAAGAGCATCCTGATCGCGCGTGGAGTCGAGGAACTCCTCGGCCTCGCGCCGCGCCTCGTCCGCTGTTACAGGGTCAAGCAGATCGTAAATGTTGCGATCGACGATCGACATCGTGGTGTGGCCAAGATCTTCAGCCGCCGCTCGCGATGCCCGCAGGATGCGGCCATGCCGGGTGCGATGAAGCATGCGGCCCGGCATCTGGTCGAGCAGCATCGCAAGCTCGCTTGCCTCGTCACTGAAGGTGACAAAGAGCGTACCACCCTGGATCTCGCCGCGCTGGTTCGTATATGGTGCACAACTCAAGCGCCACAGTCTGACATCCGTGGTGAACTCGCGGACAATCGGCTCGCCGAGGCGAAGCGCCCGATCACAAAACTCGGCCAGCGGCGGGAACCCGGGTGGAAGGGCAAGCTGGCTGACATGCGGCTGCCCATCAGAGGACACCAGCTTGAACATCTTTGCCGCGGAAAGACTGAAGCGGCTCACGGCGAGCTTGAGGTCGAAGATTACCAGCGGAACCTCGATCTGCGTCAGGATCGCATCCAGTTCCTCGTTCACCTCGTTCAGTTCATCGGCCTGGACCTGATAGGCCTCGTTCACCGTGACCAGTTCCTCATTGGTCGATTGCAGCTCTTCGTTCGAGGTCTCGAGCTCTTCGTTGACGGATTGCAGCTCCTCGTTGTTGGACTGCAGTTCCTCGTTGGCGGATTTCAGCTCCTCGTTTGTGGTCTCCCAGCGTTCCACGGTCTGATTGAGCGCATCGCGCGTCAGGGTCAGCTCGTCACGGAGTGCCTGAACATCCTCGGGATACTTTTTCGCGAGCGCATCATCGGCGGGCGCTGTGCTCACGTCCTGATCGGCCGCCCCGAGACTGTGGAAAACGACAAGAAACAGATCCTCGCGCAGATCAGGATCGTTCAGCAGGAACATCTCGAGCTGCACCACTTCGCCCGAAGCATGCTCGAACTTCCGCTTGAACCCCCGGCGTGAGGCTTGGTTCTCATCCAACATCGTTGACAGGACGCGCACTTCGGCTGCCAGGGGTTCGATCAGCAGGTTGTGATCGAACTCCAGCCTCGTACGCCCGCCCTTGATCGAAATGAACTGGGTCAGATCGCCGAAGATTTCGACAATCGACAGATCGCGCGTCAGCAACAGCGCGTTGCGTCCCAGACTGGCCACCAGCGCGCGGACCATTGCGTTGATCCGCTCAGGGGGACGGAGGTCCTCGTCCTCGCCCCCATCGAACTTTGGCAATGCTTCGACCGAAGGACGCGCAGAGTAAGGCACATGGCGTGCCCGCTTCGAGTAGTTGACCCCGTGGTTCACGCGCTTGCGCAGGAACTTCTTTCCGGTCTCGGTCTCCTTGAACAGGTCAGGCGAAACGCCGGCGCTGTCGGCAGTGCCCAGAAACACCAAGCCCCGATCACCCAGCGAGTAATGGAAATTGGCGAAGGCTCTGTCCTGCAACACCGGCCCGAAATAGATCAGCAGGTTCCGGCAACAGATCATGTCGATGTTCATGAAGGGCGGATCCTGGATCACGTTGTGGAGCGAGAACAGAATCATCGACTTCAGGTCCGGATGAACCATTGCGGACGTGTCGCTCACATCGAAATACTGGTTGATGAATGCCTGAGGAACGTCATTCAGCGAACCAAGCGAATAGCGGCCGGACCGCGCCACCCGCAACGCGTTGTCGTCGATATCGGTCGCAAAGATCTGGATGCCGCGTTCGCGCCCCTTCTTCAGACCGCCCAGCGCCTCGCAGAACATGATGGCGATGCTGTAGGCTTCCTCCCCCGTGGCGCAGCCCGCGACCCAGATACGAATCGGACGCGCCGGAATGTAATCGACCATCTGTTCGATCAGCGGTTTCAGCTCGGCATATTCCTCGGGATCACGAAAGAAGCGTGTCACAGAGATCAGGAAATCCCTGTAGAGCGCTTCGATCTCCTCGTCGTGTTCACGGCAATAGGCCGCGTAATCGCGTTGGTTCGCCATTCCCAGCGCGATCATCCGCCGTTCGAGCCGACGCAGGATGGTCGTCGGCTTGTAGTCGCGAAAATCAACACGGGTCTTGGCGAGCACGATCTGCAGGATCTCGGCGAGTGGCGTCTGATCGTCGTCGCCTTTCATGACCTCGGCCAACCGCGGCACCGTCAGCGAAAGGCTCTCCAGCCGCTTCCCGATCTCGACCGGCGATAGAATCAGGTCGATGCAGCCGGTCTCAAGCGCAGAATTCGGCATACCATCGTACTTCGCCGTCTTGTCGTCCTGCGCAAAGGTGATGCCGCCTGCCTCGCGGATCGCCTTGACACCCGCCGAGCCGTCCGAGCCGGTGCCGGAGAGTACGACCCCGATTGCAAGGCTGCCAACACCTTCCGCCAGGGTCCGGAACAGGCGGTCGACGGAAGGCTTCGGTGCCGCGATCTCGTTGCTGGGTGGGACGAGCTTCAGCATCCCCTCGTCGAAGATCACGTCGGCATTGGGCGGCGCGACGTAGACGGTGTTCTTCAGCGGAACGACCGGGTCACTGATTTCTTCAACCTGAAGATGCGTTTCACGCGCGATCAGCGGCTGCAACATGCTGCGCTGTGTCGGCGACATGTGCTGCGCGATGACATAGCTTGCGGGCGCGTCGTTCGGAGCACTCTTCAATAACGCCCGGATTGCTTCGAGGCCGCCGGCAGATGCGCCGACCCCTACAATGAACTGCTGGGCAACATCATCCTTCATCGCCGTGCTTTCTAACCCCGATCCCCCGCAGGTTGTACCCGGAAACCAAGTTTCTACAAAGCGTTAGGAATTGCGGCTATCGAGCCAAAGATCCAGGCTGCTCGCGGACGCGTTACAGCCGATGCCAAGGGCTCGAACGGTGTCTATTCCTCGAGCGAGGAACACGCTCCGCTGACCCGGGTTTGACGCATCCGTCGGCGAAAACGATCTGCATCGTATCCCGCTCCACGGTGCAACAGGCAGCGATTGTCCCAGATCACCAGATCGCCCGGCTGCCAAGCATGCGCATAGACATGATCGGGCGCAACGGCATCGGCCACCAGCGCATCCAGAAGTGTGCGCCCTTCTGAGCTGTCCATCCCCTCGATCTCGCGGACATGGCTCCCCAGAAACAGGTTCTTCGCTCGATTTGAACGGTTCGTACGCACAAGACGCTGCCGGACGGGTGGCAGGCGACGCTGCATCTCGTCCGGAACCTCGGCCACCTTGGACCGCGAGAAGGTGTAATCGTGGATCGCGATCAACGGATCCAGCTTGGCGCGCCGCTCTGGGTTCAGCCGGTCATAGGCGGCGCGGGTCGAGACGAACAGCGTCTCGCCACCCTCGTCAGGCGTCTCGTACGCGCACATGATCGAGACATAGGCGGGCACGGCTTTGAACGAGGCATCCGAGTGCCACATGTTGTTGCCCGTCAGAAAACGCGTTGTCTGGTGTGACCCGCCCAGCGCGGTGCCGTCAGGCTGCACATTCCCGATCGTTCCGAAATACTGCGGCGTGTCGCCAAGTGCTGTGTGGCTGGGCTCGGGTGCTCCCAGATCCCGCGTCAAGGCAAGTTGCGCCTCATCGTCGAAGTCCTGCTCGGGGAACCACAGGAAACTGTGTTCATCAATCAGGTCATGAAGCTGTCGCACCCGCGCGGCATCGCGGGTTGTCATGTCAATCCCATCGATCCGCACCCCGAAATCGGGATGAAGCGGCGAGATCGTCGCACGCGTGTCCAGCATATCGGCCTCCCCATGCGTTTCCATCAAGGTACGGAAACTACGATCGGGGGGCAACCTAAGCTGCTCTCCGGGCCGGCATCGACCACGCGGACATCACCATGTCAGGGCGGACATCGGGTCGGAGAGCCCTGGCGTCAGGCTGCGTGGCGCATGATCTCTTCGCTTTCGCGTGCTGCCTGCATCTCTTCGCTTTCGCGTGCTGCCTGCACCGCCTCGCCATCGCGGACTGCTTGCATCGCTTCCGCAAGCAGTGCTGCGGAGTCGATGACATCAAGCTCCAGTCCAACCTCTACAAGCACCATTTCGATATCTTCGGGCAGCAGGTCCGCCAAAGTCGCGGCGGATATTCCTGTGACCTCAACGACCTCTCTCAGGTCGTATGGCGTCTCGTTCCCGATGAGTTCGTCGATATTTCTGGAGTGATCAAGTCCGACGCACACATCGTCGGACAGTGTATATCCGTACATGCGAACCTCCCACTTCGCTACAACCATAAGATGCGCTTCGAAGCGATTCTCCACAAGTGGATTTGCCGGAAATCAGACAATCAGTTTGACGCATCTGACCCGCGTACGAGGCAAGCCGTTGAATTCGCTTGATTGGTCCGCCGACGGGCGCGAAGTTGGGTCGCACAACAGATAAGGCGGGGGAACAGATGGCGCACACGGTCTTGCTTGTGGGGTGTGGGAACATGGGATTTGCCATGCTGAAAGGCTGGCTGTCACAGGACACCGCACTCCGGGTTTACGTTGTGGAGCCGGCGGAGGTGCTTCGAACGCGGGCCGCGGATACCGGTGCGCAAGCAGTCGCGACCGCCGATGCATTGCCTGGCGATCTCGCCCCCGATCTGGTCTTCCTGGCGGTGAAGCCGCAGGTCATGGCCGATGTCGTTCCGGAATACGCACATCTGGCTGGTGGATCGGCCACATTCGTGTCCATCGCCGCAGGCACCATGATGGCAAGCCTCGCGTCGATGCTGCCCGGTCCGACTCCGCTGATCCGCTGTATGCCCAACACACCGGCGGCCATCGGTGCGGGCATGATGGTCTGCTGCGCGAACGATCATGCCTCGGACCAGGCCAAGGCGTTGGCCTCGACTCTGCTGTCCGCCTCAGGGGCAGTCGAATGGATCGATGACGAGGTGCTCATGGATGCCGTCACGGCGGTTTCGGGATCCGGCCCGGCCTATGTCTTTCACCTGATCGAGTGCCTTGGGCAGGCGGGCGCCGAGATGGGCCTGCCACCCGATCTGGCGGCAAAGATGGCGTTGCAGACTGTGATGGGTGCCGGGCGGCTCGCAGCCGAGGGGGACACACCCGCCGGAACGCTGCGCGAGCAGGTCACCAGCCCCGGCGGCACGACGGCAGCAGCGCTTGGCGTTCTTATGGCCGAGGGCGGTCTGCAACCACTCATGACCCGGGCCGTCGCCGCAGCCCGCGACAGGGGGATTGAACTGGGAAGGGGCTGACGGCATCATTGCCGCGCATTTTAGAAGGAAATTGAGATGGCAGAATACTTCGTTGGATTGCCGGTCCCGCGCGACATTGCCGATGTGCTCGAGAAAGCTCAGGGCGGTCTCCATGCCGGAGAGCCCGAGCGCCGCGAGAACTTTCATGTATGGCTGAGCGAGCTTGGAGAGCTCAGCGAGCCCCAGCTTGAGAAGGTCCGCGAAGCGCTTGAGCGTGTCGCCGTCGGTCCCTTCTACGTTCAGGTGGACGGGCTCGGGACGATCGGCGGCAATGCACCGACGGTGCTCTATGCCGAACTCGACCAGCCTCGCGGTTTGAAAAGTCTGCACCGGCTTGTCGGCCGCGAAGCGCGCGAGGCAGGCGTGTCGGTCGCCCATGCCCGGGTCGACCCGCACATCCCCGTCGCCCGCTTCGGCGAGATGGGTCAGCACGATCTCAAACAGATCATGAGTTTCCTGTCCCGCCGGGCCTCGCTCAGCGCAGGACCTTTCCCGGCCACTGACTTCAACCTTTACCGACGCGGGACCGTCGCGCAGCCAGAGAACGAGATCGTGGCGAGTTACGAGCTCCGCAGTTATTGATGTCGGCTGATCGAGCCGTGGTGCCACGGGTAGAAGCCGGGGCGCTTTACACTGCCGTCGACGTGGCACCGGCCACAGGGCGGCTTGTCCGATGACGTCGCGGAACGCGGTGCATCTGTCTTTCGATCCGCCGTCCGCCTCGGCGAAACCTCCGGCGACACAGCTTTCCGCTGCCGTGCGCATCGGGGACACGCTGATCGTTGCCGCTGACGAGGGTGGCGATCTCGAGGTTCTGGGCGAGAGCCGGAACCGATGGGCGCAAATCGCGCGCGTATCGCTCCACGATATCATGACCTTGCCCGCGGGGCGCGAGATCGAAGTCGACATCGAGGGACTTGCCGTCGAAGACGACTGGCTTTGGGTCGTGGGCAGCCATTCGCTGAAACGACGCAAACCTCAGGGGAGTTCGGCGGAACGCGCCTTGTCCTCGATGCGAACACTCGTTCGGGAAGCCAACCGCTACTTGCTGGCCCGCATTCCGCTGGAACGCCAGAAATCCGGCCACATGCGCCCCGTCAAGAAGAACGGCGAACGTCGAACCGCGATGGTCGAAGTCGGCAAACGCTCGAGCATGCTGGTGTCATGGTTGGCAGAAGACCCGCTTCTGGCACCCTTCACCGGCATCGCCTCAAAGGAAAACGGTCTGGACATCGAAGGGATCGCGGTCTCGGACAACGACGTATGGCTGGGCCTGCGCGGACCCGTTCTACGCGGACACGCCGTCGTGCTGCGCCTGGATATAAGGGCCAACAAGCGCGACCTGTTGAAGGCGAAGAAGACCGACGGGACAAGACGGTTTCGCAAGTACCTTCTGCCGCTGGATGGCCTGGGGATCCGCGATATCGAGCTGGACGGACGGGATCTCTTGCTCCTGACCGGGCCGACGATGTCAGGCGATGGTCCGTCGAAGCTCGTTCGCTGGCGCAATGCGCTCGACAGCCGCGGCTCGTCGGTCATCCCAAAGAGCCAGGTGTCAACGGTGCGGGACTTGTCCGATGAACTGACAAAAGAGGCACCGGAGAGCATCTGCCATTGGACCACGGGCACATTGCTGCTGCTGCACGACCGTCCCTCGCCCAGGCGCCTGTCCGACAACGACAATGCTTTCGTCGCGGATCTTCTGGTGCTTTGATCGCGCGACATGCAACAGACAGGCCCGGGTCGACGCACCGATTGCGCGCCCGGACCGGATGGTGCAACAAGATGGCGAGAACGAGCGGACGACAGCCACCAGATGACAGAGACGAGGCGCGTAACCTTCGCCGCCGGTAGCGGCCACCTGAACCGTTCGGCCCATCTTCGCGATATCGCCGAAGACCTCCTGCGGCATCGACGCGCCGCACTGTTGCCCTTGCATCAGGGCCGGGTGCTGATCGACGTCGAAGCCGCGGCCCCGGGGCTCGGTTGGGTTCCACCACGCGACGAACACATCGATTGGACGGGTGAGGCACCGATCTTCCTCGGGCTCTCGAACGAAACACCCTGTTTTGCCGCAGACTTCGCCGCACTCGACGACGCCGAGGCCGAGGAGCACTTTTGCGAAGGCGCGCGCTTCATGGATCTGCGCAGCATCGCCAGCCGTCTGGGTCCCGCCAGCGCATCGATCGCCGCGACCGCCAAGGCAATGACGGCCTGGCACCTGAACCACGCGTTCTGCGCCCGCTGCGGGTCGCCGACCGAGATCGAAACCGGTGGCTGGCGGCGTGACTGTCCGAACTGCGGGGCTCAACACTTCCCCAGAACCGATCCCGTCGTGATCATGCTGATCCTGAACGACGATGCTGTTCTGGTCGGGCGGCAGGCACAGTTTCCCGATGGCATCTACTCTCTGCTGGCGGGTTTCATGGAACCAGGCGAAACGGTCGAGGACGCCGTGCGCCGCGAAGTGCTGGAGGAAGCCGGGGTCGAAGTCGGTGCGGTCAGCTATCTCGGCAGTCAGCCTTGGCCCTATGTCTCGAACATCATGCTGGGCTGCGTCGGAATCGCCCAGACGACCGACATCCGCGTCGATCCGGCAGAGCTCGAGGATGCCCAGTGGATCAGCCGCGCAAAGATGGACGTGATCCTGCAAGGCAAGCACCCTCGGATCAATCCACCGCGCGAGGACGCGATCGCGCGGGCGATCCTCGCTGACTGGGTCAACGGCAAGGTCAAGGCACCCTGATCCGCGAAACGCGCGCGCCGCCTAAGCGTGAGACATCGCCAGCGCCTTCTGAAACACCTCGAGCGAGATGTTACGCCCACAGATAACGACGGCAATGTTGCGTCCGGCATAGTCGCTGCCGGTACGCAATGCGGCGGCCAAGGCAACACCGGCAGCACCTTCGATCATGAAGCGCTCATGCGCCGCCGTCTCTTGGATCGCCCGCGCGATCTCCACCTCGCTGACCAGTTCGTGCCGGTCGATCACCTGCTGGCAGATCGGGAACGTGATCGCACCTTCTTCAACACCGCCGGCCGATCCATCCGACAACGTGTCTTCCTCGGGCGTGTCGTGAATCTCGCCCTTCTCCATGCACACGTGCATTGCCGGTGAGTTCTCCGGCCAGCACCCGATGATGTCGCAGCCCGGCATCCTGGCCTTCAGATAACTGCCGACACCGCTGATCAATCCGCCCCCGCCAACACAGATGTAGACAGCCGCAAGGTCGGGGCACTGCGCCAGTAACTCGATGCCGATCGTGCCCTGGCCCGCGATCACATCCAGGTCGGAATAGGGTGAGACAAAGGTCAATCCCTGCTCCGCAGCGGCCTGCCGCGCGGCGCGTTCACATTCTACGCCCGCCCCGGGCACCAGGATCGTTTCAGCGCCGAGCCGCTTGATGTTCTCGTGCTTAAGGGTCGACACGTTTTCCGGCAGATAGATTTGCGCGGTGACACCCGCAACCCGGGCAGCCTGTGTCACCGCCATGCCGTGGTTCCCGGACGATGCCGTTATGATGCCGCGCTCCCGTTCCGTGTCACTCAGCGACAAAACTTTGTTCATCGCGCCGCGCATCTTGAACGAACCGGTGCGCTGCAGGTGTTCGCTTTTCAGCAGAACAGTCGCCCCCGTGCGCTCGCTGAACGCTCCAGCCGCATCCAGCGGGGTCTCGCGCACGCCGCCTTCGACGGCCTTTATGCGGATATCGGCGCTTTCGATGTCGTCGATCAGATCAGTCATGCAGCCGGTGCCTCGATGTCGTAAACCCGTCGGGCGGTGCCTGCGAACATCGCATCCTGCTCCGCCTCCGTGTAGCGCCCAGCGATCTTCTTGAGCCCGTTCCATAGGACGCGATACCCGATCGAAACCTTGTCGACCGGGTAGTTGCTTTCGAACATGCAGCGATCCGGCCCGAACACGTCGATCATGTGATGATACCAATCGGCCTGTGCGGCGACGAAATCGTCAGATGTCGGCGGCTTATCCTGAAGATGCCAGCCGAAACCGTTGTCCGGCATCGCCATGCCGCCCAGCTTGGCCACGACATTCGGACAACTCGCCAACGTGCGCATGTCCTCTTCCCACGCCTCGAAAATCTCCGATCGTTTCCCTGAAAAGATACCGACCCCCAGCGGCGTCCCGAAATGATCGAGCACCATCATCGTCCCCGGACACGCACGCGCCAGATCCACGAAATCGCGGTTTTGATAGTGGTAGTGCCACGTATCATAAGTCAGCCCGCGCGCACCGAGACGTTGCACACCTCGCCGGAAGGCTGGATCGGCATAAAGACCCGCCGGAGCACGTCCGGGAATGACCAGCGGATCAGGGTCGACAGGATGCGACCCAGCATGACGGATGCCACGGAACAGACCCTGCCCCGCTGCCTCGTGCGCATCCAGAACCTGGTCGAGAGCATCACCCCGCAGATCGGCATGAGCGACGATCGCGGCGATCTCGGCTCCGTCAGCGCGCGCGCGGCTTTCCGCGGCCATGCGGGCCACGGCTTCTGTCTCTCCAACTGGTTTCAGATGATCCGGCCCCCCTGTGTGGTAATACGCCCGGCACTCGATGAAGACCGATTGCACCACGTTGTGGCCCGTCGCCGTCTCCGACATCCATTGATCGGTCTCATAAACCGACCCGCCGCGGCTCCAGAGATGATGATGCGGATCCACGATCTCCCGCCCGGGATCGATCACGTCCTCATGGACCTGACCGATCCAATCGTCGCGATACCCCATCTGCGCCAGAACGCGGTTACGCTCGCTCTCCATGCGGACCTCCTTGCCGATCGCGGTAGCTTTACGATCCCCTGGTCGGGACACAAGCCGCCCGCGTGATCAACACCGCAATACCGCGCAATCCCATCCGCTTGTCGCAGGAAGCGCAAGAAACCATTTACGATGCTTCGGTTACACCCGCGGCAACCAATCACGCAAAACGAATGGACTTGCATTGGCTGCGACGACGGATATGGAAGCGCATCGGTCTGTGGGCGCGCCGATCAGCCTGCTGCCGCTCAGAAGGAACGGAGCTTCGGCCACTATGAAACCATTCTCGCATCTCGACCGCCTAGAGTCGGAATCGATGCACATCATTCGCGAGGTTGCGGCAGAGTTCCGCAACCCGGTGATGCTGTACTCGATCGGCAAGGACTCGGCGGTGATGCTGCATCTCGCGATGAAAGCTTTCGCACCGGGCGTGCCGCCCTTCCCGCTGTTGCATGTCGACACCACCTGGAAGTTCCGCGCGATGATCGAGTTTCGCGACCGCATCGCGCGCGAGATGGGGCTGGAACTGATCGTTCACACCAATCAGGACGGTGTGGCACAGGGCGTCAATCCCTTCAGCCACGGCTCGAAGGTGCACACGGACATTATGAAGACCGAAGCGCTGAAGCAGGCGCTGAATGCGGGCGGCTACGATGCGGCCTTCGGTGGCGCACGGCGCGATGAAGAGAAGTCCCGCGCCAAGGAGCGCGTGTTCTCGTTCCGCTCCAAATCGCATCGCTGGGACCCCAAAGCGCAGAGGCCCGAGCTTTGGAGCCTCTACAACACCCGCGTCGCACCCGGTGAGAGTGTCCGGGTCTTTCCTCTGTCGAACTGGACCGAGCTGGACATCTGGCAGTACATCCACCGCGAGGGGATCGAGCTTGTGCCGCTCTACTTCGCCGCCCCCCGGCCCATCGTCGAGTACAACGGTATGTGGATCATGGTCGACGATGACCGGATGCCGGAAGAGCACCGCCAGAACCCGGTCGACCGCATGGTCCGCTTCCGCACGCTCGGCTGTTACCCGCTGACGGGTGCTGTCGAAAGCCAGGCCACCAGCGTGCCTGACATCATCCTGGAACTGCTCGCCAGCCGCGCGTCCGAACGGCAGGGCCGGGCGATCGACAAGGATCAGATCGGCTCGATGGAAAAGAAGAAGCAGGAGGGCTACTTCTGATGGCCACCGACCCAGCCGACGCCCCGCAGATCGACATCGACGCCTTCCTCGCCCAGCAGGATGCAAAGGACCAGTTGCGCTTCATCACCTGCGGTTCGGTCGATGACGGCAAGTCCACGCTGCTGGGCCGCCTGCTCTACGATTCGAAGACCGTGTTCGAGGACCAGCTGGGCGCGGCCGAGGTCGAGAGCAAGAAATACGGCACCCAGGGTGCCGAGGTCGATCTGGCTCTGCTGGTCGACGGCCTGCAGGCCGAACGCGAACAGGGCATCACAATCGACGTCGCCTATCGGTATTTCGAGACCGACAAGCGCAAGTTCATCGCCGCCGACACGCCGGGCCACGAGCAGTACACCCGCAACATGGCGACTGGCGCCTCGACCGCCGACCTCGCGATCATCCTGATCGACGCGCGCAAGGGCGTGCTCACCCAGACACGGCGGCACTCTTTCATCGTCTCGCTGCTGGGCATCAAGAACGTCATCCTCGCCGTCAACAAGATGGACCTGATGGACTGGGACGGCGCTACGTTCGAGGCGATTGTCGAAGAATACAGCGCCTTCGTCTCGGATCTCGAGATCGAGCACGTTCACGCGATTCCGCTGTCCGCCCTGACCGGCGCCAACGTCTTCTCCGGCTCGGCCGAGATGCCGTGGTATCAGGGCCCGACCCTGATGCGCCTGCTCGAGACCATCCAGATCGCGCGCGACACGACCGGCCTGCCCTTCCGCATGCCGGTGCAATGGGTGAACCGGCCGAACTCGGATTTCCGCGGGTTCTCGGGCACAATCGCCTCCGGCGACGTCAGCGTCGGCGATCCCGTCGCCGCAAGCCTGACCGGCAGATCCAGCCGCGTGTCGCGCATCGTCGGCCCTTCGGGTGACCTGGACCGGGCGATGGCGCCGCAATCGGTGACGGTCTGTCTGGAAGACGAGATCGACATCAGCCGCGGCGACATGCTCGCCCACCCGGGAACTCTCCCGGCCGTCGCCGACCAGTTCGCAGCCCATATCGTCTGGATGGACAGCGAGAAGATGCTGCCCGAACGGGCGTACCTGGTGCGCTTTGCAACAGCCGCTGCGACCGCGCAAATCACTGACCTGGTGCACAAGATCGACGTGAACACGCTGGAGAAGCAGGCAACCAAAACGCTCGAACTGAACGAGGTCGGATACTGCAAGCTGGCGCTCGACCGTGCCGTTCCGTTCGATGCCTATGAGAGTGTGCGCCAGACCGGCAGCTTCGTGCTGATCGACCGCTTCACCAACACCACTGTCGGTGCCGGCACGATAGACTTCCCGCTGCGCCGGGCGTCGAATATCGAATGGCACCAGATGAAGGTCGACAAGACCGCGCGTGCCGCCGCGAACGGCCAGACACCGCGGATACTCTGGTTCACGGGCTTCTCCGGCTCGGGCAAATCGACGGTCGCAGACCGGCTGGAGCAGAAACTGCATGCGATCGGGCGGCGGACCTATCTGCTGGATGGCGACAATGTCCGTCACGGGCTGAACAAGGATCTGGGCTTCACCGATCATGACCGGGTCGAGAACATCCGCCGCGTGGCCGAGGTCGCCAAGCTGATGGCCGATGCCGGGCTGATTGTGCTGACGTCGTTCATCTCGCCGTTCCGGGCCGAACGGCAGATGGCGCGCGACCTGCTCGACGAGGGCGAGTTCGTCGAGGTCTTTGTCGATACGCCGCTGGAGGTCTGCGAGGCCCGCGATCCAAAGGGACTCTACAAGAAGGCGCGCGCCGGCCAGCTCAAGAACTTCACCGGGATCGACTCCGATTACGAGCCGCCCGAGGCCGCCGAGATCACCCTGAAATCCGCCGAACAGGACCCCGATACCCTGGCCGACCAGATCATAGCATGGCTCCGGGACCAAAAGGCGATTTAAACTCTGTTGCGTTTCACTGGCCATGCCGTGCGGACGCGACAGCCAGCGCCAGCCGCCAAGCGTGTCTCCCGGACGCTCGCAGATAGAACTGTGCGTTGTGAGGACAGGTGCGCACGCTCACTGTCTTGACCGTCTCGTCACTCCAGAAACCACGGCGTAGCCAGACCCTCGCCTCGTAATCAAGTAACCGCTCCCAATTCTGCGTCCCCCATCGAGCTTCGGCGTCGCAGGCATCACGTGTTCCGATAGCCGCAGCGCCGTTTGCAGCGTCGATCCCCCCCCGACAGATCCCGTGTCAGCACGCCAACCCGAGCGCGGCGACATGCTCACCGGTCATCGCCCTCGGCACGCGCAAAGCTGCATGGCACGAGCCGACAACCTCGGAACCCTGTCGACAAGATCCGATGTGTCGCTTGCAGACATGCATGCGCGCCAAGGACGGAGGATGGCTCAGCGGTCCAGCAGAGGAGCAGGATACAGTGGCGACAGAGATTTCGAACCTTCTGCACCATTTGACGACCGCTGTGTCGGCGGCGCAGCCGACGTCTTTGCACGGTGCACTCTACACCTCCGAGAGCTTCTTTCAGCACGAACGGCAGTCTACTCTGGCGCAGGGTTGGCACTGTTTGGGACGCGCCGACGAGATCCCGATGCCGGGCGATTTTCTGACCGCCACCATCCTCGACGAACCCCTGATCGCGGTGCGGGGCACCGATGAACAGATCCGCGTCCTGTCGAACCTTTGCCGCCACCGGAACATGCCTCTCGTCCAGGGACGCGGACAGACAAAACGGTTCCTCTGCCCGTACCACGCCTGGAGCTATCGGCTGGACGGACGCCTGCTGCGCGCACCGCATATGGATCAGGAGAGCTTCGCGCCCGAGACCTGCCGTCTGCCGGAGTTTCAAAGCACTGTCTGGAACGGATTTCTCTGGATCAGACTGGATGACCCTGCCGCGCCTTTCGAGACAGGCCTCGAAGATCTGAACACGCTGATTTCCCCATTCGAACCCGGTCGCTACGAGATCGTGCACGCCGAGGAAGAGATCTGGCGCTGCAACTGGAAGTCGCTCGTCGAGAACTTCATGGAAGGCTATCACCTCTCGGTGGTCCACCCGCAGACCCTGCGCGGGTACACCCCGACCGAGTTGTCACGCAAAGGCCCATCCGGCCCCGCGTTCACCAGCTACATCGCGAATTACCCCGAAAGCATCGCGTCCCGTGGTCAGGGCGCGCCCGGTCTCTCGGATCACCAGCGCCATTCCTCAACACTGTTTTGCGTCTATCCCGGCATGGTCGCCAGCATTTCGGCGAACCTTCTGGTCGCGCTGATGCTGCGACCGATCGATCCCGACCAGGTTCTGGTTCGTTGGACGATGTCGATCTACCCTGAAGAGTGCGACGACGATCTGATCGCGCAGAGGATTGCTCTGTGGCAGGAGGTCAATCGCGAGGATCGCGAAAAACTCGAGCTGATGCAAAAGGGTTTTCGATCGCGGCACGCGATTGCGGGACCTTTGGCCGGAGACGATCTCGAGGGCACGATCCACGATTTCCACCAGTACCTGGCACGCAAGCTCAGTGTGTCTGACCCCGCACTTCAGTAACTGATCTTGCCATCGGCATCGTGGATCACCGCATCCGCCTCGATCTCGACAACCATGCCGGGCTGGTTGAGCCCGCACTCCACGCCACAAGACACGGGATCAATCCCGGTGAAGACCTCTCCATGAGCACGGATAAACCCCGGCCCATGCTCGGACAGGCTCGTCAGATAGGCTCGCGTCCGGACCACATGGCGCATCTCTGCCCCGACGGCGCGCAGTGCGTCCTCGATCCGGCCAAGAATATAGACTGACTGTGCATAGGCATCCCCCGGCGCGTGGAGCTTGCCCGAAGGTTCAATCGCCGTGGTGCCCGCGACATAGACAAAAGGCCCGACCCGCTTGGCCCGCGCATAGGCGCCGATGCCCTCCAACCGCCCTCCCGACTTGAAGATCTCAACGGTCAAGAGGTGTCTCGTAGGATGGGCGCCTCGCCCATCCGGGTCACAAGTTTGCGCCTCATCCCGCCAACCTTGCGCGAATCGCGTCGGCGGCCGCGTTCAACGACGCGCGCTCGGCATCCGTCAAGCGCAGTTCCTCGACCTCGATCAACCCCTTCGCACCCAGATGACACGGCACGCCGAGAACCACGTCCCGGATGCCGTACTCGCCCTGCAACAGCACGGAACACGGCACCCACCCTGCGCGTGCGCCCCGGATGTGGTCGATCAGTTCCATCGTTGCATGAGCAGGCGCCAGCGTGGCCGACCCGGTCTTCTTCAGCGCCACGACCTCGCCGCCGCCTGTGACCGCATCTCGAACGCAGGCCTCGATGACCTCCTGCGTCAGGAAAACCTCCAGCGGCCGGCCCTTGATCGTCGATTGCGACGGGATCGGCGCCATTTCGTCACCGTGGCTGCCAAACGTGATCGCCTGCACATCCGCCGGATCGACCCCAGCGGCTTGCGCCAACGAGACCCGAAACCGGCTGGAATCCAGCGTACCCGCCATGCCCAGCACGCGCTCGCGCGGGAAACCGGTGGCGCGAAGCATCTCGGTCGTCATTTCATCCAGCGGATTGGTGACGACGATCACGATGGCCTCGGGCGCCTGCGTCCTGATCGCCTCGGCGGCGGCACGGATCACGCGGGCATTCACGCCGATCAGATCGGTGCGGCTCATCCCCGGTGTCCTCGGGCGTCCCGCGGTGACGACGACCACGTCGGCCCCGGCCACATCCGCAAGATCCTGGCTGCCGGTAACCCGGCACGCAGACCGCGTGATCCCCGCCGCGTGCATCAGGTCCAGCGCCGTTGCCTCGGCCAGTCCCGGTGCAACATCGATCAGCGCAATCTCGGCAGCCAGATCGGCATTCGCCGTCAGGTGCGCAACGGTGCCACCGACGCCTCCGGCACCGACCAGTGCAAGCTTCCGCAACCGACGCGGCTCCCGCGCCTGCCCCAAGCGCGGCGCCACCCAACGTGGCGCCCGCCGGGTCAACGCCCTGCGCATCGCCGTATTGCCGTCAGTGCGCGCAAAAACCGGGCGCTCCAGGGGGCCATCCACCAACGCGATCCCCAATCGCGCCGCACTGTCCCGTGCCAGATCCGTCACGATGTCGCCGGGCAAAACCTCGAGGCGCTGACGACCACTGGCGCGCGCCGCTTCAATGTGTTCCGCTCCGATGACCCGGGCCATCAGGTGGTCTTGCTCTCTTGTCGGCCCTCGACGGACTCGATCCCGGCAATCGCACCTTCGACAGCGGTCTTCACGCTGTCCTCACTGCCCGAAATGAACAACCGCCCGAACCGGCCCACCGCACGCACCTCGACAATATCGATATCGGCGGATTTTTCGGCCTCGTTCGCGGCGATCGAGATATAGGCGGCAGGTGCGCACTCGATGATCCCAAGCGTCTGCCCCGGCACCACCAAAGCCCCCTTGCGCCACTTGTTCAGCAACTGCGCCTGATAAGGCTCGACCGAGGTGATGATCTGCGTCGACGCCACCGACGGCTTCGTGCGGTCGGTCATCGACGCCCCCAACTCGGCCAGGATCGCATCGCGCGCCGCCGATACCTCGGCATTGGACGGGCTGCGCAGGATGAAGAAGCCGAACTCACGTTCGACGATCTGGCTTGTCGCTTCGCACGAGGACGCCTTCAGCGCCCGGTCAATGAGGGAAAATACACCGTTGCCTGGCGCGATCTCGCCAATCAGGATCGTATCGCCCGAAAGCGGCACCGAGCCCTGCACCGTCGCACCGTTGTAGGCGGCGAACTTCGGTTGCAGATTGTCGATCTGCACGAGGGCGCGGATGGTCAAGTCGCTCATTCACCGTACTCCTCGTAAATGTCGCGCCAGGGGCGGTTCTCGTAGGCCACGCGCTTGATGTTGATCAGGTGCAGCGCCGTCACGTTGTCCGAGGTGATCGACCCCGACCACGTCCCCGTCCCCAGCATGAAGCTGGGCTCAAGATCGGTCGAATACCCCATCCCGCCCATGATCGCGGGCGTGTTGACCAGCACGCGACCCGTGGGAACGGTCGCAAACCGCGCCACGATGCCCGGGTCGTCGCAGTGGATGACCGAGGAATGGCCCCAGCCTTCGAACTTCGCGATCGCGTGGCTCAACTCGATCCCATGATCTTCGTCGCGGGCCTCAAAGAACGCCAGCACCGGGTTCAGTTTCTCCGCGGACAATGGCCGTTGCCAACCGATCTCGCTCTCTTCGCTCACCAGGCACCGCGTCTTCGGTGGAATCGAGAACCCTGCCGCATCGGCCAACGCCTGCGGCGACTGTCCAACGCGTTCCGGGTTCATCTGCTGACGCCCGTGAAAGATCACCCCCGCCAGACGGTCGGCCTCGGCAGGCGTCATGAAATACGCGCCGCGCAGCTTCAACTCATGCCGCAATTCCCGGGCGACCGGCTTGTCGGCGATCACCGCCTGTTCCGAGACACAGGCCGTGCCGTAATCGAAGGCTTTCGACGTGACGATCTGCTCCGCGACCTCACCGATCTCTCCGGCCTTCGAGCGATGGACGTAGCACGGCACGTTCCCCGCCCCGACCGCGAGCGTTGGCTTGCCCGAGGAATAGGCCGCGCGAACCATGGCCGGGCCGCCCGTCGCCATCACGACCGAGGTCCGGCGGTGCCGCATCAGCTCCCCCGTGCCCTGGATCGTCACATCCGACATGCACTGGATCAGTCCCTTGGGCGCGCCCATCGCCTCGGCAGTCTCCGCCATGATCCGCGTCGTCTCGATCCCGCATCGCACGCCGCGCGGATGCGGCGCGCAGACGATGGCGTTGCCCGCCTTCACCGCGCTCAGCACCTTGTAAATGATCGTCGAGGTCGGGTTCGTGACGGGGATCAGCGCCGCCACGACGCCCATCGGCTCGCCAATCGCACAGATCTTCGTCGCGTCATCGCGCCAGAGCACACCCAGCGTCGTGACATCGCGCAACCAATCAGCGACCGATAGCGCGTTGAACAGGTTCTTGATCCGCTTGTCGGGGACGTTGCCGTAGCCGGTCTCGGCGACCGCAAGCTCGCCCAGACGCTTCGCTTCCGGCTCGATCGCACGCGCCATGGCGTCGACAATCGCATCGACATGCTTGGGATCCGTGCCCAGGAACTGCTGATACGCGTTGAAGGCCGTCTCGGCAGCCTCGCGCGCGGCGGCGATGGACTTCAGGTCGGCATCCATCAGCGCACCGCCGCCTCCAGCGCCCGGCGAGCCGTGTCGATGTCAGGCCCATCGATCCCCATCGCAGGCAGCTTGCGCCCGGCGGTGGCAAGATCGGCCTTAAGGACCGAGGATGCGAGCGCGATCATCGCCTCTGTCGCGGGCGACGCCACGCCGGTCAGCCGCGCCGCCGAAGTTAGCGGCACGAGCGAGCCGATCACCGCATCGCGCAACATGGCGTGAGAATGCGCCAGATCCGGTACGGGCCGAGCGCCATCCCCAGACCGGGCACCAGCATGGGTATCGAGCCAGTCATCGGTCGCGGGCAGATCGCGGATCCCGAACCGGCGCGCAACCTCGCGACGTTCATCGGCCAGATCTTCGATCACCGTCAAATGCTGCGGACCGATCAGGTTGCGGAAGGTCTGGTTCTCCGGAAGCGGCGTGCCACCCATCGGGATCTTCGGCCCACCATCCTCAACGGCAGGACCACCCAGCAACACTGCCGGCACCTCGACCAGCCCTGAGCCATCCGCGAAGCTGGACCGCAACACATCCAACACGCCAGTTGTCCCGGGCAGCAACGCATTCATACCGGCACAGAGATCCGGCTGATTTCCCGGTAACAGCCCGCGCGGACCGGACGCTTGCGAAAGGGTCAGCGTGGCACCAGCGGCGTCGAACCAGAACGGCATCGGTGCTTCAGCAATGGTGATCGCGGCGGAACACCCCCCGATGCCAAGCATCCAGCGCGTCTCCAGCGCGGCGAAAGTCCGCCCAGACGCCACCACCAGCACCTGACCATCGGCCAGATGATCGGCCAGAACCATCGCATAGGTCCGCTGCTTGTGCACCGGCCCGGTCAGGAAGATCAGATCCGCGCCCCGAACGGCGGCGTCCAACTCGGCAGTCGTCTTGACGGATGGCGCAGCGTCCGCGTTCACCTGATACGAACCCACCGGACCGGCCCCGCGCAGGGCAATGCCCGACGCCATCGCCTCCAGCTCTGCACCGTAAGCCGAGAACAGCGTGACCTCGGACCCTTCGGACAAGGCAATTGCAGCCAGCATCCGCGCCTCGGGCCCGCCGCCCAGAACGGCAACGCGCCGGAAGGCACGCGCCTCCGACATCACCGAGGGCCGGGGCGATGCCATAGCGTCCGCGAAGTCCGAGAAGCTGCTCACCAGATCTGAACCCGAAACAGGCTTTGGGTGGGTTTCGAACCCACGCGATTAATCCGCTGAACCGCCGCCGATATTGCCAATCAGCGTCTCGACCTCGTCATGCGGGCGCGGGATCACATGCACCGCCACGACATCGCCAACCTTATTCGCCGCGACCGAGCCCGCGTCCGTCGCCGCCTTCACGGCACCGACCTCGCCACGCACCAGCGTCGAGATCAGCCCGCCACCGGATTTCGTCTGGCTGACGATGCTGACCGAGGCCGCCTTGACCATCGCGTCCGCCGCTTCGATCGCAGCCACCAGGCCGCGCGTTTCAATCATCCCCAATGCTTGCGCCATGTCAGGATTTCCTTTTCTTGGCAGTCGGTTGCGCCAGCGTGACCTTGTCGACGATGGCAATGATAGTCGCGTCCGTGGGTGTGCCTGCGGTGCCGGACGGCATCCGGGCGGCAGAATTCAGCGTCACCAGCACCTGATCGCCGACGCCTGCACCGCAGCCATCGACCGCGACCAGCGCTGGCTCCTGAACGGTCCCGGCGCCGTCGACCAGATCGACGAGCAACAACTTGTGCCCGGACAGAGCCTCGGCCTTGACCGTCGCTTCGATGGTGCCGGTGACGTTTCCAAGCTTCATTGGACCAGCTTCACGCTCAGAAGTTCCCGAGATACCGGTCAAGCTCGACCGGCGTGACCTGAGAGGCAACGAATTCGACCTCACGGTCGGCCTGTTGCAGCAGCAACTCGTGAATCAGGTCGCCCAGAACGCCCTTCAGCCACGCCGAGCCACGCGCCAGCTCGATCGCCGTCGCGATATCGGCGGGAAGCGGCGCCGCCTCTTCATCGAGGTATCCGTTTCCTGTGGTCTCGGCCGTCGGCGTCATGCCCTGCTCGATCCCATCCAGTCCGGCTGCAATCTCGGCGGCCAGCAACAGATACGGATTGCAGTCGGCAGCCCCGGTCCGCTTTTCGACCCGCACGGCGCTGTCCGATCCATGGATCACCCGCAGGCCGACCGTGCGGTTATCGATCCCCCAGGTCGTGTTGGTCGGGCAGAAACTGAACGGCTGATAGCGGCGATAGGCGTTCGGTGTGGTCGCCCCGCAGATCGCCATCTCCGGCATCCTCGCCTGCATCCCCGCCAGATAGGACAGGCCTGTCGCCGACAGCTTGCCCCCGTCCGAGAAGACATTGACGCCATCCTTCCACAGCGAGTGGTGGGTATGAAACCCGTTGCCCGATTCCTCGAAAAACGGCTTGGCCATGAACGTGGCCATGTAACCGTGCTGCATCGCCAACTGCTTGACCAGCGAGCGGAACATCACCAGCCGATCAGCGGCCGCCAGCGCATCGCCGTAGCGCAGGTTCACCTCGACCTGCCCGGCCGCGTATTCCGGGTTCGATTGCTCGACCGGAATGCCCATCTCGTTGATCTGCTGGCGGATCGGGCCGAGCACGTGTTCCAATTCCGCTGCACGGTCCAACGCATAAACACCGATGCCAGTGTCGCGCGGTTTCTTCGTCTCAGGATCGAGCAGATAGAACTCGACCTCGGTCCCGACATTGACCTCGAAACCCATCGCCTGCGCGCGTTCGACCTGTGCGATCAGCACATTGCGCGGATCGATGGGCACCGACTTGTGGTCCATCCCCTCGGCCCGGGCCATCGCCATCGCAACCCCCGGCTCCCACGGGATCGTGGCGGGCTTGGTCATCGGGAAGATATGGCAATCGGGATAGCCGTTGTCGAAGCTGACATAGGGCGTGTCCCAGACATCGCAGGTCATATCGATGGCGAACAGCGCGATAGACAGCGCGTTGCCGGACTTGCAGATCGTGTCCCAGTGCGTCGCCGGAATGCGTTTGCCGCGCATGATGCCGTTCAGGTCACCGACGCCGAGCACGACGGTATGCGTCCCCTCAGGCAGGCTGAAATCGGTCTCGGCCATTCTGATCCCTCCTGTCCCTCCCGCGTCGGGAGCGGCGATATCCTGTCGGTGTCGAGCGCTTGCGGCTCTTTTGTATTCTGTATACAGTATCCAGCGAACAGAGGTGTGACAAGAGGGAATCCACCGGGTGCCGCAGTCCGAAATCATCGTTGTCGGCGCCGGAATCGCCGGGGCGTCGACCGCGCTGTCCTTGCGGAAGCGCGGCGCCAGCGTGACCCTGATCGACCGTTGGGAACCGGGTCACGCGCGCGCCTCGTCGACCGATTACAACCGGGTCGCGCGGGCGATTTCGGGCCGTGACGCGTTCTACACGAGCTGGTTCCGCGACGCCCGCCTGCGTTGGATGGAGCTGGAGGCCGAGACCGGGCAGAAGCTCTATTACGAGAACGGTGCGTTGATCCTGGCGACCGAAGGGCATTGCCATTGGGAGGATTCGACCCCCGAAACCTTCGAGAAAGTCGGCGTCCCGTACCACCGCTTCAAGGCTGACGACATCGGCCACCACTTCCCGCAGTTCCACACGCCCGACATTGCCTATGCGCTCTATGAGCCAGAGGCCGGGATGGTCATGGCGCACAGGGCGGTCATCACCACGGTCCAGCTGTTCGAAAAACTCGGCGGCACGGTCAAGCGCGGGCGGGTCGAGACGGACACGCACGAGCGCCCAATGCTCGACGGCAAACCATTGCAGGCGGACGTGATCGTCATGGCGACGGGACCTTGGGTCGAGGAGATGTTTCCCCGCACCATGGGCCCGATCAGCGTCATCATGGGCATCAACGTGCTCTATACCTCGACGCCGGACGGATCGGACCTGTTCGACCACACACACATGCCGTGCTGGATCGACCACGGGAAAGGCTCATTCGGCCTGCCGTCGGCCGAAGGTTCGGGCGTCAAGGCCGCCGTCGTGATCCCGAACGAGCCGATCGACATCAACAATGATGAACGTCTGATCCGGCGCGAGAGCCTTTCGAAGACCCGCAGTTACATTCGCGACCGCCTGCCGGGGCTTGTCGGTCAGCGCGTGGTGGACTCGAAGTTCAACCAGGTGATCCTGACGCCGGACACCCACTTCGTCGTCGACTGGCATCCTGAACACGAGAACCTCCTGTTCGCGGGCGGTTGTTCGGGCCACCTGTTCAAACACGGACCAACGTTCGGCGACTTCGCCGCCGGTGTTGCGTTGAAGGAGTATGGGACCGCCGACCGGTTCAAGATCGCCGGACGGCGCAAGTTATCTCCCGAAGAAAGCCCATCGGGGAGGTAATCGACACCCAGATCCGATGCCGCACTGTCCCGTGCGCGGTGCAGCATGAAATGCCGCTCCGCAGACCCGGGACCGTTCAGATCCGGCGGCAGGGTCTAGTGGTTCGATCGAGACGTTTGCATCCCGCGACCGCATCCTCGCAAGCAAACGTCTCGATCAATAGAACCACTAGCAACTATATGTTTTCTAGTGGATTTTCCGACTCAGACATTTGGATAAGAGAATGCGGCGAGTGGATACCAAATGTCTGAGTCAATCCACTAGACTAACAACTCTCCGACGCCATTACCCCTCGGACTTGGCATCCTGCGCCGTCACCGCATCGACATCCGCCAGGGTCGGCGGTGACCAACCCCGGTCATTCTCGGTCGCGAACGCGCGGTCCTTGCCTGTCAAAATGGCTTCGCTCTCGGCCAGAAGCTCACGCGCCTTTGCCACGTAAGGCTCGTTTTCATGCGCGGGGATGTCCGGATCGAACAACGTGGCCAGGGCCACGATCCGCTCGCGATCCCGCACGACATATCTGCGCACCAGACGCTCGGCCTCGAACGGGTGCGTGCCAAGCGCTTCGAGCACCGAACGTCCAGCCCGGACGGAACTGTCAAACGTCTCACGGATGATGTCGCGCGCGCCCGCCGCATAAAGCTCATAGACATGATGCCGGTCCACGGCCCGCGCGATCACGTGGACATGCGGATGCGTGTGCACGACATGGCGCACCATCTCGGTGATCTGATCCTTGCCATCGATTGCAACAACCAGGACCGAGGCCTGCTCGATCCCCGCCGCGTGCAACAGATCCGGGCGGGACGCATCTCCGAAAAAGACCTTCAGGCCATACCCTCGAAGGATGTCGAGTTGGGTGGAGCTATAGTCCAGCACCGTCGTCTGATAGCCGGTCTCGCGCAGCAGATGGTTCACGATTCCTCCAAAGCGCCCGTGGCCCGCGATGATCACGGGGCCGGTCTCGGCGATATCGTCCGGCTCTTCGGCCTGATCCTCGACGAACCGGTGTGCGATCACCTTCTCGTACAGGATGAACAGTGCCGGTGTCAGAAGCATCGAGAGCGCCACGACCAAAAGCAACTGATCCGCGACCGCTGCCGGGATGACGGCACTGGCCACGGTGAACGAGAGCAGGACGAAGCCAAACTCACCGGCCTGCGCCAGCCCGAGGGCGAATAGCCAGCGATCCGCGCCGCGAATGGCAAAGGCATAGGACAAGCCAAGCAGGATTGCCGCCTTCAGCGCCATCAATCCGATTGTCAGGGCGAGCGTCACACCAAGACTGTCGAACAGCAGACCGAAATTGATCCCAGCCCCGACCGTTATGAAGAACAGGCCAAGCAACAGGCCCTTGAACGGGTCGATATCGCTTTCCAGCTCGTGCCGGTACTCGCTGTTGGCCAGCACGACTCCGGCCAGGAACGTGCCCAGCGCGGGCGACAGCCCGACCAGCGTCATCAGCAACGCGATCCCGACAACCCACAGCAGGGCCGCCGCGACGAAGATCTCACGCATGTTGGCAATCGCGATGAACCGGAACAGCGGGCGTGTCGCCCAGATCCCGCCGACAATCACCGCCGCAATCGCACCCAGCGTCACAAGGGCCTGCTGCCAACCGGCCAACCCCTCGGTCAGGCTCATGCCACCGCCGTGACCATCGCCGTGGTCGTCGTCGCCGTGCCCACCGCCATTTCCACCGCCATGTCCGTCGCCATGCCCATCCCCGGCGTGGACCGCCAGATCCGCCAATTCGGGCAAGGCCAGCAGCGGCAACAGCGCCAGCATCGGAATGACGGCGATGTCCTGGAACAGCAGGACCGAGAAACTGCCCTGCCCGCCATCGCTCTTCATCAGGCCCTTCTCATTCAGGGTCTGCAAAACGATCGCCGTCGACGACAGCGCCAGCACACACCCGATCGCCAGAGCAACGGTCCAGGGTTGGCCCAGGACCATCGCCAGCCCCATGATCGCCGCTACCGTCAGCCCGACCTGAAGCCCGCCAAGCCCCAGCAAGCGCGCTCGCATGTCCCACAAGAGGCGCGGCTCCAGCTCCAGCCCCACCAGGAACAGCATCATCACCACGCCGAATTCCGCGAAATGCTGGATGCTGACGACATCGACTCCGAACGCCGCGAGCAGCGGACTGATCGCAATGCCTGCAATCAGATAACCCAGCACCGAGCCCAGCCCCAACCGCGAGGCGATCGGCACCGCGATCACGCCCGCGACGAGGAACACAAAGGTCAGAAAGAGAATGTCACCCATGGGCTGCTGCCTCGCGGATCGGCAGCAGATCGGCGGTCAACACCTCGGCCTGACCCGCCGCGCGCATGTCGAACCGATCGTCGCGGACCGCCTCGACCAGGGCTCGATACCCGGCGACATGCGGCTCCAGCCCACCATCGCGCGGCGCCTTCAACGACCCGTACAGCACGTAAGGTGCTACGAACCGCATCTGGCACAGGCTCGCCGTCTGCTCCAGCGGCGTCAGGAACTGCCGCAACGGGAAATGCTGATAGCCCTTCGCCGTATAAGCCTCTTCGGGCCCCGCCGCCGAAAGCGCCAGCATCAGCGTCTTGCCCGCCAGCTTGTCCCCATCAGCGCCGTACGCAAAGCCATGCTCCAGCACCAGATCCTGCCACTCCTTCAGGATCGACGGCGTCGAATACCAGTAGAGCGGGAACTGCATCAGCACGACATCGTGCGAAACCAGCCGCGCCTGCTCGCGGTCTACGTCAATGTCGTACCGCGGATACTCGGCGTAGAGATCGACGAACGTGATCCCGCCCAGGCCTCGGACCGCCTCGGCCATCGCCCTGTTGACCTGGGATTTCCGGTTCGCCGGATGCGCGTAGTAAAGCAGAAGCCGTGCCATGATGCCTCGTCCCTGGGCAGGGCCCAACGGCCCCGTGCGCTATACCCCGAGACGTAACGAATTGAGCCCGTTTTGATAGGGTCTTTTCGCGCGCCATCGCCACCGCGCAGCGGATCAGGCCAGCATACGGGCGATCTCGTCCTTCAGCCGCATCCGCTGCTTGCGCATGTTCTCTTCGTTGAACTGATCCGTCGGCTCGACATTCGTCTCGGCCCGGTGAATGGCCCGGTTCACGTCGTGGTATTCGTCGAACAGCTTTCGGAAATGCGCATCCGATTCCTTCAACGCGTGCATTGCGTCGACCTTGTCCGGGAATTCCTCGGCCAACTCGTGCGGGGTGTGGGACATGGCAACCTCCTCTCAGTGTCTGACAGGACGCTGGCATGGCTTAGGACGCGCCCGCTTTGATCCAGCGCAATCGTGCGCTGCGCGGGCGCATGACCGTGTCCGTGCGTCAGGTCGCCGGGTTGTAGGTCGACAACCCGCACCCACCCGGCACGTCCCAGGTCTGGGCATTTGGCACCTGTGGCGGGGACTGCCAATCGCCGACATTCATCACCAGCAGACCTTCCTCGTGCTTGTGCCACGTGAAGAACGTGACCGGCTTCGAGAAACAGAAGTCTTCGCCATTCGTCAGCTCCGACGGCGGCTCGAGGAACGCCCAGACGCCCTCACCCGCCGACTGGATCGGCAAGCGCTGGCCGTCGCTGGTGACCATCGCATCCGGCGTGATCACGATATCGCCGATCCCGATCAACGAGGCCATCGCGTAGCGCGTCCCCTCGACTGCGGCGGCATCCAGAGCGGGGCTGACCTTCGGAGGCGGCGCAGAGGCCTGAGGGCCACACGCCGTCAGCAGCGCGGCCACCGCCACAAATCCGAGTTGAATGATGATCCGCATGTCGCGCCCTCCCGTCGCCAGATTTCGGTTCGAAAGTGTGCGCCTTGAGCGAGGTTTCCGCAAGCTTCGCGCGGATTTCCAATCGAAACGAAACCACGACATGCAGCGTAAAATCCGCGCCAATATCCGGTTAATGGAAAATTACGTGAAAAACGTCATGCGTGAAATCACCGATCTCGAAAGCCAATCGTCGGGCAAAAATTTACAAACCAAATGGTCAAGGATTGACTCATTCCGGCGCCGTCGGTGGCTTCAAATTGCGTTAACTCACGCGCGCAGGATGTGGTCAATTCCGGCCGACACCTGGCCAAAAAAACGTGCGGCCCGACAGTTTTATTGCGGTGTAGTTCTCGGACCCGGTGATCGGTCTGATGGGCCGTGAGATCCGATTGCCGCGAGGGATCACGCGGGCGAGCGAAGCGCCCCTTCCAGATCGTCCGCACTGCAACTGGCAATCAACAATGGAAGCGACGGCTTCGCCACCCGCCAGAGCGCCATCAAATCGCGATGCACAATACGCCTGCTCAATACGAATTTCAGCCCGATTATCACTTCAAGTTACAACAGTTGATTATCAGACCGCTCTTGCAACCATTTAAGACGGCGAAGCCAAAACATCGCGTAGCAGCTCGAAAAAACGATGAAAACCAGTACATTCAACGATTTCCAGTCGATTTCTATCTGAATCTCAGTTACAAAATCGTCTTGAAGATTTAAATCTGGCTCATCAATCTGATTCAGCAATTCTGGTATGGCTCGACAGTCACGTAGAATATAGTTGTACCTCCATGCAGAATCACTCTGATTATAGTTTATTGAAATCTGTAGCTCATCAAGCTTTGGATCGATTTGGTTTTTCTCACCATCCTGAAAATTTATACCATAAGTACAATTTTGATAGACTCTCCGGTCTTCGGAAACGACATCCTTGAATGACAACGCAGCACCCAAAAGAGACAGCCCAGTGAGAATTCCAATCTGGAAAACGGAGAACCGAAATGTGCTTCGATCACTGACTCGATCTTTCGAAAAAAGCGTCATGAATATCGATATATAAATCAATATCATTACGTATATCATCACAAACTGGTGAATATTAGCATATATTTCTTCTTGTATGATAAAATATAAAGATAGTATTGAAATCGATATACAGAATGCTCTTGAGAACTTTATCTGATATAGATTGCTCCGCTCTAGATCTTCATCGCCAGAACCCACATTTTCCTGAGTTAGCTCATCATTTTCCGGTGAGTACTGAAGTTCCTTTTTTTCATAATCGATCGCATCAGGGGATCTAAAGTAGAAGCTCAGAAAGACAGATACTGACAGTACGATATATATTGGCAAGTGAAACAGCCAGCCCTTCAAACCTGGAAGATCTACTGATTGTATGAGGTTCATTGTGATCAAAGAAGCCACAAATATAAAAACGAATGGCGATCTATCCGGCCGCAAATAGCCGAAAAAGCTCATCAAAGATCCAGCTATGCTTACCAGCTCCGCCAAAGTTCAAACTCTCGAAATGAAAGGCTCAATCATGGATTTTATCAGTAAATCAGCGCGCAACGGAGAAAAATTTCGCTCTCGAGGATAAAGGTGACGCAGCTGATGCCTCTCTGGCCATTTGAAAAACAATCGCGAATGGCTCTGAAACATCAAGACAAGCTCTAAAATTTCAAAGCGAACAAACGCTATTTCTTGGCCTTTAACGCGTAAATTTCTTGTATTTCACTCGCTTTGGCTCCAGTGCGTCCGGCCCCAATCGTCTAACCTTATCCGCCTCATAGTCCTCGAAGTTGCCTTCGAACCATTCGACATGGGCCTCGCCCTCGAAGGCCAGGATGTGGGTGCAGAGCCGATCAAGGAAGAACCGGTCGTGGCTGATAACCACGGCGCAGCCGGCGAAGGTCTCGATGGCGTCCTCCAGAGCACGCAAGGTTTCGACGTCCAGATCGTTCGTCGGCTCGTCGAGCAGCAGGACATTTCCGCCTTCCCTCAACAGCTTAGCCATGTGAACGCGGTTGCGCTCCCCGCCCGAGAGTAGCTTGACCTTCTTCTGCTGGTCGCCGCCCTTGAAGTTGAATGCCCCGCAATATGCGCGGCTGTTCAGTTCGGCATCGCCAAGCTGGATGATGTCGAGCCCGTCAGAGATTTCCTCCCAAACGGTCTTCTCGCCATCCAGCGCATCGCGCGACTGGTCGACGTAAGACAACTGCACCGTATCGCCGAATTCGATGGTGCCCGCGTCCGGCTGTTCCTGGCCCGTCAGCATCCGGAACAGCGTCGACTTGCCCGCCCCGTTCGGGCCGATCACGCCGACAATGCCGCCGGGCGGCAGCGAGAAAGAAAGGTTCTCGATCAACAGGTTGTCGCCGTAAGCCTTTTGAAGGCCCTCGATCTCGATAACCTTCGAGCCGAGGCGCGGGCCGTTCGGGATCACGATCTGTGCCGTGCTGATCTTCTCGCGCTCGGACTGGTTGGCAAGCTCGTTATAGGCGTTGATCCGGGCCTTTTGCTTGGCCTGGCGGGCCTTGGCGCCTTGGCGGATCCACTCCAGCTCTCGGTCCAACGTACGCTTGCGGGACTTGTCCTCGCGCGCTTCGTGCTCCAGCCGCTTGGCCTTCTGCTCGAGCCAGCTCGAATAGTTGCCCTCGTAGGGGATGCCACGGCCGCGGTCGAGTTCGAGGATCCAGCCGGTGATGTCGTCGAGGAAGTAGCGATCGTGCGTGACGATCAGGATTGTGCCTTTGTATTCAATAAGATGCTTCTGGAGCCACGAGATGGTTTCGGCATCCAGGTGGTTGGTCGGCTCGTCCAGAAGCAGCATCTCTGGCGCTTCGAGCAGCAGCTTGCACAGGGCGACGCGGCGGCGTTCTCCGCCCGAGAGCGTGGCGACAGGCGACGAATCCGGCGGGCAACGCAGAGCCTCCATCGCGATGTCGACCTGGGCGTCGAGATCCCAGAGGTTCTGGCTGTCGATCTCGTCCTGAAGCTGCGCCATCTCGTCGGCGGTTTCGTCCGAGTAGTTCATGGCGATCTCGTTGAACCGGTCGAGCTTGGCCTTCTTCGCGGCGACGCCCAGCATGACGTTGCCGCGCACGTCCAGGCTTTCGTCCAGCGCCGGCTCCTGCGGCAGGTATCCGACCTTGGCCCCTTCGGCCGCCCAGGCCTCGCCCTGAAAGTCCGTATCCTGGCCCGACATGATCCGCATCAGGGTGGATTTCCCAGCGCCATTGACTCCGACGACACCGATCTTCACCCCCGGCAAAAACGAGAGCCGAATGTTCTCGAAACACTTCTTTCCGCCTGGATAGGTCTTGGACACACCATCCATATGGTAGACGTACTGATAGCTGGCCATGCTGCACCTCGGGCGATTTTCGTGGAGATCGCCGGGGATGTATCGCCCCGTCCGGGTCAGCGCAATACGTGAGACGGGTGAGACTACATTCGTTGCGCGTGTGTTCCCTCAGGAGACGGCCCGGCGTCCAGCGCGACGCACTCTGCTTGTGGGATGTTGCTGATAGCGCGCTGACATCGGGCGTGTTCTTCAAGAAAACCATTGTCCTGCGCCATTCAAAGAAATCGATGCAAGATATGGTCGGGACGATGTCTCTGGATGGCTCGGCCGGTTCCCACCTTCGACAACGAAGCCTTGGCCCGAGAGCCTCAACTGCGTTGCTGGGCGAGAACTGACTGCAATAGACCAAAGCTCTCAGAGTCGGAATGTCCAACGGTCCTCGTCCCGATGAACTGGTCAAGTGCTGGCCAAAGTACGACGGCCTCGTCAAGCGCCGGATCTGCTCCGGCCTGATACAGCCCGGCCTGGATCATGGGTGCTGCTTCTTCATAGAGCGCGACAGCCTGGCGCGCGCGTGCCACCAGGAGTTCCTCTTCCGGCGACCATGCCGCAGGTGCCGAGCGCGATACCGAACGGCGCAGATCGATTGCGGGGAACCTGCCACGCTCCGCGATTGTGCGCTCAAGAACGATGTGTCCATCAAGAATGCCACGGACCATGTCAGCGATCGGTTCTTCCATGTCCGAGCCAGACACCAAGACCGTGAAGATCGCCGTGATATCCCCCATTGATGAGCCATCCTGCCCGGGCCCAGCGCGTTCGCACAGCTTCGCGATCTGAGCCGAGGTGGACGGCGGGAACGCCCGCAAGGCCGGGGGTTCACCCGCGGCAAGTGCAATCTCTCGATGCGCCTCGGCATAGCGGGTAACGGAATCGAAGAGACACAAGACGTGATGGCCTTGATCGCGGAAAAGCTCTGCTGTCTCCATGGTCAGATCGGCGGCGCGGCGCTTGACGAGTGCGCTTTGATCAGATGTGGCGGCAATGATAACCGTCCGTTCGAGGCCGCCAGTGCTGCGCAGCAATCTGACAAAATCGCCGACTTCGCGTGTCCGTTCGCCGATCAGGCCAATCACGACAACATCAGCCGAAACGCCGAGCGAGAGATCCGACATCAGCCTCGATTTTCCGACGCCGGATCCGGCGAACACACCGAGACGTTGGCCCCGACACAAGGGCAGAAGCGTATCCAGCGCAGCCAATCCCGTTGACAGCCGCGATCCGAGAGGACGCCTGCTATCCGCCCGATCGAACGCCGGCCGTGGGCTGGCATCTTCGTCTTCGATGCTCTCCAGACCGGCTTCATCGTCATGCCCAAAGGCATCAAGCACCTTTCCAAGCCAATGCGTCGAGGGCCGACACGCTTTAGATTGGGCGAGAACCGCTTGCTGACCGGTACATAGCCCCTCGGGCGACGCATAGAGCAAAACCGTGAGCTCCTCGCCGTCCACGGCGATCACCTCGCCTTCGAGCAGACTGGAACCGGTATCAATCTCGATGAAGTCACCAAGGCCTGCCAGCCGTCCCAACCCGACGACCCGCACGGTGGACCCGTCGCTGCCGATGACCGTTCCCCAAATCCGAACTGCGGGGCTGAAGGTTTGCGCAGGAGACATCGTCGTCATTTCTGAAATCCTGCTGAGTGTGAAAAGGAAACCTTAAGGCCTTTCTGCCAAGACCAGTCCCAGATAGTTCGGTGAGAAGCATCGGTCATGATGGAAGAAATCCCTCTGTTTAAGATGGCAACAGCCATGGCGCGTCATGCAACGGCGCGGCATCGGGTTGTTGCCGAAAACGTCGCAAATGCGGACACGCCCGAGTTCCGCGCCCGCGACGTCAGAAGTTTCTCCGAATACGTTAACGAACCGTTCACCGCCAAGGCGACCCGGCCCGGACATCTCGGTTTTCAACCGATCGAGCGCGCCGCGCGGCGCCCCGAGGTCATTATCGATCCCGCAGCCGACTCAACCTCGGGCAACGGCAACTCGGTCTCGTTGGAAGACGAGATGATGAAAGCGAACGAAGCGCGCGGGCAACACGCCATGGCACAGGCAATCTACCGCAAGGCACACGATCTCATGCGCCTTGGTCTGGGTCGTGGCAGATGAGCGCGTCGATAGGAGTCTCCCATGTTTGATCTGAAAAAGGCGATGAGCATCGCTGCCTCCGGGATGAGCGCTCAGAGCTTTCGGCTTCGGCTTGTCGGCGAGAACATCGCGAACGTCGATACGTCGGGCTTTCAGCGCAAGACGGTCAACTTCCGCAATGTCGTAGATCGTGTGCGCGATGTGACGACCGTAAAGCCAGGTGAGGTACAACTGGATAGCAGCGATCCGCGTGTGACGCTCGATCCGGGGCATCCACTCGCGGACGAACGCGGGATGGTCACCCTCTCCAACGTCAATCCTCTGATCGAGATCGCCGACGCACGCGAAGCACAGCGATCCTATCAGACCAACCTGTCTGTCTTCGACCAGGCCCGCAGAATGCGGTCTGCGACACTTGACCTGATCCGCCGCTGATCAGCACCGAACACCCAGGGAGAACTCTGATGAAAGTCGACTCACTCGCAGCAACACAACTTTATGGGTCCGTTCAAAGCGCGCTTCGGACGAACCCGATGACCGCTGAAGCGGAAGGTACGGGTTTCGCCGACGCACTTGAAACGGCACTCGCCGAAATGCGGCGGAACCTTCAAGCCGGAGAGACTGCCTCGGTCAACGCGATGGCAGGTAAGGGCGACATCCAATCGCTGGTCGAGGCATTGACGGCCACCGACATGGCTTTGGAAACGGCCGTGACCGTCCGCGACCGGGTGGTGGAAGCCTATCAGGAAATCCTGCGTATGCCCGTCTGAACGGTTTTTTGTGAACGCACGCGACGACAGCATGGAATGTGAAGCTCTGGGGCCGTTTGCCTCTGGTGCATCGTCCTGCGCTGAACAGTTGTATCACGCCCAGGAGATCTGAATTGGACGAGACAGAGATGATCACGGTCATGCGCGAGGCAGTATGGACCGGCGTCGTCGTTTCCACGCCGATCCTTGGGGTCGCGCTGATTGCGGGGCTTGCGATCGGGCTTTTCCAGGCACTCACGTCGATCCAGGAACTCACGCTGACTTTTGTCCCAAAACTCCTGGCGATCGCGCTGGTCTTCTGGATCAGCCTGTCCTTCATGAGCCAGGGCCTGGTGACTTTCTTCCAGAGCGAGATCATTCCCCGCATTGCAGGAGGATAGCGATTGCCACGCAGTCTGCTGCTTCTGATCGCATTGGTCACTGTCCCGGTCTTCGAGGCCAAGGCGGCTCGCGATACCAAAGCAACAATGGCGATCTGTCGGAACGCAGCGATCCAGGCCGCGGACCGTCATGGGATCCCGCGGGGCGTTCTGATTGCGATCACACAGGTCGAAACTGGAACTCGACGCGACGACACGTTCGGCGCTTGGCCCTGGACTGTAAATGTTGCCGGGAAGGGCGACTGGTTCGATTCGCGCGCGGCAGCGCTACTGCACGCGCAACGCGCCCTTTCGCGCGGCCAGACCTCGTTTGATGTCGGGTGTTTTCAATTGAACTACCGCTGGCATGGGACGCACTTCGCGTCGATTGATGAGATGTTCGAACCTGGGCCTTCAGGCGACTATGCCGCACGATTTCTGAAATCGCTACACGCCGAGACCGGCGACTGGATCAAGGCCGCCGGGTTTTACCACTCCCGTACGCAGCGGCATGCTGCACGCTACCGAAATCTGGTCCTGAACGCCGTCAATCGCATTGGTGGCAAAACCCAGCCCGCACCCGAAATGGCGGCTGCCGTTCCAGACAGGAAAGCGGTGAGCCACCGCGCGGCAGCACCACTCTGGCCGTTGCGTCAACTCGGCGCCCTTGCGGGTCCTGCCGCATCGAACGGACAGGCAGGTGGTGTCGCCTTGAATGCCCTGCGGCGCAGTCGCGGCGCTCTGGTGATAGCGCAACCGAGGAGCTGATTGATGGAGCGTTTGTCGATCGCGACACTTTACCAGCCAACGGTGTTGCTGGCGCTCGCGCTCATGGCGGTGATCATCATGATGATCCTGCCGATGCCGCCGGTGATGTTGGACATCGGGCTTGCGCTTTCCTTTGCACTCGCGATCCTGATTTTCACCGTTACGCTGTTCATCGAACGTCCACTGGACTTCAGCGCCTTTCCAACGATCCTTTTGGGCGCCTTGATGTTGCGGCTATCGCTGAACGTCTCATCGACGAAGCTGATCATTGGCGAGGGTCACACCGGTGCAGACGCAGCAGGCGGTGTCATCGAGGGCTTCGCCATGTTCATCATGGGAGGCAACATCTTTCTGGGGCTCGTGGTGTTCGGCGTTCTGCTGATCGTCAACTTCATTGTCATCACCCAGGGTGCAGGGCGAATGGCCGAAGTCGGCGCGCGTTTCGCGTTGGACGGTATGCCGGGCAAGCAGCTCGCGATCGACTCCGATCTCGCTGCCGGTGCAATCACACATGAAGAAGCCAAGGAACGCAGAAAGACAGAGCAAGAGGAGACGACCTTTTTCGGGTCACTGGACGGTGCTTCGAAGTTCGTCAAGGGCGATGCGATTGCTGGGCTTCTGATCACGTTGCTGAACCTGGTCATGGGGTTGGCGATGGGCCTGGCCGTGCACGACCTCAGCTTCAGTCAGGCAATCGAGACTTATTCCATCCTGACCGTCGGCGACGGCCTCGTCAGCCAGATACCCTCAGTCATCACTTCGATCGCGGCCGCGCTGTTGCTCTCGAAGGGTGGCGAGCGTGGATCGACAGATCAGGCCATGCTGCGCCAACTTGGCGGATATCCGGGCGCCCTTGGGACTGTCGCCGGTCTGATGGCTTTGTTCGCATTTGTGCCGGGTCTGCCGTTCGTTCCTTTCATTCTGGGAGCATCGGTTCTTGCAATGGCTGCAGTGCTCGCTGGCCGGCTCGCGGGCGCCGATGAAGACGTCGCCGCGGCGAGCGTGGCCGACGTGCCGGAAAAGCCTTCGCGCAAACCTCTCGGGGATCTTCTCGACGTTGACGAGATTCATGTTCGCTTCGCGCCAAACCTTGTCGCTGCAGTGATGGAACCAGGAGCCGGACTTGAATCGAGAATAGTCAACATGCGGCGGCACATTGCGACTGAGTACGGTTTCATTATTCCGGAAGTCCGATTGACCGATGATCCGATGCTACCCCCAGACAATTATGCGATCCAAATCCAAGGGGTCGAGGTTGCGAATGCGGCGTTGAAGCCCGGCAAGCTTCTTGTGCTGCTCAACGAGGACGTGCCGCTCGAGGCATCCGGCGAAGACGTGAAAGAACCTGTCTACGGTGCTCCCGCGCGCTGGATCGAAGAAGCAGCTCACGAAGAGGCGTCGGAACTTGGTTTGCCTGTCGTGTCCCCTGGCGAAGTCGTTGCCACACATCTGCTCGAGATGATCCAATCGAGCTTCGACCGTCTGCTGACGCGGCGGGCCTTGCGCAAGCTGCTCGACGAGTTCGCCGCCACGTCAGACGACGCGCGCGCTCAGGCGAACCGGCGTCTGCTGGACGAGTTTGTACCCGACAAGGTACCAGTTGATGTCCTGCAATCGGTCCTGAGAATGCTCCTGGCCGAGCGTGTCTCGGTCCGAAATCTGCCCCTGATCCTGGAAGCGACAAGCGAAGCGCGGGTTGGCAATGCCTCAATCGAGGACATTGTCGAGCACGTCCGTCGCCGTATCGCGTTCCATATAATTTCACGCCTCAGCGATAACGAAGGAACCCTGCCACTGATTCAACTAGCCCCTGAATGGGAAGCCAAGTTCTCGGAGTACGAGCGCGATGATAACGGCGTGCCGGACGTGGCCTTACCGCCGGAGGAATTCAACCGGCTTGCGGGTTCGGTCAAGGGAATGCTCGCCCGGGCTGCGCAACGCGCTGCGATGCCGGCCATCGCGACATCCGCGCGCCGACGCCGGTTCGTTCGCCAAGCGCTCGAGGCCAAGGGGATCTCGAACCCCGTTCTATCCTTCGAAGAAATCGGGAACACCTCAAAGCTCGCCCTACTGGGCACCGCCTGACGACCGGCATGGAAAACCTGCTGACGATCATCTTTCAGCAAACCAACGAGACGGTTCTGATCGCCGCGGGGATCTTTGTCCGCGTTGGTGCGATCGCATTTCTGCTTCCGGGCATGGGCGAGCGCGGGATTTCGCTGCGCGTCAGGCTGGGGGGAGCCCTGGCGCTAACAGCACTCCTCGTTCCCCTCATCACGCCGCTTCTTCCCCAAGCACCGACCACCGTCGCCGATCTGGCACGCATGATTGTGGCCGAGGCAATTTCGGGCCTGATCATCGGGTTCTCTTTTCGGCTTCTGATATTCGCATTGCAGACCGCAGGGATGGTGGCGGCTCAACATTTGAGTATCGCCCAGATGTTCGGTGCCGGTGTCGCACCCGAGCCTGAACCGACAATTGCAACAATGCTTGCAATGGCCGGGATCACGCTGGCTTTGATGGCCGGACTACATGTGAATGCCGTCGCTCTGATCGCGATTCTCTATGATGTTTTGCCGTTCGGCCGGTTCCCTGATCCAGTGTCGGTCGGCGGTTGGGCAACAGCGCGCATGTCAGAGACGTTCGCTCTGGGCGTCTCGCTTGCGGCTCCGTTCGTCGCAGTCGGTTTTACGTATAACATCGCTCTCGGCGCGCTGAACCGCGCGATGCCGCAACTCCTGGTCGCGGTGGTGGGCATTCCAGGGCTTCTCTGGATTGGAATGATCGTTCTTCACCATGTCATCCCATCGATTTTCGATGCGTGGGATAGTCGTCTACAGAGAGTGTTGATCGATCCACTTGGGGGCCTGCGGTGAGCGATCAAAACCAGCAGAGCCAAGAAAAATCTCATGAAGCGTCGCAGTCAAAGCTGGAGCGTTCGCGCAAAAAGGGCGATCTGCCGCGATCACAGGACCTCCAGGCCGCCACTGCCTATATCGGCTTCGCGACCGTGATCCTACTGGCCGGTGGATGGGGCGGAACGTACCTTGGCGAAACCTTGATGGCGTTCCTGGCACATCCGGCTGATCTTGCAGCGTTGTTGATCGATGGGGGTGCTTTCGACACAGGTATTACGCTGTTTGGTCGGATTGGCGTGGCGATTTTTGCGGTCTTTGCAGTCCCTGCTCTCCTGATCATCACGCTGCTGATCACCCAGCGCGCCATCGTACTGGCCCCGCAAAAACTCACGCCGAAGTTTTCTCGGATCAACCCCGTCGAAAACGCCAAGCAGAAATACGGCCGGAACGGCTTGTTCGAGTTCTTCAAGAGTTTCGTGAAGCTGATCGCAATCAGCGTGATCCTGGCCGTCGCGATCGCGGGAGAGATCGATCGGCTGCCGGGCTACGTCCACATTCACGAGCGTATGTTGCCGCTGTTGCTGCTCGACCAGTTCTGGAACGTCATGACGGGTGTGCTCATCTTCGCGCTGGCCGTCGGAATGATCGACTTTCTGTGGCAGCGCCAAAACCACCTGCGCCGCATGCGGATGACACATCAGGAGGTGAAGGACGAATCCAAGCAGGCCGAAGGGGATCCGCATATGCGGGCGTCCCGTCGGGACCGCGGGCGGGAGATCGCGAACAACCGCATGTTGCATGACGTCAAGAGCGCCGATGTCGTCATCGTCAATCCCACGCACTATGCCGTGGCCCTGAAATGGTCGCGCTCGGAGAAGTCGGTCCCGCATTGTGTCGCAAAGGGTGCTGACGAACTCGCACGACGTATCAGGGTCAGGGCAGAGCAAGACAACGTGCCGATTCACTCCGACCCGCCAACGGCGCGATCCTTGCACGCGCTTGTTGATGTCGGGAAACAGATTGAGCCCGAGCATTACAAGGCGGTCGCGGCAGCGATCGTCTTTGCAGACCAACTTCGCGCGAAAAAGCGCGAACGAGATGCGGTGTTGGGATGACGCCCGTTCGAACTCGATTAACGCAGGCACAGCGGACTGGAACGCGCGGCCGACGTACCGCTTTTTCAGATCCTAACGCCGGGAATATCGCATGAAAGGTGCGGGAAAACTCGAAGTTCTCAGCCGGATAATGTCCGCAAAGAAGCGCGCGGAGACGGCCAAGCTGAAAGCCATCACGCTTCAAATGCAGTCGCTGCGAACTCGCGCCGACGAGGCGAGAGCGCAGTCGCGCGAGCAGTCAGCGGGATCGTCCCTAAGCGAGATGCTGGCCATCGCCAGTCATCAACAACGCCTTGAGGCAAGCGCGCGCGCGCTGGAAACAGAGGCATTGGCAATGAATGACGAGTTCATCGCGCAACGAAAGACACTGAGTACAACGTTTGGTCGGTCGAGCGCACTCGAGCACGTGATCAAGGAAGCTAAGAGGAAAGAACGATGCGAACGTGAGCGCCGGGCCGAGGCGCCACCGTTGAAAGGCAGGCGTCAGTCTTCGCGCGTGTCAGACCCTTCATCAGTCGGAACGGAATAGCTGCCGTTGATCCAGCGGCCAAGATCGACATCTGCGCATCGCTTCGAGCAGAACGGACGATATCGCGCTGCCGTCTCGGCAGTGCAGATTGGGCAAGTGGCGGACAATGCAGGCGTTTTCGCCACGACCGAGCCTCCAATTGTTAATACGTGTTTCTCCAAGGCACGGCCTCACATAAAAAACAACAGGATTCCTGTAAATCGAGGTTATATCTAGCAAAGATTGCTGCTGCAAAAGCCGGAAGACCGGAATTGGAAACACTGCCACAAAGAACTATTACGCGCAGATCCGATCTGAAACGCGTCGATGTGCAGACTGACCTCTCTGAGCCGATTGATCCCATTTCGTCGGTTCGTACGGATCGGGAACGCGCGCCATCGCTGATGCGCAAGGTCTTCGCAGGGGCGGTTCAGTGCGCGCTGGTGCTCGCGATCGCGTTCGCCGCATACAAGACGTCCCTTTGGCTGACGGAGACTGCACCCAAAGCGGAACGCACGGCACGCGAACGCGTTGCACGTCTGGTGGAAGTCTCGACTGTCAGGGCGGCAGAGCAAGGACCTGTTATCGAAGCCTGGGGCGAGGTCCAGCCAGCCCGGACATTGGTCGTGCGGCCCGAGATTACGGGAACGATAACCTGGGTACACCCGGACGTCAGAATGGGCGGTCGGCTGAAGCAGGGCGATGTCGCCGCGCGCTTTGACGACCGCGATCTATCCTTGGCCGTCAGCCGCGCCGAAGCCGACATCGCCGAGATCGAAGCACGGATCCTGATCGAACAGGGCCAGGGCGAGATCGGACGACGCGAACTGACCCGGCTCTCGCGAAATCTGACGGCGTCGCAACGCAACCTTGTGCTGCGTGTGCCGCAGATGGCGCAGCTTGAAGCGGAACTCGCATCAGCGCGTTCAACGCTACAGCAGGCTCGCATCGCCTTGTCCAAGACCGAAGTGATTGTCCCGTTCGATGGCGTCATCACCAGCGAGTCCGTCGCACCGGGCGCAGTCCTTTCACAAGGAACGGAAGCCGCGACCTTTGTGGCGTCGGATGTGTTCGAGGTCGTTCTGGCAGTTCCTGCGAGTGCTCTGGAATGGATCGATCCTAACGAGGGGCAACTCCTCGCGATCTCGCAGGACAACGTCTGGCAAGAGAACTCGCAGCGCACGGGGCAGCTTGTCCGGCTGTCATCCGAACTCAGCGAGACAGGACGGATGGTCGAGTTGATCGCAGAGGTGCCGGACCCGCTTGCACTGACCGAGGTCAACGAAGGCAAACCGCCGCTTCTGCTCGGCAGTTTCGTTAGGGTAACGATCGAGGGTCGCCAGATCGATGGCGCCGTATCGCTGGATCGCGCCCTATTGCGGGACAACGACACTGTCTGGATCATGCAGACGGATGACACGCTCGATATCAGGCCGGTCGACATCGCATGGCGTGGCGCCGACAAGGTTCTTGTCCGGTCGGGCCTGTCCACTGGCGAGCGTGTGGTGACGACGCCTCTCAGCACCGTTGCACCGGGCATGGCGCTGCGAACCCGGTCCGAAGAAGTCTCGGGATGAGACCGGGCGACCGCCTGGGCGGGCCAATCGCCTGGATGGCCAAGAACTCGGTCGCGGCAAACCTGCTGATGGCGGTGCTGATCGCCGGTGGCATCTACATGATGCTGTTCATCGTGAAGCAGGAATATCTGCCGAGCGTCGAACCGGACACCGTTACGGTGACAGTTGCCTCGCCGGGCGCCACTCCAGCCGATATCGAACAATCGATTGTTCTGGTTCTGGAGAATGCGATCTCGGCCCTGGACAACATCGAGAAGGTAACGGGAACGGCCTCCGAGGGTTCTGGATCGCTGAGCCTTGAACTCGGTATCGACAAGGACGTTCAGGCCACGTTCAACGATATTCAGTCGGCAATCGATGGCATCACGACATTTCCCGAGGACGCAGAAGAACCCTCGGTCGCGCTGTCGATCCGGCGTCGGCCGGTGGTCGATGTCATGCTCTATGGCGACACCGACGACATGTCGATGCGGATGGCAGCCGAGCACCTGCGCACGGCACTGCTGAGATCCGATGGGATCAGTCGTGTCGACATTCAGAACGAACGCGATCTGGAGATCCGTATCGAGATTTCGGAATCGCTACTACGCTCTTACGACCTGACCCTCGGCGAGATTGCGGAAACCGTACGACAGACCGCATTGGACAGGTCTGGTGGAACAATCGAGACGGACGGCGGGGATCTGCTGCTGAGGATGGCGGACCGGCGCGAGGAACTCGCCGAGTTTGCGAAGATCCCAATCCTGTCGGATCCGCGCGGCACGGTGCTGCGGCTGGGGGATATCGGAACGATCTCGCGTGCCTTCGGTGACTCCGAGAAGTCATTCATCTTCAATGGCTACCCTGCACGAGAGCTCAAGGTCTATCGTGCCGGACGCGAGACACCGATCGGCGTTTCAGAGGCCGTTCGTACCGCCCTGCCGGACGCGATGAGAACCCTGCCCGCAGCGCTGGATGTCATTGTGCTCAATGACCGCTCTGAGTACTTCAAAGGCCGCAAAGAACTGTTGCTCACCAACGGTTTCGTTGGGCTCTCGCTGGTTCTGCTGTTGCTCAGCCTGTTCCTGAATGTCCGCCTGGCATTCTGGGTCGCAGTTGGGATCCCGACGGCTTTCATGGGCGCGATGCTGGTGCTGCCCTCGACCGGCATGACGATCAACCTGGTCTCGATGTTTGCCTTCATTGTGGCGCTGGGTCTCGTGGTGGATGACGCGATCGTGGTGGGTGAGAACATCTACGATTACCGGCAAAAGGGTATGCCGTATCTCGAGGCCGCGATCCGCGGGGCTCAGGACATCGCGGTCCCGCTGACGTTCTCGATTCTGACCAACATAGTGGCCTTCATTCCCCTGGCCTTGACCGGTGGGTGGCTGGGCAAACTGTTCTTCGCAATCCCGGTGGTCGTTTCGCTTGCCTTCGTCATGAGTTGGATTGAGGCGCTGTTCGTGCTGCCAGCCCACCTGGCCCATGACGAGCGCAAGAAGGTTCGCCTGTATCCACCGATCTCATGGATTGCGGTTGCTCTGTCGATGATCGAACGAAAAGTCTTCGGACCGGTCCAGCGGGCGTTCGCCGGTGGACTCGATTGGGTGACACACACCCTCTATGGCCCCCTGATGCGGTTTGCGGCGCATGGGCGCTACGTGACCGTGGCAATCTGCTTCGCGATTTTCGCAATCGCTCTTGCGTATGTGATGAGCGGGCGCATGGGCTTCGGGCTGTTTCCGCCAGTACCCCGCGATTACGCGAAGGCGTCGATCACGATGCCTGTCGGCACACCCACGGAAATCACGCTGGCGGCCCGCGACGCGGTGGTTGCCTCGGCACTAGGTGTTGTTCGTGAAAACGGTGGAGATGACTTGAGCCTGGGCGTCGATGCCCACGTTGATGGTACGAGCGTCAGAGTCCATGTGCATCTTACACCTCCGGACGTGCGCCCGCTGGAGACCCGCGAGTTCGTATCAGAATGGCGTAAGGCCACCGGCGTGTTGCCCTCGGCGCGATCGCTGCAATTCGAGTCGTCCTGGGGCGGGCCCGGCGGCAGTAGTCTCGAAATTCGCCTCTCGCACCCAGATACCGATACGCTGGCGCAGGCTGCGGCGCGACTTTCCTCGGATCTTGCGCAGTTTGGACCCGTTCGCGATACCCGCGATGGCTTCTCACCGGGCAAGGAACAACTTGAGTTCACATTGAGCGAGGCGGGCCGGGCGCTCGGGCTGAGCTCGGCCGAAGTGGCGTCTCAGGTGCGCGCTGCGTTCTATGGAGCCGAAGTTCTCCGCCAGCAGGACGGGCGGAACGAGATCACGGTGCGCGTGCTCAGACCCGAGAGCGAGCGCCGTTCTGAAGCGGATATCGAGACGCTGCTCGTGCGCACACCCGATGGTGGCCATGTCCCGCTCTTCGAAGTTGCAAATGTGGTGAACAGCAGGGCCGATGCGACGATCACCCGGGAAGAAAACCAGCGGGTCGTTTCGGTCACCGCGAATGTCGAACCCCGCAAGGAGACGACGCAGGTGATCGCTGCGGCCCAAACCGATTTGCTGCCGCAATTGAGCGAAGACTACCCGGGGCTGAGCTACTCGCTCGAGGGACGCCAGGCGACCCGCCGGGATGCGATGAAGGACCTGATCTACTATTCGGCCATCAGCCTGATCATCATCTACGGGTTGCTGGCCGTGCCCTTTAAATCCTACTTCCAGCCGATCATCATTTGTCTGACCATACCGTTCGGCTTCGTCGGCGCCGTACTCGGCCACCTGATCATGGGGTACGCGCTTTCGTTGATCTCGATCTTCGGAATTGTCGCCCTGTCGGGCGTGCTGATCAATGCCGGGATTGTCATGATCGACTATGCGAACAAGCGGCGACTGGAGGGCGTGGGCGCATACGAAGCTATCTGTGGAGCGGGAGTGCGACGTTTCCGGCCGATTCTGCTGACCACGATCACGACTTTCTGCGGGCTGGCCCCGATGATCTTCGAAACATCGCGGCAGGCTCAGTTCCTGATCCCAATGGCAATTTCTTTGGGATACGGCATCGTTTTCGCGACGCTCGTCGTTCTGTTTCTGATCCCGGCGCTTTATCTTGTGCTGGAGGATGTCAAATCATTGATCAATCCCGATCGCGACTATGCGGCATCAGAAGACCTGGAACAGCCCGCAGACGCGACGGTCCCGGTTCCGGCCGAATGACTCCGACGTCATTGTTGCAACGACAGGATCATACCCCTATAAGGCGCGCTTCGTTTGGGTGACCGGCCGGTACGGGCTGCCGAGTCGCCTGTGATACGAGCTCGAAATCAGGAGATCGAAATGCCCAAGATGAAGACCAAGTCAGGCGCGAAGAAGCGCTTCAAGGTCACCGCCTCCGGGCGCGTCAAGGTCGCACAGGCCGGTAAGCGTCATGGAATGATCAAGCGTTCACGGAAGTTCATCCGCAATGCACGCGGAACGACCGTGATGTCTGCGCCTGACGAGAAAATCGTCAAGCAATTCCTGCCCTACGCGTAAGGAGGACCAGTCATGCCCCGAGTAAAAGGTGGACCAGCCTCCCGTCAGCGTCACAAAGACGTTCTCAAGTCCGCAAAGGGATACTATGGCGCCCGGTCGCGGAATTTCCGGACAGCGACACAGGCAGTCGACAAGGCGTTGGAATACGCAACGCGGGATCGTAAGCGGCGCAAGCGCAACTTTCGTGCGCTCTGGATTCAGCGCATCAATGCGGCTGTTCGTGCACATGATGACACGCTGACCTATTCGCGCTTCATCAACGGTCTCGCTTTGGCAGAGATCGAGGTGGATCGGAAGGTTCTGGCGGATCTCGCGGTTCACGAACCGGAAGCCTTCGGCAATATCGTCGATAAGGCGAAAGCAGCCCTCGCCTGAGCCGCTTAACACGGCAAACGTTTCGAACCCTCGGTGAAAGCCGGGGGTTTTCTTTTGATGGCAGGCGCAATTTCCGGCGCCGGAAGAAAATTGAATCGGCTCGCAAGTCAGGGCATAGATATATTTTAAGGAAAGTAGCGTCCAAGAATGTGACGTAGATATCGTCATCGCGGCGAGCAGCAGAACGAGGAGACCGAGATGGTCCGCTCCCCAGATCCCCGGCGACTCGGTCGGGTCAGCCTTGGTACGACACTCGCCGTTCTTGTTTCGGCATCGGTGGCGGCGGCCGATTTCCCGGGTGAACGCTGGAACATCGATTTCGTGAGGGTTGCCGGTGAGGACCAGACTGCCGTCCGCAATGGTCTGCAACGCGCAGCAGAGATCTATTTCTACGGTGACGAGACCGACGCTCGCATGGAAGCCACCGCGCGGGGCGATGGTGCTTTCGACGTGAAGATTATCGGATCAGACGGGCGCGTGCTGGCAGAGCAAACCGGCCTCAGCTATGCTCAGGGTGGCAATTCAGCAGACTCGGTGGCGCAGGCAGCCCTTGCCTGGCTTGACGGGTTGGCCTGTGCTGATGGGTGCGCGATCGCACAGGCTGGGCCTGCACCATCAGCGACGCCCGAACCGACACCAGCACCCAGCGAGCAGGCGGTGGCTGTAGCGCAGGCTACCGTTGAAGCCTTGCGAACAGCACCCGCTGAAGAAGTGCCCGCAGCGGTAGAGCTTTCTCCCGTCACGTCAGAACCTGTGGAAGTGCCTGCGCTCGCTGTCGCGCCAACGCCTGAAATTCAAGCGCCAGCAATCACCGTTCCAGCTTCACCGGTGCAAACTGACGACGTACAGATCGCAGCAATCACGCCGGAACCGGTACGATCCGAGGGACTCGACGCAGATCTCGTGCTGCGCCAGGAACGCGCGCGCCAGGCGCCGCGAGCCGATCGAGGCGCGTCTTCGCAGCCCTCGACGGCGACAGAGATCGCGGTACCAACCCGTCCCGTACAACAAGAGATCGCGACGCCGAGCATTTCTGCCGCACCCTCGACTGGATCATCCACGGGCGCCTCTCTCGCTGCTGCCACACCCAAGACGCAGACACCAGTGATTGCGACAGCGCCAAAAAAGCCTGAAGCGCCGCGCGTTGAATCTGAAAGCCCTGTATCCGAAACCCCGGATGAGAGCGCGATCGCAACAGTCACGGCAGAGGCATCCCCGGTCGTCGAGACGGCGCCTGTCGTCGACGAAAGCGTCGAGGCTTCAAGAACCGTTTCCGAAGCCGTCGACACAACCGAAACATCGGCAGCCCTTTCGATCCAACAGCCCCAGGAAGTGGCACCAGGCATTGCATTGCCGTCGCCCACCGAGAATGGGACACCATCCACGATTGCCGAGATCGCGACCGGTTCGTCCACACAGCCAACCGTCGAAACCGAACCTGCGGCGGAAGTCACGTCGATTGTGCCAGCACCAACGCCAGTTCCGACAGAGGCACCGTCCGTTGCGGAAGTTGCATCGGTCGCGCGCGAAGAGGCAGATACCGCTTCAACGCAAGATGATGGCGACGGTGAACAACTTGCGCTGGTGAACCCTCAGGGCGCGGTGGCACCGCAGCCGACGCCGTCAGCGACAGCCAGCGCAACGACACCCGAGGCACCCGAAACAGATACGGCACCGACAGCGGTCCAAACCGATAGCTCAAGCGATGATGCAACGACGGTCGAGACACGGATCGCCGCAGTGGATCCAACCGCAGAGGGTCCCACGCTTGCGAATGCGCGTTGGGTCGGGTTCACGCCCGCGGTCTACACCGGCAGTGATAACAAGACGGGGGCCTGGATCTCCGGACCCTTCGACCGCAAGCAGCGCACGGGCTGGATCACCGACACAGCCACCGGTGCCACAACGCGCGTGACCTTTATCTGGCGCGATGGCGGCTCGGGTTCCCGAACGGCGCTGCTTTCGCGCGAGGCGGCGAGGGCACTTGGGCTTGGGCAAGGGGATGTGGCAAACGTCGCCGTGTATCTGCCGCGCTAAAACCTCGCCGAAGGCCTTGATCAGACTCGGACACGCTGATAAAGAGCTCGCTCCGCTACGGCAGAGCGTGTGTTCTCCGGGCCAGGAAGGGACAAGTTAGGCGCCTGAGCGCCGGGAGACCGATGCTATGAAAGTCAAGAATTCGCTGCGTTCACTCAAGAACCGTCACCGGGACTGTCGCGTCGTGCGCCGCAAGGGCCGCATCTACGTGATCAACAAGACGCAGCGGCGCTTCAAAGCGCGCCAAGGCTAAGCCCGCGACACCAACTCACAAGAGCTTTCTATCATACGGACTGAGCGGCGTCGCCGCTCAGACGCCATACCCGCACCCTCGCCCCTTCGGGCTCGGGCTGCGGAGTTGGCGCATTGTTCAGGCAGCATGCCAAGACTTATCGGCACGAGTGTAGGCGTCAATGAACTCAGTGCGACCCTGCCCATCGCTCCAGAGGATCGGAAAGAACGCGGGATCCATAGCGTCGGTTCCGATCCGCTTGTACCGCGAGTAAACATATCCAACGTCGCTGGTGAACCGCGCTTCGCTGGAGATCGTGTGACTGACCACAGATCGCCTGGGGTTGTTAGTCGCGTTCGGGCCAGAGCCGTGCCAGAGCCAGCCATGGTGAATCGAACCGCCGCCTGCGGGAACCTCGACAGCGATCATATCCGGATCCGGAACACCCGCTGCACCAGCAGCGCGGCGGAAATCGGACTGATAGTCTTCCGGGTTGTGAAACGCCTCGATCGGAGAGGACGCGCCCCATAAGTGCGATCCGCGTGCGAACTCCATCGTGCCACCTGTACGGGTCACATCATCGAGTGCGATCCAGACAGTGCACATCAACCGCGGCGTCGCCCAACCTGCATAAGCGCTGTCCTGATGCATGCCCAGCGCCCCCCCGGGCGTGCCGCCGGTTGCAGGGGGCTTATGCAACAGATTGTCTTGAGCGATCCGGGCTCCTGGCCACCCGTTCAGGGTAGCTGTTGCGCGCCCTATTGCTTCGGACAGGATGATTGCGGCCAGTGTCCGATTGGATTTCCAGACGTTGCAGATCTGTCGGGTGACGTGTGGATCATCGCCGGGCTTCCAGTTGACCTCGTCCGGCGCCAAACCCGTTTCGCACTCACCCTGGAAACTCCGCTCCATGGCGTCGCGCAGTCGGTCGACAGTCGTCTTGTCGATGATACGATCGCGGATCAGGAAGCCGTCTCGAGCGAATGCCGTGACGTCCTCGTGGGTGATTTCCAGAGAAACCGGCATAGCACGTCTCTCGTTATCGCGATGGGCTTGCCCGGCAAAACTCAGGCGTAGTTGCCTTTCACGCGTTCTTTTGTGGGATCGAAATGCGGGAAGCGGCAGACCGATGCCGGAATGCGCTTCTGCATCCCGTCGAGTTGGCCGATCTCGACCTGCGTGCCTTCGTCAGCGTGAGTCACGTCAAGCCGCGCCAGCGCGATGGTCTTGCCGAGGAACGGCGACTTCATGGCCGAGGTAATCTCGCCGATTTGTGCGCGCCCGAGGCGGATGCAGTCGCCATTGGCGGGTACGAGACCACCCTTAACCTCCAGCCCAACCAGTTTCCGATGCGGGTTTGCCTTGCGCCGCTCGATCGCCGCGCGGCCGATGAAATCATCGTTCTGCGTCTTTAGCGGCACGGTGAACCCAATCCCGGCCTCGAAAGGATCGGTTTGGTCACAGAATTCATACCCCGCGAAGACCAGCCCCGCCTCGATCCGCACCATGTCCAGTGCTACCAGACCGAACGGGATCATCCCATGCGGTTGCCCCGCCTTCCAGACTGCATCGAAGACAGTTTCGGCATGTTTCGGATGGCAGAAGATCTCGTAGCCGAGTTCGCCGGAGTATCCGGTGCGCGAGACGACCAGCGGCGCGCCATCGAACGCTCCGATCCGACCGACAGCAAAGCGGAACCAGGCGAGTTCCTCGAGCGTTGGCTGTGTCGGCGCAGTCCAGATGATCTCTTTCAGGATATCCCGGGATTTTGGTCCCTGCACGGCGATGTTGCTCAGTTGGTCAGTCGAATAGCGGACCCTGGCCTGCATCCCCTCGCGTTCAGCAACCTCGCGCATGTGAATGCCACTCAGATCTTTGCCACCTATCCAACGGAA
>ERZ1740062.48-NODE-48-length-90250-cov-15.494274_pt1 | contig 90250 bp, 64 predicted proteins | sample MGYA00581741_ERZ1740062 | MGnify/ENA primary metagenome ERZ1740062 (study PRJEB43018, sample SAMN04849747) | marine metagenome | isolation source: floating plastic debris | place: Pacific Ocean | collected 2008-09-01 | study: EMG produced TPA metagenomics assembly...
GTTTAATAATCGAATGACCACCACAACTAGCAATTGTTTTTCCATCCGGACTAAATGCAACGGAAAGAACTGGACGATTATGACCATAAAGGGTTTTTAAACACTGTCCTGTTTGAGAATCCCAAATTTTTACACTTCTATCGCTACTACCACTAACTATTAATTTACTATCTGGATTAAAGGCAATTGACCAAATACTATCATTATGTCCTTCTAGTATTTTATGGGGTACTTGATTGCTATCAATTTCGCCAATATAATTTTTATTTAGAGAATCTATCTGCCAAATTCGGATAACATTATTGTCATTACCAATATTTGTACAAGCTATTATTTTCTCATCAGGACTAATAATTACTGAAGAAAGCCAGTCTTTGTCTTCAAAAAAAGTAGATATACATTCATGAGTATCTATATCCCAAAATTTAATTGTATGTTGACTACCGCTAACAATTATTCGATTGTAGCTACTGTATATAACTGAATGAACAAAATCTGCACGACCTTGCAAAGTTTTGACACATTTTCCTGTAGTGATATCCCATATTTTTATAGTTCTATCAACGCTAGCAGTTGCTAGTCTTTTTTCTATACTTCCGAAAGCGATCGCATTAATTTCTGAAAGATGTCCTGATAAACTTTGTAAGTATAAACCTGTATCAATATCCCATACTTTAATAATTTTTTCACCACTACCAGTTGCTAAATATTGTCCATTCTGACTAATATCAATTAAGGAAATATTATAACTTTGAGATTGTAGAGTTTCTATGCATTCACAGTAAGTTAAATTCCAAATCTTGACAATTTTATCTTTAATACTGCAAGCTAAAATATTATGACTATTGATAATTCTGACCGATAAAATAACACCGTTATTAGTTGAAAATTGTTTAATAAATTCTTCTGTATTGATATCCCAAATGTGAACGTAACCATCTTCACAGCCGAAAATCAGAATATTAGTTTGAGATGAAAGACTTAGAGAACAAATACGACTTTGGGATTCAATCAATATACGAGAATTACCTGTATCCAAATCCCAAGTCAATATTTGCTTGCTAGAATAACCAAATAATCTGCTTCCATCTAGATTAAAAACAAGATTTTTAACTGTATATTTATTCGGTGAATTTAAAGTTAAAATACATTCTCCAGTAGAAGCATCCCATATTTTTACCGTTCTATCCCGACTTGAACTAGCAATTTTTCGAGAATCGGAACTAAAAGTGACAGATTCAACTATGGTTTTATGTGCTTGATTTTTAAAAACTTGTTGATTTTCTTGCCATTTCCACAAAGAAACCTCACCATCAATACTTCCCGTAACTAAAAATTCTTCATTTGCACTAAAAGCAAGACTAAAAATAATTCCAAAGTTATTGGTAAAAGTTGTTTTGACAAAGTTACTATTAGTAAAATCGACATCATTTAAGGTTATTCCTTGTAAATTAGCTTGTAGAATATTTAGATAAGAGAAATCTTGAATACTAATTTTTTCTGATAATTGGGATATTAAATTTATTATATTTCCTATAACATATCCGGTATAATAAGGTGATTTTTCTCGAAAATTATTAATAATATCTATCAAATTAGTTTCAATTTGATGTTGAGTTCCGAAAACCATTTCTAAACGTTCAATTATTGGTTTAATAATTAAACGTTTTTGTACATCTTGAATGTAATCGGGTGCGGTAGCTTTTAATAACCCATGACTTTGAAATAATAAAATATCTCCAGAAATAATTTCTTGACATATTCTATCAATAAAATTTATAGTTAAATATTCCATAACTACAGGCTGGAGTAAAAATTTAGAGTTTTTTTTCTCAATCAGGGAACGACAATTTAAGGACTCTAGTACTTCCAATAAGTTAAATGGTTGATTTTGACTCAAATCAAACTGAGATGATAGTAAATCCTCCTGTAATTCTTTTAAATCAACAGCATCTTGATTAATAGCGAGCCAATATAATAAAGATTTCTCTAATTCCGATAAACGATTAAATTGTTGTGCTATCAAATTGCGAACATCACCAAACACCGTACTACTTTGAGCTGAAAAGTTAGAAATATCTCCATCAAATAAATCTAAAACCGTAGTAGCGATAAATTTAGTATACAAAGGATTACCGCCATAGTTAATAGTTAACTGTTCCCAATCTGAATCTATAGCATCAGTAATTCCTTTCATTTGAAAAATCTTCTTCACTTCATCGATACCCAAACCTGTAATTTGTAAAGAACGAACTGGAAGCTCCTTCCCTTCAAGAGTGGTAATTTCTTTTGGTTTTTCCCGAGAAGTAATCAATAAGCAACTTTGATGAGATGTTTCCCCTAATTTTTGAAAAAGTTCACTATAACCCTCGTACCCATTTAAATAGTTACCCGCATAATTACTATCACAGAAAATAGCATCAACATTATCAAAAACTAACAAGCAGCGTTGCTCTTGTAAATATCCAAGTAGTTTATTAATTAAGAGAGTAATATTTTTCGCTAAATCTGTTTCTTCACCATTAGACAAAATTTGTAATAACTTAGTAATTATTTCTAACGGTGGTGGAGCATTACGTAAAGAAAACCAAATTGTAAAATCAAAATTTTGACTAAGATTTTGAACAACTTTAGTTGATAAAGTGGTTTTTCCAATACCACCAATTCCTACTAATGCAATTAAGCGGCAGTAATCAGTTATAATCCACTTTTGTAGTATATTTAGTTCTTCAATACGACCGTAAAAAATAGAAACGTCAGGTGCTTCGCTGCAAAAATATTTATTTTGTTTATTTTTAGTTTTTACAGCCTGATTTGTTACACTCAACTTTGTATAATCACTTTGATTCAAATCCAGAGCAAAAGCACGAAAAAAACGCTCTAAGGTACGTTTATCTACACCAACTTCTCGATGTAAAACCTTAGAAATAGTAGCAGGATCTAGTTGAGTTATTTCGCTTAAAATTTCAATAGTATAAGGTTTAGCAGAATTTTCTTGATTTTCCCATTCTTTTATAGCCTTTTGTATTTTTCCCCATCCCTCACTTGTTAGAACTACCCCTCGTTTACCTCGTCTTTGTCCAATCATAATTATCTTCAATATGGAAGTTTTATATTTTGTTTATCTTTCTCTTATATTTTATTTGAGCTTTTTATTAGCTATACTGCACAACCGAAATATGAGTATTTGGAGCTTTTAGAGGATTGAATTATCAAAAAAAAAATTATTTTTATAACTTCCTGAACTTCCCTGGTGCAGATAATTAGAAAGTGCAATGATGCTTATAGATGGAATTGCAAAGAAACTCATAGCTCGCAGTAACTCGTTAAATAATCCCTGAATGATTATTGATAAAAACAGTATAAAAAAGCTGTATAACCTGCTGCGAAACAATATATAAGTTATTTTTGTAACCTGTCATAAACCTGTATTCTTTTGTAGCTTCTAAGAGGTACACATGACTCCTATTGATATCGAAAAATTACCACTCTGGGTACAAAATAGAGACACAGTATTGAAGTCTCATCAAAATGTACAATGGCGTTATGGGAAACAACCAGATTACACTAATTCTAATAAGAATTTAGCAAAAGAAAGTACACAAAATCATCCCGAAAATTCCCTGGAATCACTCGTACAAAACTTAGTACGAACATTTGATGTTGAAGCAAATTTCAAAACTAATCCTCAACAGTGGATATCCGTTGTTCAAGATAAGTTCCGTATGAGTACAAACGGTGGAATTAACTTTCAATTAGAAGACTTAGTACAATCTGGTACTTATAAATTACTGATTGGTAATACCAAACATTACAAAGCTTCAGAAGAAAACTTTGAAACTTCCACCAATCTTTTTCACTCTGCATTTCCCGAAGGCTTTTTATGGGAAGTTCTAGAAGTATATTCTACACCACCAACGATTGCTGTTAAATGGAGACATTGGGGACATTTTCGAGGAGCTTATAAAGATTATGCTCCTACTGGAGAGACAATTGAAATTATTGGGATGAGTATTATTAAAGTTAGCGATGATTTAAAGATTTTGTCATTGGAACACTATTATGACAATACTAAATTCTTAGATAAGTTAACATCTGGTGATAAAACTTCAGCAGGAGCAAAACAAACATCATCATCTCCACAACAGAAATTTTGGGGTTTTATCAAGCAGTTTCTGCAACCAAAATTAAAACCAACAATCGTAAATTCACAAGTTAGTCGCTGTCCTTTCGCGTCTTTAATACGGTAATTGTAGATACAAGTCTTCGTTCTCTCTGATTTATACCTGATTGAAGCTCCCTCAATAAATTGAGGGATTCTCACTTCACAGATAATTGCTCTGAATAAGTTATAAATCTTGGATCATCTCCATGAGAGGTATTTCCTACCCCAATAATTCTCATTCCTTCGTTTCTGATGTTGATTGCTACGGTTTCATCCCTTCGATAAATCGAGGGACTTCTCACGAAAGAAAGTTAAATTTTCTAATCAGTCTTGGAAAATAAAAATTGAAGTCAAAAACTTTAAACTTGATTTTTTAGGGGATATAAAGCGATCGCGTTTCCTACCTTTGCTAAATTGCATTAGTTTATTCTATTCAGAAATAGTTATTTGTGTGGGGAGACCTGCTTTGCAGCTAATACCTGGAAAATAACTATAAGTAATATTTTATTATGCTCGCTGAAGATAGTGCTATACATAATTCTATAAATATATCTGGAGAAAGTATATCTGGAGAACATATATCTGGAGAAAGCTACTTTTTCAAAAGTAATGAACCTTTACTACTTAACGACCCCCAGAAAATTTGGTTGGTTAAGTCTGGTGTTTGGGCACTGTTTGCGATAAATGTAGAGAATGGTATTCCTAAGGGGAAGCGACGTTATTTATTTAGCGTCAAAGCTTGTGAAGCGATGTTTTCAGTCAAGTCATCCTTATCGGATAATGGGTTACCAAACAGTAATTATCAAATTTTGGCTGTTTCTTTAGAGGAAAGTGAAGTACAGCAGGTTTCTCCCGAACAGTTTTGTAATCCAAATCTGACTCCCCACACCCAAATTGACCCGGTGAAAAGTTTGATAGAAACTTGGGTACACCATTTAGGGGGAGCAGTTTCGGAAATTAATTCTCCGGTTTTACCTACTCCCTCCCAGGTTCCTGGATGTACTGTTTTGGGTAGTGGTGAGGTTTTTCAAGCTCCCAGTAATTGCGTTACTTGGGTAAAAATTTTACAGGGAAAGGCGAATTTACTAGGGTTAGAGGGATTGGAAATAACCCCAGATACAGAGCGAATTCCCTTACAGAGTTATCTTTGGGTACAGTCAAAAGATGTAATTGAAGTTGATGCACCAATCAGTGCGGGAATAGATGGTGGTAGCAGTTTACTCCACGGTTTAAACAGACTGCAAACATTATTTTTAAAAGCGATCGCGCAACTTGAAGGTCGGGAAATTCAGGCTGAGTTGTTCCGGACTCAAGCGAGGGAGCGTTTAAATAATCAGGTTTTAAGTAGTACTTTAGATGATTTTGCAAATATTTTTGAGGAGCAAAATGCAAAGGTACCTAATTTAAAGAAGGTTGCGAATCAGGAGGAAGCTTTATTATTTGCAGCAGGTGCTGTGGGTAGGTTTTTAGGGATTACAATTTATCCACCCAATAACTCCGAAGATTTGCGTAGGGTGAGGAATCCTTTGGATGCTGTAGCTCGTGCTTCCCGAATTCGGGTACGTCGGGTGACTTTGCAAGATGGCTGGTGGAAGCGGGATAGTGGGGCGCTTTTAGCTTATACTTTGGATGATAATCGTCCCCTTGCAGTTTTACCGATTTCTGATAATAGTTACGACATTATTGACCCCATTGAGCAAAAGCGGTTTAAGTGTAATAAAAAAATTGCTGGGACTTTATCTCCTACTGCTTATACTTTTTACCGTCCCTTACCTGTAGATACTCAAAATTTCTTATCTTTATTAGGGTTTGCAATTCGGGGTCATTCCAAGGAACTTTTTACAGTCTTATTTGCGGGAATTATTACTACCTTATTAGGTATGGTTGCACCCCAAGCAACCGCTATTTTAATTGACCAAGCCATACCTGATGCTGATAGGTCGCTTTTATTACAAGTGGCTTTGGGGTTGGTTGCCACTACCTTGGGAACAACTTTATTTCAGTTTGCCCAAACCGTAGCTATTATGCGGCTGGAAACCTTTGCTGACACTTCCACTCAGTCGGCAGTCTGGGATAGATTGCTGAATTTGAAAGCCTCCTTTTTCCGTCAGTATTCTATGGGTGATTTGAGTGCCAGGGTATCTGTTATTACTCAAATTCGTCAAAAGTTGAGCAATACTTTATTAAAAACCTTATTTTCTAGTGTATTTTCCTTATTAAATTTAGGTTTACTCTTCTACTACAGTTTTCCTTTAGCTTTAATTGCATTTCTGGTCGCAGCCCTAAATATTGGAGTTACAATTGTTTCCGGTATTCTGACATTGCGCAAAATCCGCCCCCTCCTAAATATGCAGGGTAAACTATTTGGGATGATGGTACAAATCATTAACGGTGTATCAAAATTTCGCACATCCGGAGCAGAATCCCGGGCTTTTGCTTACTGGGGAAAACAATACCGCCATCAGTTAAAATTAATGATGGCTTCCCAAGGAATCGAGGACAATTTAGCAGTAATTAACCAGCTTTTAGCAGCCTTCACCCCTGCAGTAATTTTTATCTTTGCAGCCAACTTATTGCAACAATCCCAAGGAAATGGTGGTAACTTTTCTACAGGTACCTTCCTAGCCTTCAATGCTGCATTTGGTACATTCTTGGGTGGTGCAACTAGTTTAAGTACCACAGTAGTAGACATCCTAGAGATACTACCATTATGGGAAAGAGCGCAACCCATCTTACAAGCAACCCCAGAAATTGATGGTGACAAAGCAGACCCCGGTAGATTGTCGGGGAGAGTGGAAGTAAAAAATATCGTATTTCGCTACCGTCCTGATGGAGCACTAACCCTTGACGATGTCAGTTTGCGAGCAGAACCAGGAGAATTTATCGCTTTAGTCGGTCCCTCTGGAAGTGGAAAATCTACCTTATTCCGCTTACTATTAGGATTTGAAAACCCAGAATCCGGCAGCATTAACTACGATGGTCAAGAACTAGCTGGTTTAGATATAGGTGCAGTACGTCGTCAACTAGGAGTAGTACTACAAAATAGTCGCTTGATGTCTGCGTCAATCTTCGATAATATATCCAGTAACGCCAACTTAACTATGGAAGAAGCCTGGGAAGCTGCAAAGATGGCAGGTTTAGCACAGGATATCGCATCAATGCCAATGGGAATGCATACAGTAGTCAGCGAGGGTGGAACCAACCTTTCCGGAGGACAAAGACAGCGCTTAATCATTGCTCGTGCATTAGCTTTACGTCCCCGTATTCTCCTCTTTGACGAAGCAACCAGTGCTTTAGATAATAAAACTCAAGCCATAGTCAGCGAAAGCTTAGACAAATTGAACGTTACCCGAATTGTAGTAGCACATCGTCTGAGTACCATTCGCAACGCAGACAGAATCTACGTTTTAGAAAGCGGACGTTTAGTAGAACATGGTAGCTTTGATGACCTAGCAAACCAATCTGGATTATTTAGTCAACTAATTAAACGACAGAAGTTGTAGTAAGCGATCGCTTAAATTCATACTTCCAGGACTTACACAACTGGCACATTGCGATCGCAAGCCAGTAGTAATTATGCACTATAAACAGTGATTCCTGAAATCATATCGTTTCCGTTTATATCGGAATTATAGCGCTTTTCGGTTAACTGCAATACAAAGTAAATTTGTGAATTACCGCTGGGAGGGATTTTCATTCGACAAGATTGTATTTAACTTCTAACTTGCACATTTTACAACCCCCATATATCAAGGGTTTTAGAATTTATCGAAAAATGTACAAGTTTCATTTGTTGCAAGGTGGAGTTAAATTTTGAATTTTGAATTCCCACCTTGTGGGTCGCTCAAATGAAAACCGCTATATTTAAATTTCCCCTCTCTTTCTATTTCTAAGGGTTCTCTGGGTCTATGCAGTTTTTTTAATCATTCCGGTATAACCGGATTTGATATCAGTTATTTTTTAGAATTGTTCAAGACTTACGCAAAAGCAACGTAATTCAGTCCTGTATGTAACAAAAATATTTATATCAATAAGAATCATCAACTTTTCTGCGATTAGACTTAATCTGACTTCGTTTACTTTTGGAATCCAGACGCTTCTTTTGAGAACTGCGGGTTGGTTTGGTAGATTTGCGTTTCTTTTTAACTACCAATGCACTTTTGATAAGTTGTTTTAAACGAGATAATGCATCTTCTTTATTTTGTAGTTGACTTCTGTATTCCTGGGCTTTAATAATAATAATGCCATCTTGAGTAATTCGTTTATCATTTAACTTTAAAAGCTGCTCTTTATAATGTTCAGGTAGGGATGAAGCTGTAATATTAAAGCGTAAATGGATAGCAGTAGAAACCTTATTCACATTTTGACCACCTGCACCCTGAGAGCGAATAGCACTAATTTCAATTTCACTGTCCGGAATAATCACATTCTTAGAAATTTGCAGCATAACTCTCAAGATAAAATTATTGTTAGTAGCTGTAAAAACAGAAATAGGACTTAGCAAGAAGGCACATTATTTTGTAGGGTGCTGTGACACTTCGACTAACTCCAGAACATAGTAATAATGTTTTTAGTGTCACGCACCAACCAGGTATTATGATAATTGCGTAAGTCCTGAGAAAATAGAACATAAATAATAACAATATAAACAATAAGAATATTAAAAGAACCACCGCAATAAAGCAGTGGTTCGGTGAATATCTAACTTTATTTTTAAGCTAGATTTCAAACTAGCTTAAAAATAAACATCACAATTTAGACATCATAGTAAAGAGAAAATTCATAAGGATGAGGACGTAAACGTAATGGATTAACCTCAGTATCTAACTTATAAGAAATCCAATTTTCAATGAAATCTTCTGTAAATACACCAGATTCAGTTAAGAATTTTTGGTCGTTTTCTAGCGCTTCTAGTGCTAATTCCAAAGAACCAGGGGTAGAAGGTACTTTAGCTAATTCTTCTGGAGATAATTCGTAAATATTCTTATCTAAAGGTTCACCAGGATGAATTTTGTTCTTGATTCCATCCAAACCAGCACATAACATTGCAGCAAATGCTAAATAAGGATTACAAGTAGCGTCAGGACAACGGAATTCCAAACGCTTTGCTTTAGGATTATCACCACTCAAAGGAATACGTACTGATGCAGAGCGGTTTCCTTGAGAATAAGCTAGGTTAACTGGTGCTTCATAACCAGGAACCAAACGTTTGTAGGAGTTGGTACTGGGGTTAGTAAAAGCTAAAAGTGCAGGTGCATGCTTAAGAATTCCACCAATGTAGTAAAGACCCATTTCGCTCATTCCAGCATACTGGTCACCAGCAAACATTGGCTTACCATCTTTCCAGATTGATTGGTGGGTATGCATACCAGATCCGTTATCCTGGAAGACTGGTTTTGGCATGAAAGTAATTGTTTTACCATACTTCTTACCAACATTTTTGATCACATATTTATAAGTCATCAACCAGTCAGCAGCTTCGATTAGTTTACCAAAACGGAAACCGAGTTCGCACTGACCACCAGTTGCAACTTCGTGGTGATGTTTCTCGATGGGTACACCACATTCTTTCATTGTTAGCAACATCTCAGTACGCATATCCTGAGAGGTGTCAGTAGGAGAAACTGGGAAATAACCTCCTTTGAAGTCTGGTTTATAACCTAAGTTTGGTCCTTCTTCCTTACCAGAGTTCCAGCGACCTTCAACTGAATCTACATAGTAGTATCCAGCATTTGCTGTTTGGTCGAAGCGGACATCATCGAAAATAAAGAATTCTGCCTCTGGACCAAAGAAAGCTGTATCACCAACACCAGAAGATACTAAGTAATCCAATGCTTTTTGAGCAATTACTCGAGGACAACGATCGTACCACTCACCAGTACGAGGTTCCTTAATACTACAAATAATACTTAGGGTCGGCTCTTTCATGAAGGGGTCGATCCAGGCAGTATCAGCGTCGAGTACCATTGACATATCTGATTCATTGATGGCTTTCCAACCCCTAATACTGGAACCATCAAAGGGTACACCCTCGGTAAAAGAACTTTCATCGATTTGGTCCTGGTAGACTGTTAAATGCTGCCAAATACCTGGCATATCGATGAATTTCAAATCGATCAGTTGAATATTATTATCTTGAATCATCTTCAAGACTTCTTTTGGGGTTGTCATGGTCACTCCTTATCTGCCTACTTAATTAAAGTCACACTGGAATCTTTAACACATTTTTTGACTGGAAAACACCGGTTCAGTTGCTCCATTGCTATACGCTGGAGTAATCGTGACCCTGCGAATCTAAAAATCAAATTTTGACCGCCTTTATTCGGTCACACACCTGACATATCCTAAAGACAGAAAAGTTTCTATTTTGTATCAATAGTTACAGAATAATAATTTTAAAGGTTATATTAAACTTTGTTTTCAGAAAAAATATCAAATTCTAAAAGATACAAAACTCCACAATTGCAGTGGTAGGGGCAAGTTTGGAATAAAATCCTTATTAGCACATATATTGTGTTTTATTAATCAGCTATTAGCTTTATTAAGAAAACTTCAGAGATTTATTTTTTTGAAGGACTAGCTCACAAAGGGCATATTTTGTTTGATAGTAGCTAATAATCGCTAATTAGATATCAAAATCATAGTTAGAATCATATTGGGAGATAAAGAATAATGCGCGATGCAGTCACAAATCTAATTCAAAATTACGATGTCGCAGGACGATACCTGGATAGAAATGCTATTGATAGTCTTGCGTCCTATTTTGAAAGCGGTACAGCACGGATACAAGCAGCAGCAATAGTCAACTCTGATGCTGCTAATATTGTGAAACAAGCAGGTCTAGCATTATTTGATGAATTGCCGGAATTGATTCGTCCTGGTGGTAATGCTTATACAACCCGTCGCTATGCAGCTTGTCTACGGGATATGGATTATTATTTACGCTATGCAACTTATGCTTTAGTAGCTGGCAGTATGGATGTTCTTGATGAGCGTGTATTGCAGGGTCTACGTGAAACTTATAATTCTTTGGGAGTACCTATTAGTCCTACAGTTCGCGGTATCCAAATTATGAAGGAGATTGTGAAAGAACAAGTTGTAGCAGCTGGAATTGCTGATACAAGTTTGCTTGATGAGCCTTTTGATTATATGACCAAAGAGTTGAGTGAGAAAGATATTTAAGTTTTTGTTTTGGTGAGTGGTGAGTGGTGAATGGTGATATTGTAAAATTTTGATAGTCTAACCGGCGTTGCAAGACTATCAAGTGTAGGTTGGTAAAATTTATCAGAAATGTGATTTACCATTGATTTATCAACTCACTAATTACTATTCACTGCTAACCACTCTTAACTTGCACATTTTACAACTCTCATATATCAAGGATTTTAGAATTTATCGAAAAATGTACAAGTTTCATTCTTTGCTCCCGGTGGAGTTAAATTCCGGAATGGGGGAATGGCGGAATTTTGTAGCTTGCTTCTCGCGATAGCGAGTATTTTGAATTTTGAATTTCCACCTTGTGGGTCACTTACTAATCTTAAGGAATCTGTAATTAATTTGGCTAAACAGAGATTAGATGTTTTGTTAGTTGAAAAAGGCTTATTCTCTTCTCGTCAGCAAGCACAGAGGTTTATTCAAGCTGGAGAGGTGAAGGTTAATGATCAGATTATTGATAAAGCCGGAACCGAAGTTAAAATTGATTCAAATATTCAAATTAAAAAGCGATCGCGTTTTGTTTCTCGTGGTGGTGAAAAGTTAGCGAAGGCTTTAGATGAGTTTAATATTGCTGTAGAAGGACGTGTTTGTCTGGATGGTGGTATCTCTACAGGTGGTTTTACAGATTGTTTGCTACAATCGGGAGCAAAGTTTGTTTATGGTGTTGATGTCGGTTACGGACAAGTTGATTGGAAGTTACGTACTGATGAGAGGGTAATACTCAAGGAAAGAACAAATATCCGTCACCTCACACCTGAAGATTTATATAGTAAACCTTTCGTAGTTGAAGAAAAAGATTATCCCGATTTAATAGTTGTTGACGTTTCCTTTATTTCCCTAACCAAGGTTTTACCCGCAATTTGGAGATTGAGTAGACCCCTACGTGAAGCAATATTGTTGGTGAAACCCCAATTTGAAGTCGGACGCGATCGCGTGGGGAAAAATGGTGTGGTACGGGACTCAAAACACCATGCAAAAGCTATTTTTCAGGTGTTACAAACAGCTGTAGAGTTGGGTTGGAAATATAAAGGTTTAACATGGTCGCCTATTCAAGGACCAAAAGGAAATGTAGAATATTTATTATGGCTGGGAATGGAAATGCATCCCCAGCCATTAGAGTTAGAAAATGAGTTAGATACTCAGCTAGATAATGAGTTAGAAACTAAGCTAGAAGCTATTTACAAAATGACCAAATTAGCTGTAAGTAGTTTCTAGTTTAAGTATTTTTGTTAATCACAAGAGCTAGATTAATCGCAAAACTTAGATTAATCGCTGGACAATCTAAACGTCGTAAACCAAGCACTCTAATGCATCGGGGTTGCTCTCGCAATAGCTTTCTAAAGAATTTTTGCGGATATTAGCCTTACGATGAGAAGACTCTGCTTGCATTTCTTCTACAATATCCCAAGCGACTGCGCACTCAGTAGAAGTATCACCACTATTTGAACATGCAGCACGAGCTTCTTCCACAGCAGTGCTAATTGCATTTGCTAGAGCTTCTGATGCGCTTTGATTGTTGTGGATAGATGAATTCATACTTATTTTCTCCTTCGGTTTCTCAGATAAAGTTTGAATAGATAAAGTTGGAAAATCTAGTTAAAGAAAGTCTAGTTAAGACAGTCTATTTAAATAATTCAGGTAAGGTCAAAGTTACAATAGCTATCGCAACACCTTCATCGATATATCGATTAACTCACCTGCAAAAAATACAAAAGTAATTCTCCATATTCCGGAAATCTATGCTCAATATCCAAAGTAAATTTAAGTAACTATTTTGGGATTGGAGTAAAAGATGGGAAATCTACCTATCATCAACTAGACAAATGACAAATCAATTACTTAAGTATTTGTTACACCTGTAATTGTAGAAAAACGACTTCAAGATTAGCAGTGGTAAGAACCGCACCATATTTGTGATAGTTTCCGAAATCACCTGCTATTTAAATATACTTAAATACATTTTATGAGCAAGAAATTGAATTACTTGACCTCCGCTTTTGATTTTGAACTGCGTATTGGCCAAATTTAGCCTGAAAATATAGGAAATTCCAAGGCTTTGTTAAAAGAGTTTTATCAATGCTATTAAACTTGTAAAAACTTAAGCATTTGTTACTTTTAAAAAATCTAGTTTTTGAAAAATCTAATTATAGATATTTCATAACTTTTAAATCATAAATTAAAATGCCCCCAAAAGGCATATTTTTTTCTGTAGCGTGTGTAACACTTACTAAGATTATCTTTAATCCTTGTATAGCCATAAAACATCTTATTTTAGAATTATTTTATAAACACCCTTTAGAAGAAATCCTAAGATACTACCTTGGCATCTTCACGGTAATAGTAATTGGTAATGCTGATAGTCGCAGTATTTCCAGTACCATTTTGAATCGCGCTTTCTTTAACATCTCTAGCAATTTCTATACTTCGGTTTTCTACTGTCATCTTTTCCTCACTTACTGATTTTGCACTGCTTTTACCGATTTAATCGGTTGTAGTAATGTATAGTTGTCATCCAAATCAACATATCCATCTAGAGAAGCACACAAAATTCATAGACACTGGGGAATACAGATTAAATAACATCAGTTCGAGTTAAGGACATTTATTGAACTGCGATCGCCTATCTGCCATCGGCTCAAAAAATACAAGTATATTGATAAATAATATCGGGACTTACGTAATGCAAATTTGTCGTTGCGACCGAAACCTAGTAGTTTACCCAGCGAACTTTGCGTAGTTGTTCGTGAAAAGAAAAAGTTGTTTCTCCCCCTGCTCCCAGTCTGCGACAACGCTTTCAGCGAACCGCTTCCTCTGCTTCCCCTGCCTGCCTTTACCCGGCAATTTTGGCTTGTTCGAGTACTAGTGGAAAAGCATGAGTCAAGCACGGAAACTCGCAAGCAAACGGTCTCGGACAGAGTTCAGTAAGTCCTGGAAAATATAAAATACAAAAACTTATATAAATTTCAGCCATAAATAGAACATTTTGTTGTTAAATGGGGAAGTTATCAAACTAATACCGTGCTAAATAAAGAGTTTACCTTTTGATTTCCTGCTCTCGAAATCAAGTACTTATTAAATACTTGTTGAGTATTATTAAATCTTGATAAATTCAGTAGCAATACTTAGTGCAGTGAATTATAAAAATGCCACTATGACTGTATGTTAAGAGTTCTGGATATAGAAGACAGAATATTATGAATCAAATTCTTGCTGAAAATAGTTTAAATATTGTATATTTTATTACTACTATCTCTATAAGTCTTTTTTTAGCGATCGCTCTTATAAAGTTAACGTTATCTTTAGTTTACGCCACTGGTAATGCTAATGATGAGCTATTGATAAATTTAATGCAAATTCAGGGAATTACCAAGTGGAAGGAGTTAGAACAAATCTCTGGTGTCAGCAGTGAAGCGGTTTGGATGTTGAGGGATGGTAATATCGATTTCCTCAGATGGGGTGAATTAAAACAAATTGCAGCAGCTTTGTCTTTACCTTTACCAAATTTATTATCAAAACTAGGTTTACTAGAGAATAATCTAGTAGAGAATAATCTAGATTTGGAAATTTCTGGCGAGGATGAATAATTGGTAATTGGTAATAGATGGTAATAGATAATAAGCAATAGTTAATGTTGCATTCCCCACTCACCATCCCACCACTCTTCCATTCCCCACTCACCATCCAACATAACCAACAACCGCAAATGACTCCCGTTCGTAAGAGATTATCCCATCAAGGCGTGGAAATTTCATATTTAGAATGGAGTAAGCAAGGGAAAGAACCCTTATTATTACTTCACGGTTTAGCCGACCATGCTTTGGTGTGGAATAATTTAGGTGATGAACTCGTATCAAAGTATCATATCATCGCTCCAGATTTACGCGGACATGGTGAAAGTAGCAAACCAGAAGATGATTACACTTTTACCAGTATAATTGCAGACTTAGAAGCTTTGATGAGTAATCTCGGATGGAAATCAACCCATGTGGTAGCTCATTCTTGGAGTGGTAAATTAGTTGCCATTTGGGCAAGACAAAACCCATTTTGTTTGCTTAGTATGGTGTTGGTCGATCCAATTTTTATCTGGAAGATGCCTAGTTTCCTAAAACTTAGTTTTCCCTTGTTGTATCGAGTCCTTTCATTTCTCAAAGGGATGGGACCATTCAACAGCTACTCGGAAGCCGAAAATCAAGCACGTCAAATGTACCAATACCAGGGATGGACTCCCCTACAGCAAGAGGTATTCAAAAATGGAATAGAGTTAAAAACTGATGGTAGTTGGGGAAGTAAATTTACTATCAACGCACGCGATCGCATTTTTGATCAGGTACTTGAGGTTGCTGGTCTAACTATACCCCTAGAGATTCCTTCTCTATTTATTCAGCCAGAAAAGGGTTTAAATCGTCAAGAATGGCAGTTGAAACCTTATAAAAAGTATCTGAAAAATCTACAGATTTGTGTTGTACCTGGAAATCATTGGGCTTTTCTCACTAATCCACAATCATTTAATCAGGCAGTATCAGCTTTTTTACGGGAACATGTACACTCAAAAACTTAATCAGAAACTTAGAACTGAGTGAAATTCATTCTAGAAGATTTACCATCTACTCCAGTAGATAGATAAATGACATACTTATTCTACATCTACCAAGGGTTTTTAAAAACCAAATATCAGTGTGCTGTTAATATACTGTTTATATCATGTCTGCTTGAAGACTTACGATAAAATTAACACCGAAATTCTGAGATACAACAACTCTGACAATTTTATATTGTAAGTGATTTACCGAACCTGATATTACAAGTGTTGATAAAAGCTTCTCTCCGAGATGCTGCGCAAAAGGTAATCCTTAGTAATTAAAATGAGAAGTATACCAATTTTATGTAAATTTGTGCTCCTATAGATATTACTCCCATAGATATTGTAAATATAGATATTATAAAGACTTAAAAATTAACGCATCTATAACATTTTTAGAATAATATTTCTGAAATAATATTTCTGAAATAACATTTCTAAAGTGCCTATAAAATATCTTGAGCATAAATACCAATTATATCTTTTCTATTTACATTGGAATTATTCAACAGATAAGTTAAAAAAGATAAGTCAAAAAACTCTGTATCCACCTCTGTATTCCTCAGTGTTAAGAAAATATATTATTCCCATGATGATGAATTTGATATTACATCTTAATTGATATTACGTATTTACTAATATTAAATTGCATCTTCAATAATCTGGAAAATAAACCGATACAGACCCAAAATCTTTGAATATACCCAACTAATTATTAATCATTATTAACTAGGATTTGATTGATATTAAACTACCCTCTACAACTATTTGCTAACGGTATAAAGAACTTTTATATCTTTTTAGATGAAAATCTTTATATGAAGCATGAAAAAGAAAATTCAAACCTTTTTGAGCTTTGAACATAAAGCTTTAAGAGCAAAGTTATTTTTGAACAAATTTGAACAAATATTTATATCTTTATAATATCGGATTAAGTCAGTCATGACTATTTGTATTAATCCTTCCTGTCCGAAACCGGAAATTAACAGCAATAATGAAAGTAAATTTTGTCAAAGCTGTGGTTCTTCACTAGATTTACTCAACGGTTATCGAGTCCTCAAACGTCTTGATGACCAAAGTTATTTTGCACAAGTCTATGAAATATACGGTCAAGGTGAATATAGAATTCTCAAAGTTCTGAAACAATATTTATCCGAAGACCCTAAAACAGTAGAGCTTTTTCAAGAAGAAGTAAATATCTTAAGTAAATTAGAATATCCCGGAATTCCTCAGTATCTAGATTACTTTCAATACCAAACTAGGAATAATCTCATCCTACATTGTCAAATTATAGAAAAAATAGATGGGATAAATATAGAAGAATGGAGATTACAGCAAATTCAGGTTTCTGAAGGACAGATTATGTTATGGATTAGACAGTTAGCAGAAATATTATATGCCATTCATAATCAAAACTACCTTCACCGAGACATCAAACCCAGCAATATTATTATTCAACCTGATGGACAACTAGTACTAACTAACTTTGGAACAGCCAGAGAGTTAAGTCAATTTTATTTAACCAGACTGAGTAACACCAGCAGTCTAATTAGCGTTGATTCTATAGGTTACAAAGCACCAGAACAAATGCAAGGTGAAACAACTGCTCAATCAGACTTTTTTGCTTTGGGACGTACTCTAGCATTTCTGATTGCAGGTTATCATCCATTGCAAATGCCAGCACAAATATATGACGCTCATCAAGATATTTTACACTGGCGGGGTTACGTTAATGATAATATATCTCACCTGGTACTAGATTTAATTGACTGGTTGATGAACAAAGATATATCTCAACGTCCTTACAACGTCCCAGAAATTTTACAACGCTTAGGAGAGGTAGAATTACGCTTAATGACAATGAGAACTACAAAAAAGTCAAAACCTAATACCCAAATTCGCTCTAACATTAATCCTGAAACATCTGCAATCGAAACATCTGGTAGGAAACCATTAATCAGTAATAAATCTCAATCAAATAGATTAAAATCCCGTAAATCAAAATCAAAACGTCCCTCAACCCTGGTACAAACTCCCAACACAACAATACAGTTATCTAACCCAACTCTTACAGTGCGTTCTCATAAGAAAATCCCCCTACTCGCATTATGTGGAGCATTGATAACCTCCCTTAGTTTGCTTACCCTAGCTGCTTTCACAATGCGCTACATAAACTTACCGCAGATATACCCAATCCAAGAGTCGGGAATAAGTATACCAAATTAAAAAGTTTAGAAATTAAGTTAATTAAGAAATATTGATGAAATTGTATCAGGACTTACGCAAAAGCAACGTAATTCTGTCCGAGACGTTTGTGTAGCATGTCCGTGCTTGACTTTCCGGCAGGCGACGTATAAGCTCTATCGAGCACGCTAACGTGAACGTAGTTAACCCATAGTTCTTGAGATTGCTAGTCTACGACAACCCTTTCAGGGAAAACGAAACGAAGTTTCCGCAATGACAAATCTTCGTTGTGTAAGTCCTGTGTATATTATTTAATTTTTATTCCTAAGTTGATTATTAACTATTGCCCAATTGGTAAATTAAAATGAAATTCACTGCCCTGATTCTTGCCTGAAGAAGTAGCCCAAATTTCTCCTCCTAACTTTTGAATAATTTGACGACAAATAGCTAAACCAAGCCCAGTACCACCTATACTACGCTGTAGAAAACCCTCTTCTTGATAGAAACGTTGAAATATTGTTTCGAGCTGATTTATTTCAATCCCCCGACCAGTGTCTGAAATAATTATTTCTAACATTAAACCGTTATGGGACTTTCTTTGTAGAACTGATGATTCAATTGTTTTAGCAGAAATTGTCACGACACCATCAGTTGGAGTAAATTTACAGGCATTATCAATTAATTTATTTAAAACCTCTGTTAAACCCTCTTTATCAGCTTGTACTAAGGGCAACTCTTCGGGTAAATTTAAAACTATTTCAGGTATAGCTTTCGCAATACTACGTCCCTTTATGGAACTAAGTACTAAATCTAAAATATCTTGAAGCGAAGTAGATTCTATATGCCAACGTACCCCATTAGCTTCCAATTTAGAAAGAGTCAGAAAATCCTGAATAAGTCTGCGCATTCTCTCTGAATCTCCTAAAGCTATATCTAACATAGATTGCTGAGATTCTATCGGCATATTTTGCTCTTCTACTAAACTCTCTAAACATATTTGAATAGTAGATAAAGGCGTACGCAATTCATGACCTACAATAGCAATTAAATTGCTCTGAGTACGCTCCAAATTAGCTAGCTGAAGATTTACAGTTTCCAAATTACGATAGGTCTGAGCTTGCATAATTGCAACACCGACCTGATTGGCGATCGCTTCTACAAATGACTGTTCTGATTCACCCCAAACATAGGGTTTTTCAGCACAATGATGTATTTCCAATATACCAAGGGATATTTCCTGATAGCGAATAGGTACTAACAAAAATGACCTAATTTGCCATTGATTAAAAAGATTACCTAATTGTGGATTTGTCCTAATACCTAAGTCTTGGGTTGTGTCGCTAATCAGAATTGTCTCAGATATTTTCAGTGCCTCTTCTATGAGAGGATAGTTAGCAATTTCCCAAGTGTTACCTTTGAGAGAAAAAAGGGAATCATTTGCAACCCATTCATATTCAACCACAGGAATAGAATTATCTGAGTTACGAGAATAAAGTATACACCGGCAAGGGCTAAAAATTTGACCTATCTCTCTAACAGCTATTTGAAAAATTTCATCTGGGTCTAGAGAATTACGGATAAGGGTTGTAATTTTATTAGTTAATCTTTCTAAATGCTCTTTATGAAACAGATTACGGTATGCTTTAATTTGTCTGTATTGACTTGACTGTAAATAATTAACCAAACGAGCAGTAAATAGTTGAGCGTCAATTGGTCGTATTCTCTCTACTGTATTTCTTAAGGTTGAGTTCTCATTCGTATCATTTAAACCGTAACGTTTTCGCGTCAAATCTACTTGACGGGCTAACTCTGGTTTATAATCTAAAATCCGTTCTAATAATAAATTTGCTGCTTGAGCACAAACTTGACGCTCAAAAGTCCAAATTCCTTCAAACTGTCTTGCCCTATCAATAGAAAATGCTTTATCAGGGGAAGCAAATTCTCTACAAAATATGCAAGCATGATAATGCTTACCAAAAATCGCCAAATGCCAATCTTGGGCTAACTCTTCATCCGCATTATATGTAATAATTGAGTGTAGACCAGAATCTTCATCAAAATTTGAACCCTGAGGAACGATGGCGTAAACTTGGTCTGTAATGGCTGCTATACGTTTGTAACGACGACTTCCTTGAGTGTAAAAATGCTGCTGGTGAAAATTTACAATCACTAGAGGTTTATCCTTCCCTGTAATTACCAAATCCTCCATCGCATGGGAAAGCGCCATTAAAGATGCTTTAAAATAAACTTGCGATCGCAATTGCGGTAAACTCTTCAGTAACTTGCCTAACAGTGAATTAGAAGTCTTGGTTTTCATCAACGTAGTTTTATATAGCCATTAAGTTGTTTGCGCCGTCAGCTTGACGATAAAAGAAAGTATGAACTTATAATATAAATTTCAATCTCTTCAGATTCAGGTATATGTCGATAACTATTATTAAGCAAGACTAAGTAGCTTGACATTAGATTAATATCAAAATAATTTTAATTTATTACTATTTTTGTAAATCTAGTCCATAGCTTAAAAGTTTATTATTGTAACGATAAAATTCTGGGTCAACTAGGGCAATGCGATCGCGTTATAGTCACTTAGCAAATCAATTTATCAGATAAATGCTAAGATAATGTACCCGCTAATCTCAAATCATCAAAATTACTCTCCTTTTCCAAGCCATACAAATTAGTACTACCAAAATTTGCGTAACTTAAATCCGCATTAGTCCAATTCACTCTGTCAAGTATTGCTTGAGATAAATTGACCTTGTATAAATCTGTATTAGTAAGGTTTGCACCAGTCAAATTAGCTCTACTTAGATTAGCTCCAGCCAAATTAGCCCCTTGTAAATCCGCATAACTAAGATTTATACCCCTCATATCCGCACCACTTAAGTCAGCATTGCGAAAATCCGCTAATCTTGCATCTGCACTGCTTAAATCTGCCTGATGTAAATCTACATGACTTAAATTCGTCCGAATCAGACAAGCATGGCTTAAATAAGCAAAAACCATGAAAGACTTGCTCAAATTAGCTCTCCACAAAATTGACCGTGCCAAAATAGCTTCATTTAAAATAGCACCTCCTAAAGAACTACCCGCAAAATTACTTCCCCTGAGGTTCCCTTGACTCAAATTAATCCCAACTAGAGATATTTCACTCAAATTAACTCGCTGCAAATCTATTCGCAGAAAAACTCTGTTACCCGCACCATAGCGTTCTATAAGCTCATTTACTTTCATAACATGGGATAAGCATTTCAAATTGGGTAAGTTGTCTAAATTAGGGGCTTTTTTTCGCAATATTTCACCTCACCGTCCTTACAGACAAAGGAGATTCAGATTTACTTCAATAATATTTACGATGCTTAACTTTTCTTAAAATTAGACACTTCTTAATTATACATAATTTAAGTTATGTAAACAAAATAATAGTTTTTGTTACAAAATGTCAATTTTTATGAGAGCGATCGCAATAAACTAGGATAATCTAATATTTTTCGAGATATGCAAAAAATAGTGAATTAATTTAGATTCACCACAAAAACCCACAAAGTGAAAGTTCGTAGATATCCCGTTAGGAATATTTACGACGAAAAAAATACTCAAAGTTTCGTGTAAAACATGGCTGAACTGAAGCGATGATGAGACAGTATCTACCTGAAGCGATCGCTGTCAACACCTTGTGCTTATCCCATACATTAAGTAAAGAAGATTTATTTTCTTCCACCCAAGCGCTGATTTTGAGCTGATGGTAAAGTTTCAACTGAGATTGTAGTGTAACCACCAAGTTTTTGACCGATTATTAAGTAACGAATAAAATCTGCTAATCCTTCCAATAACCGAGAAAATCTCAACTCTCCGCAGTCAACGGGAGTAAAACCAATATCTGTAGCGAGACTCATCACTGTTTTTCTCGCAGATTCATCATCACCTGCCACAAATACGGAAACGTTATGTTCTTTTAATGGCTCTGGGGATAACTCCAGTACTTCCTGTGCCATTGTGTTAAATGCTTTCACTACCCGTGCTTCAGGAACTTCAGCAGCTAGTTTTTCAGCTAAAGATTCTTCTATGGGTTGATATGCAAAGCTTTCAGGTATATCAAAGTTGTTGCAGTCAATAATAATTTTCCCATTGAGAACATCAATGGAGGTCAGTACTTCGGATGGATTTATGCCACGAATAGTGTATAAAATTATATTTCCAAAAGCTGCCGCTTCATCATTTGTGCCACCATTCGTATTGTTACCCGCAGACTCAGCTACAGCTTTTCCTTTTTCTGCTGTCCGGGAACCAAAAAATACTTCGTGTTTTTGTTCTGCCCAAAGAATACCTAAAGAACGACCCATATTACCACTACCAAGAATACCAATTTTCATAGTTAATTTCTTCTATAAAGTTATGTCAAAAGTGAGTGAATATACTAATGATAAAATTAGTTTTTCAGGAAACAACGATTATTACCAGCAACCAAAATATTTTTCAACTCAGATAGCGATCGCTAATCCTAATCATTTTGGTTACCCTTCAATCATGTCCTCAGGATTCGATGAAACCGACTAAATTAGTAATCTTTCCTGTCTCATCGAATTCAAAAAAATTAATCCCCATTAACAGCAACCGGATTTTACCCTTAGTAAGGTCATAAAAATTATTGCACTGTAAAACCACCATCAATCACCAAATTTTGACCTGTAATGTAAGAAGCTGCATCAGAACAAAGCCAAACCACAGCATTAGCGATTTCCTCTGCTTGTCCAGGACGTCTCATAGGAATAGTTGCAATCATTTGCTCAAGGACATTTTCTGATACATTAGAAAGAATATCGGTTGCAATTAAACCCGGGCTGATAGAATTAATCCGAATATTTTTTTCAGCAAACTCGATAGCTGATGAGCGTGTCAACCCTATAACACCAGCCTTTGCAGCATTATAACTAGAAAGTTCACTAACTCCAATTACTCCACCACCCATAGAAGCCATATTAAGAATGCTACCACCATCAGTTTTCAGCATGGCTGGAATTTGATATTTCATGCATAACCAAACTGCTTTAAGATTCACATCAACTTCTGCGTCCCATTCATTTTCCGTTCTTTCAACCAAAGGAATACTTTTACCGAAACCTGCATTGTTGCAAGCATAATCCAAACGATTGTAATTTTCTATTGTTTTTTGTACTAATGCAGATATTTCAGTCGCAATTGTGACATCAGTTTTGATAAATATTCCCTCACCACCAACTGCTTCGATTTGTTGTACAGTTTCTTCCCCTCCTTTTTCTCCCCTTGCAGCTACCACAACTTTAGCCCCATGCTTAGCAAATTCAATTGCTGTAGCGCGTCCAATTCCAGAGCTACCACCAGTTACAATTGCAACTTTTCCTGTCATGTCTGGTGTCATAATCAATAGTTTTCCTTGGTTTGAGATAGTATTTATATACTGATTAGTGCAATTTTTAGTTTAATTTTTTGGCGTTTTTGCAGCTTCTTCACCCATAGTTTCATCTGGTAAAAAAGTAGCGTTGACTGACATCTGTTGATAAATCCGATGCTTTAAATACCAACGATTTTCTTGATATATCCAACTATCAACTACAACACCATGACCGATAGTACGAGGTAATAAAGAATCCAGTTCTTTGCTAGGAGATTCACTACGGGATTCTGCGGGGAAAAGCTGGAGTACCAGAATATAACTTACCGACTCTGCTAAATCTTTAGCAACTCCACGAGTGATTGAATTGAGGCATTGATGTCGGATACCATCAAATCCAGCAGGAGTATTCCCTAACCATTCAATAAAACTGCTTGCACTCTCATGTTTTCCGAATAAAGGATGCTCGTTAATGTAATCAGTTACTAAGATTTTTTCCAATGCCTTATAATCTCGGCTATCCTCACATAAGTATACGCGATGGAGTAACTCGGTAATCTGAACTCTATCTTCTACAGATAAGTCATTATTGAATACTGTATCTGGGTCGCAAAACCCTAATGGTAACTCAGTAATATTATGAAATGGCATTTTTACACCTTACGAGCACTGTACTAGATAATTAATTTAATTGTTAACTAAATAGCAGTAAAACCCCCATCTACATTGATTCCCTGTCCCAGAACAAAACTAGCTTCATCCGAACATAACCAAACTACAACATCAGCAATCTCTTCTGGTTTACCTAATCTACCAATGGGGTGCAAAGATTTCATATACTCAACAGTCGCACTATCTCCCCCTGTAAAGTCATCAAGCATTCGAGTTTCAATTGCACCAGGACACACAGCATTAACCCGAATTCCTTGTTTTGCATATTCCAGAGCAGCAGTCTTGGTTAAACCTAAAACCGCGTGTTTAGAAGCAACATAATGAGCGTGACCGGGAAAACCGATTACTCCTGCTATGGAGGAAGTATTAACAATCGCTCCACCGCCATTTTCTAACATATGCTCGATTTCATATTTCATCGAATACCAAACACCCTTGACATTGACATTCATCACTCGGTCAAAGGTCTCTTCGCTCTGGTCTGGTGTCATTGCTTGGGGGTCTTCTACTCCAGCATTATTAAAAGCAGCGTGCAATCCACCATAAGTATCTACTGTATATTTAATTAAATTTTGTATATTTTCAAGTTTAGTTACATCTGTTTGATAAAAACTAGCCTTCCCACCAGCTTTTTTGATTAACTCTACTGTTTCTTGACCGGCTTTTTCATTACGATTTCCAATAACCACAGATGCTCCCTCAGAAGCAAATTTCACCGCAGTCGCTTGACCAATACCAGAACCACCACCAGTTATCAAAACAACTTTATCTACAAATCGACTCATAGTACTTACCCTGTTTTGTTCGACTGTGCTTTTCAATTTTGCAGAAGCTAGTCGGAAGATAGTTTGTTTTAATTATCTTCACGCTAATAAACTAAGTGAAATCAAGCTTATTAGTCAAACAAATATGATAAATAATGACTATCGATAATACTGATAATGCATCGAATCCAAACATGACAATTGATTATGCTAATTTACGGCAACTTGACTTAAATTTACTTATAGCTCTTGATGCTTTGATTAGTGAATCTAGCGTTACTCGTGCAGCGAATCGGCTTAATCTTAGCCAATCTGCGATGAGTTACTCCCTCAAACGACTCAGAGAAATTTTAGGTGATGAAATTTTATTGCGCTCTTCTGGTGGGATGGAAGTAACAACCTATGCTAGTGAAATCGCTAACCGCGTTCGTCAGATTTTATTAGAGATTCAAGGTTTATTAGAAAAAGAGTCATTTGACCCTGGTAGCGCAAATGAGAGGTTTTGCATTGCTATGAGCGATTATGCAGAAATATCTCTAGGAGTACCCCTATTACAATCTTTACAAAAAAATGCTCCTAACATTCGTATTCGAGTTAGTAGTGCAGAAAAAGAAATGGCTTTGGAGGGTTTGGATACAAACCAGATTGATTTAGCAATTGGTGTATTTCCAAATCTGAAAAGCTGGCATGTTAAACAAAAACTATATGAAGAAGAGTTTGTATGTGTGGTAGAGTCTGATACGAACAATAATCTTTCTTTAGAGGAATATTTACAACGTCCTCAAATTTTGGTTTCCAGTCGCGATGATTTTAGAGGAGCCGTGGATTCTATCCTAGAACGTGATTATAGTGCCTCTCGTAATGTTGTTTGGTCAACACCTCACTTTATGGCTGTACCGTTTTTAATAGCTAATTCAGAGTGTGTATCTCTGTTACCGAAACGGGTTGCAGAAAGATGTGCAAAACAAATGGGATTAAAATTATTACCACCCCCAATAGAAATAAATAGTTTTACTATATCTATGATTTGGCATCAAAGGAATACAGGACGACCAAAACATGAATGGTTGCGTCAGCAAATTTTGGATATATAGAGATTTTCAAATAGGGATGTCCGTCTTGTTACATCTTTGGTAAGCCTGCTGTGTGAATCTATTTTTGCTCAAAATAACCATTAATAAACGCTTTTTATGATTTATTTTTGCACAGTCATAACATGATTATTTTTTAGATAGGACTTACCCAACTTGACATTTTTCTTGTAGGGTGGTTTGACACTTCGACTAATGAAGGAATGTAGTAATCAGGACTTACGCAACAAATATTTGTCATTGCGACGGTCACGTAGTGCAGGGAAGCAATCGCAAAGACTTTGCGTTCGCGGAGCATGCTCGACAGAGCTTATACGTCGCTATCGTTTGTCCTAACGGACACGCTACGCGTTCACGTAGTGTAGCGCTAGCTAACGTAATGACGGATTTACGTAGGTTTTGCATAAGTCCTGGTAATAATATTTTTAGTGTCACGCACCAATCGGGTATTGTGACAATTACGTAAGTCCTATTAGATTAGATATCTCCGGGAAAGAATCTCTCTAAGAGAATTCTAGGTTGAGAATTTTACAAAAAAAATCGAGTCGCTAAAAGCGACAAAAAGGAGGGTAAAGGGGAAAAGAAAAAAAGTATAAAGAGCTAATTAAGAGACCTCCCAACACCGCAGACGACACGAAAACCAACATTATAGAAGCCGTAGTCGTCGCGCTCCGCCCAATTGCTGCCGTTGCGGCACGCAGAACGGCAGAATCTAGGACTGACGTCCCAGGAACCGCCCCGCAGCAATGAAAAACCTATTTTTTGATAAAGATTATCATTCTTGTCATCAAACCAAGCACTACCATCTTTGGGTGCATCTTCGTAGTTATTATGCCAATCATCAAGACACCATTCCCACAGATTACCGTGCATATCATATAAACCAAAAGCATTAGGTGGAAATTGACCTACTGGAGTAGTTTTCCGCCGATATTTTCCTTTGGTTTCATCAGCAAAGGTACTGCGTGCATGATAATTAGCGAACTCACTTGTTATCGTCTCCCCGAAGTGAAATGGTGTAGTTGTACCAGCACGACAAGCGTACTCCCACTCTGCTTCGCTAGGAAGGCGGTATTCTTGTCCTGTGTGATTTGATAACCTGGCACAAAATTCAATCGCATCGTACCAAGATACTCGCTCTACCGGTAAGTCATTTCCTTTAAAGTAAGATGGTTCTAGTTTTAAAGAACGGTTAACTTCTGGTAGTGCAGCTACAGCTTTCCATTGTGTCTGGGTCACTAAATATTTACCCATAAAAAAGGATTGAATGTTAACTTCATGTTGGGGCTTCTCAAATTCATATCCTTCTCCTTCAGGTGAACCCATGATAAATTTTCCACCAGGAATATCAACCATTTCTAAGGTGATGTCTTCATCTAAATATTCCCTGAAGTATTGCGCTTGTTTGGTTTCTCGCTTAATGATTTCACTACGACGGTGTGTAATGCTTCCTTTTGCTAAAGATTGAACATTCTTAAATTCTCCTCTGGAAGATAAAGCAGAAATCGCTTTTCTAACTAAATCTTCTCCTTCTTCATCCTGATTTCTTATAGCTGCTTTAATCGCTGAATTTAGTCTAAATAAGGGGTCTTCATCAGCTTCAATCCAACGCCAATAAGGACTTAATGCAGCTGTTATCCTAGAACTGCGACAGATTTTATCTGAACTCATTTCATGCTCAGAACCCCATTCAAGAAATAAGATTAAATTTGAGTTGTCTTGCAAGAGTAATTCTTGTCCCTTTACATCATCTCCATCTTCAAAAAATTTGATAACTCTATTGCAGAAATTATTAAAATAAAAATTTAAAACCTTATCAGCTAAGTATTCTATTTCTCTCCCTGGCTGTAATTTACTTTTAGCATAAGTCCGAGCAGGTTCTGGTAAATTTACTCTCCAATCTAATGCAGTGGGAGATTTTTCCCCCATAGAAAACTTAATTAATTCAATCAGACCCCTTTGACCGTTTCTCCCCCAAATAACTCTAGCTAAATCTCGATTTAATCCACTGGGAAAGAAAGCTAGTAAAGGGAATATATCTTGAGCTTCTACTGATAACATATCAAAAGAACGCTCTAATGTTATGCGCAGACTCTTTTCTTTTCGCTCTTGAGGAGAGTAACTACCCAGAACTTCTAAAGGTTCAATATCTAAGTCTTCATACAACATCTTGAGAGTAGATTGGGTTTCTACCATATAAGATGCTGCTAATTTTATAGGTAGGGGATAACCATCAAGAAACTGTACTAAAAGATGAAAGTCTTCTTCTAAATCATCATTTCCCCATTGCGTTTGTGGTGGAGCATATTTTTTAAATATCTGTCTGGTTTCTGATGCTCCCATGCTGTAAACTTCTTCTTGATGACAGTTGAGAATATCTGGTGCTAGAGAATCGCGGGAAGTTAATAGCAGTCTTAAGTTAGGACATTGTTCTATCAGCGAGTTTAAAAAGTCAATTAATTCTTCGGGTTCTTTATCAATTAACCTATCTAAATCATCAAGGATTAAAAATAATCTCCTATTTCTTAACTCTCTTTTTAGAACAACAGTTTTCAATTCGAGAGTTTGTTGAATTTTAGTAATTAGAGTTCCTACAGAATCAACATCCCGCAGACTAATAAACCAAACTCCATGCTTATAGCGCTCGCGTTCTTGTAACCACCTTCCTATTGCATAACTTAGTGCTGTTTTACCAATTCCTCCCATACCATGTAGGGAAATACAGCTTTTCTCTCCTTCTACTATTCCTTTAATTACTTGATGTATTTCTCGTCTGCGTCCAACAAAATTAAGGTCTTCGCGAGGAATATTAGTGTTTGACCATTGGGGATAGATTACTTGATGAGAACTAGCTGATTCTATCACCAATGATTGATTATGAGGAGTTGGGGGTAATAAGCAAAATTTGAATGCTTCATCAAAATTAACTCCTTGCTCAAAAGTCCTGGAATTAAATAGCTTTTTTAATTTATCGTCAAGTTTAACTGCGTTACGACCTAATAAAAAACAATCAGCAATCGAGTCTTGATTAAATAATCCTTGATATAAACGTCGAGAAAAACATCTAGCTGCAATATCTAAGATGGTATCCTCAGCATTAACAGCAATTACATGAGGTACCTTTGCTCTCATAAAAGCTTTAGCTAATTTCTCCGAGTGACAAGCATTCAATAATGCTAATTGACAAGGAGCTTGCTTGTGATTTGATAAAGTGATATTTAGTTCTTCTTCACTAAAAGAGCGACTCATTCCCACTTCATCTTCTAAAACCAAAGCTGTACCATCTTCATCTTTTGTTCCATGTCCAATGAAATGAATCACCAGTGGTTTGATTCGACTAGAGAAAACATCTTGTAATGTTTGTGATGTCGCAACCTTTACTACTATCTCTACAGAAATAGGATGAGATATATTATTTAAAACTAACGCGATCGCTTCAATTTCTTTTTGAATTGATAAGTTTTCTACTGCTGAAAATTTTTCATCGAGCAGGGGAGCTGAAAATAGAATTAAGATTTGGTTACGAAAGGAATCATCTTGTCCTGTAACTTCTTGTGTCCCTGGAACTAAGGGAATTTTATCAATTAATTTTGACTCAGCTACTTTTGATTCAGCCACTCCTCTATTTCCTCATCGGTAGCGGTATTTAAGTCAAGAGGAGGACGTTTTGGGTGTTCTAATCTACCTTTGGGTTCTATTCCTTTCTCTCGTAATTTTTGTCGCCATTTTTTTATCGCTTTAGCTACTTTGATACTGTATTCTATCAAATTAGCTGTTGCTGCCACCCCTCCAACAACTGTAGCGATAAAAGCTATATCATCCGCACCTACTATCCGACTTGGTGACTTTTGTATCTTGATTGAACTTAGAGACAGGGATGTTTCTAAGGATTCTATTTCCGAAGCCGGTAGTTGGGATGAAACAACTATACTACAGAGAGGAATTTCACTCATTTACACCTCTAAAATTTATATTTAGAACTTTATATTTAGAACTTTGATCTAGAAATTTCTATTTTTTTAATCATATCAATATTTGTAGTTCTTCCAAGAGAGATGGAAAAGTTCTGGTGACAATCTAAAGTTTGTTTAAGCTATTTTTATATTTCAATCGCAAAATCCAACAAAATCAACCTTTATTCAAGTGACCTGATTTTATATAAACCTAATACAATAGCATAGTTCCACCTCTCGCTAATTTTTTTTACCATTTTCACTTGATTGAAAAATTATATATTCATCAGGAATTAATTTACTTAATGGGACTTAATTTAGTAGTATTTATTGTCCTAACTGGTAGATTAATAGATAAAAAATAAAAAATAGCTAATAATAGTAGTGAAATTTTAGATATTATCATTACACTATTTCTAATTTTAATTACTTTTTTTATTCAAGTTTTTCTATTCTAAAAAATTAGATCCGTTAATAAATAATGAGGCTGCAATATTTGCACCCTCATCATCTACTTAAATCTTTTTGATAATTTAATTTTTGTAAACTAAAATATCTTTTCTAATAAATCTGCAAGATAACAAATAGATACTGGAGATAAGTTTGTATCTTTTTTCTTTATAGAGTCAGATATTTATTTTGTATTTCTTAGTACCTACTTACAAACAACTTAATTAACCTTACAGATACTTTTATCCACCGTAACAAACATATTCAGGGCTAACGCACAGGGCAAACATATTGAGAACTTACCCATCCATATCCGCTTCCGTAACGGATTTGGTATCGACCTCTACCGTTTGCAGTCACTGTTACTCTGGTATTTTTGTAAAGTGCTCCGATAATTCCACCGCGAGCATTACGTACATTTAAATAACCATCTCTGATACAAACATAATGTAATGGTGTAGTTCCACCTGTAGCTAATAGTTGTTCACCATTTTCACTTAGTCTAGAAACTCCATAATTGCTAGGATTAACTTTACTTAATCCAGTTAAGTTTGTTGCACTAGCTGGTAACGCCGCAGATGAGAATACAACAGCACTGGCTAATAATACTTTTGCGATTTTAAACATTATTGATATTCCTGATTTTATTAAACTTTTAATGATTTTTTCCTGTTGCAATGTTTATTGCAATGAATTAAATATAGTTATTTTTTATCAAGATATACATCCGGGTAAATTCGGAATTTAATTTTCAGAAATAATTTTCAGAAATAACTTCAGAAATGACTTCAGAAATAACTTAAAAAAATATTATTATATGTTTTTGTCTTCTTCCTATTCTCAGATTGAGAATGCATTATAAAAAGCTCCGCCTTTCTTCTTGTAAAATTAAAGCGGAGCCTGATAAGATATTCTCCAAGCCTAAGACGGGGAATAATTTGGCGTATCAATGTCAATCAAATAGTTGTAATAACTACACGCTTTGCTCGGCTAAATACTTATACATCCGCCATTTAATATCTACATCTGCTTGTGCTTGCTCTAGTAATTTCTTCGCTATTTCAGGTTTACTCTTAAGGAGCATTTTAAAGCGGTTTTCTTGATACATCGATTCTTCTACAGATTTTTTCGGCTGATGCATATCTAGCTGGAGTGGATTTTTGCCTTTTTCTCTGCGTGCGGGATTATAACGATAAAGCATCCATCTTCCTGAGTCTACTAATGCTTTTTGATTACTCATAGCCGTAGTCATATTAATACCGTGGGCTATACAGTGACTGTAAGCAATAATTAAAGATGGACCATTGTGAGCTTCAGCTTCGATAAATGCTTTGAGGGTATGTTCGTCTCGCGCTCCTAATGCTACGCTGGCAACATAGGCGTGACCATAGGTCATTGCCATTAAACCCAAGTCCTTTTTACCTGCGGGTTTACCGCTCGCTGCAAATTTCGCAACTGCTGCTTTGGGTGTGGCTTTGGAGGATTGACCGCCAGTATTGGAATATACTTCGGTATCCATGACCAAAATATTTACATTGCGATCGCTTGCCAAAACGTGATCTAGTCCGCCAAAATCAATATCATATGCCCAACCGTCTCCTCCTACTATCCAGATGCTTTTTTTGACGAGATAATCTGCGAGGGATTTCAGATGTTTGATTTTAGAGTTGGGGTGAGATATTTGCTCGATTTTCTCTTGAATTAAGGCTACTCTTTCTCTTTGTTCCCAAATATCAGCTTCGGTTTTTTGGGGTGAGGTGAGAATTGCGTCAATTATATCTGGAGAAATTCCCAGTTCTGAGTTTCCTAGTTGCTGTAATAATTCTGATGCGTATTCGGCTTGTTTGTCTACCGATAATCTGAAACCGAAACCAAATTCAGCATTGTCTTCAAATAAACTGTTTGACCATGCAGGACCTCTACCATCAGTGTTGGTTGTCCAGGGAGTAGTAGGTAAATTACCACCGTAGATGGAAGAACAACCAGTTGCGTTGGCTATTAACGAGCGATCGCCGAATAGTTGGGTCAGTAGTTTTAGGTATGGGGTTTCGCCACAACCGCTACAGGCTCCGGAGAATTCAAATAGGGGTTCTTGTAATTGTTGTTGACGAATTTGATTTAATTTTAGGTTTCTGCGGTCTGGGATTGGTAGTTCTAAGAAGAAGTCCCAATTTTCGATTTCTTGTTCTCTTAGGGGTAACTGAGGCTCCATGTTAATCGCCTTCAGTTCTGGTTTTGCTTTATTTTTGGCAGGACAGATATCTACACAGATGCTGCATCCGGTGCAGTCTTCGGGAGCAACTTGAATGGTAAATTTCTCTCCGGCAAAGTCTTTATCTTTGGCTTTGGTATATTTAAAGGTAGATGGTGCTTTATTTAACTCACTTTCTGGATAGGCTTTACTTCTAATTACTCCATGGGGACATACCATCACGCATTTACTACACTGGATGCAAACTTCTGGGTCCCAGACGGGAATTTCTTGACCGACATTGCGTTTTTCCCATTTTGCTGTCCCTGTAGGAAAAGTACCGTCCAGGGGTAAAGCACTCACAGGTAATTTATCCCCTTCCCAAGTCATCATTTTACCCAAGACATCCTGGATAAATTCCGGTGCTAAATCGGATACAGGAGGCTTTCTATGAATCTGACTACTGACTTGTGTTGGTATATCAACTTTATGTAAATTGGTTACAGCATTATCTACCGCATTTAAGTTCATACGGACGATTTCTTCACCCTTTTTCCCGTAAGTCTTTTTAATTGCTTCCTTAATCTTAGTAATTGCTTCTTCCTGGGGTAATACATTCGCTAAGCTAAAAAAGCATACCTGCATAATTGTATTAATCCGCCGACCCATACCGCTTTCACGGGCTACTTTATCAGCATCAATTACATATAACTTCAGGTGCTTTTTGATAATCTGCTCTTGTACATCTGCCGGTAAATACTCCCAGACAGTCTCTACATCATAGGGACTATTTAATAAAAATGTAGCTCCATCCACAGCACTATTAAGAACATCGACCCTCTCCAAGAATACCCACTGATGACAGCCAATAAAATTAGCCTTGCTAATCAAATAGGTAGAACGAATCGGTTGTAAACCAAAACGCAGATGAGAGACAGTCATTGACCCCGACTTCTTGGAATCATAAACAAAATATCCCTGAGCGTAATTATCCGTCCCCTCACCAATAATTTTAATTGAGTTCTTATTTGCACCCACCGTTCCATCAGAACCCCAACCGTAGAACATTGCACGCACAACGCTATCGGGTTCCGTAGAAAAATTCGAGTCATAGGTTAAAGAAGTGTGAGACAAATCATCATTAATCCCCACAGTAAAATGATTCTTCCTTTCCCCCGCCAAATTCTCAAAAATTCCCTTCACCATTGCCGGGGTAAACTCTTTAGAAGAAAGACCATATCTCCCACCAATCACCTTGGGAAAATCTCCTTCCCAAGCTTCATGCAAAGCAGTCACCACATCTAAATATAAAGGTTCTCCCGCACTACCAGGTTCCTTCGTCCGATCCAAAACAGCGATCGCTTTCACGCTTTTAGGTAAACTATCGACAAATCGCTGTACATCAAAAGGACGGAATAATCTAACCTTGAGGACACCAACTTTCTTACCACAAGCATTTAAATAATCAACCGTCTCATGAACGCTTTCACAACCCGAACCCATGAGAACAATTACCCGTTCGGCATCTTCTGCACCATAATACTGATAAATTTGATAATATCTCCCCGTCTGCTTACCAAAATCATCCATTACCTCCTGAACAATCCCCGGACAAGAATTATAGAGCGGATTAATCCTTTCCCTAGCTTGGAAGAAAACATCAGGATTTTGTGCAGTACCCCTCAACACCGGACGGTCTGGAGTCAAAGCGCGATCGCGGTGGGCTAAAATCAAATCTTCATCAATCAGAGCGTGCATATCCTCATCTTGCAATAGCTCTACCTTCTGAATTTCATGGGAAGTCCGAAAACCATCAAAGAAATGTAAAAAAGATACCCTAGACCTTAAAGTAGCAGCCTGAGCAATTAAAGCAAAATCATGAGCTTCCTGTACAGAAGACGAGCATAACATGGCAAAACCGCTAGCACGAGCAGCCATTACATCGCTCTGGTCACCGAAAATAGACAAAGCATGAGTCGCTAAAGAACGCGCAGCTACATGAATTACCGTACTAGTTAACTCCCCCGCAATTTTATATAAATTGGGAATCATTAACATCAAACCCTGAGACGAAGTAAAAGTAGTAGTCAAGCAACCAGTCTGCAAAGAACCATGTACAGCAGCAGCAGCACCCCCCTCACTCTGCATCTCAATTACACTCGGAACCGTATTCCATAAATTGTCGCGACCCCCACTAGACCAAGTATCAGCCCATTCCCCCATCGGAGAAGAAGGAGTAATCGGATAAATAGCGATCGCTTCATTCAAACGATAAGCAATACGAGCAACAGCTTCATTCCCATCTATAGTTGCAAATGTTTTATTTTTCATCCTTCCTACCTGAGTTATATTGTTGAGGTGAGCTACGCTGGTTAGTTTTAAATTAACTTTCAAACAATTAATTTTCAGTTCATTAGTTTGCCATCAATCCTTTAGACTGGGCTAAAACTCTCAAATGAGTTATGTTTATCTTCAATTTTTCCTATACAAGTAGCTGTTAGAAGTATGCAAAAAATTAAGCAAGTAAATTTATTGACAATCAAAAATATTAATTTAATTATCTAAATTAACCTTAAATTTTAGTTAAGAAAAGTTAACTTACAAGTAGTTTAAATCCATCTTTTGTAGACAATTATCTCACCCCCTTATCTATATCTATTTATATCTATTAAAGATGTACTCATTCCTTAAAAAGCTTAACTAGTAGTTATTTCAGACAAAAATATATCATTTTTAGAATATAGGTTCGAGAATTACCATATTCCACAGAAAACTAGAAAATAAATATAAAATAACTGCAAAAGATAATAAAATATTTAGATATTCAACAAGAAAATATTGAGATAAGTTTTCAGTAATTTGTAAATGATAAATTATAGCAGTTGTCAAAACCTGCAAATCCGAATTTCCAGACTCCGTTTACCAAATAGAGCTAACTAATCTCAATAGCGATTATTTAGAGCAAGCAAGGAAAATTTTATTGATAATGAATGTTGCAATGAATGGTGTGAACAATGAAATTAATGAAATATATGAATTTCCAACAACAAGAGTCTAACAGCTTTGAAATTTATCTCCAGGTAAGAATTTCTTTTAAATAAAACGATAAACTAAGAAAAATTTTTGAAAAAGGTGAAAAAGGTATTTATGGCACGGACAAACGGAACCAAAAGTGAAGTCTCAACAGTTGAATCACCTACAGTAGAATCATCACCAATTTCCAAGACTGAAGAATCTAAGATTGAAGAATCTAAAACTGAAGAATCTAAAACTGAAGAAACCACAAAAACTCTAGACTCCCCTTCAAAACCAGAAGATAAGCAAGACATTGACGATATCCTAAGCTCCCTCAAAAGCTTACTAAGCGCAGTAGAAAAGCTGCAAAAAATTCGCCAGGAAGTCGGTGATGTCAAACCTTTAGTCCTGCGAATGCTAGATGGAGAGTTATTTGAAGGAGAAGAACTAGAACAACTTAAAACAGGTGTTAGCGGTTTAAATCGTCTGGTGAAAGCTTACAGCGACCACCAAACAGCACTCAACAAAGCACAACCAGCAAGACAAATGTTAGACGAAGTCATTAAATAAGAATAATTCTTGATTGAAGCACTAAGCCATCATAGCGATCGCTTGTTCGGGAGTGGTGCAGTATCGCGATTACATCATTCATTCCCAAAGCGATATCCCGCTTCAAACTAATTGAATCTAATGTACCGTGCTTGGGTTGCTTCAGTCATATTATCTACGTCAACAAAAATAACCTCAGTTGACCATAATTGAATTTAATAAGTAGTCAAGCAAGATTATTTATATATTTACCTCTGTGGTTATATAACCGTTCCCTATTTTCTATTGACTATTAAAAATTCACAAGCACTTATTGAACCCGTTTGCACTGATTACCAACCTTTAATTACTAGTTCTACACCAAATTGAGAACGAAGTTCCATTATTAGACCCGTCTAACAATTTATAGTCCTTTCACCGCAAGGTTTTTAGCGGTTATCTGCATGTTGGCAATCAACGTAGTAATAAGCGGTATTAGATAGTTACTGATAGTTTAGAGACGAAAAAATGTAATTTTCGATTTTTAACAAAAATATTATTTACTATACTGTTAAAAATCTACGAGCTAAACATAGTAAGAATTTTACCTCCGATAAATTTAATTTTTTCTTCCATTTTTGCGCTAATTTAATTTATGGACGGGTCTATTGCCTGAATCTCTTCTGTACTTCTACAGACCGAGTCAGGACGATTATTGAGAATTTGAGAAATAGCAACAGCCCTTGGGAGATTTTCCTTTTCTCTGTACTATGCTCCCTGTTGTCTATTGGGTCAAATATAATGTAATAACCAACAGATATACAGCTATACATCTTGATAGAGCTTATGCAGTTTAAAATTGAGATTAGGAAATTTGAAAAGTTAAAAAGTTTTTAAAAACTTAAAATGTAACTATTTATTCATTATTAAAAATATAATTTGTCATCTTTGGACTTTTTTTTATTTTGTATCTAATACTATTCAATTAGTGTTTATTGCAATTTATCTTCATTAAGCAGCAATACTCTGTGAAGCATTGCATTTTTGGGGCAGCGTGTGTATTGAAAAAACTTGATTAACCAGCGTTCAATCTTGCTTGGAGGATTTGGAATGCCTATATTGTATGATGATGCTCTTTGGGTTAGTGGTAGCCCTTCTCTGAGATGCCTAAGTATGCCTTTGATACAAAAATTATTAAAACATACCAACATTTCAGGATGGGAATATGTTCAATCGATTGATGAATCTGCCTGTATAGAGACAGCTGTCAATTTACTACACAATTACCTGCAAACAAAAAAGCTTCCTATTCATTTAATAGGTCACGGTATTGGTGGTACTATTGCCCTAGTCTTTGCTCGTCAATATCCTCATGTAGTAAAGTCTTTAACATTACTTGCAGTTGCTACTCAACCTGCAAATACTTGGCACGTAAACTATTATCAACAGCGCCAAATCTATACTCTCAGCCAAAAAGAAGCTTTATTAAATACTATTCACAACTTATTTCGAGAAAAATCAATTCATAGTCCCCATAAACTAATCAACAACTTTAATAAAGACTTAGAAAATGTGCCCTTGAAGCATTCATTATTTGAAATAGAAAAACTACCAGTCGGTGGTGTATCTATGCCTTTAATGGTATGTGGTGGTCAAATAGATCCCATTTTAAGTTACTTAGAATTGGATAAGTGGAGAGAATACTTAAAGTCTGGAGATGCTGTTTGGAATTGTCCCCAAGGTAGTCACTTCTTTCATTATTTTTACCCAGATTTAGTTAGCGAACAAATATTTAAGTTTTGGAAATTATCTCAAAAACCTACTTTAAAGAAGGATTTGGCTAAAACTTAATCTGAAACATCACCGATACTCCATCGCGCAAAAACGAGATAACGGTGAATGACAAAAATTCAGAACAACAGGACTTACGCGAAAGTAAGGTAATTACCTCATTATCTTAGCTAGTGCTAGACTACTTTTCGGTCGCAATCAAAAATTCCCTTTGCGTAAGTCCTAATCAAGGAAACAAATCTTTTTTTATAGTACAAAATGTGTGTTAGTAAATATTAAATTATTAGTAATTGTCGATGCGTCATAGTCAGATATCGTTGTGAAGTACAGCGACCGTCTACAGCGGGTGCTAAAGCACCATCGCTTCTCTACGAGAGACTACGCCTTAAGCGTTAGCTATGCCGCAACGGCTTTACGCGCGACCCCCTTGGAGTCATCGCAATTATTTTAGATGTTTTACTAGATGTTTTACATTTCTTTATTTTTACATTTTTTTATATAGTTGGGTTTATTTATACCACCCTAATTATTTAGCATTAAAAATTACTGATTTTAAAATACGGTTATTTATTAATACCATATAAATTATTTTATACTTAAATATAAAATAAAGATGACTTGAATATTTAACTTATATTTATACATCCTGTCAATAATTTATTGAAAAACCTTTAACTTTATATTTTTTATTATTTTCGTTGTATGTGCTACAAAAAAAAATAGATATAAAAGTTTAATCTATTAACAGTGTTTTGATTTGATTGTAAGAATAAAATTCAATAAAGCAATCTTATACAAATACTTTAAAAGAGTAATAAAACCCCCACTATACTCTTTTAAATATATTTTCAACAGACAATTGAGCGTATGATTGAACGCACAATATTTATCACTATTTATTAATATATAAAATTTCTGCCCTAGTTTCTAGGACTTACACAATTTTGAAGAAAAGTTCGGTGTTTCAGATATTTTGATTCACCCGCTCCCCAGTAATTTTTGAAATTTTGTATAAGTCTTGATTTAGCAGAATCTACTACCTGTTTAACATTCGGAATCTCTGCAAATTCAAATCCGAAGTAATGATTCGGAAAAACCAATCACCTAAATTGAAAGGAGCTTTAATAATGGCAAAAATGGCTATTTTTTATGGCAGTACTTCCGGTATGACTCAGGAAGTCGCAACAAAATTACACGAGCATTTTGGTGAAGAGCTATGCGATATCTACAGCATGGAAGAAGACTTCATGAGTGTTGATGAAATGCTTGAATATGACTATTTACTTTTTGGTTGCTCTACTTGGGGTTCTGGTGAAGTGCAAAATGATTGGCGTGACCCCCTATTTGAGATGGATATGGACAAACCGGATTTCACTGGTAAAACCATTGCGCTATTCGGTACGGGAGATTATGCAAGTCACGGAGAGCAATTTGTCAGTGCATTGGGAACTTTATATGACCATTTCAAAAAATTAGGTGCAACATTAGTGGGTGAGTTCTCTACTGATGGTTATACATACGATTATTCCTTTGCTGAACGTGATGGAAAATTTGTCGGACTACCTATTGATGAAGTAAATGAAAGTGAAAAAACTGATGAGCGTATTGCACGCTGGTTAGAAGTAATAGCTCCTCATTTCTCCAGCGCATCATTGGAAACTGCTTAGAAATTGATTGTATAACTGTCTAAGAGGGTGTTTATAAAATAATTCTAAAGTAGCGACTGGCTTGAATATCAAGAGCGATCGCTAGAAGAATTTATTTTTATTTATAAACACGTTCCAAGGCATTCTAATTAGTTTATGAAGGGGTTTGACCTTTGGGGTCATGTCTTCTCTTAGGTTCTGATAATTATCTAGAAATCTCATTAACTTCAAGTTCCAAACCATCGTATTATAAATTAATACGGTGGTTTGCAAAACATGATTTGCTAGAAATAAAATATGTGCCAATAAAATATGTATGAATTAGCATCTCTTTCGATGTTTAATATTAACTTCAGCTAATATTAATTTTCCTTTTGATTAATTAAGTTAAGAGAATAAATACCTCTATAAGATTTTCTATAGATTCTTGTCTATTTCTTCTAGTATCAAGTAGACAAATATCCAACCAATAAATATAGGGGATACGACTATAAATATACGAGGGTCTAGTAATAAGGCTTCTATGTTATGTAAATACATTATCTTTTAATTCACTTTTAAGCATTTTAAAAATATTTTATATTTTCATAAAGGTCTTTTATATACAAATATGAACATATACGAATATGCAAGTACACTTCCAACTTATAGAAAGAGCAATATCCATCACTGACATAAATTCAACTATCCACTTTGATTTTATGACAGTTGTGAGTGCGGGGTAAAATTTTATTTGGTAAGAAAGGGCAGCATCGATTATAAAAATATAAACCTAAGTAAATATACTACTAATTATCAATACTATTAATTGTCAATTAAGTAGGAAGGCGTAATTATTTATCATATTCGTATTCGTATTCTTCTTATAAACTATTGAAACCAATCACGGTTCAGGACAAGCAAAGCTAACAAAATATTTACAGGACTTACGCTTCCCTGCACTACCTTGCGGTCGCAATGAAAAATCTTCGTCGCGTAAGTCCTGATTTAATTAAACCCTGCTACTGAGTAGGAAATAGTAAGTAAGTCGGCGTTAAAAAAATCAAGGTGTGTCATTGCGAGTGGAACGAAGCAATAGCAAGGTTTTTACCTATGTTTACAATCCGTTACATAGTTCGGTTTATTTGTGCAGACCTACTTATCTATAAGTTAAGTAAACGATCATAATATTTCTTATCAATAAATTCAGATGTGTTGTTAATTTCCATATAACGATACTCAAATTTTACAATCAATAATAAAAATTATTCTCATAATTACTTCATTTTTCCTGCCCAGGTGTTGTAGGATAAAAATGAGAAGATTATGAAAATTTACTTATTAATGGCTTCACATTACAGTCAGCAAGACGATGTCGCGAAAAGTTTTATCGTTCCGCAGAACCCCCCTGGAGCTATCGGTTACCAAAGTGGGTACTTTCTCAACATTGCTAAGAAAATTCTCGGTATTAGACCTAAATCCTATGGGTATATGGCTGTACTTATTATTTTTGGGTTATGGATAAGTGGATGTACTTCTTCTGTTGAATCACCCCAAGACACGGAGCAACAAACACTGCAAGAAGGTAGTGATAAGGCACAAAATTCAAATCGGATTACAAATAGAAAAAACCAAAAAGTTATTCTGACAACATTTACCGTACTTGCAGATATGGCTCGTAACGTTGCTGGAGATAAAGTAATAGTTGAATCTTTGACCAAACCAGGAGCAGAAATTCACGGATATGAACCGACACCTAGTGACATAGTAAAAGCACAGAAAGCAGACCTGATTCTGGATAACGGTTTAGGTTTAGAACGTTGGGCACAGAAGTTTTACGGAAATTTAAAGGATGTGCCTCATGTAACTTTAAGTGAAGGTATCACACCAGTTAATATCAGCACAGATGCATATGCAGGAAAACCAAACCCCCATGCTTGGATGTCACCGAAATTAGCATTAACTTATGTAGAAAATATTCGTGAAGCATTAGTGAAATTAGATCCAGCAAACGCGCAGACTTACAATAATAATGCTAAAGCTTATAGCGAGCAGATAAAGAAAATTGACGATAAATTACAAAAAACAGTAGAAAAAGTGCCTCAAAATAAGCGTTTCATGGTGACTTGTGAGGGAGCATTTTCTTATTTAGCTAATGATTATGGGTTAAAAGAAGTATATTTATGGGCAGTTAATTCCGAGAAGCAAGCTACCCCAAAACAAATAGAAAAAGTTATTCAAACAGTGCGTCAAAATCAGATACCCGTTGTATTTTGTGAAAGTACTGTTAATGCAGATGCTCAGAAACAGGTAGCTAAAGAGGCAAATGCCAGATTTGGCGGTGTTTTTTATGTTGATTCACTTACTGATAAAAATGGTGCTGCACCTACTTATTTTAAACTATTAGAATATAACATTAATACTTTAGTTAGTGGTTTAAATAAATAATATTAAGTAATTCATTTTATACCTCAAATAATGTCTCAAATAGCAGTTCAAGTCGAAGAAGTTACAGTTTCTTATAATGGAAAAGTCGCTTTACATGGAGCTAATCTAGAATTAAGAACAGGTTCTATAAGTGGTTTAGTAGGGATGAATGGTTCTGGTAAATCAACCTTATTTAAAGCAATTATGGGTTTTGTTCAACCAACTCATGGACGGGTATTAATCAAAGGAATTTCCATGAAAAGAGCACAGAAGCAAAATTTAGTTGCTTACATTCCTCAATATGAAGATGTTGATTGGAACTTTCCTATTAGCGTAGAAGATGTAGTCATGATGGGACGCTATGGTTACATGAATTTCTTAAGAATCCCTGGGAAAAATGACCACGAGATAGTTACAGAAAGTTTGCTGAAAACTCATATGAATGAATTTCGCTCTAGGCAAATCGGAGAACTTTCTGGTGGTCAGAAAAAACGAGCATTTTTAGCACGTGCTTTAGCACAGAAAGCACAAGTAATTCTTTTAGATGAACCATTTGCAGGTGTAGATATAAAAACGGAAAAGGCAATTATTCAGCTTTTAGTAGAACTGCGAAATATGGGTCATACAATTTTGATTTCAACTCATGATCTTTCTAGTATTTCTACATTTTGTGATGATGTGGTTTTAATCAATGGTACTATCTTAGCTTATGGTCCAACAAGGGAAGTTTTTACAGAAGAGAATATTGCCCGTACTTTTGATGGAATGATGATGATTAAGGATGTTGCTAGTAGGTAACGAGTGATTAATTATATTATTGTATATGTACTATTCATTTACAAAGTAATATTATTAATTTATTGACTGATAAATCACCAATTTTAACTAAAAATTTATGAATATAGAAGCAGTTTGGCAATGGTTTGTAGCACCATTGCAATTTGAATTTATGGTCAAAGCAATACTTGTAAGTGCTTTGGTAGGTACAGTTTGCTCTCTTCTTTCATGTTACATGACTCTGAAAGGTTGGGCTTTGATGGGAGATGCGGTTTCTCATGCGGTTCTTCCGGGTGTTGTAATTGCTTATATTTTAAATATTCCTTTTGCAATTGGAGCATTTATATTTGGTTTGGGTTCAGTCATTTCTATTGGATTTATTAAAGCTAATACTAGAATAAAAGAAGATACAGTAATAGGTTTAGTATTTACAGGATTCTTTGCTTTCGGTTTAGTGTTAATCTCTAAAACTCCCAGTAGCGTAGACTTAATGCATATTCTATTCGGAAATGTTCTGGGTATTTCTGATTTAAACTTAGTTCAAACAGTTATAATTAGCATCATTACAATAGTATGTTTAACGCTATTGCGTAAGGATTTATTATTATTTTGTTTTGATGCAACTCATGCTCGTAGCATTGGTTTAAATACTACTGCTTTATATTATGTTTTGCTTTCTATGTTGGCTTTAACTATCGTTGCAGCACAGCAAACTGTAGGAATTATCTTAGTAATTGCTATGTTAGTCACTCCAGGAGCAACTGCTTATATGCTCAGCGATGAATTTAATAAGATGACACTGATTGCGATCGCTTCTGGGGTTTTCTCTAGTTTGATGGGGACTTACATCAGTTATCACTTGGATGCTTCGACGGGTGGTTGCATAGTGGTGTTGCAGACTTTACTATTTGTTGCTGCAATGATTTTTGCACCCAAGCATGGAATGTTAGCGAAGAGGTTACAGAGTTAATAATGTATCGGTAATGTATATTCGCGTTTTTGATTTCTAGTCTTTAGCTAATATAAAGAAAAGATATGATAATATTACATTTCCATCTTACTATGTTTACAAATACTGATTGTTGTTTTGTAACTTAATATCTAAATTATCTATCTTATCTAAACCGATTTCTGAGGATATAATTTCTTGGGGTATAATATCTGAATTGAGAATTGATGAGGCTTCTGCTAAAAGCTCATTTTGTTCCTGCTGAATTTCAGATAATCTAATAGTGATTTCTGATAGTCTTTGCTGCTTATCTAGGTTGGTTTTTTGATTGATTTTTTGTATACTGATAAAATTCAAATTTTGTTGAGAATTGGATTGATTTATTTGCTGCTTCTCAATTAAATTAAATTTACTTAGAACCCATTTAATCGCTTCTTTTAAAAATATATATAGATACTTAAGTCCAGATTGAATTAGTTTAAAAGGAATTTGCAGTATGGATAAACCAATTCCCTCAATGAGTTTTACAACTGCTTTTACTAAGCTAAAAATCAGCGCCAAAGCAAATACTATCAAAATAATGCTGAGAATGGGATGATTTACTCCCCAATTTAAGAATTGTAATATTTTTAAAAACCCTGGATGTTCTGCAAACCAATCACCAATAGAAGAACCGATGGTAGTTTGAACGGTATTCTCTACATATTGCTTAGTTTGTTCTGTTGTCGAGGTTAATCTGTTAATTGCTTCCTTAGCTGTTTGTGCTGCGGTTTCATTCCAAGATTGAAAAGCATCAGAATTCTTCTGGAATGAATTTTGGGTCACTTCCAATCTTTGTTTAATTACTTCAGGTAGATTCATAATTTACGCAATATCTAAGTAATATCTCAGCAGCTATCCTGAATTATTCACTAATATACTTACTAACTAATATAGTGGGAAATACAGAGTTAAAAACCAAAATCTCTAAATTAGTAATTAAAATCCATGAGCAATGAATGAAACTAACCAAAGGAGGAGGGAGTATCTTTAGTGAGGATACATTCTTCTAAATCTAGCTAAAAGCTTTGCTATATAAGGTTTATAAAATGTGTACGTTAAGAGTATACATTTATTGTCATCTATATATTTTCAAAAGCTTGAGAAGTAGGAAAATAGAATATGATTTATTCGGATTTGTAATCAATCATCGAATGATCGATAGAATTGAATGCATAAAAAGCTTTATACAAATGCTGGAAGCATTAAGTTATCAAAATGATTTGTAGTATCGGAAGCAATAGTAAATAAAAGGGTTAATTATAAAACTTTGCTGCGAATTTTTTTCTCTCATTGGCATCTTAGTAAATTTTGATTACAAATAAGGAATCACTCAAAACCAGCTTGAAGAGTTACAAGAATCTACTTATTGAATTTAGTTATTCCACTATTGCGTTCGTCAGTGAATTAAATTAACCACTAGCATTATGAGTCAAAAATCCTATAATCAAGGCTTGGAGAAACTGCGTCAACAGGATTATCAAAATGCGATCGCTTTATTTACCGAAGCGATACAAAACGATCCTTATTTATTCCAAGCTTATTTTTATCGAGGTTTGGCATATTATGACTTAGGAGAATTTCTGCAAGCGGTTTCTGACTATACTCATGTCTTGAAACTAGATTCTCAAAACCCTCAAGCTTATTATAGTCGTGCTCTGGCAAGATTAGCTCTCAAAAATCTACCAGGAACTCTCGATGATGTTGAAAATACTATTGCAGTTAACCATAATTATGCCCCAGCCTACGATTTAAAAGGAATAGTACGACGTAAACAAGGATTTATTCATGATGCGATCGCTAATTTCAAAAAAGCCGCACAATTGTATCTAGAGCAAAAAGATAAGGAAAATTGTCGTCTGTGTCTGGAGAAAATTCAGCAGCTACAGCCAAAAAAATCTTCTGAAACCCCACAGCAGCCAAATAGTCAATACAAAAGTAATAATAATCAACCATTCGTTACAGAAAATAAATATTTTATCCAGTTATTAGAGAAAGCCGAATGTGGAGCAACTAAACAAGCTACAGAAGACCTAAACTGGTTACTACAAACAGACCCCCAAGACGGACAAGCTTACTGTTTTCGCGGGGTCGTACGCTGCAAACAAGGAAAATATCAACAAGCAATATCAGACTTCAATCAAGCCTTAAAACTAAAGTATCAAGATGCAGCAGTATATCGCAACCGAGGAAAAGCTCGTTCCTACATGGGAGATCATCAAGGAGCGATCGCTGATTTCAATCAAGCCATCCAAATTAAATCTGATGATGCTTTAGTATACGTTGCCAGAGGAAATGCCTACCGAAAAATAGGTAATTACAGTGGTGCAATTAAAGACTACACTGAAGCACTAAAACACAATGACCAAAACGCCCATGCATATTACAATCGCGGTATTGCCTATACTCACATGGAAGAAATGCAAAAGGCAATGGAGGACTATCAAAAAGCAGCAAGCATGTTTTGCGAACAGGAAGACTGGAGTAACTACCAAATCGTCCTCGATGACATGAAAAAGTTTAAATCCCCCAGTCCAGAAATACAGAAAACCCAAGATGAGCTTTTACGTCAACGTCTACTCAGATTAGTTGGAGGACACTGGGAAATAGCTCAAAGATTAATCGAACAAGCAAAACTATATTATCCTGGAATGTCTGAGGAATGGTATTTAGAAACAGTTATTTATGACTTGGAACGAGATAAAAATAGATAAATAATTCTTTTATAGTGATTACACGTTTTTTAATAGGGGTTTAGCAACGCTACAACCCTATCCAATCATAGAATTTAGGATTACTCAGCCCTTGAGGAATGAGGATTAAATAAAGTGCAAAACTTGATTTAAAGACTTTTATTAAGCAAGTTAGTCGATAAGCAAGAATTGTAAGTTAATAAATCCATGTTCCTTAGTGTTGTAAATATTTACCTACAAAGGAGTTAACCAATAAGTCACACCTTTGATAACCTTAGGTTGAAAACCTAACTCCTCTAATTTTGCCTTTGGATAACCAACATAAGTCCAATGAGGTTTGTCATTCTCTACTGTCCTGTACCAACCGTTATCATTCAAAGCTTTAACTTGAGCTTGATTAGAAACTCGTAAATCAATTGCTAGACCCCATAAATGCTGAGAAGAACCCGGTGGTGCAACAATTCCTAAAATTCTTTTCTCTTTTCCCTGTCTAACTAAATCTAAAGTATTACTATGAGCATATTTACGCCAAAATCTATTGGTAATAGCGTAGCTGCGCATACAGTCGCTATTTGTATAGCCTGACTTCAAAGGTATTCTAACTTGAGAACGAGCTTGACTTAGGGCTTCTGCGGCTGGTTTTTGTAGAGTACAGTTGCGGGTTCCCTTGACCACTCCCTTAGTTAGGGTTGCTTGAAAGCTTTTAGTTTCTTTATCGTTGTTAAAGATTACTTTCTTAGGTAACTTAATTCCGGGTTGTCTATTAACAAAGGCTGAACCGTAGGATTTCAGCAATATATAGTCTAAGCTATTGGGCAAAGGCACAATTGGTAAGCTGTCGGAAACCGCAGCTAAAAAACGTTGCTTCCCAGTTAAATTAAGATTAGGAGATATGGGAGAACCTTGAGGAGAAATTGTAGGGAGTGGAGATTTTTTCTCTTCAAAAGTGCTTTCACAAAGTTTCGAGGAGTCCGGATTCTCACTTAACGACTGATCACTAGAACATTCTTCAACCGATCGTAATTCTATCGGAGCATTGAATATTGATTGACTGTAGGTTTCCTGAACAGTAGATACTAAAGTAATGGTTACGAATATGAAGACAAATAATATTGCAAATTGCTGCCATCTTATTTTCATCTCAATTTTGCTCTCAATATAAAAATCAACGACAGCCCGTAAATCATCCATTGAGAACATTTAACCATAAAACAGTACCTGCTCTCATCCAATAATTAGCCGATGAATCTGAGTCTAGAGTTCTGAAATTAAGTATTTCCAGGTAATCAGGACTTATTTATAGAGAAGAGGCTTTGCAGACCAAAAAAATAGTTTAAAGTCGAGATAAAAGCAAAAACAAGCTCATTTAAAAATTAAAAATAAACCGATACACAGATTCTGGTTTTACAGGACAAATTTTATTTTTAATAGGGTTTGCGATCGCACCACCAGTATTCACAATATTTAATTAATAAAATAATTTATACTTGTATACTTAATATATATTGATGATTAGCGATTGCAATTTACTGTTTTTTCATAGATTAAAAGTATTTAATATTACTTATTTGAAAAAAAAATACGTATGCAGAATATAGCCATAGTCAAGATGCCACTGCAACGCCGTATAAAATTAGTTCTCCATAAAAGAAAACGAAGCCTAAACATCAGCACTATCGCTTTAATAATTGTCTCTGAGGACAGGCTGTAATCGAAATATCCCGACTAGAAAATAACCCAACTAAAAATATTCCCATCAAAACTCACAATCCCTGTGTTAGAAATTGTTAGAATAGATAACTGAGTCAATACTACTTGTCCTCATGTGAGAAAGTAAAATTGACAGAAAAGAAACTTTCCGGTTCATAAATTAACCAGTTTATTTAAGTAAGACTATGCGAGTATGAGTCCCCAAAGTCACGTTGCCCAAAGTCAAGTTGCCCAAGGTCAAGTTGAATTCCAAGATGCTTTTGATGTCATCGTTGTCGGTGCAGGTCATGCAGGCTGTGAAGCTGCTCTTGCGACAGCACGTTTAGGATGCCGAACTTTGCTCCTCACTCTAAACCTGGATAAAATCGCCTGGCAACCGTGTAATCCCGCAGTGGGGGGTCCTGCAAAGTCTCAGTTAACCCACGAAATTGATGCTTTGGGTGGGGAAATTGGTAAAATGGCAGATAGGACATACCTACAAAAGCGAATTCTCAATTCTTCACGGGGACCGGCAGTTTGGGCTTTACGTGCTCAAACTGATAAAAGAGAATATGCAGCTGTGATGAAGGAAATTGTGGAGAATCAAGAAAATTTGTTTCTCCGTGAAAGTATGGTCACGGACTTGGTCTTAGATAGAAATGACCAAGTTATAGGAGTTGAAACTTATTTCGGCGTTGCTTTTGAGTGTAAAGCTGTAATTTTGACCACCGGTACATTTTTAGGTGGGAAAATTTGGGTCGGTAATAAATCCATGTCAGCAGGAAGAGCAGGAGAATTTGCTGCTGATGGTTTGACCCAGACCTTAAATCGCTTAGGATTTGAAACCGGACGTTTAAAAACCGGAACTCCAGCCAGAGTTGATAAGCGCTCTGTGGATTACGATAAAATGACCCTCCAGCCAGGTGATGAAGATACTCGCTGGTTTAGTTTTGACCCCGATGTATGGGTGGAAAGAGAACAAATTCCCTGTCATATCACTCGCACCACACCGGAAACTCATCGTTTAATTCAAGATAACTTACACCTATCCCCCGTCTATGGTGGTTGGGTGGAAGCAAAGGGACCGCGCTACTGTCCCAGTATTGAAGATAAAATTGTTCGTTTTGCCGATAAGGAAAGTCACCAAATCTTTATCGAACCCGAAGGAAGAGACATTCCGGAATTATACATCCAAGGCTTTTCTACCGGTTTACCAGAAAATTTACAGTTGCAAATGTTGCGCAGTCTCACGGGTTTAGAAAACTGCACCATGCTGCGTCCCGCTTACGCTGTAGAATATGATTACTTACCCGCAACTCAGTGTTATCCCACATTGATGACTAAAAAAATTGCCGGTCTATTTTGTGCTGGACAGGTGAACGGAACCACTGGTTATGAAGAAGCAGCAGCACAGGGAATAGTTGCGGGAATTAATGCAGCTAGATTTACCCGTTCTGAGGAAATGATTATTTTCCCCCGTGAGGAAAGTTACATCGGTACCTTGATAGATGATCTATGTACCAAAGATTTACGCGAACCCTACCGAATGTTGACCAGTCGTTCAGAATATCGCTTAGTACTGCGTTCGGATAACGCAGACCGACGGATGACTCCCTTGGGTAGAGAAATTGGTTTAATTGATCAACGTCGCTGGAATCTATTTACTCAAAAGCAAGCTGAAATTGCTGCTGAGAAAGAAAGACTCTACTCCACCAGAGTCAAAGAAAATGACCCGGTAGGTCAAGCGATCGCTCAATCTACTCAACAAAAAATTAAAGGTTCCATCACTTTAGCCGACTTACTGCGTCGTCCTAAATTTTATTACGCCGACCTGGAAACTTATAATCTCGGAGACACCAAACTCCCACGCGATCGCAAAGAAGGTGCTCAGATAGATATCAAGTATTCTGGATATTTAGCAAGACAGCAAAATCAAATTGACCAAATAGCTCGTCAAGCAAATCGACAGCTACCAACAGACTTGGATTATGAGACAATTGATACTCTATCCAAGGAAGCACGAGAAAAACTTAATCAAGTCAAACCCCTGAGTATTGGTCAAGCAAGCCGTATCGGAGGCGTGAATCCTGCGGATATAAATGCATTATTAATTTATATAGAAATGCGTAAAAACTATGAAGATAAAGGGATACAGCCATTATCTTCAGAAAAGTTTCATAAAGCTCGATTATAGTAGTAGGGTATACCTGTATAAGGCTGGTATGATTAATGACATCAATTCACTAAATTGATTGTTGGTCTCATCAGTCCTATTCAGTATTAAAACTAAGAAACAATTCATACTTCTTAGTAAATTATTTGTCTAGTCCGGGCAGAAGCTGAGATACTTAATTGTAGATTTCACACTGTCAGGTAATAGAGGAGGAATTCTCTACTAAAAGTTACTTTTGAAGATTGATATGTCACTAAAAACCAGCACCGACATGATTCTTCCAGAACCATCAGAGGAGCTAATTACCAGCGAAGCCTGGTCTATGGAGACTTACGCTGATGGTTTAATGGATGAACTATTTTCCGATTTAGATAATGCTCTGAAAAACGGGAAAAATCTAAGTTCTCGAACAGCACAGCGAGAATACTCTCAAACAGCAAATAAAACGGCAAATATTAGAGTAGAGCAGATTGTTGTTCCAGAAACTTTGCAGATTGTAAAACCTCCTCAAGTTTTGAGCAACAACCTGAAAACTTCCCCAGTTAATAAATCTCATACAAAACCATCAAAGAAAAAAGTCCGTGAAAAGACCCATTTTGCTTGGGGAAAATTGTTAAATGGGGCAGCCAGTTTTGCTGCAATAGTATTAGGAGTTGTCTGGTTAGCAAACTCCGGTTTGTTAAATCGTCTATCCTCCAGCGCTTTTCAGCAAGCCTTGAGAGAACCGCTTATCCAAAAACAATCATCCCAGAAAGCTCCTGTAGATCCCCAGGCTGAATTGGTTAACTATATGCTCGCAGCATTCACGGCTATTAATAGCGAGCAGATTCAGAGCAAAGAATTGTCTGCACAAAACCTGAGTGCAGTCAGTCGAACCTCTCCAAATCTTCCTAGTAATATATCATCTACCAGAGGAGATGATTTGCCACCGGTTGCAAATGCAAATAGCGCTTTACCTCCGAGTCCTGGTCGTTATACGCGAGTGATTGAACGTGTGAAGCGGGTATATGTAAAAGTACCCACTTATAAAGCACCTGAACCTATGCGCTATCAACCACCATCTATAGCTAGTACTCCGCAAAAGTTGACACCACCAACAAAATCCAACTCTCAACCATCTAAATCTCAACAGGTAAAGTTAGCAACTAAAGCTGTAAGGAATGCTGCTTTTGCGGCTATTAGAACCGGAATTAAACCCGTCAATATAGCTAAAACACCAATTTCTATTAAACAGCCTTCTAAGCCTATATCGGCTTTATTACCTGCAATTCCATCAGCACCTACTGCTCCAAGTTCCAAGCAGTCTGCTGTAGAAGAGCAAAAGCAAAAGTTGACAGTAGCTAAAGCTAGCGTTAACCATGAGTTAAAGGGTGTGATGGATTTAGGGGAACAATCTGCTGCCATCTTTAAGATTGAAGGTGCCGATTTACAAATCCGTAGGGGTGAAACTATCGGAACTAGTGGTTGGACTTTAGTTGATATTACAGGTAAAGAAGCTATTATTCGTCGCAATGGTGAAGTTCGCTCTATTCAAGCTGGTCAGAGCCTGTAAGGATATAACTGAATTTACTAATACTAATAAATCTGAATCTACTAAAGTGTGGCGAAACTTGGGCATCCGTTCGTTAGAAAAGAGTCTTGTTTAGCAATCTTTTCAGGCGAAGCAATATATATTATTAGTCACATATGAAAAGATATGCAATCATTCACTGTCTATAACCTTATGCTAACTAGTGCATGAAGCTATATTTTTCACTTAATTATTTCTAATAAAATAATATCATCAGGGTACCCGAAAAAAAGCATCTATAATAACATTTCTAAAATATGTGTTGTTCTCATGACATTTGTATTGACTTAGTTTATTTGACTTGGTTTATTTGACTTCAAAAATTAGCTAAATCAAAGTTAACTCTTAGTACAAAACTTAATATGATTTCCAGAAATACTCTATAGCTAGGCTAAGGTAATCTGTGTAAGGAGTACAATACTACTATATCTGACTCAGATTTAGATAAACTATAGACGAATTATAAATATTATCCTGTAGTGTCATACTGTTTCTAAATGAAGTCGCGACTTCATCCCTATTATTTTTTCCATTTTTTAAATAGATTTAGAGACAGTAAATGAGAGCATATGCATACAACATTGGTATCAGTACTTTGTATACTACAGGATATTTCAGTTTCCATTAACACTAATTCCCCAACCAAGTTCATAAATACAATAAACTCAGTATTTAGATAGAATCGCTAAATAACTATCTACTTTTGAACAGGCAGAGGTTCCAAATCTTCAGGAATTAAACGGTTCAACTTATTAACCAACCCCAAAACTTTTTGACGTTGTTCTTCTAAATTGACTGCAACATTAATATTCATCTGAGAAATATCCTTCTGTAAAGAAGATACTTTTCCAGTATCTATATTCCCGCTAGCATCCTTCACCTTTCCTAAAGCGATCGCAGCTTCTTGTAAACGAGTATTCGCAGTACCAAAGTTACGTCGGTCTAAATCTACCGCAGTATGGTATAATTCAGCCCGTGCTTGCATTAGATAACCGTAGTTTCTTGCTTTTTCTAGTTGATTCTCTAATAACTCTACCTGGCGATCGCCCAAATTTTGTTCCGAATTAGCCTTACTATTACCTTGCCACCATCCGAGGGCAAAAATTCCAGCACCAACCATGGTTGCTACAATAATTCCAATCAGAGCCTGCTTTACCTTAGAAAATACAGATGACTTGTTAGTCTCTACTGCCTCGCTCATACTTATATACCTATTTTTTTATTAACTACTAACCATTGATTATTTAACTTAAGAGAATAAAACGGCAAAGCTAATATCTCAATCTAACCCTGCAAATTATCCCAAGAATATAAGATAAAAACATGTCAACACTTATACTTGTGACTAAATGTAATTTATGAATTTATCTAGGTATACGTATTGTTACACTTATAATTACCAAGCAAAGATACTTTGAAAATTATGTAAATTATAGTGTTCTCCGGTATATTTTCTTAAAATCTATAATTTTTCTATAAATTTCTGTAATAGACTTGAAAAAATGTTAGATAAATCAATTTTTTGGGAAAAATAAAATATACAAGCATCTATACACGTTATTTGAAATGCACTATGCAAAATGTTGTTTATCCATCACCAAATTCTTCCAAACAGGTTTCCAAGCGGAAAATATTTACTAAAAATTATCAAAACGTTATGGAAACTGTCGTTATTGAAGAAGTGGAGGAGCAGCTAGAAACATTGTCTCCCAATGCCAAAAAACATATAAAAGCATATGATATTACAGCTTATGCTTTAAACCGTTTACCAGCCTTGTATGCTACAGGTAAACGAGGTTGGCACAGACAATATAATAGAGGTAAAAAAGATTTATATACAGAAATCAAAAGAGTCGTCAAAGAAGCCCTAATCGCAGTACAAAAAGACCCACTACGCACCGATCGCCTGATAGATTCACAGGAAGAGCGTGTAGCATACATGGCATTACAAGAAGTAAGATGGTTGCTGAAAAGAAATGACATATCATGGGAAAATTTAGCAATAGTTTTAGAGGAAACTTTGAGCAACGCTTTAGATAATAAAACTGTCAGTTGGAGAGTTTCTTCGGTAGATGAACAAGAACCAGAATCTTCCTCACCTGAGGAACTCAAAGAGATATTTGATTGGGATAGTCATCCTCATTATCAAGGAGATTAATTTCTGGATTTTAGGATTTGATTTGATCAGCTAATCTTAAATCTCATACATTTTCCCTTCTGCCCCTTATCTTATCTGGAGGGCAGATTAATTAATTTTTGATAACTGCTTAACAATCTACTTTTACGGGTTTACACTCAAGTCAATTAAAGATTTTGAACGCCAATATATTAAAATATATGACAGACATATATAGCGTTTTCTAATCTAGTGAGGTACATTTTGAAATCTGTTAGTCCTGATATACAAGGTTCGTGTGTATCTCAGTTGCCTGAAAAACGTTATATTAGAGTATTCTCTATTTATACTTAATCTACTGACTTAATTTATTGAATAATTCCTTTGGTTACTATACTTACAGATTATACTGACTCAGATGCTGAAGCTACCATCTCCAATTGCGGTGGTTGATTTTCAACCCCCAAATGTAACAAAAGAAGCCTCAGTATTTGATGCGATCGCCTTAATGAAGCAGCGTAAATCTCAGTTTGATGTTGTATTTATATTGGAAAGCAAACATCCTATAGGTTTACTAACTAATTCAGATATTGTTGATTTGATTGTCGATGGTAATAATCTGAGAACATTAAAAGTATCTGAAGTCATGCAGTCCATAACTAATTCAATTAAGTTATCAGATATTCATGATGTACAATATTTACTCTCCCTTCTAAATAAAAATAATTCGGGTTTACTTCCGGTTGTCGATGAGCAGGAAAATCTCATCGGAGTAATTAGCGCTAAAAATTTTTGTAGTTATTTGAACTCTAATCTAGAATTGGCAGCGCGAGTCGATTCTCAAGCAGATATTGCCATGGAAATGAATCAACGATTAGTAGAGGAAGTTTCCAAACGTGATTTTTTAGAAGAAGAATTGCAGCGATCGCAACAAATACTGCAAAAAGTAATAGATATTATCCCCCAATGTATTTTTTGGAAAGATATAAATAGCGAATATCTTGGTTGCAATCAAAGGTTTGCTAAAGATATAGGTTTAGATAGCTGTGATCAGATCATAAGTAAGACGGACTGTGAATTAGAATTCATCAAAGAAGAAGTAATACATCATTCCTCTAGCGACACCAGGATTATTGAAAATAATCAGTCTGAAAATTATATTTTTGAGACTCAAAATCATTCTCATTCAGAACAAATTCGTTTGAATATTAGTAAAATACCCTTACACAACTCTCAGGGTGATGTGACAGGTATACTTTGTTGTTATGAAGATATTACAAAGCACAGAGTTGCTGAAGAATCTTTGTTGCGTTTTCATAAAACTATTGAGAATATTAATGACTCTATTTTGATAACAGATGCTCATAGTAAGATAATTTACTTGAATAAAGCATTTACTGAGTTACTTGGATACAGTTGTGAAGAATTAAATAAGATGGGAGGTGCTATTACTATTTTTAATAGTAAGGTCGCAGCAATGAAGATTTTCAATCACCTCCAAGAAGGAAAATCCCTGCGTGAAAGAGCTAGAGTAAATCATTTGAGCGGTCGCTCAATTGATGTAGAGTTACAAGCTGATGCCATTAAAGACTATAATGGCAAATATATTGGTGACATTATAATATTTACTGATATTAGTGAAAAAATACGTATAGAAAAAGAGCTTGCACTCCATAAAAAAGCAGTTGCGACCAGTACTGACGGTATAATTATTGCTGATGCAACTTTACCCAATACACCGATTATTTACGCAAATTCAGGATTTGAAAGAATCACCGGTTATGCAGTAAATGAAGCTATAGGTAAACACCGAGATTTTTTCCTTACGAATTATACGACTGCAAAAGAACAAAATGATATTGAATCAGCAGTCAAAGAAGCAATGAAACGTACAGTGATTATGTCTAGCTATCGGAAGGATAGAAGCAAATATATTACCAGTGTGAATGTCTGCTGCGTTTATGATTATCGCGGTGTGTTGACTAACTATATAATGATTAATTCTGATATCACCGAAGTCAAAAATTTAGAAAAGCAGTTAAGAAAAGCCCTGAAAGCAGAAAAGGATATTAATAAACTCAAATCAGACTTTATCACAATGGCATCTCATGAATTTCGTACCCCTCTAAGCACCATTCTCTCTTCCTCAGAACTTTTAGAAAATTATCACCACAAATGGGATGAAGAGAAAAAAAATAAGCACTTTGTTCGCATTCAAAAATCAGTCAAGCATATGACAAATATGCTAGAAGATGTATTAACCTTTAGTAAGGCAGAATCAAAAGAGTTAAGAGGCAATCTAGCTCATTTAGAATTAGTTGAATATTGTACTAATTTAGTGAAAGAAATTCAATTAAACCATAACTATCATCAAAAAATGGTCAATATTGAATTTCATACCCAATTAACAAAATTACAGACAAATATAGACCAACATCTATTAAATATTATATTAAGTAATATATTATCAAACGCTATTAAATATTCAAATTCTGAAGGTACCGTTTCTCTTATCCTAACTGTTCAAAATGATATAGTGGTATTTATTATAAAAGATGAGGGTATTGGTATTGATACCAAAGAATTACCATTATTATTTAATTCATTTTATCGAGCTAGTAATATTGGCAATATTCCAGGAACCGGATTAGGATTAGCAATTGTCAAAGAATGTATAGAAGCGTGTAAAGGTACAATAGATGTTGATAGCAAAATTGGTCAGGGAACACAATTTATTATAAATCTACCATTATTAAACCATGAAAGAGAAATAAATAACAATAGAGGCAATTATGGCAAAAATTTTATTGATTGAAGACGAAGCTCCCGTAAGGGAAAATTTATCAGAATTGTTAGAATCTGAGGGTTTTGAGATTATTGCTGCTCCTGATGGTCAGGTTGGTATTGATTTAGCTATTGCACATATACCAGACTTAATTATTTGCGATTTAATGATGCCAAATATTGATGGTTACGGTGTATTAAATAGATTACGAAATGAGCCATCAACTGTAGCAATTCCTCTAATTTTTCTGACCGCAAAAGCTAGTCGTTCTGACTTTCGTCAAGGTATGGATTTAGGTGCAGATGATTATTTGACTAAACCATTTACAAGAGCTGAGTTGTTAAGCGCAATTATTAGCCGTTTGGATAAACAAGAAACACTCAAAAAACATCTTTCTGCAAGTAATTCTCCAAAGGTTAGCAGCTTTTCTCCAGAAATGTTAGTTGTAAAAGCCAGTTTACGTAGGGCTTTGGAGGGAGGAAATTTACAAGAATTTCAAGTTTATTATCAGCCTATATTTGATATCGTCTCTGGTAATATTACTGCTGCAGAAAGTTTAGTTCGTTGGATTAGTCCAGAGCTAGGACTCGTATCTCCTGCTGAGTTGCTTCCCTTAGCAGAATCTACCGGTTTCATTATTCCGATTGGTGAATGGATAATACAACAGGTGTGTCAACAAGCAAAAAGCTGGTGTGATGCAGGACTTCCACAATTAAATTTTTCGGTAAACCTATCTGCTCATCAAATTAATCAACCAGACTTAGTTAAGAAAATATCCGATTTTCTCACCGCAAATAATTTACCAGCACATTCTCTACAATTAGAGATTACTGAAAGTTTGATTATGAAAGACTTTCATCCAGCAGTTGCGATTATTGAAAACTTACAGTCTTTAGGAGTAAAGATTGCGATTGATGATTTTGGTACTGGTAATTCTTCTTTACTTTCTTTGAAGCAACTGCCTATTGATACCCTCAAAATTGACCGCTACTTTACTCTTGACATTGCTCAAGATAAAGAGAAATCGGCAATTATTACTGGGTTAATTCAAATGGCGAAAAGTCTAGATGTTAAAGTTATTGGTAAGGGTATAGAGAAACAAGAGGATCTTGATTTTTTAAGAGAGCAAAAATGCGATGGCGTACAAGGATTTCTTTTAAGTCAACCGGTACCAGTGGAAGATTTTGAAAATTTACTAATTAGTAATCGCTGTCTACCTGCATAATTTTCAATAGAAGTATTATTAGACTTGAAGTTTATTATACTTTGAGTCTGGTTGTACCTTCATATCTGGCTTTCTATATATACTCATCATTTTTATATAAAATCATATGCGTTGTACGCAAATATTACTCATTATTTAAGTTTTAATGATTCTGTCGGGAGGAAATAAAACTTAAATTTTGAACAGATATTTCTACAGACTAGTATTTTTTATTCCATTAAAGCCAGATAATCAAATACTCATGTAACAATATTTGTATACATATTTAATAAGTATAGTTGAGAATCACGAGAGTTTCTGCTCATCTGGAATAGTGCCTTACCCTGTGAGAATAGTAAAACTTTTAATGTTGATATTTTAATATTCGATTCTGTGTCAAAGCATCGAATATAATTAGACAATTTTTGTATTTAGTTGTTAATATTGTGTATTGTAAATAAAATAGCTTTTGAAATTACTTAAAGACATCACACACTCGTATATTAATACTTGTATCAAGTGTCTATATTGAAAATTATATTGTTATTTTAGTATATCTTAATATCAATTTTGTATACTTTCAATATATACAAATAAACTCCTTTACTCTACAAGAAAAATTGAAACAATGGCAAAGCGATCGCTTAAAGCATCAGTTGAAGGTATAAGAAAAGCAAAACATGCTTTTAAACGTAAAGGTTTTACTCAACAAAACCTAGCAACTGAGGTGGGATTAGAGACTCGTCAGCCTATTTGGAAGTTTTTTACAGGAAAACCAGTTGATAGACAGGTATTTCATGAAATTTGCTTTGTATTAGGATTAAATCCAGAAGATATTTTGCCCGGGTCTACGGATGAAGATGAGAAAAAAAACTTAACTGGACAAGGAATTTCAGTAATTGTCAGGGATATTGATAATCTGGTTGAAAAGGTTCATACTGCTCGTTATGAGAAAGTTCAGGCTCAATGCGGTACTTTAAATTTATTAGATGTTTCTCACGCGATCGCTCTTGATGATTTATATGTAGATGTAAGTATCTTGGAAGAACTTTCCAGTCAAAGGTGGGTTTCTATAGGAGATTTACAAAATTTAAAGGTAGAGGGATACGATTCCATTCCAGGAATGCGTCTGAGCTTAAGTGCTGCTTCTCTAAAAAGATTGAATGGTTTAGATGCAGTCAATAAGTACTCTAAACTTATGGTTTTAGGGAAACCAGGGTCTGGTAAGACTACTTTTCTCCAATCAATAGCTATTGGCTGTAATCAAAGATTATTGGAATCTGATTGCGTGCCAATATTTGTCAGATTAAAATATTTTACTGAAGATACTAAACAGGGAGAGGAACTTAGTTTAACCAATTATCTGATTCAAGAATTTATTGATTGTGGTGTCTCTGAATCGGAATTAATACAGATACTTACTCATGGTAAGGCTTTAGTTTTATTAGATGGTTTAGATGAGGTTAGTGAAGAATTTAGTAGTTCTTTGATAAAGGAGATTCGTTACTTTTCCGAGCGGTTTTATCATAACAGAATTATTATTACTTGCAGAGTTGCTGCGCTTCAATATAAATTTAAAGGTTTTAACGAAGTTGAGATAGCTGATTTTGACCGGAACCAAATTGCTAATTTTGTGGAAAAATGGTTTTTTAAAGTTGCAAATAATAGTCTTTTAGATGGAAAGAAAAAAGCTTCCGAGTTTATGTATAAACTGGAGTTACCAGGAAATGAGCAAATTAAAGAATTAGCAACCACACCTATTTTATTAAATTTAACTTGTCTAGTTTTTCAATCTGCTGGAGACTTATTAATTCAACGCTCTGAACTTTATAAGCAAGGATTAGAACTTCTGTTAGTACGTTGGGATGAGGCTAGAGGTATAAAAAGAGATGAAGTTTATCGAAATTTATCTTTGCTACATAAGCTGAAGTTATTGAGTAACATAGCTTCTAATACATTCCATCGAGAAGAGTATTTTGTCAGTACAAGTAAGATTCAAAAATTAATTTCTGATTATTTACGTTTATTTCCCCACTCACCAACAGATATAGATGCATTACAGCTAGAAAGTGAAGCTGTGCTCAAATCTATTGAAGCTCAACATGGTTTATTGGTAGAAAGAGCACGGGGAATTTATTCTTTCTCACATTTAACATTTCAAGAATATTTAACGGCTCGTGAAATCGTAACTCAGAGTGATAATGAAGGTATATTAGAAGAGCTAATAAATCATACCAATGAAAAACGATGGCGTGAAGTCTTTTTATTAGTTTCTCAGATGTTGCAACCTGCCGATAATTTCTTTAATAAAATCAAGCAAAAAATTGATAGATTATTTAGCAGCGATCGCTTGGATAATAACGACAAACTGCAAAGTTTATTGAATTGGATTTCCCAGAAATCTTCTTCTATGAAAGCATCTTATAATATCGCCGCAGTCAAAGCATTTTATTTTACTCTTGCACTACCTTTGAATCACCCTCTTGCTGGGAATCAAAGTTTAGCTTTATCTTTAGATAAGAGTTTTGCTCAAGAGCTTGAGCCTGGGTTAGCTTTAGATATGGCATTGAGTCATGCTTTGAGTGTAAGTTTTTCTATCACTCCAGAAATATTCTTTTATCGTGTTGCTGCAATTAAATTAGCATTGGATTTGGAGCATTTACTTGAGGGTAAACCGAATTTCAGACAATCGTTGCAAAAATTGAAAGACCAACTACCTTTACCCCAGGAAGGTCAAGAAGTATTATCTTCATGGTGGCGCGATCGCGGTGATAAATGGACAGAAGATTTACGAAATTTATTTATTGGAACTGACCTATTACCGTCTGAGGAGGTAAGACTAATTGGTTATCAATGGGAATTTAATACTCAAGAATTGATGCTTTTACAGGAATACTGGGATTGTACCAAGTTACTTGTAGATTGTCTCAAAAGTGCAGTTGATATTAATCCTGATGTGCGTTCTTTTATTGAGGAAAATTTATTTGTTATGGAACTTAAACAAGATGTACGTTATTAGATAGTAGATGGTAGAAATTAATGTCTAAGCAAATTTCTAATATCAAATGTATAAATCATAGAAGAGATGTTTTATCCTGCATATTAGATTGTTTCAGTTATGAATTTCAATTATGAAATCGTTTGCGATTCGGGTCATACCAAAATCTTGATAATCTTTTCATGATAAAGGTTTACAGAGATTAGTCACAATGATTGATTCTCAATGATAATTTCCTAACGTCTATATTTCCCTTCCTTATTGGGAATAAACTAAGTTAAATTTTGAAACTGCTTCTGTGACTGGTTTTTAAATACCTGAATTCTTACATACCCCTATAATGTCATACTCAGAAAAGTCTTATAATTTCTAATTTATGTAACTGTTGTGTGTTAAGCGGTTGCCCAATTATTTGTTAATATGATTTCCACAAAATGGAAAATTGACATAATTTTGACTCAAAACATCTCAAACTATTGATATTACATCTCTTGAAAACTTTTTATTAATAGGAGAAACCGGAAAGTGACATTATAGGGGTAAAATCAACTATGAGACTATTATCTTTGTGTCGTATTGCAATTCTCTTGACAAAAGTAACACTGATTATTTCATTACTGGATTCCAACAAAACCGATGTTTCTTCTGAGATAAGCTGCTACGGAAAATGATTCTGTCTCTAAATAATCATAGTTCCGTTTTAGAGAAAGAAAAAATATCTCATAAAATTCTCCACCCTTGTTTAGCATAAAGCCATAATAGTGATTTTATAGCAAAATTTTAACCATCCTGTAAGTTTTAAGGTTGGTTTGTGGATTTATTAAATTTACCCGACGGTAGTCTTTTAGCGGATTCAGTCTCAGGATAGTTGACCTAATGGGGCAAGGGAAAAGGTAAAGTAATGGTAGTTAATTGATAAGTAGGCATTGAGCAAGCTCTAAGAACCGCAATTTAATACTACTAAACCCCCCCACATTAAAACCATCCTTCCTTTTCAAGGTCCTCAATCATTTGCAGTGCACGAGTGTCACCAACACCCAATAAGGCAGCTTTTGCATCCTCTCTAACACCCAAATCTTTATCTTCAGCAAATGCCTCAATTAAAGCATCAATAGCTGTTGCATAAATTACATTAGATGGCAGTTCTTTACATAGTTGTCCGATAGCCCAAGCACAGTTACTTCTGACAGCAGCTACAGGGTCTTTAACAAGGGCTTCAATTAGGGGAGGTACTGCGCGGATTACCACTTCATAACCCACGCTTGCCATCTGTGCTAAAGCGCTGCTAGCCCATAATCTAACGGCAGATATGTCATTCTTCAAAGCGTCAGACAGGGGTTCTAGACAGCGCTCATCCCGACAGTTCCCTAATGCCCAGACGACACCTTTACGAACGTAACCATTCCAGTCTGCCAGCTTTTCTATCAGAGGTTCTACAGCATCAGGACTGGGATTGCGTCCAATTCCATAAGCAGCACTGACTCTAACTAAAGGACAAACATCTGTAAGTAACTTTATTAGTAAAGGTGTTGCTCTGGCATCCTCTATGTCGCAAAAAGCACGAGCAGCTAACATTCTCTGCTGGGATTGGGGATGTTCTAGCAATAGCAACATTTCCTCTGGATCTGGCAAAAAAGCCTCTGATTCAGCGTTCAGAGGTTCTATTTTGTCCAGAGGACTTTCTAAATCTTCTTCGACTTCTAATAAACTTAGTTCTTCTTCGTCGTACATATGTCAACCCCATTTAGGGATAAATTTATAACCACCCCAAAACAAATAAATAAATCTTTGAAATGTTTTTTATTAACTGGTTTTTAACTTTTAACTTCTAGCTAGAGTTTCTCTGGGAACTAGGAACTCCAGCATACTTCCAAAAATTGTACATATTTGATTAGAGGAGTTCTTATTTGATAAGTATCTAATCGCTTCGGGCTAAAAACTTACAAGTTTTTTATCTACTTTTCAATCTGCAAAGATTTTATCATCCATAGTGATTGAGTTTGATAACCTAAATGATTATAAAGTTTTAACGCTGGCTCATTACTAGTAAATACCTGTAAGCCAATTTGAGAGTCACCTCTTTTCCTTGCCCATCTTTCAGCATATTTCATCAACGCGGTACCAATGCCTTTTCGTCGATGATGGGGTACTACATAAAGTAGAAAAATATGAGCATGACGCAGACCCGTTAATTGGTCAATAGCATTTCCCATCCATAAGCAAGATACAGGAGTTGTATTTCCAAACTTAAAGGGTGATTTCTCTGCTGTTTCAGTCACATCAACCCACCATAAAAGAGCTTCAGGTAAGAGATATTGTTCTACGGTTAGCCCTAAATGAGAAAAATCCTGCTGTGGAAACATATCCTGATAAGTCCGTTTCATAAACTTGATTAGCAATGCTCTATCAAGGTTAGAACCGCGACGTATTAAATATCCGGGTATCAATTCCTGACTCAAATCTCCAATCTGGCTTAATGACCAGGGTTAGTTATTAATTTGCGATCTAGTTAACGACTTTAATATAAATTTGGGGCAGTGAAAAATCCGACAAGGTGAGAGTTCAAGTTTAAACTAAAGTTGTCTGAATTTTTCCACATTCCCAGTTCTGGACTGTCTTCGATTGGTGCAGGTGCTGCCATATCTGAGGGTAGAAAAATTCTAGCGCTGACTGCGACTAAGGCAATAGAGAAGATTAACACTGCTATCAATGGGGCAATATATTGGCGGAGTATGGACATGGTTTTAATAATATAATTGGTTTAAGTTTTATTAACCTTTTTTATTTTATGATCTCAATTGGAAATTATGAATGATTAATTGTGAAATTTGATCATCGATCATTCCCAATTAGTTGTTTCTCGTCTCAATTTATCTAATGCTTTCTCCCAGTAGAAATTTTCTGGCATATCTTCTTCATTTTCTTGTTGTGCTTCCTCGAAGAGACGACGTGCTTCTTCTTCGTCCCCGTCTAGCATTTGTATGAGTCTATCTTTATAATAGTGACGAGGGTTATTTGTTTTGCTTGCGAATGTATTTGCCTCGTTTCTTGGTTCTTCCCGTCCAAAACCCCTTTCTCTTCGATACCTGGCAGTTTGTCTTTTGCGCCAATTCCAAATGATAATGGAGTAAAGGGTACCAAAAATCAGGATAAGGCTAATAGTTCCTAGGAAAGTTACCAGATTTAGTTGGATATAGCCTAAAAATAATTGGGAAAGGACATATCCTAGTAAAATACCAGTTATAAAAAGAACAAAGGTAGAAAGAATATTAGATGTTTTCTGAATCATAAATATTTTTATTAACTTTGGTTTTCGAGGATGGAAAATTTTTACTAGTACAACACGGCGTAAATAAATAGACCATTAAAAACTTATAAAATACTCTTAAAATAAGCTTTTGCGCCTTCTGCCTCCTGCCTACTTACTTCTGCCTTCATGTACTAGTTAAAAACAAGAAAGTTTTAATAGAGGAGCAAATAAACCTTGTGGGATTTAAGATAAATTGAATTGAGATAAGTTGACTATATTTGCTGCTTTCATAAAATCTCTGCTTTAGCCGGAAAAAATGTCTTGGTGTTTTTGGGAAACTAACAGTAAATAACTAGTTGATAAAAGTAAAAATTATATCTTCCAATTCATAAGTCTGTATAGTGTAATTCAGAGGATACTTGGCAAGTACGGGAGCAAATTACTCATATACATTACTCTCAGACATTTAACATGTCTTAACCTTTATAGACTACGTTGTAATATAACGAACGGACAGAATATTTAATTGTTAAAAATATTACCCGATAATGGCGGAATAGTTTATAAGAATTTTCGACTATGGGAAATAATCTGCATTGCATGTGCATGATAACTGAAGCTATCCCAGGAAGCAGTATGCTAGATATCTAAAGTTTATTTGACCAGACCTTATTGCAAGCAGATTCTTCTTTTCTCGGATCAAAAAATCACTGCTGTGTATGGACTTCGTGTCCTTTTATTTCTACATTATGTTGTGCTAGTATATCTTCCCAACCCTTGCGAGTTCCGATATTACTGGTTTGTGAAAGTAATCCTAATTCAACTTCTTGCTGGGTAAGTTGAGCGAATTGTTCGTACAGGGGGTATTTAGGAGATACAAAGGCTTCTTTGCGATGTAATATTGGTGGATTGCTTCTAGTGGAGTAGTCGTTACTAGTGACTTTGAAAGTTTGCAAATGAATGCTGATACTTGCTTTTAATGCTGGGTGGGGGTCGGTATCGAATTCTGGATAAGATAGGTAAGATATTCTTGGTTCACCTATATAAAGTTTAATCAGGGTTGTATCTTCTGCACGACCAAAAACCCGACTAGCGCAACCTTCGTAAATTCTTAGTAGTGGGTCGAGTTCGTTGAGGGCTGATATATGGATGTATAAAGCTCCACGGGTACGCTTACCAATTGTACTTTTATCGCAAGCAGTTTTAATAAAGCTTGTTTGTCCGACGCTAAATAGTTTTTGGTCTGCGACCTGACAAGCGTCTTGATAAGTACCAAAGAATGCCTTGATATCGTAACGAATGTCTTCTGGTAGCTTAGATAATTGGGGACGTTTATCAAACTGAGTTAGAGCTAGATAAACTTGAATATCTAAAGAACGACGATAAGCGATCGCGTCCCATTCTGCTTCGTCGGTAGCTTGCAAAATAATTTTAAATGCTTTGTTGTAGCTACCGAATTCTAAAAATAATTTTTCTTCAATTTCAGGTTCTAATTCTCCCTTAACTGGAATTCTACCGCGTTGGGTGTAAAATTCCATTAGTGGTTCTAGCTGTTGTTTACAGTTTGCAAATTTTTTACTGGCAATACGAATTCTTGGGGCGATCGCACCGGAACGGAACCAAGCAGCACGAAAGCTTTCTTTGTGGGTATCGTCTCGAAATACGAAGTAGATTCCTAATGCAACGGGAATGGCGTCTACTTGTAATACATTATCTATATAGGTTTTGAGTTCTTCTTGGTCGTAATATTTCTGAAAGGTGTTCCAGGAGGTGACAATACCATCACCGTAAGGGATTTGGTGTTTGCTATTGGGAGCATCTACTAAAACTTGTGCAGCGACAATTAATACTTGTTTGGATAATTCCCAAGCTTGCCATAAACATTCTCGACGTTCTTCGGAATTTTCAATTACATTTAGAACATAGCCTAAGTTAACAATATCAGCGTCAACTCGTTTTCTCCTAGAAGCGTAGTAAGGGTCCCAACCTCTACTCTTATAACCCAAGTGTTTGAGCCTTTTCATATCGTCCCCGTGTCCGCATCCATAGTCAAAAAAGCTGGTTTTTTTGGTGATCACTTTTAACTCCATCGCCAGCTTTACCGGACGGGATAGGTCTGTACGATGAATAGCAGCTTTATGACGTTCGATTGCTGTAGCTTCTACCATAGGGGATAAGAAACAGACTTCTAGATTTATCTTCTACATCTATATAGTTTCAAATAGTTTCATTTTTTGGTAGATAATTCAATCAAATCTTCAATTTTCTTGATATTTGGGTCTCCTGCTAAGTAACCAATACCGCGATGTATATGTAAACGAAGTTGAGTTATGAGGGTTTCTTTATCTGTACCTAAACCGTCGTTATAACAGCGTTGTTTAAGGGCTAAGAGCAGCATATCAGCCATTTCTCCACCAAATACCCGCCATGTCATTTCTACATTGCTATCTTGGGGTACAGGTACCGATGAGGGTAATGTGGGTTCGCATAGGGAGCGACATAAAGCCCAACGACATAATATATTCCACTGGTCAATTTTGGTTTGACGTTTAAGTTTTGTTAACTGGTCTTTTGCGAGTTGGGAAAGACGGATGCGTTCTATTGGGGTTTCCATGTTTTTGGTGAGTGGAAAGCGGGTGATTCCTAAAGTTTAGAGTATTGCGATGGCTTGGTTTACTGTTAAATCTAAATTGGGAAATAGTTGAGATTTTATCTTTTGATCGTTCTGATAGGAAAATTCTTCATAACCGTCTTCCTTGAGTTGATGAATTATGAAAGTTGCTTGTTTGGGACTACCAGTAAATTTTGATGCTCCGAATGGTTTGTAGTCACATATCCAATATTCTTTGATTCTCATTTCTTCGTAAATACCACGTTTGAGGTAATAATCATCTCTCCAATTAGTATTTACTACTTCAATAATCAGTGGTGCTGAATCTGGTGTAGTAATTGTAGAGTATTTCTCCCAAAGTGGTTCATTGATTAAGTTATCGTTATTAATTAGTAATATATCTGGAAGAAAAGCGGAGTTGCGATCGCATGGTTTGACGAGTGCTTTGTTGGGGATAAAATATGGTAAATTGTTCAACTTATACTGATATACGATTTCTCCAATTAAGTAACCAACTAGTTTTTCATGAGTGCCTAATGGTTGATTCATTTCAATAATTGCTCCATCGTGCAGTTCATAAAACTTATCTGAGGGTAACCATTGGCAAAATTCTTCAAAGCTAATTGTATTAAATAGTGGTTGAATCATTTCTAGAATTTGCAGTATGGTTTTTAAAAACTTTAATTTGATCAGAGATTAATTTCCGTACTTTCTTTATCTGAATCATTAAGTACCTAAGCAAAATTCATTGTGTATTGTCATTGCGAGAAACGAAGCATAAGCTCTATCGAGCAGACTACGTCAACACAGGGACTTGAAGTTTTCAGAATGTAAAATTAATTTTGCACAACTATTTATTAGTAATACTCATAGAATATTGTAAGTCTTTTAATTCTTCGACAATTTCTTGTGGTGGATTTCCAGGGTAAGCAGTTGCAATTAAATTTTCTGCAATATGAAATTCTCCACACTCAATTGCTAAGGAAGCTGCACTACGATGCAATACAGAACAAGTTGGTTCTGCATCAATTTGATTTGCAATTAATTGAGCTGCTTGATTTTCTTTTTCAAAAGCTTGTCGAGTCAATTTTTTAGCTTGCTCTATATCTCCTTTGAGTTTAGCCATAAAAGCTATCTCAGCTAAATTCATTGCTTGATTGTATAATTTTTGAATCTGAATAATTTTCTTACAATCATATTATTTTACTAAATTATCTATTACCAAAAATATCCCGATTCTACGGTTGTCTGTCGTTTTTTCGGGTCATATTTTAAAAGATATTCATGAGCTATCGCTTGATTTTCTCGGAGTTTTTCTACTTCAATTTTTCCAATTTCTGTGTCAGTGGAAAGTAATATTACTTGGTGGGATGCTGAGGGAAAGTAACGTTCTATGAGGTTACTACGGTGGGATGAGTCTAAACGTCCGAGGGGGGTATCTATTGCAATGGGAAGTCTGCGTCCGGAGATTCGCGCTAGTCCCCAGAGGAATGCGATCGCTAGGAGTTGTTTTTCTCCTGCTGAGAGTCGGTGTTTGGGGACGGATTTTGCTTGTTTGTCGTAGAGGGAGAGACTGAAGGTTTCTGTGTCGATGGAGATACGATGTACTAGGTCTGATTTATGTAGGAGGTAACGGAAGCACTCTGTGACTTCGATTTCGAGTTTGTTGAGCTTGCGGAGGGTAAGTTTTTCGCGGAATAGTTGTAGTGTTTGTTGGACTTTTGCGGATGCTTCGATAATATGTTCTGTGTTTTGACGGTCGATGTTATTTTCTGTATATTCTTTGAGGTATTTTTTGGTTTGGTTGATATTATCTTCTAGTTCTGTTTTGCGACGATGAGATATTTCTAATTTGGCTTTTAATCCTGCGACTTTGTTTTGTGCTTCTTGAAGATTATCTACTAGTTTTTTATATTCTTCTGGTTCTGCTGCACTTTGTATTTGTCTTTCTAAGTTAATAATTTCGTTTTCTTTAGTTTTGAGTTTGTTTATTTGCTGTTTGGCTATTTTTTGAGAGTTGTGTAAGTAGTAAATAATATTTCCTAATTTACTCAAGGTTTCAGTATCAGCTTTTAACCAAGATTCTTCTGCTTGTAGGAAACTAGAATTAATTGTGTCTGCATCCTGTTCTAGGAAAAGTTTGATTTTATCAACTTGTTTGCGGGGAATTTTTTCTTCATTCATCCAAGCAAGTAAACGTTTGTCTCGCTCTAATAATACGTCTCTAGCAATTTGAGCTTGTTGAATGCGGACTTCCTTTTCTCCCTGGATTTGTGCTTGGGTAAGTAAGTCTTCAATTAATGCTAATGGTAAAACTCCAGCAGCTAGGTCACACATCCCCTGACGGGTATTTTCCACCTCTTCGGTTTTATCTTTTTTGAACTGGTCAAGTTTATTGCGATCGCCTGCTATTTTACCGCCTTCTGAGACAAATTTATTAAATGTTTCTTGTTGTTCTTTTTCTGCAATATTTAATTTTTCGTTAATAAAGTTGATTTGGCTATTTTCTGCTTTATATTCGTGCTGTAGTTTATTTAAGTTTGCTTCTATTTTTTCTAGGTCTTCTAGTTCTTGAGTGTCAGCGATTTCTTTACGTTTGCGGTTAACTAAAATTTCGATATCAATAGCTAGTCTTTCTGCTAATTCTAAGCCTAGTAAGTTGCGAATTGCTTCTACAACTACTAAGGGTGGAACTTCCTGTTCTGCGAGTTCTTTAACTTGTTCTCCATCGAATAAAAATAGGTTGGAGATACCCAGGGGTAAAATATTTTCGATATATTCATCCCAGATATTTGCTAAACCTTCAATCCCCCAGGTTCTATCTTCTTCTTTAAATATTCCTAAGTTATCTTTTCCTTCTTTGGGAATTTTTGACCAGTTTCTAATAATTCTATATAGAGTAGGTTGGTCATTTTCAATATGTTCAAAGGCTAATTCTATTTGGGTCATTTCATGGGATTGAGCTTGAGCGTTGACGCATTGAGATAAAAAGTCACTATAGCTTAGGTTCCCACGGGTAGAACATTGGGCACGATGTCCATACAATGCGAGACGAATTGCGTCCATGAGGGTGGTTTTTCCACCTCCATTCATTCCACCAAGCAGAACTATGGGTTTGAGGTTTTCATCTTTGTTATTGTGGTCAATTTTCTTGGAGTCAAAGTTTATTTTTTGTTCTCCAATGTAGGGACCAAAGTTTTTTAAAACTAGTTCTATGAATTTCATTTTTTAATATTTAAAATCATTAAACGTAATTAAGATACTATTAGAAATTAGACGCTTATAACTCACTTCTTGCACCAATTTTTTTGATGTAATTTTATTACTCAGTAAAAAAGTAAAATCCTTTATCTAGCGATAAAAATAAAGTTAAGTAATGTAGCAAAACCCAGCTAGATTTAGAACTTTTCGCGGTTTATAAAGTTAGGTGCAAGATATCAGGTAACGAGAAATAAGACTTTGGAATGATTTTCTTATGGTCGCTTCTGAGGTAGACTTCTAATCCATAAATAAGTGCTGACTATTAGACCAGTTAATAAATTAAATTTGCGTAAAAAAGGATATTAAATTAACATCTATAGAGCGCAAAATTCTTACTATATTTAGCTTGTAAATTTTTCACAGCATAATAAATAATATTTACGTTCAAATTTATGTTCAAATTTATGTTCAAAATCGAAAATTACATTTTTTTGTCTCTAAACTATCATTAACTAACCATTATTTGGGTAATCGCTAAATCCCTGATTACAGGATTGCTTGATTTAGGGATATATCAACGTGTTTTTGTCGTTTCAGCAATTTAAAGTTAAATAAACCTAACTTTTGCCAAACTGATGTTAACTATATAAGACCGCTTATTACTACCCTGATTGAGCACATATAGATTGCAGCTAAAAAGCTTGTTGGTAAGGGATTTATAAATTTTTGGACGGGTTTCTTTTAAACACAAAGGAATGGCTTTATTGCGTAGAGGTGCTAATAGAGAAGAAAAGAAAAGAAAAGAAAAGAAAAGAAAAGAAAAGAAAGAAATAAATAAAAGAGAATATCAAGATTCTTTCTTTTGAAATTTCATACTTGCCCAATTGGGAACTTTATTTTCATTATCTTGTTCTACTGCATCTCCTAATGTTAACTGTTTAACCTTATCAATATCTCCTTTAGTTACAGCTTCTTTTAAATCTCTTTTTTTATGAGCATTAATTATCGCTTCTGCTGCGGTACGAGAACTAGTTTCAAAGCATTTTTGTAAAGCATCATAAATTCCTACACGACGAGTTTTTTTACGATATTGACGTTCAGTATCGAGGAGTTTTGCCATTAATTCTAAATGCATTCCGTCACCATCACAAATCTCTTCTAAAACTGCCCATTCGTCACTACCTAGTAAACTAGAATCAGCTCCAGGACGAGGGTCTATAAATTCTTCTCCAGTCACTTCCTTATAAATGCGGGGTAAACTATCATCAAATTCGTGTCTTTCTTCTAACCAAATACGACGAATCTCGCTCAATTCTTCAATGGTTAAAATAGTGATATCGCGCATCTCCTCTGGTGCTGTGTCGCGCAATTTTTTCTCAGTTTCTAATAGTTTTCTTAACCAGTCTTCTCTTGCTTCTTTCAGATAAGGACCTGGAATTGGTTCTACAACAGATATTTCCGAATCTAAGTTACGTTCGTAAAGTTGGACATCACCATTTCTACGTCGAAAATCCCGACGATTGCGACTTTCCTCTACATCTAATTCTTTGCGAAAATCCAGCAAGGGTTGCAACCATTCTTTCTCTTGGTCATTGTGAATCATCGCTGAGAGTGACTTATCTTGACTCACCAAAGTACAAACCCAACACCCAAAACGAGAACTTCCACAACTGGGGGTAGAAGTATCCACTACCAAAGGACACTCATTATCTGCGGTTGCACCCCTATACATAGAAAACAAATCTTTATTACTATATCCCCAGGGGTTTTCCCACTGCATTAAATAAAGCCAAACCTCATCATTTCGCCAATCCTCCACGGGACTGTATACTAAAGAGTTCGGCAAATTCATATTTGGACATAAGCGATCGCGTACTTTATAATTTTCCCATTCTTTCATTCTGCTGGCACGACCGGCGCTTTCTGCTTTGCGAATTCCTAAAACTAGAATTGCTTCCCCATTTGTGCGAATTACATCTCGAATAAAACGGTTTGAGGGATGAATCTTTAATCTGGAAGTACACCAGCGAAACTTTCCCCTTGGTGCTGGATAACCTTTACCTATCAAACCCACCCAGAATGTATCTTTGACTTCTGGTTGTAACAAATGGGGTTGAAAAGGTAATTCTTTTTCTTCTGCTGCTTTTTGAATTTGTTTGAGAGAACTTCTGACCCAAGCAGATACATAAGGATTTTCGACTAAAGTATCTGTAGTAATAATATGTATGGTTTTTTGACGCTCTTGAGGAGAAAGTTGAGCGATCGCATTCCAAATGAGTTGTAAGGTTGCTGTACTGTCTTTCCCCCCAGAATATCCAATTACCCAAGGAATACTATCGGAGCAGTACAATTGCTGAATTTCCTTGGTGAGAAATTCCACGTTTTCTACAAACTCGTCAACACTACGCTGTTCTTGAGCTTTTTTCCCTTGAGCTTGACTTTTTTGACTTTTGCTTTTTGCTACGGTCATTCACCTATAGTCCTCTCTTACTTCTTTCTCCCAAAAATTAATCTCTGTAGAATACAGACAAATTGAAAAATTTTGAAACCTCCTTTCTCATTTCTCTCAGGATTGAAAAGAGACTTTGAGGTATCGTATTCTCATTCCCTTCTAGTAGAAGACAGCATTCGTCAGTACCCATTTTTATTGATTTCCCTTGCCCATTTTCCCTTTCTAACTTTGTGTCAGTTTATGAATGGTAATTGATTTACACCATAGGTGATTAGGGAAAGGATTTGAGGATAATGGTCTTCTAAATGTATTGGAAAATTTCCTTAAATAGCTAATAACTAAATGCTAAAAGCTTTTTTAAATCAAAAACAAATTTAAGTATTGCATAAAATTGGTTTTTAAAAACTTAATTTATAAATTCTCAATATGAAAGTATAGTTAATTTATCTTACTAATTTGATGTGTCAAAAAATAACATGAATGTCCGTGCATCTGATGCGATCGCTGAAATTTTCTCTGAACACACAGAAGAGGAAAATCGCAACCAAAAGCTACTTGCTACTCTTTTAAATCAATATTCCCATCAAGATAATATTATATTAGTACAAAAGACCCAAATGGGCGGTAGCGAAGCTTATATTGGTTCAGTAACATTGGAGTGGTTTGCACAGCGAGTTCAGTTTGCATCCCGTTTACCATTGCTTGGACATAAGTATAATCAAGATATAGATGATATTGAAATTGATGCTGAGAGTATTGATGAAATCCAGCAACGTCCCCTCGATTGGTCTCGTCAAGCAGCTCTAGTACAGTATTTAGCATCCCGGGAACATCACAAGTTTCCCCCAGTATTAGTAGTCATCAATCAGCCCTGGGTAGATAAATCCAAAGCGTCGGAATGGAATAAAAAAGGACGTGCAAAAAAATCCAGCGCTGAATTTACAGCTTTAGATGATGACGGTAAATTCGGTTTATTGAACGTTTCCCCAGAAGATATAACGATTTATGCTTTAGATGGTCAGCATCGACTAATGGGAGTACAGGGTCTAATGGAGCTATTGCAAACCCGCGAACTTCCTCGCTATAAAAAAGATAAATCTGCTTACCTTACACCCATAACCATTGATGACATCGTCGAAAAATATCATGTCTCACCCAGTTACTTAAAGAAAATACCCCAAGAAAAAATCGGTATCGAATTCGTTTGTGCTGTAGGTTCTGGGGAAACCCGTGAAGAAGCAAGACGTAGAGTCCGCTCAATCTTCGTCCATGTTAACCTCATGGCAGTACCTTTAAGCAAAGGACAACTTGCACAGCTAAATGAAGACGACGGTTTTTCCATTGTAGCCAGAAAAATAGCCGTCACTCATCCACTCCTAGAACAGCGAGAAGGAAGAAACCCCCGGGTCAACTGGAATAGTTCCACCGTCGCGACAAAATCCACCGTTCTGACCACCCTGCAAGCATTAAAAGAAATGTCAGAACGATACCTGGGTTGTAAATATCCCCACTGGAAACCCTTAGATAAAGGTTTAATCCCCCTGCGTCCGGAAGACGAAGAACTCAAAGCAGGAATAAACAACTTTTACGAACTTTTTGATAACTTCGCAAAATTACCCAGCTACAAACTGCTGAAATTTGAAGACACACCACAACTCAGACGCTTTAGCTTTGAAAAAGAAAACGCAGAAGGAAACATGTTATTTCGTCCCGTCGGACAAGTAGCGATCGCTCAAGCTTTAGGAATCTTAATATTTCAAAAAGATTTTTCCCTCTTAGAGGTTTTTAAAAAGCTAGAAAGATTTGACCGTGGAGGTGGATTTAGTGGTATGGAATATCCTAATTCCCTATGGTACGGGGTCTTATACGACCCGAATAAGAAGCGTGTTTTAGTTGCAGGAAAAGAACTCGCAGCGAAGTTATTAATATATATCTTAGGTGGAATGCAGGAGAATAGCGAAATTAGTTCACTACGTAAAAGTTTAGCTAAAGCCAGAACATTTGAAGATAAAAGCGTCAGCTTTGAGGGTAAATTTGTTGAACCCAAAAAAGTCGGACTTCCTAATACATTGTAGGGAACCAAGTTACTCAAAAGATTTAACACTTCATTAATTGCTGGAATTAGAAATTTGTGCTTATCAGCATTGTAAGAATGCTGCTATATCTACATTCGTACTTCATTCCCAACTAAGATATCACGTAATGATTTTTTCTCATTAGAAAAGGTAAGAGCTATACTAGCAGAAGCTTCGATGCTGGTCCATAATTGTTCGAGTGCTTCTCCTCCAGTTTTTTCTAGAGTCTTTTTAAATCCCAGAGAATCATCATCGTTATCTACTGCTTGCAATATTTCATGAAATGCCTTAGCAAGCAGGCGATTCCAGGCTATCATCTTTGTATCAAATTCTTTAATTAGTGTTAAACCTATTTTGGCATCTTTTAATTCCCACTCTTGACCACTTCGAAGTCCTCTACATGTAAGAGCAACAGAATGAGATACCATTTGTCCTTTAGCGTTCATCATCCGTCTAAGAATATTGTCTTTCAAATAGTCACCACATGTATTACGAATCTCATCAAAATTCTTACCATGCCAAAATGCTTCATATTTAGTACGAAGTTGTGCTGCAAACAGGAATTGTTCTGGTGTTCGACGTGAGCGAAATACTGTAGAGTAAATATTGTCATCATCAAATAATTCTCTTTTATGCGTTAGAGCTTTTGACGGCTGACCTGACAACATTCTCCAGGACTGACCAACGTATTCCATATCCAACCTACGATATACTGTTTTGCCTGTGATAGCTTCTTTAAATTTGTTTTTTTGGCTAGTGCTTAGAGTACCCCACTCTCCTCTTTTGCGTTCATAAAACCAAGGTGGACTAAGTTGCTCAAAAGCTTTTCTCAAATTGGCTTGAACAGTATCATTACTACGTAAATCACGAGATAATACGGGATTCTGACTATTAGTTTTTTCTGCAATTAGAGTCGCTTGTTTTTCACCTTCGTTGTTGCTAGGGGGTTTAATTATTCTTGCTAGAACAGAAGGTCTATCTGAATAAGAACCTAACTTTTTTTTAAAAGCTGTAACATTTCATCAACCAGTCTTTTAATCCAATCATGAGTATGTTCTGACATAATCAAAGCTCTCATTTTTTTAACTTTTATTAAGAGTATACATAATAAATTAAGTTATGTAGCAGCAATTAAGACATTGATATTAAGTAAAAACATCAATACATATACTGTAGAATTGACTTAAATAATAGTCTTTGTCTTGTTTACTAGCTTTATGCGATCGCGTCTAATACCTACAAAAAAATCCAGCGTATATCAAACACGCTGGATATCTCAATAAAACAAAAAAGAGATAGTTGAGAGTATTCACTCCCCTTGATTTTCAGCTTAGGTGTTTTGCAAGTTCTGCACTTCTTCAACAGTTAGACCCGTAGCTTTCGCAATCAGATCGACCGAAAGTTCTTCTTTAAGCATATTGACAGCAATTTTTCTCGTTGCTTCTTGAATACCTTCCTGACGACCTTCCTGACGACCCTCAGCACGACCTTCATCGACTAATAATTGATAAGTTACTGACTCGCGCATTATATCTCTCCTCAGTAAACGTTGAATATCTTCTTGTTTCAATACTAACCCAGCTAGAATAAATGTAGATGCAGCAATATCGGTTTGAATTTTTCTGTCGCTGATATTATCTATTCTGTTTGCAACTTGCTCTAAGATGTTAATTTTACTTTTAGAATTACTCAAAACAGCAAATGGAAGTAAAGCAGGGGTTTTTAAAAACACTTCTGTCGGTTGTTCCCAAAGACGAATTACCTGAAAACGATGTAATGTTTCTTCAAGTTCAAATGTTGTTTTGTAAACCTCTTCAGAATTAGTTTCTTTGAGATAAATCACCACTTGACGCATTCGTTTCTCTGGAAAACGACGATATACTCGCAAACGATAATCGGTCATCCGAAAGGGAATTTTGATATCGGGTTGGGTTTGAAATTCGAGGTGTAGAACCAGTTCTTCGGATTGTCTTAATATCAAAGCATCAGCGCGAATTGGTTCTAAAGAAAGTTCTTTGGGACTTAGTTCAGTTAAAGCTATTGGTTCTCCCAATAACCAAGTAGCGAAGTCGTTGGGAAAGTTTTCAACCAGGTATTTACATAGATTATCAAACATAAAAAAGAATTTATACAAAATTTTTCAGATAGTGAAGTAAACCTGAAAATGGAGTAAACATTTTAATAAGAATCTAGAATCAGCCCATAGGTAAATTTAATCATCAATCATACTTTGTACTATCTGGTATTTTAGTTCGTTTTCAGTAAGTTCTATGAAAATCTGTATCCAATATATTTGTATTTACAAGATTCGCTTCTTCTAAGTAAGTTTCAGTTAAGTCAGTACGTCATTATATGAGTAGCTTGAATATTCTCATCTTACAATTTTGATGTAATTCAAGATTATTCAGGCTATCAAATAAATATAATTATATGAACAGTTTGGATATTTGTATCTTGCAATTTTGATATCATTCATGATTATTCAAAATATCAAATAAATATACTAAATAAACTTACTCAAATCAAATTCTTCTTCCGATTTTCCTTTTTTAAATCTTTCAGAACTTAAGATTAATAGGATTCTTTCTGTATAATCTACTGCTCCCCTTAACTCGTTTTGTAATATTTCTAAACCACCATTCGCGTACTCTTCAAAAATATGATTGCGTTGAATTACATATTCTTCTTCGTTTGGAGAAACCACTTTAATATCTTTGGTGTCGGTAACTCCTAATAGTTTTAAAACCCAGTCGTGTCCCATTGATGCAAAATATTCCAACCGAATTGGTGTTACTTCTTTTTTAGATATTTCTCCTAAAGGAATGCGTTTTCTATGTTTTGCACCTAAAGCAGCTGCAAATACAACTGCATCAGCAAAGGTTTGAAATGGACCTGTTGCACCATTTGCTGAGGTTAAAGCTTTTACTAATTCGGCTTTATCTTTTGCTACTCTAATTCTACCAATTTCCGCCATATGATAATTATATTCTTAATAAGTTTATCGGTGTTTAAAGTTGTCGTGATTATAAAATAATAGCCAGTGGATAATAGATAGTAGGGAAAGGGATTTAGAGTTAACTAGTCTTTTACTTTGTTGGAATTTTTATTCCCATCAATTTACTTAGTGGTGACTCTCAAATTCTTGTTTTATTTCCTCTTTTTATAATTTTATACAAGAATTAAGGTATAACATTTACCGATAAATTTACCGATAAATTTACCGATAAAATGCTGCATGACCTATCTAATAACTTCAACTATTTCCGTATATTCAAATTCATTGGGACTCTGTTTAACCAAAGGAATACTTTCTTCCCCTAATTTTATATAATCCTCTGCACAATCAGGTTTCGAGGAATAATAAGTTAATACATATTCTTTACCAATTTTTGATGATATCTCCCCTTCAACTTCTCCTCTCCATTGGGTTTTAGTCAATAAGACTATCAACTGATTTGCAATTGTGGGAATAGTTTTTGCAATCTGTCTTCTATAAACTTCATCTAAGCTTCCAAATGGTGAATCCATTACTATTGGAAAGGTACTACTATCTGTAACCATCAACATTTTTTTGGCGCTCCATTCCCGGACTTTATCAATAATACTGCTGATGAAAGATAAACTCAGAATTTGATTTTCTCCAGTAGAAGCTGCAACTATAACTGATGAACCTGTAGTATTTTCAATTAAAGTTAATTCATATTTATCGCTAATTTTCGGAACATAGGGAGTAAAAGATATTTTCCGAAATATTTCTTGTACTCTTTTTTCTAGTTGTAGACGAAATTGATTTTCTTGTCTGACTTTAACTTCTGATAATCTATCAATTGCATCTTGAGTTGCATTAATTCGGCGTTGAGCTACTTTTTGTCTTTCCTCGTGCATTTTCTGACGGGAAACCTGTTTATTTAAGTCTTCTAAATGTCTTTTATAATTGGTAATTTGCTGCTGATTTGCTCCCTTCTCTAGAGTTAGCTGGGTAATCTCTCTTTCAACTGCATCTAAAGATTTTTGTAAATTTCTAATCTCTTCACTGGGGTCTTTTAAAAGTGTTTCTTGAATGCTGTCTAATTCACTTTCTACTTCTGCTATATTTTGCCTGAGTCGATTGACTCTGGTTTGTTCTCGGTCGATTTCTTCCCAAAATATATTACTCTGTTTATCAATTTCATCTACTTGAGCGGTCATTCTAATAGTTGTTTCTTCTACAAATGAGGAACTGGTTTTATTTAATAAATTTTGAATATTTGTATAGGGATGATTCCCTTCACATAAATCTGCCCCGCAAATACATTTTTGAGATATAAGTAACTCAGTAAGAAATTCCTGAGAAACTCCAGAGGTCAATTTACCATTTTGTTTAAGATTAGTTAGAATGTCTCGAAAGTTTACCGTAATATTTGATAATAAAACAGCATATCCTTTCGCTGAAATATTTTTTTTGATTATTTCTCTCGTTTGTAGAAGTTGATTTTGATAATGCTTTTTCTGCTTTTCTAAATCTTGTCTGCGCTGCTGTAATTCTTTTGCTGCACTAAGTTCTTGCAATCTATTACTGGTTTCTTTTTTTAAAGTATTCCTATACTCTAATTCTTGAATTATCTCCTGCTGACGTAGATTTATTTCTTCAATTTCTAGCTCAATTTTACCTAATTCTCTTAATAATTTCTTGATCTCAGAACTACCAATCGTTTTTAATTCCTGCTCTAAAGTTTTCTTTGCTTCTGCTAGATGTCGTATGGAACGGTTGATTACCTCCACACCTAAAAATATTTTGGTAGCTTCTGCAATTTCAGTCTTTTTATCAGAACGGACTATCTCTTCAATTCGTTCTCCATCAAAAAAGAAATATTGATGCAAACTCACAGGTAAAATCTGCCCTATAATATCCTCTGGTTGCTGATGGGGAAAATACCAGCGTCCATCATCACCAGATATCTGCATCAGAATCTCTGTTTTAGTTATCTCACATTCTGTCTCATTCTTATAAGCACGGCATTGACGCTTCACCCGATAACGCTTACCTTCATGTTCCCAAGCTATCTCTACCCAACACTCAATATTCTGATTAAATTTAGATTCTGCGATCGCTCTTTTGTTTACTAATTGCTCAACAGATGCGAAAGCTGCACTGAATTTCTCGTATAATACCCATGTAAAGGCGTTCAGCAAGCTTGTTTTTCCTGCACCATTATTACCATGAATAATCGTGGTATTTAGTTCGTCACCTATTGCCAGAATAATTTCTGGTGTTTTACCGTAAAAGGAACGAAAGTTACATAAACGTATGGAAGTCAGCTTCATCTCACTGCTTCCTTAACAATCGCTAAAATATCTTCGTTGATGTGACTAAGACTTTTTTTATCTAATCTACTTTTTTCTAGTTTCCAAACCTTTTCAATTATCTGTCTGACTTCCGGTGATGCATTTATTACTGGTTCTTGTACATCATCTGGATGACCCTGGTTCTTCATTGATAATTAATTATATATTTTTATAGTATTTTTGTCCTATTTAATCATATATATGGATGCTTTGAGATTTATAAATAGCGAACTTTTTAAATCTTTAAAAAAACAGGTTCTATCTTTAAAAATAATTGTTATACAAATTTATGCAATGATTCACCAAATTCCCTCAGAGGGAAAGGTTTTTACTGTTTTCATGGTTTAAAATCTCATCTTTCTAGACAAAGGAATGTTTGAGAGAGTTTTGAATCTTCTTCCCAACTATTCCCATTGCCTTTAACAAATATAGGACTTACGCACTGTACAAAAGAGTTATCTCGTGTATCAACGTAAATACGTCGTTTCAAGCTTTTAAATATCACTGTTACTTTTGGCGAACACTAAAAGTATGATTTAAAAATCTGCCTCTAAGACTTGAAAACAATACCTGTTATTTTGCTTTCTCTGTCAATGCGTAAGTCCTAAAATATTAACTATTTGGTAAAAAACCTGTAAAGATTCCTGCTAGTATCAGAATACCGAATATTAGGCGATACCAAACAAATACCCAGGTGCTCCTGGTTTTTAAAAAATTAATTAACCAAGCGATCGCTAAATAGGAAAATATTGCTGATGAGAGAACTCCTGCAATTAGAGTCAGCATTCCAGAGTCACCAATTCCACCACTGAGTAAATCTTTCAGCTCGACGAGTCCTGATAAAGTAATAGCGGGAATACCCAATAGAAAAGAAAACCTCGCCGCAGTTTCTCTTTCTAAACCAATAAATAAACCACCTGTAAGGGTTGAACCAGAACGGGATGCTCCAGGTGCTAATGCTAAAGCTTGGGCAAAACCCATAATTATCCCATCTTCCATCCCCAGTTTATCGAAACCCCGTTTTCTCTGTCCAATTTTTTCAGCTAATCCCATCAGTAAAGCCATGATGATAGACACGATCGCAATCATCATCATACTTCTAACGTTATTATCATAAAATTCTCGAAATACTATTTTGATCAATAACCCCAGAATTACAATCGGTAATGTACCAATTGCAATACCTAGAGCGATGCGGAAATTATTATCTTGATAATCCTTACGAGCGATCGCGCTGATTGCACCTTTGAGAACCTGGGTTATATCTCCCCAAAAATACCATAGCACCGCAGCAATACTTCCCAACTGAATCACCGCAGTAAAAGCAACTCCTGGGTCTCCCCACTGTAGAGCTACCGGAACGGCTTTAAGGTGAGCGGTGGAACTAATTGGTAAAAATTCTGTAGCACCCTGTACAAAGCCTAAAACAATAGCTTGCCAGACATTTAATTGCGTTTCAATTGCTGTTGGTACTCGAGATGGTGCTTCTGCAATCACTAATAAAGGTGAAAATGCTACTGAGAAAACAGTAGATAAAACCATCAATGCTGGAAATAATGTACGTTTAGAAATACTCATTAACAGATCCACTTAATTTTTAGTCTAAATTCTTGGTCTAAATTTTTCAATATATAAAATCATTACTTTGATTGAGACCTTAGAAGTTCTCAATCTTGCGATTACAGATCCAGCTGTTTTCACATACTTACAGGAAAAACCGTCAAAAAAGTGTTAGTACTAGCCTGATGATGGTGAAATTTGATTCCGAACAATCAAATTTGAGCCTTTTTGCTACAATTTAGCCCTATTATTCTTATTTTTAGCTTACTAACTGCTTTTAGCTAATCCAGAGCAGCTTTATACATTCATATATATGTTTATAAAATAAATGTCTATCAAATCAATTTGTGTCATCATAAACCCTCATTAATAATTTTTATAGGCAAATATTACATTTTTTTGAAAAAAATATCAGCTTTTTACTAATCAAATTACCTAAAACATAATTGACTGTAGGATTGTATATGCCCCCCCAGGGGATTCTGTATTGTGATATCTTAAATTAGATGAATTTAAGTAACAGTTTTTAATAATCTTGTTTAATAACCCCTTTGTGCCCAACTCTTTTTCTGCCTCTGAATCCATGGTCTATCAAAATTCTCAAGAAAAGGTAGTGAGTAAAGTCTTGCTATCTAATAATTTTTCTTTGGTGCATCTACAGCAAAAATGGTTAGTATTTGCAGCAGCAGTATTTCTGGTATCAGTACCGGTATTTGTAGAAGCACCACTCGTGCGATCGCTGCCGTGGTTAAGTTTATTTTTTACGGGATTTTGGGTATGGCTGGGATTTTCGTTAATGTCACGTCCAAAAACTCAAATTTGGGGAGATTTAATTTTAGGTTTTAGCTGGAGTTGGTTTGCAGGTTCTATATATTGGGGTTGGTTGCGATGGGAACCATTACTGCACTTACCTGTAGAGTCTATAGGTTTACCTTTTGCAATCTGGTGCATATGTAGAGGTTGGGGAAAGATTGGTAACTGGTTTTATTTAGGTTCTTTGTTAGGTACGGTAGTTACAGATATATATTTTTATTTGGCAGGTTTAACTCCTCACTGGCGCTTAATTATGAGAGTTAAACCAGACTTAGTACCGCCGATTTTACATAGTGCAGTTGCTCAAGTTCAAAATCCGTGGTGTCAGAATTGGGCAATATTTCTAGCAATTTTCTTACTAGTATTAGGAATTTTACCTTTATTGAAGCGTCAAAATCACTGGTATGCCTTTAGTGGAGCAGTGTTAAGTACAATTTTAGTAGATAGTCTATTTTTAATAGCTGCTGCATGGGCTTAAACTAATTCTCTGGCTTAGTACTCAACCAACCGAAAATTACCTGATAAGGGTAAGGATAGGGAGCAGAAGAAGTTGAGGAAGTTGACAGAGAAAAGAGTTGACGTTTTCACCATCAAGCAGAAATATAAAACATATTTAATAGGGGAAAATTTTTTTTATATTTCTTTCCCCTGAAATTATTCTTCACATATTCTTTACATATTCTGTCAGATAGGTCATTTTCCCTTGCCTGAATTGACCGGGGAACAGCTTCAAACAGCCCTAAATTCTTCCAAAACTTATAATTTTTTTTTACAAAGATCAGTTACAGTCCATTGACTGCAATTATTGTAGATATTAATACGCTGTATATTAGTTCTTGATGAGGTGTTGTGTTGATTCAGTAGTTAAGTTGCTGATTAAAATTCAATCACAGTTTCTGGGGTACGGGCTAGCTACCTATATAAAGAGTACAAACAGTACAGCTAAAATCATCGCTATTTACTGCATGGTAAATGTTGTCTGCCCATAGCTTAGAAACCGTCCGCTGAAGAAATACCATTTTAGTTCGATGGAAAGAGGTAAAAAATTGTGAAAAAATTGGCTAGTTTTTTAATGGCGTTTAGCTTACTAATAGCGTCCTTAGCTTGGCTTTCATTTGCAAAGCCTGTATATGCGGCTAACTTTCATAATGTGACTCAGAATGTCAGTCATATTAGTTTGCATTCAGTCCATATACTGGCTAACAGAGCAGATGCAAAACTACCAGATGTTTATGGTGATAAGATTGATTTAAATAATACTAATGTAAGAGCTTTTCAGCAATTCCCTGGGTTTTATCCAACATTAGCCCGTAAGGTGATAGTTAATGCCCCTTACGAAAAGGTAGAAGATGCTCTGGAAATAAAGGGTTTGAGTAAGCGTCAGAGAAGTTTGCTGGAATCTCATCTAGAAGATTTTACAGTTACTAAGGCAGAAGCATTTTTTAATGAAGGAGCTGACCGGTTTAACAACGGTATTTATCGATAATTGTTTTCGATATGTGTCCATATAAGTTATTTCCTTGAGAGTATCTGGAGACTAGGTTTTGATATCTCAATTATTTTTTTAAGTTGACTCAGAGCTTACTTTACTCATTTAATCTTTTGTGAGTGCAACATATGGATACGAATGGATACGAAGACAATAACTAACTTGTTAGTTTCATTAGCTGATTCTTAGTTTGTTGAGTCTGAATTTTCTGAGTCTTAATTTGTTGAGTCTTAGTTTAGTTTGCTCAATAATGACGAGTATTGCAGATGTAGAGCTTGGTGAAGTTTGGGAAGTGTCTATTTATCTATATGATAATAACCATGAAAGTAAATAGATTGAGACAAGAGGACTATAAAGCTCAGATTTTATCTATCTGACTTCTTAGCTATGGTTTCTATTTCTAGATTTCTGGCATACCCTACATCTGCAACTATTTTACTTTCTCCCTTTACCACCGGCTCCTTATATTGACTTTGCTAGATATTCCCAGTTATTTTGATGTTTTAGTTGTTGGTGCAGGTGCAGCTGGACTTTATACGGCGCTGTGCTTGCCGGAAAATCTCAAAATAGGATTAATTACTAAAGAAACCATCTCCTTATCTGCTAGCGATTGGGCACAGGGAGGAATTGCAGCAGCAGTTTCTGGGGATGATTCCCCCATACTGCATGTTGAAGATACTCTACGTGCTGGTGTTGGTCTATGTGATATTGATGCAGTTAATTTTCTAGCTGGGCAAGCACCATCATCTATCAAAGCTTTAGTAAACTTAGGAGTAGCTTTTGATAGACACGGCGATCGCTTAGCTCTGACTTTAGAAGCTGCTCACTCCCGAAATCGAGTTCTTCATGCAGCAGATACTACAGGAAGAGAAGTAATTACAACCTTAACGGCACAGGTTTTACGCCGTTCTCATATTCAAATAATTCAACAGGCTTTAGCTTTAGATTTATGGCTAGATTCTCAGGAAAATTGTATTCGAGGAATTAGTTTATTTTACCAAAATCAGATTAGATGGATAAAAGCTAGAGCGGTTGTTTTAGCCACCGGTGGAGGTGGGCAAGTATTTGCTCAAACAACTAATCCAGCTGTTAGTACAGGTGATGGTGTGGCTATTGCTTGGCGCTGTGGGGCAGTTTTAAGAGACCTGGAATTCATGCAGTTTCATCCTACTGCTTTAACTCAACCTGGTGCGAACCGTTTTTTAATTAGTGAAGCTGTACGTGGTGAGGGAGCACATCTAATTGACGACCGAGGGGAGCGTTTCACCTTTGAATATCATCCGTCCGGAGAACTTGCTCCGAGAGATATAGTTTCTAGAGCAATTTTTAAACATCTCCAAAATACAGCACCGGACTTGAGTAATGCTAATGTCTGGCTAGATATGCGTCCTATAGAAGTTGATAAAATTCGCCAGCGCTTCCCCAATATCATCAAAGTGACCCAGAGTTGCGGGATTGATGTCTTTTCTCAGCCCATTCCTGTCGCTCCTGCTGCCCATTACTGGATGGGGGGTATACTCACAGACCAACAGAATAAAACCTCAATACCCGGACTTTATGCAGTGGGAGAGAATGCAAGTACGGGGGTACATGGAGCAAATCGCCTTGCTAGCAACTCCTTACTAGAATGTATTGTGTTTGGCGCTCAAATGGAAAATATTGAGCTAGTAGATCAGACTGATGACATAGAGGAAAATTCAATTTCTAACCAAGAATTTAAGTTGAGTTCCCAAGAATGGAATTCTCAACAAAAAACTATAGAATTTATACGTCAAAACATTCCTCGTGTAGTCTGGAAGAGTGCAGGTATTTGTCGAGAGGAATCTCAAATGGCAGAGGCGATCACACAAATTGAATCTTGGCAAAGAAATTTTTCTACTTTGCCCTTAACTAAATTTCTATCCAACCTAAGTCCCTCAGAATCAGTTAAACTGAATTTTCCCGGACATGAAGAGAAAGCCTTACAACTTTGGGCGGAAACTCAAAATCTGCTGGATATCGCTTACTTGCTCCTAAAAAGCGCTATCTTCAGAACTGAAAGCAGGGGCGGTCATTATCGCCTAGATTTCCAACAGACCGATCCTAAATGGCAAGTACATACAATGATACAAGACCAAACTTGGTGGAAATCATCTGTAATTCAAAGACAGGAAGAATAGTTACCCATAAGTACTGGTAATTATTTGTAATAATAAATCAATATAATTATTTACAATTATTTAAATAAATATCTGCATTCTGCCACTCATAGTACCAGAATATTAGCAAAAGCGGCGTTGAACTCAACTTTACCGGGTACCGCTACCATAATCACTATCGAAACCTCCGTTATTAGGAGGTCGAAACTCATTAGCATCTGAACTATCTTTATCTCTCGTAGATTTATTCAAATCTTTGACAACAGACTCTACAGCGATCGCGCGGTCTCTATGAGAAACTATCTGATGAAAATTTGAGGTTACCTCAGATATCTTAGGAATAATTAAATGCGCTCCTAAAACTAGGAAAATTACACCGGCACTTCTTAATCTATTTGCTATCAACATCTTTTATTTGCCTTTCCCAAGGACTTTAATAATCAAGAACTAATAAATGCTTTTCACCACAATTCTTTAATAAGTTTGGGAACTATATTCAACAATCCATTCAAAATCAATTTTCTAAAAAATTAAGAATTAATTCAGTGAATGTTGAGTATACATAAATATACTTAGAACAGCGAAACTTAACAATTTATATGTAAGTAATAAAGCTTATGCACTAATCTTTACATCCATCTGAGGTTATATATATCTATGTATAAGCAAATAACTTCTAAGCATTTTCTCGATAATCTTTTTAAAGACTTCACATTATCTTAATACTGTTAAGTATATATTCAGTGTTCATCATGATACAAATACCCGATTAGTAAGGTTTTTAACTAAATTCAGTAGTAATCCATAGAAAAATATTGTTTCAAAATTGAAATATTCTTTGAACTTTATTTACACAAATTTACTTTTATAAAGCATTATTACATATATTGTCTTTACTCTGAGTGTAAATACTGTTTTTAATAAAATCTTAATCTTTGTATATGGGAATACAAAAACATATGAGTCCATTCCAGAATATTTCCTGGATATTTTTGGTAATCTACACATATCAATAATTCTTGATTAACTATTTATCACCCCAGCCTTAAGGTTTAGGGAGAAAATTAAAGGTCTAATAGTATTCACTTTCTGGCTTTTTGCAAGAAATATTGCTGGAGACACTTAGTCGTATATATCTAGTTAAAGTAAAAAATTAAGCGATTTCATAACGGCTTTTACCTAGATGTTTTGCCCGATACATAGCACTGTCAGCTTGTTTGATTAAGGTTTCGCTTTCTTGGGAGTTGAGTGGATAAATACTAATACCGATACTTGCAGAGACAGTAATACTGTTTCCCTCTAAAATGATTGGTTCCGCTACAGCTTTCAGAATTTTTTGAGCAACTCTAGTTGCAACATCTATTTTAGGTATCGCACGAAGAATTACAGTAAATTCATCTCCAGCTAGACGAGCAACAGTATCGCTACCACGTAAGCAATTAATAAAGCGTTGAGCAACAGTTACTAGTAAGCGATCGCCAATTTCATGACCTAAAGTATCATTGACTTGCTTAAAACCATCTAGGTCGATAAACAGCAATCCAATTAATAAGTTATTGGTTTTTGCCCAGTTTATAGATTCAGCAAGTTGTTCGAGAAAAAATTTACGGTTGGGTAAACCCGTCAAGGGGTCATGGTAGGCTAAATAATGAAGGTTGTCTTTCGTAGACTTTAGTTCGGTATTGCGACGAAATAATTCATCAGCTCTGAGCTTTAACTCTTCTTCTCTTTGTTTACGTTTGGTAATATCGCGAATTATTCCTACCAAAAAATAATTGCCCGCAGCATCTTGATGTAGCGATCGCTTAGTAGCAATTAAGTGAGTGAAGCCTTGTGCATTAGTAAACTTCTCCTCATTTTCATGAGGCTGACGAGTTATAAAGACTAATTTATCTTGTTTTTGGAAAATTTTAAGTTCTTCAATAGGGAAAAAATCTCGATCGCTTTTATCAATCAAAGCTGTTTTAGGATGACCAATAAATTGACAGAAAGCAGTATTGAGAACAGTCCATCGGTTTTTATTATCTTTTACATAAACTGGATCGGGTATAGTATTAATAATTTGTTCAAGAAACTCTTTAGAACGCTTCAACTCTTCTTGCATATGAGCAATCTGGTAAGCAATAGCGATCGCTCCACCTGAAAGACTAATTAAAGGTGGTATCAGGGGTATCCACCAACCCCTCAAAAAAACAATATATGCACCACCAACTAGCAATAAGCAAAAAGTGATTACCCAAGAAAAACTCTGATACGTATTTCGGACTCGACTTTTGAGAAAACTACCAATACAACTCCAGAAGAAAATCCATAGATACTCAATTGCATCAGACCAGACTTTTAAAGGAGGTCTATTTTCCAAAACAGATTGTAGTAAACTGCTAATAAAGTAAGCCTGAATTTCGATTCCTGTAAATTTTTTAGGCTCCAAACCAAATAAATTACTGGAGTGAGGAGTAAAAAACGAGTCTCCTAAGCTATTAGCAGTAGAACCAATTAAAACTATTTTGTCTTTGAACCAACTCTCCTGTATCTGTGTATCCTGTATCTTTTTATCTTTTAATATCTTTCTCAAAGGTATGCGACGGAAAGTACAATATCTTTGTATTGTTGATATTTGTGCGTTTGCAGGTAATGCTTTCTTACATCCGGGTTTAGGATAATTAACTAGAATTTGATAACCACCATTATTCACACCCACATAACCACCATAATTTGGCTCCAGACTAGGAAATACTGACTTATCGAGCTGGAGATATTTCGGGTTAATTGAGGCTTTTTTTGGGGAAATACCTTTTCCTTCCAATTTTAGATATAGTAAAGCTAATTTGAGAGCAAAACTCTCATAAATACGTTGATTATCATCATGAGAATAAAGTAAACTGCGGCGAACTTTTCCATCAGTGTCAACAACAATATTATTAAAACCAACTTGATTTTTTCGTTTCAGCGCTGAAGGTGGTTTAACACTAGCATTCTGATTTTTAGAGAGAAGTTCAATTCCAATTAAATTATCAGTGTTTTTATAAACATTTTCTAAACGCTGGGTACCAGGTTCTACAGGTAAGTCTCTATATATATCTAAACCAATAGCTCTTGGTTCATACTTCTTAATTGTTTCTAATAATTCTGCAATATTTTCATCAGCTATGGGCCAAGAACCTAATTCTCTTAAAGATAATTCATCAATTTCGATTATTGTAATCCTGTCATTTGGTGGTTGCTGGGGACGTAGTTGAAAAAACTTGTCCAAAGCAGCTAGCTCTATTCCTTGAAACAATCCAGCAGAACGTAGAATAAAAATACAAATTGTCAGGCTTAAGGCAGATACTAACTCTTTGTATTCACGACTCAAGAGTTGTTTTGACCGAGGAGTAATATCTGTCACCGCAGGTTTTGTCGCTGTACGACGAAGTAATCCTGACTTAGATGAAAACTTTGAAAAAAGTCGGTCTAGCTGCTTATTCATTCCCATAACCTAGTCGGGAGCAATACTATCATCAACAATTCAAATCACACTATTCTTGCTATTGATAAAACTCATGTTATGAAATTATCTATTTATATAAATACAATTTTTTGCCTTTTATTAAATGTGTTTATCTAAAAGCTTATTTGCGAGATATTGACAATCAATATTTATCTTGTTAAGTGAAAATACTTAAAATGTATTTCTAGAAACAACTAAGAGTTAGACCCCTCATAAGTCTAAATAGTAGCTTTCAGTGTAGCAGGTAATAAGTATATATGTATATATAATGTTTTGACGTTTACAATTATATTCTGTCAGTTGGTTATTATACCTAATAATAGATTAAAACAAATGATTACAACTAATGACTTATGAAAGTTGAATGGTTATATTAGATACAAATAACTTACAAATGATTTTTTGCTTACTTATAATCGCAATTGTCTTGAATACTCTACTTTTATTCAATAACCTTTTTTTGTCAGAGGATGAGATACAGGTAAATGATTTTAATAATAGACGTTTAAAATTTCTTAACTATCTAATAGGTAATTAATTACAATAATATTGATTCTGAAAATTATTGTCAGAAATATATAAATTCTAAACATGGAGACATTTGCTTTAGTAAAAGGTAAAGAGAAAGCTAGTATATGCAATTAATACTGAATTTTGGTAAATTGAATTACTTTTTGTTAAATAGAAAGGAGAATACTCAAAATATTTAAGAACATGTTCTTCTATTACCACTGTATGTCTTAATCGGGAGCATCCCAAATGTGTAAAAACATATAATAGACATCTCCGAGAAATAATTTAACTCTGATAAAATAATATAAAAGGGTGT